>Ga0157374_10005672_pt1 | contig 10523 bp, 5 predicted proteins | sample M25metaG_FD_115308 | JGI IMG/M metagenome (GOLD analysis project Ga0157374, IMG submission 115308) | Miscanthus rhizosphere microbial communities from Kellogg Biological Station, Michigan, USA - M2-5 metaG | ecosystem: Host-associated > Plants > Roots > Rhizosphere > Soil | place: USA: Michigan... | reverse complement strand
TGAGTTCCGCGCAGGACGCGCACTCGAACTGAATAAAGATTGCGCTCCTCGAAGCTCCACAGCTTAATTCCGCTCAAATTATCAAAATGAACTGCATGCGCCATCGGCTCTGCTGAAGGGCCGGAAGCAGAAATCTTCTGTGTGGCCTTCGCCTTAACACTGTCACCCTCCAGTAGTTCGACTTCAATCGTCAGAGGACCAGATGAGGCTTCTAAATGCTGGAGAAAACAATCCACGTCCAGAATCGGTTTGGCGCTAAGCACATCTTTCGGCCTGGCGAAAATGTTTTCGATGAAAACACCTGGAACAATACACAGAGCGACTTCACGATAAATGCCACCAAAAGTTAAGTAGTCGATTTCATATCCGAATGGTGGAATGTCGGCCCGCTCGGTGGAGTCGACTGCAACGGCCAGAACATTTTCTTTGTCAAAGTCGACGTGCGGGGTTAGCTCGAAGGAAAAAGGAGTGTAGCCGCCCTTGTATTCTCCGAGCTTGACGCCATTAATCCAAACCGTGCATGCGGTCATCACACCTTCAAAGTCAACGAATATGTGTTTGCCTCGCGCTTCTGAAGGCAGCTTGAAATGACGGCGATAGATGGAGACAAACTCATAGGTTTTCTCGTCGAAACCGTGCCACGGAACCCGCGCGTTTGTATGCGGGACAACTATGGTTTCAAACTTGGAATCATCGAAATCTCTAGTCTGGGTGCCCTCAGCAAAGGAGCGGCTATAGCGCCAATTGCGGTTCATAGGCAGGACGAGCCGTCCTGCCGCGGATTGTGAAGAAGAATTCGACATCTGGCCGAAGGCATTCTCTGCGAGCATCCCAGCCACCATGGCGGCGCCGGTTTTTTTGATGAAATCTCTTCTTTGCATTGTTGACAGTCCCAGACCTTTCCGTTTGATCTTGCTGCAACTTCTTTAGTATTAGTTCACTGCAAATTCAAAGCATCCATGAAAGCAACTGCTGGAGATCGGTGGGCGCGGTTGATTCTGTCCCGCGAGGCATTGCGGGCGAAATGGAGACCGCGTCACTGTGATTCTCAAACCACACCAGAAATGCGGACTGCTCGGCCCCGACCAAACGTTGCTGGTTCAGCCAGTTGTAATATGCGCCCATGTCGGCATCGACCAGAGAGCCCACGGGATCAAGCTCGGTCTGCTCAGGCTTCAGGGACAACAGTTCGTTCATGGTCTTCTGTCGTTGGCGAGGGGCAAAGCGTACTAATAAAGTGAGGGGCTGGGCCCGTCGCAAAGCTTCGCGGGCTGCCCATTGAGCGAAGGTTGTGCTGTAAATTTGCGTCCCCGAGCCTTCTGTCAGGAGCCTGACACGAAAGCGGTTGAGCACCGCATCTCCTGCATCGTTGAGGCCGAGATCAGCGGGTCGAATTTGCGCCAAAGTAGTGCGCAACGCTTCAGGGCCCATACCGGGTTGCTCGATTTCTGTACGCATCCTTCTTAGTAAAGTCGCACGTACACCTTCCAGCGCTCCGTAGGAGACCGAAGTCAAAGCAGGATCGTGCTCTGCCTCCTTTCCGCCGTCGATATACCAATGTGCATAGGCACCGGAATGGGCCTTCGCCCTCGCAGCAACCGTGTCCAATAATGTTTTCAATCCATTTTCCGGCTTGACGTTTTTGAAATATGCACCATGCGGACGCAGCTTGCGAAAAAGCTGTTCGTTATAAGAGGAGACCTCTTGGCCGACCACTGTGATTCCCAGCCGGGGGATCGGAGGAGCGTCGGGCGGAACCGCCTCGTTCAGCCGGTTTCCATATTCCGTCGCTGCCTTGCGGAATGCATCCAATTGGTGAGTGGTCCACAGATAAGACGACAGATTTTCAACAAACTGCGCTGGCGAGCTAACCCAATCGAAGTTTTCGATCTCCGGTGAAAGATGGATTCCAGCGAACCCTTGAAACCATTCGTTAAACTGGGCAGGCGAAAGAGAACCTAATTTAGATAGCTCTTTATCAACCGCCTTACGCTCGGCGGGGAACTTGTAATCGTAATCAATTGCCTCCCGCAAGAGGCTCGGCAAAAAGGCCAAAGGCAGCCGTTGCAGTGTCGTGATATTGGCAGTGACCAGCTTCCTCGCTTCGGGAGGATAACTGTTGAATCGCTCCGGTTTGAGATCGGCTGGTAACATGGCTACAAAAGTTCCGCTATTGGTTTGCCTTCTGATTGCGAGGCCGAGAATCCCATCATGGCCCCGAGCGTTGGCACCAAATCAGTTGAATCCAGTGGACGGTCGTAAATTACTCCTTCGCGCATGCCGCCGCCCAAAGCCATCATCCACGTTGTGCGTGAAAGCACATCGCCCGTGCGATGATGCTGGAAACCGTTGCCCCCGGCATCCTCGTCCGAATCGCGACCAAAATCCGGGAGGATGAACAGAGTCGTCTTACCTGCGTATTCCGGTTCGCTTTGTATGGTTTTCCAAAGTTCGCCGCACAGGCGGTCGGTGCGGCGGATGCCTTCTATGTAGAGCGAATAGGTTCCTGCGTGGGCGATATCGATATCGTGCATGGTGATCCATAACAAACTGGGAGCCTGCTCCCGCATCAACTGGCGCACTATATATAAAGAGAGCTCGTCGGGGCTCGACAAAGTCAGCGCATGAGCACGGAAATCCGCAGCGGAAAGTTTCAGGATTGTTTCCAGTTGCTGCAGTTCAAACTCGCCGCCTCCCAGTTGCGGAGTGTAGAACGGAGTCTCATAGTTGTCGCGCAACAAATGTGCATAGTCGGCATTGCCTGACTTTGCTGCAGTGAGCAGATGCTTGGGAAGAATGACCCGCGCTCCCAATCCCTGCCCGTAAGAACGGTTACTGCTTTCGCCAATGCGATTGAATCCGTTACTTGGCGCGACCACCCATGTATCGGCCGATGGACGCTTCAAGTCTTTACGAAAATACTCAAATGCTGTGGGATGTTCCGGCGGAAGCGAGGCAAAGTTGTTGATCGTCTCATAGACCCCAGTCGCGAGACTTGCGGTTGCTACATAGTGGCCGAGGATTCCGCGGTTCACTACCCGGGCGAAGAAAGTTGACTGCGGAATAAGCTCCTTCATCAGGTGCGGGATGTTCTCCTGCCCCTCGGGTGCGAATGTTTCCTGGTCACGCGCTCCCCCGCCAAAGGTAACTACAATCACCTTCCTCCTCTTTATAGGGCGTGCCTGCGCACGTGCGGTCGGACTGAAGTGCAGCAAAGCGCCTCCCAGCGTCACTCCGGCAGCGGTGCGAAGGAACTCACGACGGGTCCAGGCAAGTTGGCGGCTTATTTCCAATGGAGAGGACGCGGCCTCGGCGACTGTGCCAGCAAGGCCTATTCGAGCGCGCGATGAAAGATAGGATGTCATAAACACAACGCCTGTATGACCTATTCCTTGGCAGCAGGACCATTCTTCGCCGAATACACAAACTGCCGGACTTCTGCTCTTTGCCTGTCGAGATCAGCCATACGTTGAGTCCGGACCTTTTGATAAATCTGGAACTGCTCCTGCGCACGGTCCTTCTCGCCGGTCCGAACATAAGCCTGCCCGAGCCGGTAATAGCCGTCCGCGAGGTTTGGGTCAAGCTTCAATGCCGTTAAGTACTCAGGGATGGCATCAGCATGTTTGTTTTGGTCCGAGTAAACATTGCCCAACTGCAAATGTGCCTCGGCCAGCTTCGGATCAAGAGTCACCGATTTTTTCAGCAAAGACTGAATCTGACTGAGATCCAGATTGGGATCCTGCGCGCGCTTCCCTTTCCACAAGCTCATCGCGTAGTAGTACTGTGCTTGCGCGTTGCGAGGCTGAATTTCGGCAAATTTGTGGAAGCGCTCGATGACGTCGTTTACCTGTTCCGGCGAGCGATCGTAAGCTTTCGACAGGAAAAGATACGCGCGCGGATCAGATGGATTGAGATCGGCTGCCTGTAACAGGGCTTTCACCGCCTCGTCATAACTTCCGCGGGCGTAGAGGGCCATTCCTAACCCAATCAGCAAACGCGGCGAGTGCGGGTAGCGGCTGGAAGCTTGCTGGAAGACCTCGATCGCAGGAGCCAGAGTTTCGTGCAGCAACAATTCGCTTCCCCAGTCGAACAGATTGTCTTCGCTCGGCTCCATGTGTGCCGCGATTTCATATTCTTTGGCTGCCGCAACAAATTCTCCGCTCTTCTCCTGGATTTCACCCAGCAGATTGTGTAACTCAGCAGTATTCTTCTTGGTCAGCAGGTCCTGTACTTGTTTACGCGCTTCCGCGATCTTCCCAGTTAGCAGATACGCTAGCGACAGGTCATATCCGTTGTCGTAAGATGACGGATCAATCTGCTGGGCGCGCTCCAGAAAAGGTGTGGCCTGGGCGATCTGGCCAGCGCGGATGTAAGACTCACCTAGATTGTGATTGGTATCGAAATTCTGTGGCTCGATCTCGGCGGCTTTCTTGAATTGCTCCAACGCCAGTTCCGGCTTGCCAAGACGCGAGAGATTCGCTGCTAGATTACTTCTGGCAGGGACCGAATTTGGATTGAGCCGTACGGCCTTTTCCAGATGCGGATTGGCTTTGACATCCTGGGATTGTGCGGAATAGACCAATCCCAGCAGTTCGTGGACTTCGAAACTTTCCGGCGCGGCGTTCAACAGTCCCTCGAGTCGTACTGCTGCTTCAGCGAACTTGCCTTCGTTGTATAGCGATACCGCTTGCTGAAATTCGCGGTCCAATTGTTGCGCTTGCCCCTGAGCGCCAATTGCCAGCGCGCACGACATCAGAGCCAGCCAACCAAACCGCATGAGCCGCTGCCCCATAACTCCGAATGTTATCACTGCATCGCAGCGGATTGAGAGTCACTCCTCACGTAGAAAAGGCGCTTCTCGCGAAGCGCCTTCCCTGCCGAATAGCTTTCAACTAGTAGTAAAGCTTCAGAGCAAACTGGATCTGTCGCGGATCGTAAGGAGCATCGCGAGTAGAACCGATTTGGCCGAAGGTGCAAGGCCCGGCGTTGCAATTATTGAAGTTGGTGGAACCGGGAATTGAGATCACGCCGTTGCCACCGAATCCCGGTGGGTTAAAGTTCGGGTGATTGAGAATGTTGAAGAACTCAGACCTGAACTGTAGACGGAAACGTTCGGAAAGCTGGAAATCCTTGAATATGGACATATCCAGTCTTTTGAAGGTAGGTCCGATAACCTGCGTCGGCCCGCCGCCCAACGCGGCTGTACCAGTCAAAGGAATGCATCCGCCCGGATTGCCGACGTCCGGAATAACCGGGCTGGCCGGATCCAACGGATCCGTTAACTTAAGCACGCAGGGTTGAGCAAAAGCCTTGGGATTCCAGAATTGCTGGACGTTGTGCGGTCCGGAGTTAGGATCCACCCCCTTAACCAGCATGGCGTTGCAGCCCGTTCCCGTCGTCGTACCGCTTGGGCATCCAAGCGTGCGTGGTTGACCACTGTTAAGCGTGGCGGCCCATAGAAGGCTCCAGCCTCCGGCTAACTTGTCCGCAACTCCGCCCGCGTTCATGTACTTTTTGCCTTTTCCGAAGGGGAGCTCGTATCCACCGCTAAAGTGGAATGCGTTGCGAACATCGGATGGGGACAATCCGTAATCCTTCTGAATCCCAAACCCAGGAACTGATGAGGCGCGATAACCTGTTCCGTTTCCGTTGAGAAGATCCACTGCATCTGTGAGCGATTTCGACCAAGTATAGGTACCCAGGAAATTAAAGCCTCCTGAAAAACGCTTCTCAACAGTAACTTGAAGACCGTGGTAGATACTGTTTCCGTTCGTTGTGGCTTGAGTTGAGCCCCGCGCAAAATCCGGGAATGGGATGTGATTCTTGATATTGTCGTTCACGGATAAAGACTGTGGCAAGATTTCACTGACGTTATTACTCCCTGGGAAAACTTCCAAATGCCGCGCCTGCGTCGTCACATATGCCGCTTGGAGCGACATCGAGGGCGTTAGTTGGTACTGCAAAGTGAGATTTCCACCCAAAGTGTAGGGAGTAATGTAATTAAACTGAATTCCACGCAAATTTAGCCCACTTGCATTGACAGCCGTCGGGTCGAACGCATAGCACGTAAGACCAGACTCCAGTGTTGTGGTTCCGGTTGGACTGGCGGCACATGGAATCGGCTGCCGAGAGGCCGCAGCAGATCCCGCGCTCTCAGAATGAAATTGGAACTGGAAGGGATAATTTTCTCCCAGATTGGGGAAATAACCACGGTTCTCAAAACCGTTGTAAAACATTCCAAATCCTGCCCGAGCGACAAACTTAGGGGTAATTTGATAGGCGAAGCCTATACGCGGCGCAAAGTTAGTCTTCTGCGAAGTTCCTAGACCTTTGCCGTATTTGTCGGTAATGAGAACTTCCACGCCATCTTGAGCCATCAATGTCTTAAAGCTCGTAGACAAGTTGCTGTCGTTGGAAAACGGCCCAGTTTGTATCAAATACATCGGAGAACCAGTTGGCGATCCTTGCGGAACAAAGTTCGCCTGTTTCCCAAAGTGGTCGTAGACCAGGCCGAAGAAGTCCCAGCGCAGGCCTAGGTTAACGGTAAGCTTCGGTGTTAGCTTCCAGTCATCTTGGCCATAAAATCCCCAATAATTTTTTCCATTATCGCTGAGGGAAATATTGGATACATCGATGTTGTTGGGGCCGCCAGCGAAATCAAATGCTGCGTCGCCAGTCGTATGTAAGGTCGGTGTCAGCAAGAATTGGGCCCGGCCTGTATTGCCCGGATCCTGGCCCGGCGCGCCCACAAATGCGCCCTGAAAGCGAAAGTCTCCGCGCGACCATGGTGGCTGAAGGGTAGAAAACTTCACATGTTGCCATTCCATACCCATCTTGAACGTATGCTTGCTATAGATCTTGGTGAGATCGTCGGTGAACTGGAAAGTTGAAGTGACTTCATCCGACGGCAGAAAACCATTGGTTCCCAATGTGGCAAGCCCGTTGATTTCGAGAGTGGGAAGCCCACCATTCAAGGTCGTCTGCGGAACGCCCTGGATACCAAAGCTTCCCGGAATATCGGTCAGGTTATTGGCGTCTGGAGAAACTCTTGTTGTATGGAGGTAATTTAGGCCAGCGCGCGCCACGTTAACTAAGTTGGGTGAAAATACGTGGGTCCAGCTCAGGGCGCTCTGTTGCGCAAGCGCAGTCTGGGTCCCCTCCTGGAATGCCCCACCGTCGGCGGTACCGCCGAATACGCTGGGGATAAATTGGGGATCGTCTACAAAGCTGAATCTGGCGAACACTTGGTTCTTGTCGCTCAAATTGAAGTCCAGGCGAGTGTCAAACGAATTTCGATCCTCCTTCAGGTTTGGAGAAGCACTATAATTCCCAAAGAGGCCTGACGTGAGGGGCGCCGGATACAGATTTAAAAGATCGATGGCGTGCTGATCCAGCCGACTCGCATCAATGACATTCAGGTCACAAGCAGCGAGTGTGAAGTTCGTGGTGCTCGATGTGCAGGTGCTCGCCGGGCCCATGAAGGGATCTCGGATAAAGCCTGATCCACCGGCACGAGTCGTTGCAGGGTCAAAAACCGTCCCCACTGGGAAGACTCGGCCTGCAGCATCAGTTATCGTACCGGATTGTCCCGTGATTAAATCTTTCAGGTTTGTATACCCGCTACTTCTTTCAGCAACGGATGGAACAGTAGCGTTACTGTGCGGGATTCCCTGACGCCTGCGAAGTCCTTCGTAATCCCCGAAGAAGAAAATTTTATTCTTTATGACAGGACCGCCAGCCGTTAACCCAAACTGGTTTAAGCGGAGTACGCCCTTGTCCCCTGTTTCGAAATAATCTCTGGCGTCGAGTTTGTCATTGCGGAAAAATTCCCACGCGCTACCATGGAAACTATTGGTTCCAGATTTAATAGTGGCATTCAGAACGGCGGCCCCGGAACGCCCGAATTCCGCGCTGAAGTTTGTAGTCTGAACTTTAAACTCCTGAATGGCATCCACCGGAGGGAGAACGACATAATTCGTGCCGTTCAGGAAGTCTACGGTATCCGAGTTGTTATCAATACCGTCAAGCAAATAATTGTTTTGCGCGGACCGCAGGCCGTTCGCCGAGAAGGCACCGCTGGCTGCATTACCTCTCGTGTCAGATTGAGGCAGATTTACTCCCGCGCTGAGCTGTGCCAAGAAAGTGAAATTGCGCCCATTTAGAGGAAGGTTGTCAACGCTTTTCTGATCGATAACCTGACCGACTGACGAGGTCTGGGTTTCAAGCAATGGCGTGGTCGAAGTGACTTCCACCGTCTCCGACACCTGCCCCGGCTTAAGCGCGAAATTCACTACCACAGCAGCACCAACGTTGACCGTGATATTTTTTTGGGTCATCGTTTGGAACCCTTGGTAGGCGACAGTGATCGAGTAGTTGCCGATCCTAACCGGGTTGAAGGTATAAACACCACTGGAATCCGCCGTGGTACTCAAGGCGGCGCTGGTGCCTTCATTGGTCAGTGTGACCTTGGAGCCACCGACCACCGCTGCCGAAGCGTCCGTGACTGTTCCGGTGATTGAACCTGTGTCTACCTGAGCGTGGACAGATTGTGAGTTGAAAAGTAAAACGACGACTGTCATCGCGAGAAATGCTTGCAGCATCCACGATGCAATGGCCTTCCGATTCATGATTTTCTCCTCCGGCCTCTTTGCAGTGGCTCCCAACAAGCCCTGCAAAGTAGGGTACCCCACATACCTGAAGGGCAGGTTGATCCGCGGGACCAAACCTGCCGTCACCATCAGTTAATTTTGAAATACTCAAAACCGCTGCTTCATTGCGATTTTGATGCCTGAAAAATTAAACGCTTAACCTAATGTTCACAGTTTCTTACACCCATTCATTCAAGGTTGTCAAGCAATTCTTTTCCTCTATACTTGCAGCGTGTTGCAAAAAGCTGTTCGAAAAGTAGAGTACGAAGAACGTTTGACTCATGAACTAAATCAAATATGAGCGTGACCATTCTCGACGTCGCGAAAGCTGCCGGAGTTTCCACGGCAACAGTTTCGAATGTCTTGAACAAAACAGGGAAAGTGGGACGCAAGACACGCCGACTGGTACTTTCGACAGTCAAGCGACTCGGTTACATCCCAAATCTTCATGCGCGCCACCTGGCTTCACGCGACAGCCGCACTCTGGGGATTATCGTTTCCGATATCGAGAACCCGTTCTTCCCTGAAGTCATAAAAAGTTTTGAAGTCCGCGCGCGGCAGTTGGGTTATGACGCCATTCTGAGCGACACGAACTACGATCCGCGAAGAACCCAACAAGCTGCGGAAAGAATGATTCGGCACAATGTGCGTGGCGTTGCCGTTATGACTTCCGAAATCAGCATGCGATTAATTCATGAACTGGCGCGAAGAAAAATTGCCGTGACGTTTCTCGATCTCGCACCGGCGCGTGGATACATAAGCAATTTGAGAATTGATTACGTCTCCGGAGTGGAGCAGATCGTTCAATACCTGTACCAACAAGGGCATCGCAGGATCGCGTTCGTAGCCGGCAAACCCAAACTCAAATCCAACGTGGCTCGATTGCAGGCTTACGAAAAATGCATGTCGAAGTTAGGGCTTGAATCCGGACCAGTTCTATCTGGAGACCTGCGCTTCGAAGGAGGTTTGGCGGCGGGTATGGCCATCGGCAAACTGTCGCCGCGGCCTACCGCGGTGATGGCCATTAACGATCTCACAGCGGTTGGTGTCATCAAAGGTTTAATGAAATCCGGCTGCCGCATTCCGCAGGATATTTCCGTCACAGGTTTCGACGATACTCGCCTGGCTGAATACAGCAACCCGTCAATTACCACAGTAGATGTGCACCGCGATATGCTGGGCCAAGTCGCGGCCGATGCACTCCATGAACTCTCGACTTCCGACAACCCGCATGGCAAGGACTATCAGATTTCTGCAGAACTTATCGTAGGAGATTCTTCCGGCCCTGCTCCATCGGAATGAATCCTCCTGGCCACGCTCGCTGCTACCATGCGAAGAGCGAACTCATCGGCGAGCGGACACTGAAATGGCGGAATCAAAAAAGGAAACATTATCGCGTCGAAGATTCCTGCGAACCATGGGCTGGGCGCCGTTTGTTTTTTCTTCTGCTCCTTTGTTGGCTTCGCGCTTTCCCCCGCTTTCGGGTGAACCTTTTTTGGGCGCGGCATCTGTTCCCCCCTCTGATTTTCGTATCACACCTCACTATCCGTCGAAATCGCCGCTTGATGACGTGTTTCGACTGGTGGCACCCGGCGGGGACGAATATCTCACCGAAAAATATGCTTACGAGATCATCCCCCTCGTCAACGCCTGGGGCGAGAGACTCAAGGCATCTCCTCCTGCTCTGGCTGATTTAACAAAACTTCTTGATCCAGCAATCGAATCCACGCCAATGCATCCTCAACAAGAAACCTCACTGCGATCGGGCGATGGCATTGATGTGATCCGCAGAAACTTCGCGAGCCAGACAGTGTCGGGGCGCGAACAGTTTCTGCGACAAAGCGAAATCTATTTTGCAGAGATCGCCAGCATAGA
>Ga0157374_10005671_pt1 | contig 10523 bp, 7 predicted proteins | sample M25metaG_FD_115308 | JGI IMG/M metagenome (GOLD analysis project Ga0157374, IMG submission 115308) | Miscanthus rhizosphere microbial communities from Kellogg Biological Station, Michigan, USA - M2-5 metaG | ecosystem: Host-associated > Plants > Roots > Rhizosphere > Soil | place: USA: Michigan... | reverse complement strand
TTCTGCAAGAATTGCTACACCTGACTGGATACTGCCCTGGTTATTCAATGCCACTTTATCTTCTTCCAAAAAATCTATTACGGCCTTTTTAATTGCCGGATGATTGTGTCCAACCAGGTTTGATCCAAACCCTCCTGCCAGATCCAGCACAGCAATTTCCCGTCCTTTCCATTTGCAATACAAATGGTCGCCCTTGCCAAGATGATAACTGACATCCAGGTTCAGCTTATTCAGCATGTCTCCTAAGTCCGGGTTAACGTACTGATGAAATAACGTACTTTGGTTGTCTCCTTCCACTTCCATGATCTTTTCATTGATGACCAATGGGTTTCTCAGATCTTCAATTAACGGCTCGTACAATTGCATAATCAGGCTGGAAGACACTGTACCTTTTCTTGTAAGAGGAAGATTGTCATTGATGATCGACACACGTTGCAGGCTGCGATGGTTATACTCAAATGGTTCGATCTGGTTTCTCAATTGACAATTGATGCTTTTTACAACACCGCCCATTTCTTCAAGGCTGGGCGAATCCGCCACTTTTTTCATGAATAATAAAGCAGACAAACCGGGTTTATTTTTCAGGGGGATCCATTCGATATGGTCAGTTAGGTGATATAGCTTATTATAATATTTTTTCAGATCGGCAATGGGAAGCTTCACCCCAAAATCGTCTTTGAGAAAATCCGCTCTTTGCCGGGAATGATAAATAATATTTCCATTGTGTAATGTTACGAGGTCACCCGTAGAATGATAGGAACCATTTGCACGTTCGCCGATGACCCTTGCAGATTGAAATGGACTGGAGACATATAATTGATAGAATTGGCTATTTCCAGCTAATTTTTTTAATCCAATCTTTACCCCGGGTAATAGTTCACCGAGGTTGTTGGTACAACCATTCACATTTTCTGTCAAGGAAATGGACACCATCTGGGTTTCTGTAGTACCAAAGGCATTGTACAATGGAACTCCTGTTGCTGATTTAAGTTTTGCCGCTGTTTCTGCGTTATATGGAGCCCCAATGGAAACTAAAGTTTTCAGGTGTTTGTTCAGTTCGTCTTTCAATTCGGGAAAATAACGGTAGATTTCCAGCAGAGCGTTGAACATCGCGGGACCGCCGACAATATTGCTCGGCTTCATTTTCAATAAAAAATATCTCACTTTTTCAGGATAAAGATGGAACCAATCAGAAATAATAACGCAACAAGGCTCGCCTAACCAAATTGCGTTCACGAAATTCCTGATACCAATGGTATGATTGAACAATGGAGTAAATGTCGTGTTCCCTAGCATCGCGGGATGATATAGCCCGGCTTGTTGCCAGGCAAGACAATTTAAAATATAACACCGGTGAGTGTAGACGACCAATTTGGATTTACCCGTAGAACCAGATGTTGTAACCACTGTCGCCTCCATTTCGGGCTTCACCCAATTAAATCTGTTGTTATAAGCTAACCCATCGTGTTCGGTTTTTTTGGATGTTTCAATCAATGAGACAATCCCGAAGCTTTCCAGGCTGTCCAAAAAGCCAATGGATCTTTTGGAACAAATCTTCCTGATCTCTGTTGCAATTTCTTTTTCTCTATCGTAGCCTTTCAAGTTTTGTATCTCCGCAAACGGACAGATGATCGCTTTTGTTCCCGTTTTGCAAATCCATTCTTCAAAATCTTTTAATTCGGGAAAGATGGGAATAAAACAACGAAGACCCATGCTCGCTAGCGCTGCAAAATATAACGCACTAAAAACTTCATTCGAACCCGGTAAAGATGCAAGCATGACAGTATCGCCAGGTTTCAAATCACCTGCTGAAAATTTTTTGATAAGTTCGCTTACAATGAAGCGAAATTCTTTCAGGGTGATCTCGATATACCTGTCTTCAATATGACTCAACAGGATCGTGGAATTTTCATTCCTATGGGGCAGTGTTGAATAAATAAGATCGCCGAGCGTTAGATCTTCCGGCGGTGGAATGGTAAATGGGGCTTCTATGTAACGATCAAATTTCACTATAATAAGACTTAATCAAAGATGATATTCATTGCTTTGGATTTACGGTTCTTCGGGGCACTGCTTTCAATACGAGCCGTTTCTCGGGGTTATACCCGCACGTCAAATGAAATATAAATTCTGTGTCGAAGCTAATCTCCAGGCGCTTTATCCTATAATTGAATTTTGCAGTTCGCCATTTTGAATTGGTAATTTTTACTAAAACCAACTGGATGACAATCTTCAGTTTCACATGCTTTATGCTGGAATATCGCCACATTAATAAATGCAGAAACTGCAAAGAGCCTCTTTTTGCCAGGGTACACCGTAATAAGCAATAAAAACTGCGGCATTGTGCAATCTGCGAGGAATGCTGTTCCACGAAGACTTTGAAGAAGTTTGCTTGTAAATTTAATTAGGTGAGATTATTGAATTGTCATGGGCCGTCGGGCATAGCACTGCAGCAATCTCTGGTTCTTACTATCGACGTCCGTAAGTTCACGAAATAAAAAAACCCCGACAAGTCGGGGTCTTTATTTCCATTAGCCTCACTATTTTCTTCCTCCGCCAAGCTTAGCGATGATAAAAATGACCAGCGCGATAAAGCCAACCACCAGTATAATGCCCCACACCATTCCAGCCTTGAAAATGCCTTCCACCACAGAACAACTGCCAAGACAAAATGCCAAAAAGCAAGCGAGTAGAAAAATAATTGATCTCATACCATTCATTTATCCATCTCCATAATTACCAAATCGCATACCTTTTTTGAGTCACATAGGAAAACTAAGAATTCTGGAAAATTTTTAAGGAAAATTGGGGAATACGTTCTACAATTTCCTGCAGGCTCTTCAGTCTTTTTATTTAACATTTAGGCGAACAGGTGCGCAAGAGCCTTTGCGGCCTTTGTATTTATTCCCCGTCACACCCAACCTTTTCTTTTTTTGCTTACATCTAGTAATAAATGTCGGTTATAGCAAGTGATGCTAGGGTCGGCCTCTCCATTTGGGGAGGCTTTTTTCAACGGCCCCGATAATTGCACGTTGCTATTTAGTAAAACTTCCTGGTTGCAATCCTCTCGTTTCGCTTTTGCCTTCTAAAGTAATTGCCTTCCAGAGAAAGGGATCGGTTTCAAAAATAATTAACACTAAAGAAACCAAAACATAAGTCCCGTTGCCCAACCAAAACGATGCTGGTCGTTATCTGCTTACAACAATGAATTATTTCTCAGAAATTATTTTACGGCGGTAATGATCGGTATCGCTTGTTTTAAGCCGTAATCAACTCAATCGTTCCCATGATTGTCACCGTACACAAAAGGCGACTTGTCCTTGTGATTTTTGGTTCGCTCGTTATTTGGCTTGTTATCAAACAGTATCTTTTTTGCCCATCATTTAAATTCGATACACCAGGTCCATTTTCTGGAAGGTTTTTTTATAATCCCTATGATTCTCTTAGGACTGGTCGTTGGATAAAATGCAATTTTCATGCACATACCGATGCGTGGCATGGCCTGACCCATGGAAAAGGTACGGCGAATGATGTTTACCGGAAGTATGACTCTATGCATTACGCAATTCACTGCGTCTCAGACTACCAATCGATCAATAAAATTTTCGCGAACGTCCCCCGTTTTATCCCCGCCTATGAGCACGGCTACAATTTCGGAAAGACCCATCAACTGGTGCTTGGAAGCAATAAAGTGAAATGGATCGATTACCTGTTTCCTCAATCTTTGGATAACAAACAAGAAATACTGAATTCTCTCATCGAGGCTAACAATATTGTTATTGTAAATCATCCTTCATCTTTCCGGGGCTACGATGCATCTGATTTCAAATATCTTTCCAACTACGATTGCATGGAGGTATTAAGTCCTTACGCCATTTCGACCGCTTGTTGGGATAGCGCACTTTCGAATGGCAAAGCAGCTTTTATTGTTGGAAATGATGATGAACACGACATATTTTCCAAATGTTCAGTGGCAAGGATGTGTACGTGGATCAACGTTAATTCCACAGATAAAAATGCGGTCTTAAATGCGTTGAGAAAAGGAGAGAGTTACGGAATGATTCTCGGCAATTGCCAGGATCATTTGCCGCAGTTACAGAGCTTGAAAATTTCGGGTGATACGATTTTTTTGAGAATGTCTCAACAACCTGATCAAATTGCTTTTCTTGGACAGAATGGAGAATTAATGAAAGTACAGAACAAAACTGCCTCCGCCTGGTATGTAATTAAACCCGACGACCATTATGTCCGGGCTGTGATTGACTATCCTTCGGGTACGAGTATTTTTCTAAACCCGGTTTTTCGATATAGCAAAACGAATAAGCTATCCCTGTTCTTTCATCTTAACGCTTATCAGACCAATTTCAAGAGGGTTATTGGTTTATTAATTTCTATGATTTGGACGAGGATAGCTTTCCAATTTTCATTTTCGAAGAGTCAACGGAAATCTTCTGTTATAAAATCTTTGGCATTTCAGTAACCTCCCGCACCATAAGAGGCCTTGTTGCAGTGGGGAGTCGTAGGGTCCGGCACTACCTTATCACTTTGTTAAATCAATATAGTAAGCGATTTTGAATTCTTACCTTTTCTGGTTCCTTTGGACCACCAAACCAAATTTCCCACCCTGCATGTCTATAAAGCAAACATACCAGGTATTGTCGGACGCGCAACAGCTTATAATTAAAGGATGCATTGCAGGCGAGAGGGCTTCCCAACAGAAGTTATATAATCTGTACGCCCGCAAAATGATGGGGGTTTGTTTGTGGTATGCACGGAATAAGGAAGAGGCAGAAGAAATCCTGCAAGATGGGTTTATGCGGGTGTTTACTTACATTGGTAAATTCAAGGGTGAAGGCTCATTCGAAGGATGGATACGGAGAATCATGGTTAATGCTGCTTTGGCTAAATATAAAAACAGATCACATCTCAGGCCTGTAGTTGAGTACAATCCTGAAGAACATGAAATTAAGGAGGCGGTCTCCCCAATTGTTATACTCGAGGCAAAGGAACTCGTAAAATTGGTACAGGAACTTACGCCTGGTTACCGAATGGTATTTAACCTGTACGTACTCGAAGGAATGAAGCACCGTGAAATTGCGGAGTTGCTTGGTATTTCAGAAGGAACTTCGAAATCGAACCTCGCAGATTCAAGGATAATTTTACAAAGACAAATAGAGGCACTTAGCAAAAAAGTGGCCTCCCTTTAAACTTGGCGCATGAATAAAAATCTACACAAGATGGATGAAATTTTCAATGCTGCTTATAAGGGATTTTCCGAAAATCCTTCATCAAATGTTTGGGACAAGATTAGCTCTGGTCTTGACAAGGTGGAAGCGTCATCATACAAACGGAGGTTGAGAAGGTGGAAACAGGTGGCTATTTTTTCATTACTTCTGCTTGCAGGTTTTGTACTATATGAAACGATATTAAAAAACAACCCGATACCTTCAGATAAGAATGAATCCATTGCCATCGACACAAACGAAAGGGCAGAAACTACAGACCAGCAAGGCAGAGACACCAATCGAATTCATTCGACAACCGATGTATCAATAACGGCCGTGACCGGCAAGCCACACACTAATGACGTTTTGCCTGGTCAGCTCGATGAAGACAACATTAAACAATATCACCGGCAAGACAAAGGGACTTTGCTATTCTCGTCAGCAGAGAATACCAGGCAATCCCTGGAAAAGGAAGGATATCCTTTAATAACCAACACTATCAGTTCCTCGCCTGAACGGAATAATTCAGACAAGAACGCTTTCCTGCAAACTGATGCTCAATCCAGGTACTTGGATATTATTCATGAGCTTCCGGCAAAAAATAATTCGGCCCGAAGCAAACAACTTTTAAATCCTCGCTGGACACTATCGGCCTATGTATCGAGCGATCGCCCAGGCTATCGTCTCGATAAAGATGGGCCAGCGCTGCTGAAGATTAAAGAACATGAAGACCATCAGCCATCTTTTTCGGCCGGTATATTGATTGCTCGCCACGTCAAAAACCGGCTGGCCCTGCAAACAGGCTTAATTTACTCCAATACGACAATAGTCATTAGCCCGGAGCAGATCTATGCCTCCCGGGATCAAACAGGAAAGGTGTTGTACAAATATGTTGTTTCATCCGGATATGCTTATGTTAAGCCAAGCTTTGTTTCTGCTGCGTCACCGGGCGATAGCCTTACCGCTGAGGCTGGGGAACACGTCCTTCAATGTGTGGCAGTGCCCTTGATGTTTACATATGATCTGATCAAGAATAATAAATTGATAGTGTCTCCTGGTTTTGGAGTGACCGGAAATTTCTTAACGAGTGCAAAAGTTGAAACAGACCTCGAAGGATCTTCAAAGCGCGAACACGTTTCAATCAGGAAACTCGATGGAATAAGGCCGTTCAACTGGTCATTGATGGGTGCTGTGACATTGGAATATATGGTTACCAGGAGGATGTCAATAAATGTTCGGCCTTTCTTATCTTATGCGATGTCGCCAATTACCAGCACTAATGATGTTGAAACTTTCCCCTACAACATTGGCATCGGCGCCGGGGCAAGCTATAGATTTTAATTGCGCAAATCGCCTCGCGCATTCAATAATGTGCAGACATGCGGCTCGTCGAGGGTGACACGTGTGTTACAAGGATACGTTGAAGAGTCCTGGATGCCGTTGCGCTGAAGAAATGTAAAAGGTCGCGTTCTAATCTGTTTTCTATGTTCGGAACCTACGAGTAATCTGGCAAAATTTTATGGCGCTGTTCGTCTTCTATTTTTCTCGGGATTGAAGCGATCAGCTCCTCCCTCAAATGGAGCATCTCCATTAAGCGGGTTTGGTCTTTCTCATTTTCCATTAGAATGTCAATTTCTTTTATAATGGAAAGAGTTAGATCAATAGTTTCTTCAATGATGAGACCAGCATCATTGCACATAGGTCGATAATTACAAGGTGATTATTTACATGTTTTTCGGAAAGAGCCAAAGTATAGATATAGAAAATAACACGAAGAGTTGGGTAACTTCCAAAAGATCAAGAGCTTAGATCAAAACCATGTCATACAGAAATAAACTTGCGTGGCTTATTTTTTTGGGGATCCTGGCACGATGCATCCTTGCAGGCAGCATCGAATTTGGTAATGATGAGGTATATTACTGGACATACAGCCAGCATCTCCAATGGAACTATTTCGATCACCCGCCTATGGTGGCTCTTCTGATCCGTTTAACTACACTCAATCTTTCGCTGCAGCAGTTTGAACTATTTGTAAGACTTGGTAGTATTATTTGTTCGGCTTTTGCGTCTTATTTTTTGTACGCAACAGTCTCAAAAGTAAGTAACGAAAAAGCTGCCTTTCTTTCGGCGTTGCTGTACAATGCATCATTTTATGGCAGTGTCATCACGGGAGTTTTTATCCTGCCTGATTCTCCCCAAATGTTTTTCTGGACAGCAAGCCTTTTCACTCTTTCCAAACTGGTAACATCAGACAGGCCGATAACAATGAATTGGCTACTTTTCGGATTATTGACGGGCCTGGCTATCATGAGCAAAATACACGGTGTATTTATCTGGATCGGGTTGATGCTGTATGTCATCTTATGTAAAAGAAATTGGATGGGCTTGCCACAGTTGTACTTAAGTATGCTAGTATGTTTTTTGATGATCTCGCCTTTTTTTGTTTGGAACCTTCATAACAATTTCATTACTTATCGGTTTCACGCTTCAAGACTGGGAGGAATAAAATTTAAGGGCGACAATTTTTTAAGAGAAATCTTTGGCGAAATATTTTACAATAACCCTCTCAATGTTGTGGTGACTTTCATGGCGCTGTCCTGGTTTTTAAAGAATCAAGGAAGTGTAAAAAATGATTTCCTGAAAATCTCAATTTTTATTTCAATTCCCATGATCCTTATTTTACTTGTTCTGGCTATGTTTAATGACACACTTCCGCACTGGACGGGCCCTGCATACATAACGCTTCTTCCATTGGCAGCGATTTATTTATCACACCAGACGGAGAATATTCCCAAAATTCCGCGCATCATTCAATTCTCCCTGGCATTTATCTCTTTTGTGGTTATTACAGGGGTTCTTATTATTAATTTTTTTCCTGGCACGTTGGGAAAGCAAAAAACGCCTTTCAAATTTGGAGAAGGAGATGTAACTCTTGATATGTACGGATGGAGTGAAACTGCAAGAAAAATAGATTCCCTGGTAATTGATGACGAAAAAAATGGGGTTATGCCGGCTAATTTTCAATTCGTTTCAAACAAATGGTATCCTGCTGCGCACATCGATTACTACATTGCCCGACCCTTAAATAAAGTTGTAATGGGGGTAGGCGAGATGAACGATTTGCATCATTACATATGGTTAAATGAATTCCGCCTTAAAAAAGATACCTTACAAGATGCTTATTGCGTTTTTCCATCTGATTATAGTTGCAACGTAAAAGACATTTATGCAGGCAAATTCAAGTCAATTGATTCAGTAGGAGCTTTTCCAATTTACAGAAGCAATAGAGTTTCAAAATATGTTTTTGTCTATCGACTGAAGAATTTGATCAGCGAAATTCCAAGGATAAGCCGATGATTAAAACTAATAGTGCGTATTGGAATAAAAACGAAAAATAAGCAGCGCCTGTCAGCTCTCAACGTAATTGTCGTCAAGATGATCTGAAATGAACTTGAGATTAGGTTATAAGAAAAAAATAACATGCACGCCACTTCTCGATCATTGCTCGTTCACTTGATTATCCATTAGTATTGCGTGATATCCGAAGTATCCTTATTTAGATCAACATCTATCCTGATTTCTATTAGCTTTGTCGTGAAGGCGTCCATTTAGTTTTGCCTGCTTAAAAATATTTTTTATGAAATCCCAGGAGCCAGAGATATTAAATCCTAACAAGGCTGAACAGTCGATCGAATCGGTAAGCAAACCATTTCAAAATGAGAGCGGTATTGGAAAAAAGTATTGTACAGCTGAAGAAGCCGTACAAATGGTAAAGTCTGGTGACAGGGTTTTCTTGCACGGCAGTGCCGCAACACCAGTACACCTGGTTAAAGCCTTACAAAAACGGCATGCAGAATTATTCAACGTTGAACTTGTCAGCATTACGTCCATGGGTGATATCGATTTTAATGCTCCGGAAGTGACGAAAAGTTTTTTCTTCAATTCATTATTTGTATCGGCCAATACAAGAGCTGTGGCAAATAGTGAAAATGGGGATTATGTGCCGGTATTCCTTAGCCAGATCCCTCAACTATTCAGAAGAAAAATATTGCCAATTGACGTTGCAATTGTCCAGGTGTCACCTCCTGACAAGCACGGTTTCAGTTCACTGGGAACGTCCGTAGATATAGCGCGTGCGGCAGTTGACGAAGCCAAAGTCATCATTGCGCAGGTAAATCCTAAAATGCCGCGGACGCATGGCGACGGGTTTATTAATGTTAATAGGATTGAGAAGCTCGTATGGCATGAAGCAGAACTACCGGAGCTCGATTATAGTTCGGTTGCCAGTGATACGACGAAAATTATTGGGAAGAATGTAGCATCACTGATTCAGGATGGCGCCACTTTGCAACTCGGTATTGGGAGTATACCGGACCAGGTACTCAAAAACCTCAGTGACCACAAAAATCTTGGCATACACACCGAAATGCTTTCCGATGGAGTAATACCCCTGATCAAAAGTGGTGTCATTAATAACAGATATAAAAAATTGAACCGTGGCCGTTCAGTCACAGGATTCATCTCCGGTACACGTAAACTCTACGACTTTGTCGATGACAATCCTGAAATAAGGGTCATGGATATAAGTTATGTCAATGATCCAGCTGTCATCAGCCAAAACCCAAAGGTTACAGCTATTAACAGCGCTATTGAAGTTGACCTTACAGGACAGGTGTGCGCGGACTCAATTGGTACGTATCAATATTCCGGAATAGGTGGTCAGATGGATTTTATGCGTGGGGCTTCTATTTCAGAAGATGGTAAGCCAATTATTGCTATGCCATCCACTACTGATAAAGGAATCTCACGGATTGTTCCATTTTTGAAGGAAGGAGCAGGAGTTGTGACAACAAGGGGCCATGTTCATTGGGTGGTGACGGAATATGGTATCACAGATTTATTTGGAAAAAATCTAAGGCAACGAGCCAAAGCACTGATAAATATCGCGCATCCTGATAAAAGAGAGGCATTAGAAAAGGCATTCCATCAACGATTCAAGGGCCAAAGATTGTGAAATCAGAATGTAAAATAGAGAAAGTAAGGTTTTTTGCTTACAGTTCTCACCGATATGATCATTATCACGTGTGCGGATGACGGCTATTCTTTCTTTTAAAATGTATCTGTAGAAACTTTGGATCAGAAAACGTCCTCCAATTCTTAAAGAGGCATTTATGACGACAGACGTTGTAAAATCAAGAAGCTTTCGTTCCACTCATTTTAATTCACGGAGCAATTGGCCGGATAGAGTCAGGCCTCCGCAGCGAATACCCGGTGTCAATATTACTGAAAGCAAAGATG
>Ga0157374_10005670_pt1 | contig 10523 bp, 7 predicted proteins | sample M25metaG_FD_115308 | JGI IMG/M metagenome (GOLD analysis project Ga0157374, IMG submission 115308) | Miscanthus rhizosphere microbial communities from Kellogg Biological Station, Michigan, USA - M2-5 metaG | ecosystem: Host-associated > Plants > Roots > Rhizosphere > Soil | place: USA: Michigan... | reverse complement strand
GCGCATCCCTGCCCCGAGCACAGATGAGGACGTTCACGCCCTCAGCGGCAAGCGCGAAGGCACAGGCCCTCCCCAGACCCTTAGATGACGCCGTCACCAGAGCTGTCTTGCCGTCGATTCCGAGATTCATCACAGATCACTAGTCCCGAGCGCTCTCACGACACCCTTGAGCGGCACCAACGAAATCGGCATCATCGACCCATCTTGTGGCATCGAGATGGCCAGCAAAAGCCTCACCGGTTCCCGGACGCCATCACGCACCTCAAGTTGCCCCCCCGCGGCACTGACGCGGCATGGTGCACGCTGCAGCCTTGACGTATCAGGAAGATTTCCATGGTAAGGAGAAGGTCTACGGTTCGATTCCGTAACGGGGCTCCAGCTCAGCGAGGTTTTTCGAATATCGAGTTTCATGATCAAGTGACTAACCAAGTGATGCGGCTCCAGCTGACGGCAGGGGCAGCGCGGCGTATCCAGACACCGGTGCCCCTCTGGTGTGCGGTAATCAGACTCGATTCGACGGCGTCAGACTTCTAGTCACTGGGAACAGCCGGATATGCCCGGATTCGGCCGCTACCCGTCTCCGTTGCCAGGAGACTGGCCTCGGTTTCCTCGGCCGTGCTCGCAGTCGGCTCATGAGTTCGTACCCATATCCGAAATAAGCAATGACTGGGAGACTTTCTTACGATGACGCCATGGCTGTGTGTTCCCGGAAATGCGCCGAGGAGGCGGCTGTGGCAGGACGCTGGAGGCGCGCGGCTACGCTGGCGAAGCACTTACGGTAAGTGGTGGCGGTGAGGCCGTAGCAGGCCTTGAAGCGGCGGGTGAACGTGCTCTGGTCGGGCCAGCCGGTCGCGCGCCCGATGCTGGTAAGCAGTCCGTCGGTATGCATGAGTAGGACGGCGGCGTGATCGGCACGGAGCTGGGGGCAGGTAGGTCATGGGCGGCAGGTCGGCGGTGCCGTTGAACAGCCGCACCAGGTAGCCGGGGCCACGCTGAGGCCACGACCGCCAGCCTGCGCGCCGCGGCCGCACCCGGTCGGGGCCGGAGCACGCGGTCCCGCCCGTTCGGGTAAATCTTGGGGCCGAACGGGGTGGGTGCCTGCCCCCGTCACCGCTCACCGCCCCGCCGGGTCGGCCCGGGTATTCGCGCGTATCCGGGCCAGGAAGCCATCGCGCATGGACTGGCCGAGCAACTCGGCCATCGGGCCGGCTTCATCTCGTGGAACGTAAGGCGCCGGATTACCACGCCGCCTGGTCCGGCGGCGGAATGACGGTGCCGGCCGATATCGTCCGGCCATGCAGCAGGTGGTAATCCTCGAACTCGACCTGTCGTCGCTGCGGCAGGCCATCGGCGGCGGCAGCTACGTCCGGGGAGCCGAGTACGCGCGCCAGCAGGCGGTCACGCACGCCACGTGGGACCCGGAGGACCACGCGCTGCGCGGGGCGGTACACGGCCAGGGCGGCCGTATCTACGACGTGGCCGCGTACTTCTCGCTGCCCGCCGGGCGTCCCGCCCGGTTCTCGACGGGCGAGTGCAGCTGCCCGGTCGGATACAACTGCAAGCATGTCGTCGCCTTGGTCCTGTCGGCGCTGGCTTCCGATACGCCGGACCCATCCGGCCCGCGGAGCCCGCAGCCGGCGGCCTGGGAGCAGTCGCTGGACTCGCTGCTCATCCCGCCCGGATCGGCGTGCGCCGGCACAGCCGCGCTGGCCATCGAGCTCGCGCTGGCCGCCGGCCCCGGCCAGACGACCCGGACTTGGCGAGCGCCGCTGAGGCTGACCGCCCGGCTGGTGCGGCCGGGCAAGAACGGCGGCTGGGTCGCCGGCGACCTCAGCTGGGGCCGGCTGGACGCGCTGAGCTATGCCGGTGATTACAGCGGGCTGCAGGTGCGGCTGCTGCGGGAACTTCACGCGCTCTATCAGGCTTCGGCCGGATACGACGGGTACTACGGCTACCGCTACGGCGACGAAAGGTCGATCGAGCTCTCTTCGGTCGGGTCGCGCCAGCTCTGGCCGCTGCTGGACGAGGCCCGGGCGACTGGCCTGCAGCTGGTGTACCCGGGCAAGCGCGGCGTCCTGGACGGCTACCAAGAGGCCGGGTTCTGCCTGGACGTTACCCGTGGCCAGGCCGGCGGCCTGGAGATCGTCCCGGTGATCCGGGGCGGTGACGGGGAACCGGTCGTGCCGGTCGCGTTCATCGGGGCCGAGGGACACGGAGCGGTATATATCGACCGCGGCCAGGCGGTCGCCGACGGCGACCCCCGGCGCTGGCGGTTCGGGCTGGCCAGGCTCGGCCGACCGGTGCCGCCGGCGCTGCAGCGGATGGCCCTGGGCGGCAAGCGTCTTGAGGTACCCGGGGCGGAGGAGCCCAGGTTCCGGGAGCAGTACTATCCCCGACTGCGGCAGGCCGCGGACCTGATCTCCTCCGACGGGTCGTTCACGCCGCCCGCGATCGTCGGCCCGGATCTGGTGCTCCGCGCCGGTTACGGCGCTGGCCATGAACTCGACGTGAGCTGGGAATGGGCCTACCAGGTGGGGGAGTCGCCGCAGCGCGTGCCGCTCGATGCCGCCGGGCCTGGTGACGGTTACCGGGACCTAGCCGCCGAGCGGGCGTTGCTGGCCGGCCTGGGGCTGCCCCTGGACCGTTACGGACTGACCAGACGGGGCGGCACCCCGGCCGGCGCGGCGGCGCCCGCCCTGCTCCCGCGGACCCGCCTGACCGGTATCGAGACGATGCGGTTCAGCACCGAGCTGCTGCCGCTGCTGGCTGATCAGCCAGGCGTGACGGTCGTGGTCACCGGCGAGCCCGCCGACTACCGGGAGGCCGGAGATACGCTGCGGATAACGGTGTCCACCGACGAGGTAGCCGGTGACACCGACTGGTTCGACCTCGGCGTGACGATCACCGTGGCGGGCCGCACGGTTCCGTTCCTCGATGTCTTCCTGGCGCTCAGCCGGGGTGAGCCGCATCTGCTGCTGCCCGACGGGGCCTACTTCTCCCTCGACAAGCCGGAGTTGCGTGCGCTCGCCCGGCTGATCGAGGAAGCCCGGGCGCTGCAGGACGCCCCGGGCGGCCCGCTGCGGATCAGCCGGTACCAGGCCGGGCTCTGGGATGAGCTGGCCGCGCTGGGAGTGATCGGGCATCAGGCGGCGGCGTGGCGGGAGCAGGTCCAGGGGCTGCTGACGGCCGGCGGTCCGGACCGAGCCGGGCCGCCGGCCGGCCTGCGGACCCGGCTGCGGCCGTATCAGCAGGACGGGTTCGGCTGGCTGGCCTTTCTGTGGGAGCACCGGCTGGGCGGGATCCTCGCCGATGACATGGGCCTGGGCAAGACGCTGCAGTGCCTCGCCCTGGTCAGCCATGCCCGGCAGCGGGATCCGGCGGGCGCGCCGTTCCTGATCGTCGCCCCGGCCAGCGTGGTGGCCAACTGGGCCGCCGAGGCCGCGCGGTTCACCCCGGATCTCAACGTGGTGACGGTGTCCGGCACCACGGCCCGCGCCGGCCGCGAACTCGGCGAACTCGGCGAGCTCGCCGCGGGCGCCGACGTCGTCGTCACGTCCTATACCTTGCTGCGCATCGACTTCGCGGCCTACGCCGCGTCCGGCTGGTCCGGGCTCCTGCTCGACGAGGCCCAGCAGGCCAAGAACCGCCAGTCGAAGATCTACCAGTGCGCGCGCCGGCTGGCCGCGCCGGTGAAGATCGCGATCACGGGCACACCGCTGGAGAACAACCTGATGGAGCTGTGGTCGCTCCTGTCCATCACGGCGCCCGGGCTGTTCCCCGGCCCAGACCGGTTCCGCGAGTACTACGCCCGGCCGGTCGAGCGGCAAGGCGATACCGAACGGCTGGCCCAGCTCCGGCGCCGCATCAGGCCACTGGTCCTGCGCCGAACCAAGGAGCAGGTGGCCGCCGACCTGCCGCCCAAGCAGGAGCAGATCCTGGACGTCGAGCTGCATCCCCAGCACCGCAAGGTCTACCAGACGCGGCTGCAGCGGGAACGGCAGAAGGTACTCGGGCTGATCGATGACATGACCGCCAACCGTTTCGCGGTCTTCCGCTCGCTGACCCTGCTGCGTCAGCTGAGTCTGCACGCCGGCCTAGTCGACGAGGACTACGCGGCCCTGGCCTCGGCCAAGATCGACGCTCTGCTCGCCCAGTTGCACGAGGTGGCTGGCGGCGGCCACCGTGCGCTGGTTTTCAGCCAGTTCACCGGGTTCCTCGGCAAGGTCCGCGAACGGCTGGAGGCCGAGGGCATGCCGTACTGCTACCTCGACGGCAGCACCCGCGACCGGGCTGCGGTCGTGCGGCGGTTCAAGGGCGGCACCGCCCCGGTCTTCCTGATCAGCCTCAAGGCAGGCGGGTTCGGGCTGAACCTGGCCGAGGCCGACTACTGCTTCCTGCTCGACCCATGGTGGAATCCCGCGACCGAGGCGCAGGCCGTCGACCGGGCCCATCGCATCGGCCAGGTCAGGAACGTCATGGTCTACCGCCTGATCGCCAAGGGCACCATCGAGGAAAAAGTGATGGCCCTTAAGGCAGGCAAAGGCAGGCTGTTCTCGAGCGTCATGGACGACGGCAACGTCTTCGGCGCCGCCCTCGGCGCCGACGACATCCGCGCCCTGCTCTCCTAGCCAGCTCAGTCCGGCGTCATGGCGAATGCCGCTTCCAGCTTGACGATAAACGACGTCTTGCGGTGGTGCCGATGCCGCAGTTCATCCAGGTATATAGCGAAGCCCTCCAAGTCACCCGCGCGCTGGTAGTCATCCCGGAGTCGCCTCAGGGCCTTGATCGCCTTGGGATAGCGGTACTTGTCGCTCGTCCGCTCGATACCCATCTCGATCAGGTCCCGCAACGGGCCGATCACGTCGGCGGGATGGTCGGGTTCCCGCAGCCCGATCAGCTCCAGCCACTGCTCTTGCGGCACTTGTCCCGGTGCGGCGACTGCGGTAGCCCAGGCCTCGTCGAGTGAGTCCTCGCGAATGAGCACGCTGATCAGTTCCCGAACATAGAACTCCTTGACCCGAGCCCGGTTGCGCAGGTACTCCAGCGCCCATTCCCGGAGTCCGGCCCACTGGCCGGCGCGTTCGGCCGTGTCCCGCAGCCGGGCGTAGTCCTGGCGTAGCGTGCGCCGCTCGAACTCCGTGCGGTGAACGGACACGGCCTCTTGGCCGCGTCCGCTCGCCAGCAGCAGTCCGGCGAGCTGCTCACGCAGCCCGTCAGTCCAGTGACTCGCGGGATCCTCGGCCAGGCCGCGGCGCGCCCATCGCTCTGCGTCGACGTCCCGCCCGGCGCCGCGGAGCACCGTGACAATCTCGCCGTACTGGCGGGCGCTGTGCAAGTTCTCGGCAAGCACGGCGACGTGGGCGTCGACGTCGCCGGAAAGCGCGGCCAGCTGCTCGCGCAGGAGCTTGATGCCGACGTCCGCCCACGAGTCAGGATCGCCGGCGGCGCGGCGTTCTGCCACCAGCCTGGCGACCTCGTCCAGGCCGGTCGGCCCGAGCGCGTCGGCGAAGTCGGCGAGCTGGATGTCCGGCCAGCCCGGCCCGTCGAGCCGCGCCCTCACCAGCCAGGCTGCCAGCTGCTTCGGGTCCGGCGGGGCGGTCCGGCAGGCGCGTGCGTACAGGGCGGTCAGCATCCGCAGGTCATCGCCGATGGTGCCGGAGGAATCGTCCATGTGCAGCATCGCGGCGGTGACCCGCTCCACCGCGCGCCGCGCCAGCGGAACGGCGTCCGCCGCTCCGCCGGATTCGATCATGTCCGCGATCGCCCCCGCGACCTCCCGCGCACGATCGGAATACTCGCCCCGGCCGCGATACGGATGCTGCCGCCGGTCTCGCCGCAACCCGTCGATCAACCGCCTGACTTCGGCCACCCGCGCATCAGTCATGTACTCATCCAACCGCACATGGTGACGGCTTCGGCTATGCACGGGTCGTGGCGTCTCCCCGGCCTCTAGGGTTGCACGCATGCTGGAGGCCGCCGCCGGGAAGGCGTAACTCGTCGTTCAGATCGGCTCATTCCTGGCCTGGCTGGTCCGGGGCGCAAGCTCACCGCGACCGGGCGCATCGGCCTGGCGGACGCCCGCCGCCTCGTGGAACTGCTCGATACCGGCGACACGATCCACCCGGACATCGGCGGGCGGGTCTTCAAGACAAGGTCTAGCGAGGACCTCGCACATCTCAACCGGATCGTGGAGTGGGCGAAGGCCGCGCGCCTGGTCCGGGTCAGCAGCAGCAGGCTGGTAGCGGTCAAGAAAACGCAGCGCTCGCGGAAAGACCACTGAAGGCACTTGACGACATCGCCTACGACGCAATCGAGGCACGAGACATGCTGTGCGGCCTCAACGCCATCCAGCACGACTCGCTGCGGGGCATGATCGCGGCAGACGTCACGATCGCGATGGCCGCCCTCCACGTCCTCGGCATCGCGGTCCTGCGCGAGGCCGAGACCGCCGGGCTCACCGACCTGGGCCAGTATGCGGTCCGCCGTGTCCGCGGCATGGCCCAGCCAGGCGATCCAGTGCTCCAGATGCGGGTTACGATCGCCGGGGTCGACGACCCGCCGGTGTGGCGGCAGCTGGTGATACCCGCTGGCTACACCCTCGACCGGGTACACGACGCCATCTAGGTGATCATGGGGTGGCAGGATTCCCACCTCCACGTGCTCAGGATCGCCAGCCGGGAATACGGCCCTGCGTATCTGGATGATGAACTCGAGATGCTTACGGAAAGAATTCCCGGATCGGTGATCTGGTGAAGGCCGACGACCTGGCCGCTTACGAGTACGACTTCGGCGATGGCTGGGAACACGAGCTTGTCGTCGAGGCTAGCGCCGTGGCGGACGCGGCCACGGTGTACCCAGCGTGCATCGCCGGCGAGGGCGCGTGCCCGCCGGAGGACTGCGGCGGTCCTGGCGGATTCGCCGAGCTGAAGGGGCTGCTCGCCGGGCCGCCGAGCCCCGAACATGAGGAGATGCGCGTGTGGGCTGGCGAAGATCACGGCCCCGCGCACTTCGACCTGGCCGCTGCCAACATGGCAGCCGGATCAATCTGAAGATATCCGCCCGCCCCCGACAGACCCGCACGGCCTGAGCTTCCGCCGGGAGATACCCGAGGTCTTCTGCCCCTCGGGCTCCAGCATCCGTATTTGCCGCAGCTCAGTAAAGATCGCACGAACGTGTTCCGTTTCCCGCGTCGGCCGTCGCGTCCCGGGTCGGCGCTGCGTCACGTCCGCTCGCCGCTACAGCCAGCACTCGCCGTTCGCGAGATCTTCATCGCCGGGATACTCAGCCAGCTTGGCCTCGAGGGCGGCGACGATCCGTCCGGTGTCTTCCTTGGCGCGCCGGTAGGTACTCGGCATGAAGATCATCCCGAAGTTTCCCGGGCCGCCTGGGGTTATCGCCTCGGCGTGAAGCGGCCGGTAGTCGCGCAGGTTGTTGGTGACCACGGCGCGGCGTTCGGTCCGGGCCAGGGTCATCACCTCGGGATCGGAGAGTGCGACCCAGCCGGGATGGTCTGCTACGGCGAGGACGTCGTGTCCCCGATCGCGGAGCTCGCGCGCGATGGCTGGGGACAGCATCTCATCCAGCAGCAGCCTCACGGCCTGATGGCATCCTGCCCGGCGGACCAGGCCGCGTGGGCTTCGGCAGCCTGCTGCTCATTGGCCTCGATCCACTGATCGATTTCCTCCCGGTAGGCGCCGTAGTAGCTGATGGCGGCCTGGACGAGGCCGAGCGGGATCTCGAGATAGCGTGCCGTCTCAGCGGCGTCGCCATCGTTGTCGCGTACGACCGCGATGATTTCCCAGACGTCCTTGCCCGTACCCACCAGCCGGGCGCGCCGGCCTGCCGGCCCGTCGGCGAACCGGATGAGCGGGTGCTCATCCATCCGCAGGCCCTCTTCCACGTACCGCTGCGCCAGGGTGCGCGGGGCCAGGTGCGCACGCTGGGCGTGCCTGCCAAGACGCGCGATCGTGGCATCATTCAGGCGAACGCTCAGCGGATGACTCATGTAGTACATTGTAGCACGACGCACTACGATGTAGATGTTCAGGAATTCGTCTGCAGGTGCGCCTGGTTACTCCAACCGCTATCCCGGTCGGGCGGAGTCAGTGACAAACCAAGTGACAACGGCTTCGGGCAGCCACCGACGCAGCGCGACCTAGCCGGACACCGCTATCCCTCTGACTTGCAGTAACGCGACCGGACGCGATGCTGCCAGACGGTGTCGGCTTGCATGGTAAGGAGAAGGTCTACGGTTCGATTCCGTAACGGGGCTCCAGCTCAGCTGAACTTTTTAGGTTTCAATTTCGATCCTTGATTTCAAGTTCAAGTGACTAGCCAAGCGACAACGGCATCCTTCTAGCGGCAGCCGACGGCCGGCACGGCGCGACGCATCGGAGATACTGACGCCTCTGACCTGCGGTATCAGAAACACTGCGATGACGCCAAGCGGGGACAAGCCTGGTAAGGCGGCTTCGGCCACTGGCCGTCTCCGTTGCCGGGAGACTCGGGTTCGGGTTCCCTGGCCATAGCGGCGCTGATTTCAGTGAGACGTTTGCGCAGGCTGAACCATTTGATGTCGGGTGAGAGACGATGTTGGTGCCGACCGCGAGCCTGGCGAACTGGGTGTAGTCAGCGAGGATGCCGCCGAGCGCAGGCTCCAGGTCGAGGTTGCTGGTCCTGATCCTGCAGACGAGGCAGTGCCCGTTGGCGAGCGGCTGGATCCGCTCGCCTGGGCAACCCTGGCTCGCGAACTGGACCTGCTCGTCTCTGCGCTTCAGGTTGACCCGTCGAGCTGAAGCAGCTCAAGATGGCCTGACGACAGGCTCCGGTCGGAGATAGGCGGGCCATGGAAAGGTTCGATCTCGGCACCTACAGCAGAGCTGTATCCACACGGTCGCCAGAGGCGCAGCGATGGTTCGATATTGGTCTCAACTGGTGTTACGGCTTCAATCATGAAGAAGCCATCAGGTGTTTTGAAAAGGTGCTCAGCTTCGATCCGGGCTGCGCGATGGCCCATTGGGGCATCGCCTATGCGGCGGGTCCATTTTATAACCTGACCTGGAGGGAGCACGGGGCGGCCGAGGCGGAGAAGGCAGCAAGACGCGGCTACGGCCATGTCCGGCTGGCGAGGGAGGCAGCCAGCGGAGCGTCTCCCGCCGAACGGCGGCTGATCGAAGCCCTCGCGGCCAGATATCAGAAGCCGCACGCGGTAACGGAGAAAGAGTTCGAGCAATGGGACGAAGCCTATGCTGCCGAAATGCGGCGAGTTTACTACGAGTTTCCGCACGATCAGGTCGTGATGGCGCTGTTCGTCGAGGCGCTGATGATGCGCACTGTGCGTCGGCTCTGGAATTTGAAAACGGGTACCCCGGCGCCCAACTCCTATGTACTGGAGGCGCTGGGAATCTGTGAGCGGGCGATCGCCCTCGCGGACAAGGCCGACGCCGCGCCCCATCCCGCGATACTGCACCTGCATATTCATTTGCTTGAGATGTCGACGATGCCGGAACGCGCACTGCGGTCGGCGCATAGGCTCGGCGGGATGTGCCCAGATGCCGGGCACCTGAACCACATGCCCGCCCATATCTACGTGCTGTGCGGCATGTACGAGGAAGCGAAATCCGCGAGCGAGAAGGCGGTCCGAGCGGACGACCTCTACCTCGCCCGGACGGATACGCCGGGCTACAACTATCTGCTCGCCTGCTGCCATGATCTACATCTCATGATGTTTGCCTGCATGTTTCTCGGCCAGTCGAAGCCCGCCCTAAGGGCGGCCGACAAGATACGCGGCTTTGCTGCACGCGAAATCATCGCCCTGCCTGACCGGCCCAAGCTGACCCAGACGATGGAGGGCTATTACGCAATGAAGTCGCATGTGCTTGTGCGCTTCGGCCGCTGGCACGAGATAATCGACGAGCCGATGGCCGACGATGCCGCACTTTATGTTCTCACCACTGCGATGCAGCACTACGCTAAGGGTGTAGCGCACGCGACGGTGCGCGATTTCGCCGCCGCCGACCGGCAGCGCGAGCTTTTCTACATGCATCTGGACCGCATTCCGCCCGAACGGCGCTTCCTGAGCAATCCGGCACGCGCATCGCTCGCCGTGGGGGCCGCCCTACTGGACGGAGAGCTCGCCTATCATAAGGGCCGTCACGAAGAGGCGTATCTGCAGCTCCGCCGCGCCGTTGAGCTTGATGACAACCTGTCCTACACGGAGCCGTGGGCATGGATGCATCCCCCGCGGCATGCCTTGGCCGCTCTTCTCCTCGATCAGGGGCATGTCTGCGAAGCCGAGCAAGTCTATCGCGACGACCTTGGGCTGAGCGGTACGGTCCAGCGGTGCGTACAGCACCCGGACAACGTTTGGGCACTGCACGGCCTGGCGGAGTGCCTGACGCGGCGCGGCGAGCCGGACGAGCTGCCTCGCGTGCGGGACAGGCTCCGCGCAGCCCTTGCGAAGGCAGACGTACCCATCAGCTCGTCCTGCCTGTGCAGGACGAGCATGCAGCAGGCCATGGGGT
>Ga0157374_10005665_pt1 | contig 10527 bp, 6 predicted proteins | sample M25metaG_FD_115308 | JGI IMG/M metagenome (GOLD analysis project Ga0157374, IMG submission 115308) | Miscanthus rhizosphere microbial communities from Kellogg Biological Station, Michigan, USA - M2-5 metaG | ecosystem: Host-associated > Plants > Roots > Rhizosphere > Soil | place: USA: Michigan... | reverse complement strand
CAGCAATGGCCAGTTGACGATTATGGCGGAGAACTCCACCCTGGCCGACATTTTGCGGGCGGTGCGAACCCAGATCAAGGCGGAGGTAGAGATTCCTCCGAATGCCAACGAACGCGTGGTCGGACATTTTGGCCCGGGGTCGGCCCGCGACGTTCTGAACTCGCTTTTGCACGGAGTGCACTTTAACTACGTGATGGTGGGTTCCGCGGCCCATCCTGACGGTGTTGACCGGCTTATCCTGACCTCAAAATCTGGTGGCACTCCCGACCCTGGCACGGCCATCGCGGCGCCACCGCCCCAGGCAAGCACGGAGTCCCCCGCCGACGAGGCTGCGGCCCCGGATGTCGAACCGCCAACTGAAGATGGTCCGGAAACTGCCAATACCAACGGCGAGGCTCCTCCTCCGACACCTGACGGGCAGCAGCAGGCAAAAACTCCTGAGCAGTTGCTGCGCGAGTTGCAACAACAGCAGTTGCTCCAGCAGCAACTGCAGCAACAGCAGGGCCAGCAGCCGGGTGCGCCGCCTCCGAATTAGGGACTGGACCTCGGACCTCGGACTTCAGACCTCGGACTTCAGACCTCAGGCAGCCGCTTCAGGCAGGGGCGCGACACGTCTGGCTTCGAATCGAATTGAACTAAAAGGGAAAGATTAGCCCCGAAGGCTGAGGTCTGAACTGCCGACGTCTGAGATCCGACGTCTGAGGGCTGAAGTCCGAGGTCCGACGCCCGATTTTAGTCGCCGCTGGCTTGGCTCGGGCTGGGCACCAAAACAGGACTGCTGCCGCTCCGGGCGCGTTGGCGCGAGCGGTAGGCGAAGGCGTACAGAATGCCGGTGACGGCGGCATAGGCCGCGAGGATCCCGAACAGTACGACGGTGACAGCCGTGAACGACATGACGAAAGCAACCAGTATCGTACCCAAGGTCAGCCTACTTTCACGTTAAGTGCCGGACATTCCCGTCCGGACCCGTTTGGCGCAATCGACCACTCTACCCGCGTTGACGCTGGTTGCTGTTAGCAACTAAGATACGTGAGTAGAGCCGCGCAAACCTACTTTCCACCATTTCTGTAGGGCCGTCGATATTACGGAAGGCCAGTTTTACTTTCGCCAATTTCATGCCTATTACCAAGATCTCGGTGAGGGGGGCGCGCCAGCATAACCTCAAGAATATAAACGTCGAAATCCCTCGTAACACCCTGACGGTTATTACCGGGTTGAGCGGATCAGGCAAGTCGTCTCTGGCCTTTGACACCATCTATGCCGAGGGCCAGAGGCGCTACGTGGAGACCTTGTCGGCCTACGCGCGGCAGTTTCTGGACCAGATGGAGCGTCCCGATGTGGACGCTATCGACGGCTTGAGCCCGTCAATCTCAATCGAGCAGAAGACCACCAGCCGCAGTCCCAGATCGACGGTCGGGACAATCACTGAAATCTACGATTATCTTCGCCTTTTGTTTGCTTCGATAGGGGTGCCGCACTGTCCCAAGTGCGGGCAGGCGATCACGCGGCAGTCGGCGGAGCAGATTGTGCAGCGGGTGATGAGCCTGACTCCTGAAGATCGCGTGATGGTGCTGGCGCCCATCGTGCGCGGCCGCAAAGGCGAGTTCAAAAAAGAGATGGAAAAGCTGGTCCAGCATGGATTCACCCGGGCGCGCATCGACGGTGAGCTGGTAAATCTCGAAGATGACATCCCGCTGGACAAGCGAAGGAATCACACCATCGAAGTGGTGATCGACCGGTTGCTGGTCAAACCCGGTATCGAGCACCGGCTGGAATTGTCTGTCGGGCTTGCCATGAAACTGGCCGGCGGTCTGGTGCAGGTGGCCGTGGTGGGCGGAGACGAGCAGCTATATTCGGCGAAGCTGGCGTGTCCGGATTGCGGCATCAGCGTGCCACAACTCGAACCGCGGTCGTTTTCGTTCAACAGTGCCTACGGCGCTTGTCCGGAGTGTCACGGACTGGGCAGCCGCTATGAATTCGATCCGGCGCGAGTCATCAACGACTGGTCGAAGCCACTGCTCGATGGTGGGCTGGGGCCGGGATCGGCATCGCAAAACCTGATTCACCAGCTGCAGATCATCGCGGCAGCCCACGGCTTCGACCTGGCGACTCCGTTCGAAAAATTTCCCGAAAAGATACAGAACCTGTTGTTCTACGGCGAGGCCGGCAAGAACGGAAACGAAACTGGCAAGAACCGGAAGACAGGTTTCCGTGGAATTCTTGGCTATCTCAAGCAGATGGTCGACGATTCGTCATCCGATACTTATCGCGAATTTCTGCTGGATTATATGTCGGCCACGAAGTGTCCCGCATGCCAGGGCAAGCGCTTGCGGCCGGAGAGTCTGGCGGTGAAAGTAAATGGGATGTCGATCGCTGACTTCACGGCGCTGCCGGTGTCGCGTTCCCTGGAGACTGCTCGCAAGATCAAGCTGAACGGCCGCGAGGCGATCATTGCCGGACGCATCATGCATGAGATCGTGGAGCGCCTGCAATTTCTGGATGCTGTGGGGTTGGGCTACATCTCGCTGGAACGTTCGGCGGCGACATTGTCCGGAGGAGAAGGACAACGCATCCGGTTGGCAACACAAATTGGATCGAAGCTGCGCGGAGTGCTTTACGTACTGGACGAGCCTTCCATCGGATTGCATCATCGCGACAACGGGCGATTGCTCAAAGCACTCGAAGAATTGCGTGATTTGGGAAACACGGTGCTGGTGGTCGAGCACGATGAAGAAACCATCCGACGGGCGGATTACGTGATCGATCTCGGCCCCGGAGCAGGCCGGCACGGTGGTGGCTTGGTAGCGCATGGCACTCCAAAAGAAATTGAACAAGTGGCCGAGTCGCTGACCGGGGCTTACATTTCGGGCCGGGTGCAGATCCAGATGCGCCCGCAGCGGCGTGCGCCAAACGGGGTTGCCATCACATTATTGGGTGCGCGCGAAAATAATCTCAAGAACCTCGACGTTGTTTTTCCGCTGGGCGTAATGACCGTCGTGACCGGAGTTTCCGGATCAGGGAAATCGACCCTGGTGAATGACATTCTCTACCGCGCTCTGGCCCAGAAGCTTTACCGGTCACGGGAAGAGCCCGGCTTGCACAAGACAATTTCCGGTACGGAAAACATCGACAAAGTTATCCGGATCGACCAGTCACCAATCGGGCGCACGCCCCGTTCGAATCCTGCGACCTATACCGGGGTATTTGCGCAGATTCGCGATCTTTACGCGATGCTGCCGGAATCGCGCGAGCGGGGCTACAAGCCGGGACGCTTTTCCTTCAACGTCTCGGGCGGGCGCTGCGAAGCTTGCCAGGGCGAAGGACAGCGGCGAATCGAAATGAATTTTCTGCCGGACGTGTATGTGCTGTGCGAGCTCTGTGGCGGCAAGCGCTACAACCACGAAACCCTGGCGGTGAAATACAAGGGACAATCGATCGCCGACTTGCTCGAAATGCCCGTGTCAGATGCGCTGCCGATTCTGGAGAATATTCCTCAAGTCAGACAGAAGCTGCAGACACTGGTCGATGTCGGGCTGGGATATCTCCATCTCGGACAATCCGCGGTGACACTTTCCGGCGGAGAGGCCCAGCGCATCAAACTCGCGCGGGAACTGAGCAAGCGGCAGACAGGGAAGACAATGTATCTGCTGGATGAGCCGACGACCGGCCTCCACTTTGACGACGTGAAGAAATTGCTCGAGGTGTTGCACCGGCTGACCGACCTGGGAAATACAGTTATGATCATCGAGCACAATCTGGATGTAATCCGCAACGCAGACTGGATCATCGACCTTGGCCCCGAGGGCGGAGAAGAAGGCGGACGCATCGTAGCCCAGGGCACGCCGGAGCAGGTCGCGCGCAACAAAAAGTCGTACACGGGACAGGCGTTGGCCGGATATTTCTCCAACGGCCAGAAGAGTTCGATAGCGTAGGTTGTGTGGGGCGGACACTCCTGTCCGCCGCTTTTACGGTTGTTGTTGGTTTTGATTTTCACGGTTCCGGTTAGTTAAGAAGTCAAAGGCGGCGGACAAGAGTGTCCGCCCCACACAGACGGATCCAATTGTCCTCATCAGATCAGCCTCTCTCCGAATTGCAGATTGAGCCGCCGGTAGAAGCGGTAGCTCGGGTCAATTCTGGTGCCGAAAATCCGCCATGGAATGGCCTCGATCTTCTGATCGTAGTGCTGGTTCTCATAACCGCGCTTTTCCTGTTTACATCAATATTTTTCCTGGCAGTGCTGCATAGCCGATTGTCGGAGGGCGTCTCCGCAGCGGACTTGGGCAAGAATCCCGGGCCGCTCGTGATCGTCCCGGGGATGACACTGGCTTATCTTGTCATGCTGATCGCCATGTACATTCTGGTTACGCGCCATCGGCAGCGTCCTTTTTGGCAGACGGTAGGCTGGCGCTGGCCCAGGAACATGCGCTGGCTCGGTTATATGACGGGAGGCGCGGTGCTGGCAGTGACATTAGGAGAGCTTTCGCGGCTGTTGCCGATTCCCAAATCGCTACCTATGGACAAGTTCTTCCAGAACCAGCAAGGCGCGTACCTGATGATGATCTTTGGAGTCGCCATCGCTCCGCTGGCCGAGGAGATGCTCTTCCGCGGATTCCTCTATCCGGTGCTCGACCGTTGGTTGCAGACGTTGTTCATGATGCCAAGGCTCTTCCGCCGAGGCTGCGCCTGGTTCCTGATCATGGCTGGCTGGGGTTATGTGGAGCACCGTCTGCCGCTGTTGTGGTCCGTCCTGCTGGCGATTGTGGTTTTTCTGGCGGTCGGGGCCCTGGTGATAGGGCGAAGGCTGAGATCTGGCGAGAGACCGTCGAGTTCCATCGTGCTTCCCGCATTCGCGATTCTGGCCTGGGGGGTCGCGTCAGGCGCGGTTTCCCACCATGCGTTCGCCGTCGCGACCACGGTGCTTCTGATATTGGCTGGATTGCTCGGATTATTCAGTATCGCGCCTACTCTCGACGTGGCGTCGGCTGGACGTGGCGGCCGGGCTCTGGCTGTTCTACTGACCAGCATTGCTTTCGCCATGGTGCATAGCGAACAACTGGGACAAGCCTGGGGACCGCTGTTGGTGCTGCTGGTCGTCGGCCTGGTTCTGACCATCACGCGGGCGATCACCAGATCGGTTACGCCTGGATTGCTTATTCATGTGGGCTACAATCTGATGCTATTTGTCGTGCTTTATATCGGGACAGACCATTTCCGCCACCTTGAGCGCATGACCCAATAGCTGGCGTTGAGCGTGATATCGTAGATTTTTATGGCTTCTGCACGTCAGGAATTGTTGCGGTTGCTGGCCTCCAAGTCGTTCCGGCTGGGACAGTTCAAGCTCTCGTCGGGAGGCACAAGCGACTATTACATCGATTGCCGGACCACCACGCTGTCAGGCAAGGGTGCGCGTCTGACTGGGCAAGTAGTGCTCGACGAAATACGGAATCGGGGATGGAAGCCGAAGGCCATTGGCGGCCTGACCATGGGCGCCGATCCCATCGTCGTGGCAGTTTCCGTAGCCAGCGGCGAGTGGGATGGATTTCTGGTGCGCAAAGCCGAAAAGCAGCACGGCACTGGACGGCGGATTGAAGGCTTCCAGGAAAAAGGCGCGCGGGTGGTGATCGTCGATGACGTTTGCACAACCGGCTCCTCGACTGCGCAGGCGATCGAAGCAGCGAGAGAATTTGGCTTCGACATAGTAGGTGTGCTCTGTCTGGTGGAACGCCAGGAGGCCGGAGGGCGTCCGTTAGTGGAACAAGCCGCTGCTCCTGCGCCGTTTGTTTCGGTGTTCACCGCGCTCGATGTCCGGCGAGAGCACCTGCTTCAAAACGAAGAGACGTCCCCGGGAATTCCGGCAGCAGGCTCGGGCTGCGAGATTTGCGGCAAGCCAGCAGTAGTTCACAGCCCAAGAATTCGCTGCGAAGTGCATAAAAACTGAAAAACCATTGTCGGTCGTCAGTCTTCAGTCGTCAGCTAAGCATAAGCGGGCGACGGTTTGCTGAAGACTGACGAGTGACGAACTGCCCCTATGATTCAAACTCTCGAATGGACCGAATCCGGCGTGCGCTTCATCGATCAGACGAAGCTGCCGACCGAAGAGACGTACGTTAACTGCAAAACCTACACCCAGGTTGCTGACGTCATTCGCAACATGGTAGTGCGCGGGGCGCCTGCGATTGGCGTGTCCGCAGCGATGGGCATCGCACTCGGGGTCAAGAATTCCAAAGCTGAAAACGGCGGCGATCTCAAGCGCGAGTTTGATCAGATTTGTGACGTCATGGGTAAGACCCGTCCGACCGCGGTCAATCTTTTCTGGGCGATCAAGCGCATGCAGGACAAGTTTGAAATGCTTCGGGTGCGGCCACTAGCGCAGATCAAGCAGGCCCTGGTTGAAGAAGCCCAGCGGATGCACGCCGAAGACATCGCCGCGAACAAGGCCCTGGGAAGGCACGGCGCTTCCTTGATGCCCGAAAGCGGCGGCGTTCTTACCCACTGCAATGCCGGAGCCTTGGCTACCTGCGGGTATGGCACGGCGTTGGGAGTGATTCGGGCTGCTGTCGAACTGGGGAAGAATATCCACGTTTATGCCGATGAGACGCGCCCTTTCCTGCAGGGATCGCGATTGACCGCCTGGGAGCTGATGAAAGACGGCATCCCCACCACCGTGATTTCCGACAACATGGCCGGCGCGATGATGAAGCAAGGCAAGATCAACGCCATTGTCGTGGGCGCAGACCGCATCGCCGCCAACGGCGACGTGGCCAACAAGATTGGGACTTATTCCGTCGCGGTGCTGGCGAAAGAGCATGACATCCCGTTTTACGTTGCCGCCCCGCTTTCGACCGTGGATTTCGAGACGGCCGATGGCAGCGGAATTCCTATCGAACAACGGGACGGGAAAGAGGTCACTCACATTGCCGGGCGGCAGATGGTGCCGGATGGTGTCGAAGTGGAGAACCCGGCGTTCGATGTCACTCCCGCGAAATACGTGACCGCCATTGTGACCGAGCGCGGGATTGCGCGGTCGCCTTACGTAGAGTCCCTACGGAGATTGGCTCCGGAAGTAGCAGCCGTGACTTAGGATCTTGATCGATTTCGAAAATCAAAATCTGGGTTGGAAACCAAAATCAGTTCTTAGTTTCGTGTTCTCAGTTCTCAGTTTCGGACGGAACTTTTACTGTTCTTTCTTCGTAAATTGAAGCTATGTTGACTTTTCTTCTTTGGTGCCTTTTGTTTGTGGTGTGCTGGCCGCTGGCGTTGCTGGCGCTTGTGCTTTACCCGTTCGTCTGGATAATCCTGCTGCCGTTTCGGCTGGTTGGGATCGCCGTTCACGGAGCGTTGGCGTTGGTCTGGTCAGTCGTGATGCTTCCGGCGCGGCTGCTGAGTGCACCGTTTAGCGTGTAGCGGACAGCTTGCCCTTCCCTCGAATTATTAGTCGGGAAGGGCACGAGTTCACTTGTGCCGCATCAAGTTCGGGACTTGCGGCATCAAGCCGCTGAGGTGTGCCGTGAGCCGCCGCACGCGCACAAAGGCTCTGTGGATTGAACAGCGAACCTCAGGTGCTACAGCGCATCATGATGACGGCTTGGTGGCACGACTGAAGTCGTGCCCTTCCCACAATCGTATCTGCGCTAACAATCCGCTAGAAACTAGAAACCGAAACTTGAAACTGCTTTTTCTCACTCCGCAGCCTGAAACCCTGCCTTCACAGCCTTTAAGTCCAAATTACGCACCAGGCGAAGCAAAGAGTTGGGATGCATCCCAAGAGCCTTGGCAGCTTCTATGTAATTGCCATTCGCCTGCTGCAGGGCTTGCAGGATCAACTGCTTTTTCGTTTCCTTGATACTGCCATGGTATTTGTCAGCCGGTGCCGTGGCCGTGGACCCAGATTCGAGAACGGCTTCCGGTAAATCATCGGGGAGAATGGATTCGGTCGAGCCCAGAACCAGCGCGCGTTCCAGCGCATTCTCCAGTTCGCGGACATTGCCCGGCCAGTCGTAGTGCATCAAGGCTGCCACAGCTTCGGGGGACAGAGGTTTTACCCGAGTCCTGGATTTGCGGCTGGCCTTGGCGACAAAATGATCGGCCAGGACTGATATGTCTTCGCGACGGTCGCGTAACGGGGGCATGTTCAGTGTGACCACGTTCAGCCGGTAGTACAGATCGTTGCGAAAGGTGCCAGCCTTGACTGCCTCCGGCAAACTCCGGTTGGTGGCCGCAATCAATCGGATATCCAGCTTGATCGGCTTGGTGCCGCCCAGCCGTTCGAACTCACGCTCTTGCAGTACTCGCAACAGCTTTGCCTGCAATCCCGGAGCTAGCTCGCCGATCTCATCCAGAAACAGAGTTCCACTTTCGGCGATTTCTACTTTGCCCTTTTTTTGCGCCGCTGCGCCGGTGAACGCGCCTTTTTCGTGTCCAAAGAGTTCGCTCTCCAACAGGCTTTCGGCAATTGCGGCGCAGTTGATGGCGACGAACGGCTGCTCGGCGCGAGGGCTGTTGCGATGCAGGGCATGGGCGACAAGCTCTTTGCCTGTTCCGCTCTCGCCCTGGACCAGGACGGTCGAATCCGTAGGCGCGACCCGGCGAATAAAGTCGAACACTTTGCGCATTGCTGGACTTCCGCCCACCATGTTGTGTTCGAGCTGTATTTCCGCGCGCAACTCCTGATTTTCTTGCCGCAATTTTTCCCACTGCTTGACGTTATCGAAGGCCAAGCTTGCGATGCCGGCAACCGCAGTCATCACCTGCAAATGGTTTTCGTCAAATTCGCTAAGAGGGTTCGTGCTGTCCAGGTAGATGACCCCCAGCAACCGCTGCGCGACCAGTAGAGGAACGCAGAGCAGAGAACTCACCTTCAGTTCCGTCAAAGTTTTGACCTGACGCATGGCGTCGCTCCCCGCCACGTCACGAACCACCAGTCCGACGCGATCCTTCAAAACGCGCTGCACGACAGTCCGGCTGACGCGAACGGGATGACCCGGGCCGCGTACCCTGTCCCAGGCGGCGGTTGAGGTGAATTCGTCCGGATGATCGCAAAGCAGCACCGCGCCCCGTTCGGCTGGAACCACGTCGAAGACGAAACCCAGTAATTGCCATTGCAGGGATTCCTGGTCGCGAATGCCTCCGATCGCCGTGGCGATCTTCACTAGGGAGTTCATGTCACGTGCCTGGCGAGCGGTTGGAGCCAGGGTTGCGACCATCTTCTCCGGCTGCAGGTAGAGGGAGTCTTCGGCTTTGAGCAGAAGGGGAGAACCTTCGAATCCTGTCGTCTCCAGAAACTCAACCGGATTTTTTTCGGGCTGGTCTCCGTCCCGCTTGAGCAGGAAGATCAGGACCGAGTCGCCAATGTAGATCTGGTCCCCGTGGCGAAGCTGTTGCTGCTCGACGGGAACGCCGTTGATCAGGGTTCCATTACGGCTTTTCAGGTCCTTGATGGAGAACTGGCCGTCATTGCCAACCAGCACGCAATGTCGGCGCGATAACGCGGGATCGGCCGCCCAGAGCTGGTTCGACGAATCACGACCGATGGATACTTCGCTGGCCGGAAGGGTGAAAGCGATACCTTTCAGCGGACCACCGATACCCACCAGCCTGGGATTTAACTCAGACGCCATACTCCGCTGTTTAGCACATCAGGGCATGCTGTGTACACGCGTCGCGGATTTTTGACTGTGTTGAGCGTGGTCACTGGTGACCCTCACACTGCAGTGTTTAGCCGGGAATTAACCCGAGGGATTATCGCCATTAACAGTTGGGTTAGCAGACCGCTGCCTGGAGCGGAATCAGCATCCGCAAGGATTCGGATTACTCCAAGGCAATCGCAGCGTCATCAGCAATTTGCGAACAGCACGCGGCTTCCACATCATTCACCCCGACCTTTGGCACGCCACCTGCAATCAACAGTTGCAGCAACGGTTTTAAGCCGATGCGAAAAGTTAGAGGCGGACGATAGGAACAAGGCAGTACGGCATGGCAACACAGGCTGATCCTGCGTTTCACCTCTCAAACGAGGAGGATGTATGAAAAACCAACTGTTTGCACTTATCGGCCTGGGCCTGCTCTTGGCCACTGCATCTGCTTATGCTCAGACCGGCGTGGTGAAGGCGAATGTTCCATTCAATTTCATCGTCAACAATACCGATCTTCCCGCCGGCGCGTACACCCTGCAGAGTCTTGGCACTACGGGAACCGCGATGGTGATCGAGAGTCCCGACCGCAAAGTCGTTAACGGGTTCCTGCCGAATGCGTGCGAGTCCAACAACGTGCCTGAAGTTTCGAAGCTGGTTTTTCACCGTTACGGATCGCAGTATTTTCTGACCCAGATATGGACCGCGGGAAACTCGCGGGGCAGGGAATTACCGAAGAGCGGCCGTGAGCGTGAAGTGGCGATGGACTACACGTCACAGGATGTTGTCGTAGTCGCGACGCTGCGCTAAGTGCACCCTCGGGGGATGGTGTACTTGTCGTAGCGAAGCATAAGGGGGGCACATCCGGTGCCCCCTCTTTATTTTTGGTTTCTCCCTT
>Ga0157374_10005663_pt1 | contig 10528 bp, 8 predicted proteins | sample M25metaG_FD_115308 | JGI IMG/M metagenome (GOLD analysis project Ga0157374, IMG submission 115308) | Miscanthus rhizosphere microbial communities from Kellogg Biological Station, Michigan, USA - M2-5 metaG | ecosystem: Host-associated > Plants > Roots > Rhizosphere > Soil | place: USA: Michigan... | reverse complement strand
GCGCGCCACCGAACGGACTGCCGGGCGCTGCGCCGCCACCGGGCACCGCAGGCGGGCCACCGTACGGCGCGCCACCGGGCATCCCGGGCGGGCCTCCGAACGGAGCGCCACCGGCCGAACCGCCACCACGCGCGGCTGCGCCGCCGGGCATCGAGCCGCCACCGGGCATCGCGGGCGCGCCGCCGGGCATCGCGGGCGGAGCGCCGTAGGGCGACGGCGCGGCGTTCGCGGGCGGCATCGACGGCGGACCACCGTAGGGCGCTCCGCCGGCGGCGCCGGCACTGCCGCCGAAACCGCCGGGCCGCTGACCGAACATGCTGCCACCGCCGGGCGGACCGCCGTACGGCAGGTTCGCCGAGCTGTTCCCCATCCCGCCGGGCATCGCCGGCGGCATCCCGGGCGGACCACCGGCACCGGGTGGCTGCATCGCAGGCGCACCACCGAACTGGCTCGGCATCGCGGGCGGCGGCGGAAAGCCACCGGGACCGGGCGGTCCACCGAAGCCGCCGGCACCGGGCGGCGGAAATCCCGCGGCGGGTCCACCGGGCAACGGCGGCGCATCGTTGCGATCGAGCACCATCGTGCCGCCCTTCTTCGGCGGCGGCGCCGCGCCGGGCGCGCCCATCTGCTGCGGGACGACATTCACGCCGCCTTCGTCGACGAATCGGATCACGAGCGAGCCGCACTGGATCACGTCGGCGTGACCGATCGCCTGCTTCTGCACGCGCACGTTGTTGAGGTGCGTGCCGTTCGCGCTGCCGAGATCCTCGACCACGTAGCGCCCGTTCTCGTTGCGAAACTGCGCGTGCCGCCGCGACACCATGCCGTCGTCCGTGCGGATCGCGCATTCCAGGCCACGACCGACGTAGACGGTCTCGGTCGGCGACAGCTCGACCGTACCCTCGCGGCCCTGGCTGTCCCGGAAGATCAGGCGTGCCATTGCGTGGCTTAAGATCCTATCAGATCTGCGTTATTCGCGCTTGAAGACCGCTTCGGTGTTCCCGACGCGAATGATGTCCCCGACCTCGAGGGTCTTCTTCGGGACCTTGTGGCCGTTTACGTAGACGCCGTTCGTCGAACCGAGGTCAGCGAGCTCGTAGTTGCCGTCGACCTTGCGGATCGCCGCGTGCTTGCGCGACACGGCCGGATCGGCGAGGACGACGGTGGCCCCCGCGACCGAGCCCATCGTCGTGACCTCCTCGGCGAGCGACAGCGTCTGGTTCGCCATCGGCCCGAGGATGAACTCGAGCCGCGCGACCGGCGCCCAGCCGCAGAACAGGCACTTCGTCCACACCGGCAGCATCACGCGCCGACACCCGCCGCAGACCTTCTGGGCCTTCGGCTGGCTGCTCTTCTTCGCGACGGCGACGATGACGACGAGGACGACAACGGCGCCGACTGCGATGAGCGCTATCAACGCGCCGGTGCTCACGCTAGTTGATCGACTTGAACTTGAAGTTGGTCTTACCGAGCGTGATCATGTCGTTGTCGAGCAGATCGTGCTTGGAGATCTTGCGGTCGTTGACGTAGCAGCCGTTCGTCGAGCCGTTATCGATCAGCGTGAAGCCCGCAGGCGACACCGTAATCTGGCAGTGCTCGGTGCTCATGAAGCCGTCGTTGATCACGAGGTCGGCCGGCGGTGCGGTTCCGATCTTCGTGAGGCCCGAGCGTAGTTTCATCGTCTTGTACGCGTCGACGCCGTTCATCGGCACGAGCCAGCCGACGATCGGGAAGCCATCCTGATCGCCACCCGCTCCGATCATCACGGTCTTCATCGGTCCCGCAGGCTTGGGCGCCTCGGGCGCCGCCATCATCGGCATCGCGACCGGCATCGGTGCCGGCTCTTCCTTGCTGCCGCCGAACACCTTCACGCCGATGATGATGAGCAGCAGCAGGCCGACGACGATGATGAGGATCAGTAGCCACGTCGGGAACCCGCCCTTCACCGGCGGCGACCAGATCGGCACCATCGTCAGCTCGACGGGCTCGGTGTCGTCCTTGTCGACCTTGACGACCAGCTGGTGCGGCTTGCCGTCCCACGGCAGACCGACGCCGAGCTTCGGATCGTAGGTCGGGAACGTCAGGTACACGCGGTCGGCCATGCGCGCGAGGATCGCCTTGAGCGCGGTCGCGATGTTCTCGGCGCTCGTCACGGTCGTCGTGTTCGTGAACATCGACGGGATGACGTTGACCGGCGCCTCGCCGATCTGCACGCCGCTGTAGATGATCGCGAACGTCTGGATGTGATCCTGCGCGGCTTGCTTCTTGAGCGCGGCGAGCTGCGCCTTGGCGGCGTCGGAATTGGTGTCCGCGCCGTCGGTGATCACGATCAGCGCCTTGCGCGCCGTCTTCGCGTTGTGGAGGTCGGCGAGCGCGAGCTCGATGCCCTTCACGAGCTCCTTGCCCTTGGTGTTCTGGTAGTCCTTCTGCGTGCCGAACGCGGCGCCGGTGATGTTGCCGAGCGGCCCCATCGGGATCTTGACGCTCGCCTTGTCGTTGTACGTGATGAGCTCGCCGAGCGAGCCCGCCGGTGCGCTCTCGTTGAACTTCACGCCGTCGAGCGCCTGCTCGAGCGCCTTGAGCACGCCGGGGTAGCGCGACGGGTCGTCCTCGGGGAGCAGATCGTCGTTACCGATCCAGATCTCCCAGCCGAGCATCACGAACGCGATCGTGATCGTCTCGGTGCCTTCGGTGTAGCCGCGCATGCCGCTCGGCTTGATCTCGATCTTCTGCTTCGCGCCCGGTTCGTAGAGCGTGAACTTGTCCATCGGGATGCCACCGGGGGCGTGGACCACCGTCGCCTCGATCTTCGGCGCCTGCTCCTTGAACTTCGGGTCATGCGGATCGAGAGACTTGACCTCGAGGTAGACCTCGACGCCGCCCTCATCCGCGCGCGCGATCTTCTCGCGCGAGAGCCCGAACATCGCGACGAACAACAGTAGGAGTACGCGCTTCATAGGCTCTTGAACTTGCACATCGCCGAGCCGAACTTGATGAAGTCGTTGTCGACGAGCTCGTGGCGATCGACGCGCTTGTTGTTGACGTAGGTGCCGTTGGTGGAGCCGACATCGCGCAGGATCCACATGCCGTTCTCGGCCTTGATCTCGGCGTGCTTGCTCGACATGAACTTGTCGTTGAGACACACGGTGCAGTCGGGCGTCGTGCCGATGATCGTGTTCGGCTGCAGCGTGAACAGCTCGCCCTTGTTCGGGCCCTGCAGCGGGACGAGCCAGCCGAGCAGCTGCATGCTGCCGGGACCGCCCGCCGAGTCGAGCACGAACGCCTGCGTCTTGAGCTTCTGAAGCTTCGCGGGCGCCGCGGCGGCCTGCGCCGCGATCTGCGCGCAGTACGGGCACGCGTCCCACGTGCGATCAAGCTGCTGCTGGCACTGCGTGCAGAACTTCTTCTTGAAGATCCAGAACCCGCTCGTGCGGATCGGAGGATTCGGGCTCGGTTGCCCCGGCGCGCCACCAGGCGCACCCGGCATTCCTGGCGCCATTCCCGGCGGCATTCCTGGTGGCATTCCGGGCGGCATTCCTGGCTGCTGCATGTACTGGGCTCCCTGCTGAGTACCCTGCGGATATCCCTGCGGCTGCTGCGCGCCAGCTTGTTGCTGCTGCTGCGCGCCCGCGTACTGATTCATCTTTGCGTTGGCGTCGGCGAGCCCCTGCTTGCCGCGAGCGAGCGCCGACTTCGATCGATTGAGATCGACCTTGATGTTGCCCTTGATGTTCTTGACGCCAATGATCTTGTTATTGACGGCGCGGAACGGGGCGAAGATGAAGTCGATGTATTTGAGAAACATGGCTCCGCCCCCCGAGGCGACGACAGTCTATCACTTCGGCTGGTAGACCCAGATGTGGAACATGTTGATGTCGCGGCCGGCGGTGATCGACTGCTGGCGAACCAGCATCGTTCCGTCGGTAACTGCCTCAGCCGGGATCATGGCCGGCCAGTTACGCCAGCGGTGAACGCGGTCCGTGCCGACGCATGACACGACGACCGGCTTCGTGCCGTTGACCGACAGCTCGAGCTCGTAGTCGCCATACACGTAGTCCATGCGGCGCAGGACGACCACAGGGCGACCGGGCGTGATGTTCAACAGCTTGAACTCGCTGAAGCCGTCGACATGGGCGCGGCCGGTGTCCTCGACGGTGGTGCCGTCGGGGTACTTGAGCTTCTGGCGCGAGCGGTAGGAGTCCTTGGCCTCCTTGATCGTGAAGATGTGCTTGTCCTCGGATTCCTTGTTGAGAATCTCGATCTCGTCGACGAGCACCCACTCGATGCCTTCGAGGTTCATCTGCGGCTTGGGCTGCGGCATCACCTTGACGCCCTCCCAGTCCTTGATGTCCGCGGCCTTCTGTTCCTTCTTCTCCTCGGGCGCGACGAGCACCGGCTTCTCGCCGGCGATCGCGGTCAGCGCGATCTCGGCGCACTTCGCCTGATACGCGAGCAGGTTCTGGAACGCTTCGGTGTTGTTCTTGTTCTCGGCGAGCAGGCCGCGGAGGATCTCGACCTGGCGGCGGTACTCGGAGAACTCTTTCTTCTGCGCGATCGTCGGGTGGTGAACGTCGACGTCGAGCGACAGCTCGCCCTCGGTGTCGATGATCAGCTTGAAGATGTCGAAGATGTTTCGCAGGTCGAGCAGGTTCGCGTTCAGCAGCATCAGCGCCGTGTTGCAGGCCTGCACGACGTCGTGCGCCGCGATCACGCCGCGTCGCGTGTACTCGATCGCGCCGCGCCGGATCTGCCAGAGCAGCTGCTCGAGGCGCAGGCGCAGGAAGCCCGGCAGTGTCGAGCCGCTCATGCCGCCGCGCGGCGTGTAGCGCATGTCGATCTCGTTCGGCGCCGGGTTCGCGGGGTCGCGCGCGTCGCGGATGCGATTGACGCCCTTCTCGAGGTAGATGCGGGCGAGCTCGACCTCGCGGGTCAGATCGGGCTCGGTCTGCGACAGCTCGACCTTGCACGACTCGAGCACGCGGCGGTGGCCCTTGTACTCGAGGTTCTCCTTGTACGCGATGAAGTCGGTGAGCTCCTCGTAGTAACGCAGCACGATGTAGATCGTCTGCGGGAGCTTGAACTCCTCGAGGTTGATGTTGCGGATCGTGGTGTCGTGGATCATGAGGTCGTTCCCCATGCCATCGATGCCGTAGCCCGGCTGGACCTCGACGGAGAGATCGCCGCGGGCGCGCGCGGTGACGCGGAGGTCGCCGGAGAACCCGTAGACGATGCCGGCCGAGTGCATCATCCGGTTGTGCAGGCGCCGCTTGTCGATGTGATAGCGCTCGGCGTCGTTCCAGTCCTTCTCGGTGGTGAGAAAGCCCTTGAAGAAGTTGATGCGCTTGAATCCCTGAACGTTCTCGCTCATTGCTTCTTGTCTCCGGGCTCTTCGACGTCTTGAACCACTTCGGCACCGATTCCGATGCCCGAGCGCAGGCCGATCGCGAAGAACTCGCGAAGCTCGACCTCACCCTCTTCCTCGGCGAACTGCAGATAGTAGTGCGTGTGCGCAGGCTTCTCGAGCTGGATGATCTGGTGGATGCGGATGATCATCTCCGGCGTCACCTGCTCGAACCGGATCGGCATCTTCACGACGAAGCAGTGCGCCAGATCCACGGGCGGCAGCACGACCGAGTCGAGCGCGATCCGCGCGCCTTCTTCGGCGCCTTCGCCCTCGACGCGGAAGCCCTTGAACGGCCACTCGTTCTCTTTGATCTCGGGCTCGTGACCCGTGAACAGCTTCAAGAACAAGGTCAGGCCGCGCTTCGTGCCGCGGATGCGATAGAGGTCGACCGCGCGCTTCACGAGGGCCCGCTTCTGCGCCTCGGGCCAGTCGAGATCGAGCGTGAATGCCGTCCAGCCGGAGAGCCAGTCGAGGAACTCCATCGGCGCGACGTGCGGGTCGTAGAACCGCCAGCCGTCGGTGAGGTTCTTCTCGATCGAGTCGAACATGTGCTCGAACACGAAGCACAGGTCGCGGACGAGGTTGCGGCCGACCGCGTCGCTGCGGCGATAGATCGCCGGCAGGTGCTCGACGAACCCGCGCCGCGCGACCCAGATCGTGACCTCGGTGCCTTCGTAGACCATCTGTCCGCGCGCCGGACGCTGCTCGAGGACGGTGTCGCGATCCTCGTAGCTCTCGCGATACAGCGTGACGACGCGCTTGAGCGCGGCATCCTCGAGGACGATGCGAGCCTTCTCGAGCGGCCGCCCGACGACGTCGGGGACGCGAACGACCTTGCGATTGAGTGCCTCGGTGACCATTACTTGATGTCGTCGCGGACCTTCTCCGCGATGTGAATGTGGACGAGAAACGGCAGCTCGTCGTCGTCGAGCCGGAGGTGCTCGATCGCGACATTGCGCTGCTCGTCGCGGATCTCGAGGTGGTCGACTCCCTCGACGCCCGGGACCTCCTCGACGAGGTGGATCAGCTCGGGCTTCAGGACCGGACGGCCAAACTCCCAGCCCTTGCCTTCACGCCCGCCGACGAGAGCGTGCAGGAACCGCCGCAGCTTCGCCTCGATGTCCTTGCGGAGGCGATCGGAGGTGCCGACCGAGCGGCGGATGAGCACCACGCGCAGCGAGACGTCCTTGTAGCGCGGCCGAACGACGTTGAGCACCGTGCCGACGAGCTTGCGATCGTCGACGTAACGCTTCACCTGGCGCAGCACCTCGTTGCTCGGCACGAGCCGGCGCGTCATCTCCTCGCCACGCGTGTCCGCCTTCGGCAGCAGGGCGAGCGTGACGTGGCCACGGTTCGTGCGGTCGGGAACGCACTTCGCGCGGGCGAGCTGCGTCGACGCGCGGAGCGCCAGCATCTCGTAGTCCTCGGTCGTCACCGCGCGATCGCGGCTCTTGATCGTGTACGGCGCGCGGTTCTTCGCTTCGTCGATATTCTCGCGGTCGGCGCCGCCCATCGCGGGCAGCGGATTCGTGACGCTCTCGATGTACGCGAGCGCGCGCCCGAGCGACGTCAGCGTGTTCGCATTGACGTTGCCCATCGAGCCGCCGCCGATGCGGTAGCTCGTCGCGACGATCGAGTTGCGGCCCTCCGGCGGGACCATGCCGCGCCGGCCGTCGCCGAACGAGATGATCCCGGTGACGTAGTCGAGCGTGTAGTGGCGGCTGCGCGGCGTCGACGCGAAGAAGCTGTCGACGCGCTTGTAGCGGACCCACACCTCGTTGTTCTGCGGGTTCTCGGGCTCGACCTTGCGCGCGGCATCGGCGCCGAGGTCTGCAATCTCCTCCGCGGGCGGCCTCTGCTTCTCGCGCACCTCGACGACCTCGTCATCGAGCAGCGGGCCGCGCAGGAACTTGTGGCTCTGCAGCGGCGAGCCGTCCGACGAGCCGAGCGTCTCGTTGCGGATGGTCTCGTGGTTGTACGCGTCGATCGCGTTGGTCACGATCATGCGCACGCGCGGCGGCTTGACATAGCCGCCCTGCTCGAGCCGCGCGCGCAGCCAGTAGCGCTCCTCGGTGAACTTCGCCGAGATGACCCAGTCGTCGGGCGCGATGAAAAACGTGAAGCCGCTGGCGGTGAAGCCCTGCGTCTCGTCATCGACCGAGAGCGGCTGCCACTCGCGGCCGTCCCAGTACTCCCACACGACGCGCTGGCCGTTCTCCCACGCGAGGCGCCGCAACGTCTCGAACTTCTCGAGCTCGGTCGTCGCGACCTCGGCCTCGTCGCTGGGCAGCGAGCCAAGGCCGAGCTCCTCCTCGAGCTGGAAGTAGAGCGAGAGCGGATCGTTCGGCGGCCGCGCGTTGAAGCCGAGATACAGCGCCGGCGATTCCTCGGGCTTGGCCTGGAACGGCTGGAAGATCGTGTACTCGGTGCGCGCGACCTCGGTGCAGTCGGTGAACTGGAAGTCATTGAACGACAGCACGTGCCGCACGTCACGATAGTCCTCGCGATAGCGGAACGTCAGCGAGCGCAGCGCGGGCGGCCGAACCGGGCGGTCATCCTTGAACACCCACTTCTCGTTATCGAGCGTGTACGTGCCCTGCTCGCCGTAGTCACCCTTCTCGATGCGGACGCGGATCCACTTCTTGGTGACGCCGTTGATCTCGAGCGCGTCCATGTCCTTGGGGCGGCGAAAGCTCACCGTGCCCGACTGCGACATCGCCTTGGTGTCGTCGTGGAAGCCGAGGTCGTCGCCGGTGCCCGGCAGCGCGCCGCGCGGAGCCGTGCGGCCGAGGCCACGCCAGCGCTTGCCGTCCCAGTACTCCCACGCGAGCACGAGCTGATCGCTCGGGTTCGGGCGCGGGATCACCGTCGAGTCGGCGAGCAGCATCTCGATCGAGATGTACGCATCGGCGGTCTGGAGCAGCTCGTCGCACGCGAGATACAGCAGGCAGTCCGGCTTCGGCTCCTTGCCGAACGGATAGAGATTCTTCGACAGGTCGAGCTGCAGGAACGCGTTGTTGTCGAGGTTCGCGTACGCCTGCGTGGGCAAGAGTCCCTCGCCGACAACCTCGACGCGCGTGCGGATCGTATCGATCTCGGTGTCCTTCGGCGACTCCGGCACTTCCGCCAGCCGCCCGCGCACCCACAGGCCCTCGACGTGGTTCACGGTCGTCGGCTCGAACCGGATCGGTCCGAGGAACGCGACCTCGCCGCGATCGACGTCGATCTGCGCGGCCTGGAGCTCGCGCCAGCGCGTGCCGTCCCAGTGCTCCCACTCGAGCAGGCGCGCCAGATCACGACCGCCCGTCTCCGGCGTGCCGAGGAAGATGCGGAGCAGCGACTGGTCGCCGGTGTTCGCGAGACGCGGGTCGGAGAGATACAGGTAGCGCTCGATGCGCTGCGCGCCGCCGAAGATCTCGAACGCCTCGCCCTGCGCGCCGGGCAGCGGGTCGATGTAGCGGCTGTTCTCGGCGTACGACTCGTCGAAGTACGAGAAGCAACGGTCGGGGCGCGCGGTCGTCACCACGCCGTCGCGCGCGGTCTCGAACGTGACCGTGTTCTCCTCGGTCGCCTGCGGCGTCGACACCTGCGTGCCGCCCGGAACGCGCTGCTTCTGGGCGCCGTCGACCAGCGCGAACCGCACGAGCGACTTCGCCGCCTTCGGCGGACGCAGCTTGATGCCGAGCAGGTTCAGGAACGCGACGTAGTTCTTGTCCGGAACCTGGTTGAGCCGGTAGATGAGCAAGTCCGTCATCCACGCTGCGAGCTCGATGAGCGTGATGCCCGGATCGGACGGGTTGTGATTCGTCCACTCAGGCGCGTAGCGCGGGATCATCGAGATGGCTTCCTCGACGATGTCGTGGAAGCTGCGGTCGTCGAGCTTGGGCGGTGGAATCATTGCTCAGCCTTGCCGGGTTCGCCGGCGTCGCCGGTCTCTTCGTCCTGCGCGCGCAGGTAGAAAGGAAACACGAGATTGCGCTTGTCGTTCTTGCCGGCGATCACGTACTCGATGCGGATGTCGAGTCGGTTCGGCTCGTCGGGGTTCGCCTGCGCGGTGCACTTCACCTTCGACACGCGCGGCTCGTACTTGTAGATCGCTTCCTCGCAGTAAACCTCGGCGCGCGCCGACGTCAGCACGTTGTTCGGCGCGAACATCAGGTCGTGGATCCGGCAGCCAAACTGCGGCCGGTAAATGCGCTCGCCGGGCGCGGTGCCGAGGATGATGAAGATCGACTGGCGCACGTTCTCTTCGAGTGCGCTCGTCGAGACGCCACCGTTCAGGTTGAGGGACACCGGAAACCGGAAGCCCTTCCCGAGGAAGTCACGATTGTCGGGCATGTTTGCGTTCGTGCTCGTTCAGGGTTGAAAGCGGCCCTGGATGAACTTCTTGCACTTGCCGCACGTGATGCGCGTCGAGTGCTCGACCTCTTCGATCGTCAGCGGACGATGACTGCAAAAAGGACAGCCGACCTCACTCGGCCTTCCGGCCGCCACCATATCGAGAACATCCTGCCAAGCGATCAGGGCTTCCTCGTCCACCTGCGCGAGTCCTTTCGTTTCGACCCCTTCGAACGCAGGGACCATCATAGGAAACGGGGCCCGCCTCGATCAACGACGGCGACCTTCAAAACGCGCCTACGCCACGCGTCGAAGCCCCCAATTTTTCGGAACTTCCCCTACTTTTTCTCGGGATCCGAGCTGCCCGAGACGCTACCCGTCACGTTCACGTTGACGCCGGCCTTGCTGAGCTGCTCGCTCTCGCGCTCGTCGGCCTCGGCGCGCGCCCGCGCTTCGGCAGCACCGCTGGGGTCCGCAACCACGCCGCGAGCGACATTCGCGTTGTACTGCGCGTCGCGAGCGGAGTCAGGAACGTGCTCGTCGACCGCGGTGCTCGCGCGCCCCTCGGCCTCGATCGTCGCCGCGCCGGTCGGATTGTTCGCCACGTACTCGGCGTGCTGCGCAGTCGCCTGCGCCTCGTACCCGGGAGCGAGCTTCTCATCGCGAGCATCGAGGGCGCCCTGCTCCGCCACGGTGACCCTGCCGCGCGGATCCTGATAGCCGCTCGACTCGACGGCGCTCGCCTTGATCGAGCCTTCCGCATCGCTCGCAGCAAACTGGCCGCCG
>Ga0157374_10005662_pt1 | contig 10529 bp, 9 predicted proteins | sample M25metaG_FD_115308 | JGI IMG/M metagenome (GOLD analysis project Ga0157374, IMG submission 115308) | Miscanthus rhizosphere microbial communities from Kellogg Biological Station, Michigan, USA - M2-5 metaG | ecosystem: Host-associated > Plants > Roots > Rhizosphere > Soil | place: USA: Michigan... | reverse complement strand
CGAAGCGCACGGCGACATACGCGTGGGAGTTGCGCGCCAGGATGGCGACACGCTCGCCGACGCCGAGCTGCTGGGCGGCAAAGCCTGTGGCCAGGCGGTCACAGATCCGGTCTAGCTCAGCGTAGCTCCAGTCGGTCTGCCCACATTGGATGGCACGCCGTTTCGGCACACGGCTTGCCGTGCGGCGTAGAACGTCGCTGAGAGTCTGCCGACGAAGGCTCGCAACCGAAATCGAAGTTTCCCCGCCCGGAGCTATTTGGACCCGAACTTGTACACGGCGCGGACGCCCCACCAGCGGGGCCTGCCGAATGATACCGCGTTGCCGCCGAATATCGAGGAGCCCTCAAAGCCTATGTTGACGTAGCGCTTGTCGCCGATATTGTCGCAATACGCGGTCAGCTCGAGCGGCACGTGGCTGCTGACCCAGGTGGCGCGCACGTCGAACAACGCGTAGCCGGGCAGGCGGGTCGAGTCGAAGTTGCGGATGTTGTGATAGAAGTAGGAGGTGTAGGAACCGTCCACCGCGAACGTCAGGACTCCGCCCAGGGCATCGGCGCGCAGATCCTGGGAGATGACGCCGAAGAACTGCTGCTCGGGAGCATAGGTGGGCTGCACGTCGCCAGAAATGCCGGGCGCAATTTCGACGCCCTTCACCAAGGCATTGAACGCGGACGCCGCGAGAGATATCCGCATGCCCGTCCACGGGCGCGCCGTTGCTTCCAGCTCGCCGCCATAGGTACGGGCATCGCGGTTCTGCACGTAGCCCGCGACGTTCTGAAACGTGAACGCCTGGTAATCGTGGTAGTCGTAGTAAAACAGCGCGCCGTTGAGAGTGCCGGCGCCGCCGGCGAAGGTCTTCTTGAAGCCGCCCTCGTACGCCAGCAGCGCTTCGGGCTTGTAGGGGATCTGCGACGGCGGTAAGGGCGCGGTGCCATCGTAGAGCTTCGAGTTGTACGAGCCGGCTTTCACGCCGCGGTTGATGCCCATGTACAGCAGCAAGTCCGGATCCGGGCGGTATTCGATCTGCGCCTTGCCGGCCCACAGGTTTTCGGTGCGCTTGTCCGTAAACGGTGGCTGCGACACGAACAGCGTCTGGCTGGTGTCCAGGGTCCAGTCATTGATGTTCGCGGTGGCCAGTGAAGTGAAATCGAAGTCCTGATGCTCGTTGATGAATCGGGCACCCAGAACCGCGGTCCAATGCGGCGACAGGTCGTATTCAAGCTGTCCAAAGAGGGAATAGGAGTTGGTCTTCAGATTCGAGATGCTCGGCAGATCGACACCCACCGCAGTCAGGCCGAAGAGCGAGGCAAACAGCGAGCCGGCTGGAGCCAGCAGGCCGTCGCGGGCCAGGGCGTCAATGTGCAGCAGGTACAGCCCCGAAACCCAGCGCAGGGAGGCGGTCTTGCCGCTTAGACGCAGTTCTTCTGAATAGCTCTTGGTGTCTCCGAGCTGACCGACGTCAATGAAGTTGACCGGACCGCCTTCACCCTCGGTGTAGAACCGCTTCTCGAATTTCGTGTAGCTCGTGATGGAAGTCAGCGTCATGCCGTTGCTGAAATCGTAGTCGATGTGCAAGGACGCATCGGCGCTGCGGGCATGGTTGTAATTCGAGCGCGAATAATCCTCCGACACCTGGAGATCTTCCTGCGGCGGCGGCAGGAATCCGAGCCAGTCCCGGCCGGGCAGCCGGAACGGAGGCGAGCCCGGGATGCCCAGAAAGTTGCCGCCGTCCGGACCAACCGCAACGCGGGTCTCGTTGGGCCCGGCGTAGATAGCGTTGATCAGCCGCCCCTGGCTGTCGACCACCGGCACCACCGGCTCGACCGAGTACGGGGCGGTCGACAGGTTCTGCCGGGATGCGGACACGCTCAGGCGCATCGTCAGCGCATTGGCGCGGTATTGCAGCTGCAATCGGCCGGCGAGGGTGTCATCCGCCCAGGTGTTCTGGCAGCACGGACTTGGCAGGGAACCGAAATTGGTGGGGAAGCCCGGCTCCAGTCCGTCGGGCCAGATATTCGTCATCACGTTGCCGAAGGCACTATAGTAACCGGAGAAGCGGAACGACAGCGCGTCGTTGAGGGGCCCGCTGAGCACCGCCTCGATGGTCTTGAGATTGAAGCGTCCGTAGGACACATCCAGTGACGCCTCCAGCTTGTCGGTCGGCTTGTTGACCACGTATTGCACCAACCCGCCGGTGGCATTGCGGCCGAACAGGGTGCCCTGCGGACCCTTGAGGATCTCGACGCGCTGGATATCAAACAGACCGAAAGACTGGCCCTGCAGGCTCGGGATATAGGTGTCATCGACGTACACGGCCACCGGCGCCTCGATGGCGTCGTTGTAGTCGCTCTGGGTCACACCGCGGATGGTGAAATTGGAGCTTTCGCCGGCGAGGCTACCGGATACGTGCACCCCGGGCGTCAGGCGCGCGACGTCGATGCTCGAGTCAACACCGAGATTCTTCAGCGTCTCGCCGCTGAACACTGAGACGGAGATGCCGACGTCCTGCAGGTTTTGCTCGCGTCGCTGCGCGGTGACCACCACTTCCGCGAGCTGCGAATCAGAGGCAGGCGGCAGCCCCTGCGCACCCACGGCGGATGCGAGAGCCATTGCGGCGACGGCGAGCACTCGGCTCATTCGCCTGCGGCATTGAGTTTCCATAGATTCCCCCCTCAATCCGGAACCTGATGTTGCATCGCCCTGAGAGCCGCGAGATGGCCACGGGCGCTTTGTTGATAGGCTAGGGCAGTGCGCCCCCCGCAGCTAACGTTGGCGTGCAATCGCTGTCACGCACGCGCAACGTCCGTGGCACGGACCCATCTGCCGGCTGCGTGCACTAGCGCTCGGATGAATAGCCCGCCAGAAAGGCCGGAACTATGGAATTGAATTCAGCCGCCCGCTCCCACTGTACCCAGTGCCCACACTTGGTGAAGGAAACAAACTGCGCGTTGGGCAACTGATTCAGCAGGATCTCTGCGGTCGCGAGCGGATTAACGCGATCCTCACGGCCCCAGAGGACCAGGGTGTCGTGCGGTAGTTTCGAGAGCCGCGCGTCACGCCACAGCTCTTCCAGGATCGGCAGCTCGCCGCGCCCTAGCGGCGGATTGGCCACCAGCTCCGGGTCAATGCTCGCCTGATAGCGCTCCTCGAGCAGTTCAGGAGTGAGGTTCGAGGCGTCGTATAGCAACACGCGGATAAACGCTGCGAGCTTCTCGCGGCTCGGACCCTCACCGCCATAGTAGTTGATTATTAATCTTGCGCCCTCGGTGGGGACCCGCGTGTACGCGGAGACCAGGCCAGCCGGACCCATGAGTACGAGTTTGTCCACACGTTCCGGGGTTTCCAGGGCCAGCTTCAGCGCGGCGCCGCCACCTAACGAGTTGCCGACAAAGTGAGCGCGTTTGATGCCGAGCTCATCCAGCAGACCCAGCATGGCGTTCGCGTAAGCGGCGTAGCGCGGGCCGGTGATCCGGGACTTGTCCGACTGCCCGTAGCCCGGCAGATCGGGGATGACGAGCCGATAGCGGCTGCTTAAGGCATCGATGTTGCGACGATAGTTGCTGGCGCCGCTGGCACCGGGACCGCCGCCGTGGATGAGCACCACAGGGTCGCCCTTGCCCACATCCATGAAGTGCAGCGGCTTGCCACCGACGTGGACGGTGCGGCCGTTGGTTGAGGTGTTCATTGCGGTTCGTGTCCCCAGATACTGATCGCGTCGTACTCCTCCACCTCCCAGGCCGCGCCGATCTTGCGGCCCCCGAACCCATACTCGACGTCGAAGCCTGCCGGAGTCTGAGCGTAGAACGACAGCATGTGGTCGTTCGTGTGCCGTCCCAGATGGCGCGCGATCGGCATGTTGTGCTTCTGCGCGCGGTAGTACGCGCTCAGGACGGTATCGACCGAGTCCACCTCGAGCATGAGATGATTGAGGTGCTTCGGCAGCGGCGCCGGCACCAGCGCGAGCGAGTGGTGCCGTGGGTTGCAGTGCAGGAACGCCAGTTTGACACTGAAGTTAGGGGCGAGTTGAAAGTTGATGAAGTCGCTGACCTTAAAGCCCAGTAACTTATAAAACTCAAGACTTCGTTGGGCCTCAGTGACGCGTATGACGAGGTGTCCCAGTCCCAATGTGCCAGTGACGAAGGAAGCTCCGGTCGGCGAACGAAACGGCGTCGCAGCATCCTGCAAGCCATAGACGAGCTCGACATCGAGCCCGTCCGGGTCCTTGGCTCGGTAACCGCCGCTGACTCCCCGGATGCTGCTTTCCGCCTTGGAGAGTTTTTCCGCGCTCGTTCCGGCGGCAGCCAGCGAGTCGGTAATCCTGGCGGCCGCGTCCTGATCCGCGACCGCGAAGCCGACGTAGAGAATGTCGTTGAGGTCAGTCTGATGCAGCGCCACTCGCCAGGCACGGCCGTCCACCCGCAGTCGCGCGCCACCGTCGGAGCTGCGCCCCGCGGCCTCTTCCATGCCGTAGACCTCGGTCGCAACGCGCTGCCAGGCGGGGATGTCAGAGACGCCCAGACCGAGGTAGGCGAGTTGCTGGATGCCCATTTGTATTCCACCGGCGCCCTAGATCGCACGATCATGACAACCGGGGTCCGCGGCCTCTAGAGCGAAACCGCACCCGCTGATGCAGGCCTGCAAGTTTGCTCAGGCGGGGGCGCGGTGCTAGGGCAAGGGTTCGTGGTGCGTCAGCATTTCGCTGACAAGTTCCGCCAGCGAAGATACCCCTAGCTTTTCACGAATGCTGGCGCGATGGATATCGACTGTCTTGGCCGTGATATTCAGTTGCGCCGCGATCAGCTTGCTGGTCTTGCCCTGTACCACCAGGCGCAATACTTCGTGTTCACGAGGAGACAGGTGTGACAGGCGCTGCGCGAGTGCCATGCGGTGCTGCCGCGCATCGAACCGCACGGCCGCCACGCGTACCGCCTCCTGAATTCTTTCCAGCAACTGCTGGGAGTTGTAGGGCTTCTCGATGAAGTCGAAGGCACCGTTTTTCATCGCGCGCACGGTCATCGGAATGTCGCCGTGCGCGGAAACGAAAACAACCGGTATGTGGGCCCCCGTCTGGTGCAGGAATTCCTGGACTTCGAAGCCGCCGATTTCCGGCATCCGCACATCGAGGATCAGACAGGCGGGCTGGTCGGGATTGAAGGAGCGCAGAAATTCAGCCGCGGCGCCGTAGGTGATAGCGCGCAGTCCCACCGAACCCACCAGCCACGACAGCGAGGTGCGCACGCCCTCGTCGTCGTCGAGGATATAGACCAGCGGCGACGGGGCCCCGGACCGCAAGCCTCCCGTGATGGTGATGGGATTATTCGTGATCGAGGTCCTCAATGGCTGCACAGACGCGCCCGAGACGGATCTCAGAGCGGTAGGTCCGCACCGGATCCACACAAGGTGGGGCGGTGGCCTGGCCGGTGCGCAGACAGAACCGCCCGAAATGATACGGGCATGTGACTTCGTACCCTATCGTCTCGCCCTCCGCCAGAGAGCCGTTGCCATGGGTGCAGGTGTCGTCGATAACGAAGTATTCACTCCCGACCCGGAATACCGCCACCGGATCTCGCCCCGGCACGGAAACCTTCAGTCCCGAATCGGCAGGCACGGCCGACGCCTCACACAGGTCCCGCATCTGCAGTTCGTTTTTCTTCGTTCCTTCGATCACCTCGGCCACTCAAAGGGTCCGTCAAGCTGCGTCCAGGGGCCGTGGAACGGCGTGCGCAGCCTCGGCTCAAACAGCAGCCGCGTAAATTTCCAGTTGCCCTGCTCACATCGCATCGCGCCGTTGTAGTGCCCGGCACCCCAGTGAGGCGTGGTGGTGCCGTCCTCTGAGCGCAATGCCACCGGCACCCACACCCACCAGAACACGCGCGCCTGCCCGCCGTCCTCGGCGAGATCGATCCAGGGCCCGCCCGGGGCGTGGAATGACCACACCACAACATCGCGGGCAATCTGGGCGAGCCCGCGCACGATGTTGTCGAGCCCCTCAAAGCGCCCCATACCCTTGGCTTCGTAGGTGGCGTCCTCGCTGAACAGAGTACGCACGATGTGCGCGTCATTGCCGCGATCGCCAGCCATGGCGTACGCGTACACCGCCTGGCGGATAGCCTCGGCTGCCTCGAGGCGCGCGAGTCGCCACTCAACGGATTGCATCAGCGCGCTCGCGGGGGAGCACTGCCCCTAGTCGGGCAAGCCAGCATGAAAACCGAGCATACGCTCCTCGCTGAAGGCAAAGGGGACCCGCGGATCAGAGCCGTAGAATTCGACGTGTGGGGCGATCTCTGCAAGAGAAAGAGCGAGACGGAACAGGTGCACGTCGACACCCTCTATCTTTCCGAGCGGGTACTTGTCCACCCGCTTGAGGATCGCCGGTAATTTCTTGATGGCCGCGGCGTAGAAGGCCTGCAAGTCATGGGGCTGCGAGCGCCGCCTCTGGGCGGCCCGCTCATACTCCGTGGCGAGCGCCCAGGTCGCGGCGAAGGGCTGCAGTTCCGCGAACTGTTTGGGTAGCCTGATACTCATGTGGCCGACCTCGCCGGGGATCCCAGGGCTTCGACCCGGCTGTTTATGATGTGGAAAGCGTGCCGCAGCATGATCTCGTCATCCTGCAGGTGGATTTCCTTGACCGCCCCTGACAGCAGCGCCTCCTGGGTGTCCTCCATGGTGGCGGTGTCCTCCAGCCAGGCATTGCGCTGCAACGTTACCGCGTAGCGTTGCGCCCATTGTTCGGAGTTGCTCTGCGGTGGCTTCAGGTAGTACTTCCCCTCCCACAGACACTTGTTCTGGGCAACGGGCCAGAACTGGTGGGTGAACCACAGACCTTCCCCGACGTGGATCAGGAAATTCGGGAACATCGAGGTCTGTTCGAAGCCCCAGTTTTTATGACGCCGGGGATTGACCGTCTTCGGCAGCGGAAAGGGCTCGTTTCGCTTCAAAGCTATTGAAGCACCAAAGATTTCGTTGGCTTTGGTGCCTACCGGAGTCGGCGGGTTCATGTCTGCGGAATAGAACGCCATGCTGCGGTGCTCGCCATAGATCGCACAGTCGTCCTGCCAGTAATCGGTGAGCCCGGGGAAGGACCCGGCGTGGATCGTCGGAACATGGTAGGCCTCGCTGAAGGCATCGATTCCGATCTTCCAGTTGCAGTTGATGTGGGCGTAGTAGGTATGACAGTGGACCATCGATGAGAAGGGATAGCCGTCAAGATGCGTCTTGAAACCGCCCAGGAACTCATTGAGCGTCCTGGGCGGCTTGGCCGCGAGGTCGATGCAGATGAAGCCCGACCACGTGTCGACGTGAATCGGCACCAGGTTATTTTCGGAGCGCTTGAAGCACGGCGGGAACTTGTCCTCGTGGGGAACAGCCGACAGCTGACCCTTGCCGTTGTAGGTCCAGCCATGAAAGCGGCAGGTCATCATGGCGCCCTTCTTGGACCCGAAGGTCTCCTCACCGCCCGTTTCCGTGATCACCTTGTTGCCGCGATGGCGACAGACGTTGTGAAAGGCGGCGATCTTGCCGTCCTTCCCGCGTAGCAGAATCACCGAAGTGCGCGCGAAGTCCAACCGTTTTACCTTGAAGTCACCGGGCTGGGGTATTTCCTCTTCGCGCCCCACGCACAGCCAGTCCTGCATATAGATGGACGCGATCTCCTTCTCGTAGTACTCCGTCGAGAGGTACGGGTAAACCGGAATCGGCGCGTTTCCCAGTTCCGGATAGCGCGACAGGAACGAAGTTTTGGGGACGGCACTCATGAACGTTCCTCTCGTTACGGGAGAGCGGGGCTTTAAACTAACAGCGCGCGGTGGGCGCGAAAATTGGGCGGAACCTTAGTGGCCTAGGCGAACACTCCTAGTCGCAGGCTAAGAAGGGCGCCTAACAGGCCCGTAGCGTGACGGAGGGAGATTCGCCGAAGCGCGCCTTGTAGATTTTTGAGAACTGACTGAAGTTCGTAAAGCCCGCATCCAAAGCCGCATGGCTCACGGTCCCGCCTTCCATGCGCGCTCTCTCCAGAGCCGCCCGGGCCAGATCCAGCCGGATGTTGCGCACGTGCGCCATGGGTGTGGTGCTACGCCAGTGTTTGAAGCCATAGAACATCGTCCGCGCACTGACCCCGCCGGCAGCGGCAATGCGGTCGATGCTGATGTCATCGCGCGCATGCGAGCGGATGTATTCCTCGGCGCGCTTGATGTAGTACGGCACCGGGCCCTTTTCATCGCGGCAGTAATCAGGTGATTCGCTGTGGTGGAAGCCGAGCAGCAACATCGTGGCCAGAGTGTGCTCCACACTTCTGACCACTCGCCGGTTCGCGAGCACCGACTGTTCCGGGCCCTGCGGGCCCGGCGCACTGGCCAGATGGTAGAGCCAGGAGAGGATTCCAGGGTCGCGGCCCATGGGATCAAAGATCACTGGTCGCTTGAGTCCCCGATGAATTTCGTCTGCCACGGTCTGCTCTATGAACTTGCTTTCAACGTACACGACAAACTGGCGGCAGGTAGTTGGCCAGAACTCGCGCGTAAGCTGTTCCGGGTCGAGAATAAAGACATCGCCCGGGCGCACGATCAGGCGGCCGAATATGCCCTCGAGCTGGCAGGTACCGTCGACCACGAACTGGAAGGCGTACCGCGATGAGGGCCCGGTCTTGGCAATGCGAAATCCGCCGTTGCATTCCAGGTCGACAAAATTCACCGAGATGCCGCCGACGCGACGCTCAAAGTGAGAAAATCGCAGGGCCTCGCAAGCGCAGCCGACGTCAAATCTGTGCGTGCCGGTCGCCCCCCAGATGTACTCGCGACACTCACTCTGGTCGTCGGTGGCGTACACGGGTTCAACGCTGCGGGCCAGCAACGCCGCGGCGGCCTGCTGATTCAGCGCCGTTGTGGTTTCCGCACAGCGACCGACTTGCCGTCTGAGCTCGGGAAGAGTATTCATTGTGTCCCCTGACCGGCGTAGCTAGAGCCCCCTGAGCATCCAGCAGCGCGCCCCGTAAGGACGAGAGCAATACCACCCGGATAGTACTCCGTTGCCTGCCCGCGACAATCTGGGATCATGCCCGCCGGATAGGGGTCTTTGCCTAAGGTGGCTAGATAAGAGGGTTATGTGAAGCCCACCCGCATGGCGGTAGCCCGGCAACCCGCCGCGCAGCGGGTCGACTTTTGCGCACTCCTGGATGCGTGCGCAGACTCTGTTGCGATCCACGATGCCGCTACCAAGAGCATCCTCTGGGCGAACCGCGCCGCAACGGACGCCTACGGCTACTCACTGGAAGAGCTGCTCGTTCTCGACTACAGCGAGATCGCGCCTGCTGACAGGAGCCGCACCCGGGAGGCGGCCAACGGGCAGATCGATCAGGCGCTCTTCAAGGACCACCACACTTTTGAATGGTGCATTCGCAGGAAGTCCGGTGAGGAAATCCCGATTGAGGCCACGGCGACGTACGTGCCGTGGGGCACGGTCCGCGCGATTATGGTCCAGTTTCGCGACATCACGGATCGCAAGCGCACGGAGCTGCGCCTCAGGCGCCACGAGCTGCGGTTCCGCGAATTCATGCAGGACCTTGCCGAGGGCGTTTGCATTGTCTCCGTCGACGGGCGCATCGAATACCTGAGCCCTTCTGCCGATCGCCTGCTGGGCTACGCTAAGGACAGCATTCTCGGAACCAGCTTCCATCAGCTGCTGGACGCGCGCACCCAGCGTCAAATTCTCGCCCGCTTCGCCCGGCGCACGCCTGATGTTCGCTCAATGCGCTACCGCGTGCGCCATGCCGACGGCTCCTGGCGCTGGCACGAGGCTACCTATCGGTATGTCAAGTTCGAGGAGGACCTGAGCGGGTTTCTCATGCACTTCCGCGACATTACCGCGAACGTGGCTGCCGAGAAGGCGGCGCGCGAAAAGGAGAAAATGCTCGAGTATCTTGCGCGGCACAACGCAATGGGAGAGATGGCGGCCGCGATCGCGCATGAGCTGAGTCAGCCCCTCGCGGCAGCACAGAACTACATCGAGGGAGGCGCCCGCCGAATACCGCACGACATGGCGGATCGCGATGAACTCATGTGGGGACTCGGGCATGCGCGCCTGCAGATAGACCGAGCGAGCGAAATCATCCGCAGTGTCCGTGAGTACGCCCTGAAGCACGAGTTCACGCGCGAAGTCATAGATCTGAGCGACGTTCTCAACGAGGTACGCTACTTCATTGAGTTGCGGGCGCGGCAGATGTCGGTGCGTGTCGCTTGGAGCATCAGCGAGCTGCCGCTGATGGTCCGTTGCGAACGGGTTCTGATTGGTCAGGTCATCATAAATCTGGCGTTCAACGCGATCGACGCGATGGCGGAAGTGCCCGCCGCGCGCCGGCTGCTGCGCATCGCGAGCAGCCCGGATGGCGATCATGTGCTGGTGCGCGTGGAAGATCGCGGCCGCGGCCTGCCGATCGGCCGCGAGCAGAAGATGTTCGATGGTTTCTTCTCGACCAAGAAGGCCGGCAATGGGATTGGCCTCTCGCTCTGCCAGAATATCGTTTCCAAGCACGGGGG
>Ga0157374_10005660_pt1 | contig 10536 bp, 9 predicted proteins | sample M25metaG_FD_115308 | JGI IMG/M metagenome (GOLD analysis project Ga0157374, IMG submission 115308) | Miscanthus rhizosphere microbial communities from Kellogg Biological Station, Michigan, USA - M2-5 metaG | ecosystem: Host-associated > Plants > Roots > Rhizosphere > Soil | place: USA: Michigan... | reverse complement strand
GTCGCCGTTGGGCACCAGGCACATGCGCTGGTCCCAGGGGTTGTAGCGGGGCTTGAAGTGCTTGTCGATGTCGTAGCCGGCCGGCAGCAGGCGTTCGTTGCCTTTGCGGATCATTCTTTTGACCAAGCTGGGACGGCTTTTGCTGAGCTTGTAGACCCCCATCTGCAGCAGGACGTTCTTCCAGCGGATCACCGCGTAGGCAGCTTTCAGGGGCAGCACCCGGCGCACGACCCTGGCGATCGGGTCCTCCCCGGGCATTGCCACGACGTAAGTCGGCGAGCGCTGCAGCATCGTCACGTGCTCCGCCTCTTTGGCCATCGCCGGGACCAGGGTCACCGCGGTCGCGCCGCTGCCGATCACGACGACCCGCTTGCCCGCGTAGTCGAGATTCTCGGGCCAGTGCTGCGGGTGGACGACCGTACCGGCGAAGCGCTCCCTGCCCGGGAACTCCGGCGTGTAGCCCTCGTCGTAGTTGTAGTAGCCGGTGCAGTTCCAGAGGTAGCCGCAGGTCAGCGTCAAGGTCTCGCCGCTGTCGGTGCGCTTGGCCTCGACCGTCCAGCGCGAGTCCGCTGTCGACCACTCGGCTCGCACGACGCGGTGGCCGAAGCGGATCTTCCCCTCGATCCCGTTCTCCTGCGCCGCCTCACGGACGTAGTCGAGGATCAGGTCGCCGTCGGCAATCGCCTTCTCGTCGGTCCACGGCTTGAAGCGGTAGCCGAGCGTGTGCATGTCGGAGTCGGAGCGGATGCCCGGGTAGCGGAAGAGGTCCCAGGTCCCGCCGAGGTCATCGCGCGCCTCGAGGATCGCGTAGCTCTTGCCGGGGCAGCGCTCGCCCAGGTGGTAGGCGGCGCCGATGCCGGAGATCCCGGCACCGATGACCAGCACGTCGACGTGCTCGATGGGCTCCCCGTTCGCGGTCAAGGCCAAGGCATTCTGACACGCTGGCTGGTCAGCCAGTCCTTGCGTGCGGATGTCACACGCCTGCCGGGTAGGTTGGCTCGCGATGAACGTCCTGATCGCCGCTGACATGGAGGGGATCGCGGGCATCGAGGATTGCGGCGACTGCCTCCCATCGCATCCCAGCGGCTACGCCCGCGGCCGCACCCTGATGACCGATGAGGTGCTGGTCGCGATCGAGGCGCTGCGCGACGCCGGCGCCAAACGCATCTCGGTTGGCGACTGGCACATGGTCGGGACCAACATCGAACGCGATCGCATGCCCGCCGGTATCGGGGTGCGGCCGATCGCCGACCTCGCCCTGGTCGAGGCCGAACCCTCACTGACAAAAGCCCACGGTGGCCCGCTCGACGCGGTCGTCTTCATCGGCCACCACGCCAGCACGCCCAACCCGCGCGCCTTCTGCTCGCACACCTTCGCCTGGGACATGGAGGTGCGACTCAACGGCGAGTCGCTCAACGAGGTGCAGGTCTACGCGCAGGGACTGGCCGCCGAGGGCATAGCGGCGCTGGTTGCGGCGGGCGATCGCTGGATGCTCGACGAGCTCGGCGAGGGAGAGCTCGGCGGCGCCGGTCTGGTCGTGACCAAGGAGGGCGAGGGACGGGCGCGGGCCCGCTCACGCGACGTGGCCGCGACTCACAGGGAGCTGGCCGAGGCGATAGCCGCCGCCTTCGCCGCCCCGCCCGAGCCGCCGCCGGCCCGCAGCTATCCGGCCGAGCTGCGAATCGTCGTCGAAGGCGAGGAGATTGCCCGGACGACGGTGTCCGAGCCATCGGACCTGCTGACCGAGATCGCAACCGTCTTTCGCACCAGCCAGGTCTCGCGCGAGTACCGCCAGCTGGCGAAGCTGCTCCCCGCCGGGCACGACTCGCGGCTGCGCGGCGCGCAGCGGCGCCTGGGCAGCATCGTCGCCACTCCAGCGATGCGCTCGAAGGAGCGGCGCTGGCTCGCCTCCAGCCCGTAGCCGGGCAAGCGAAGCTCCTCCTACGAGAGCGTCAAAACGTGGGCGTCCTTTGGCGCGACGCGGCCCTCGAGCACGTCGAGGTAGGCGGCCTGAACAACCTCGAAGCCATCGCCCCGAATCGGGTTGAGCCAGCCTCCGGTCCACTCGCAGAAGGGATGCCAGGCCTCGGCCACGCGCTGGTCGAGGCCGGCGCCGCCCCAATCCGCCGCACGCTTGACAACCCGGTCGGGAGCGAAGAAGAAGGCCGGCGTCGGCCCCGGCAGGTCGCCGCCGCCCGATCCGAGCTCCTCCCAGTGGGTGACGCCCACGGTCATGCTGTAGAGAAGGTCGTCGCCGTAGTGGGAGTGAACCGCCTGGCGCACGGCGCCGTCGCCGGCGATGTCGACGAAGGTGGACGGCCGCCGCTCGAGCGAGTCGATCGCGTCATAGGTAACCGTGCTGCCGTAGATCCCGAGCCCCTCGACGAACTCGGCGCTGCGGGCCGAGGTGAGGCCGACGAGCTCGACCCCCTCGCGCTGCGCCAGCAGGAAGGCGGCGGCGATCGCCGTCTTGCTCGAGGCGCTGGAGATCACAATCGGTCCCCTCGTCGCCAGGCCCTCGTCGTCGAGCTGGTCGTCGATCAGGAACGAGGTGAAGAAGAGCGGGCGCAGCAGCATCTGGATCGCCTCGGTGTCGGCCCGGTAGAAGGAGTCGGCCGTGGTCGCCAGGTAGCGGTGGTAAGCCGAGGGCAGGGCCGCCCGGTGGGGCGAACCATCGACGAAGCTGCTCGCATCGGCGTCGACCGGCGTCACCACGAGGTGCGAGGAAGGCGGCAGGTACCCGTACACGCGAGTGCCCGGCTCGACCCCCTCCGCCTCGCTGCGCTCGACCGCGGCGAAGCCCCACATCGGCACCCGGCCCCAACCGTCCTCGGCCGGGAAGAAGTCCCAGTAGGACATCGCCTCACCCATCACCGCGTAGGTGACGTTGTTTGCCGTCAGCCCGAAGGTCTGGACCCGCAGCAGCGCCTGGCCGGTCTCGAGCTCGGGCGGAGCGCCCTCGGCGATCCGGCACTCGCGGAGCTCGTCGCGCTTGACCAGGAAGTCGGTCATCGACCTGCTCACTCTCCGTACGGGGCGTAGCGGTTGTGCAGCATCAGGTCGTTGCCGTCGGGATCTGTGAAGAGGGCCATGTGGCAGACCCCGGTATCGAAGGTCTCGCCGTTGAACTCGACCCCCTTGGCTTCCAGCTCCGCGCGCGCCGCGGCGACGTCATCGACGTGAAGTGCCGGATGCGCGTTTTTCTGCGGCGCGAACTCCATCCCCATCTTCGCCGGTTCCCAGATCCCGAAGCAGGTATCCCCCGCCCAGAACTCGAACTTCCCACGCTCGTCCGGCCGCAACCCGAGCGTCTCGACATAGAAGCGCCGCGAGCGCTCGGCGTCCTGCGATGGGACTCCAATGAAGTCGGCCTTGCTGATCACGATTCCTCCAATGTCGATCCGAGGGACAGATGCAGGGCATCGACCATATCGCCGCCCTCTAGGATCTTCCGGATGAGGGGTGGGGGCGCCGTCGGGCGGACCGAAGTGAGTGGAGTCCGCCAGAGGCACGCCCGGCGTCGAACCTTGATCTCCCTCGCAGCCTTGGCCGGCCTCGCGCTGCTCTTGCCGCAAGCCGCCATCGCACGAGAAAGTACCGCCGTCGGCGAGCAAATAAATCTCACCGGGCAGGGGACTACCGTCAGCTTCTGGGCGGGCGAGGCGGTTCCGGGCACCGACTGGAACTCACCCGGCAGCTACTGGAAGCGGCGCGATACCCACGCCTACACGCCGTACCTGTGGCGCGTCCTGCGCCGCAACCAGATTCCGCTCTACTTCAACCTTCGCTACAAGCGCGACTTCGGGCCGATCCCCCCCGGCAAGCCCCACCACCACGAGGCGCTGAAGATCATCCGCACCGCCAACCGGCTCGGCGTGCCGGTCTGGGGCTGGGTCCTGATCCCATACAGCGATGGCTACTGGGCCTGGGAGGGCGCGGCGGCCGAGCAGTTCGCCGCGACCAAGGCGCTTGTCGGCTGGGCACGAAAAAAGCACCTCCGGCTGCGCGGCCTCGCCCTCGATCCCGAGCCCCGGGTTCGCACGCCACACGAGACGGCGACGGCGGCGACGATCATGGCCGGCGGCAGCGCCACGCTCTCCTCGCTCTTCCAGCTGGCGATCGACCCGGCCGGCCAGTGCTCGGCCTGGCACGGCTACGCCCGCATCGTGCGCTGGGCGGGGCGCCACAAGGTCGAGATCGCGGCGGCGCCGATGCCGGCGGCACTCGACGACCTTCGCGACGGTCGCCTCGCGCTCCAGGACGCGACCGGGTTCATAGTCCCGAAAGCGCCCTGGGACAACCTCTTCTTCCAGGCCTACCGCAGCGTCTTCGCCTACCACTCGGGGCACGATCCCGGGCCCGGCATCGTCTCCTCCTACCTGCGCTCCGCCCGGCGCGAGTTCGGCGACGTGGGACAGATCAGCATCGGATCCTCCGGCCGCGGACCGTACCGCCGCCTCCCGCGCCTCCTCCATGACGTCCGCCTGGCCGCGACGCTCGGCGCCCGCGAGGTGCCGATCTACTCCCTGGAGAGAACCCTGCGCGCATACGGAGGCCCGCGCTCCCTGATTCGCCTCGTCCAGGCGGCCCAGCACCGGCTCGCCGGACCGGCGGCGTCCAAGTCGACCACGCCCACCTCCAGGGCAAGGGCCCTTCGCGCCACGATCCGCCGCGCCGACAGGGCAGCGGCCGCCAACACCCGAGCGATCACAGCCGGCCGCGGCGCCTCGATCCCACCGAACCGCTGGCCCAACGGCTGCCGCGGCTAGCGCCCACGCCTAACGCCAGGGCGTGCGATGGCCGTAGGGGCCCGTTCGATCTGCGAGCCTGCCGCGGTGGCGCTGATGGCGGCGAAGATCCTCCTCTCCCCGCTCTGCGTGGTCGCCGTGTCCTTGGCCGGGCGCCGCTGGGGGATGGCCGTCGCCGGCGTGCTCGGCGGGCTGCCAGTCGTCGCCGGCCCGATCCTGCTGGTCGAGACCATCCTCCACGGCCGCGACTTCGGCGCCGAGGCCGCCGCCGGCACCCTGCTCGGACTCGCCGCCCTGAGCGCCTTCGTGGTCGTCTACGGCCGGGTCGCGGCAACGGCCGGACCGGCGCCGAGCGTGCTCTGCGGCTGGACAGCGTTCCTGCTCGGCGTCGCCATCCTCAGCCCAGTCCAGCCGCCCGTGGCGCTCTCGCTGATCTTCGTCGCCGTCTGTTTCGCGCTCGGCTTGCGGCTGCTGCCGCCCGCACCCTCCTCGCCACCCGCCGCTGCCCCGCCGCCCTGGTGGGACCTCCCGGCCCGCGCTCTCGCCGCGCTCGGGCTCGTGCTCGTGCTGACCGCCGCCTCCGGCGCCCTCGGCCCCCACCTCAGCGGCCTGCTGGCGCCGTTTCCGATCATCACCAGCGTGCTCGCCGTCTTCACCCATGCCCACGGCGGCTTCCCCCAGGTCAGCGTTCTGCTGCGCAACTTCCTCTTCGGCTTCTACGGCTTCGCCGCCTTCTGCTTCACTCTCGCGGTCGCCCTGCCCGAGCTGGCAACCGCCGCCGCCTTTGGGCTCGCAACGACAGCGGCGCTCGCGGTGCAGGCGACAACCTTCCTCCTGCGCTGGCAAGGGTTAGCCTCTTCAACCGATGGCACGGCGAACGGGGATGGCTCTGATGCTGGCGGTGACGCTGTCGCTGCCGATCACTTCCGCGGCTAGCGCCGCGACCCGCTACGCAGCGCCGGGCGGAACCGGCGCCGATCCGTGCGCCAACCCCGGCAAGCCCTGCTCCGTGTTCACGGCCGCCGACAAGAACGCGCCGGGCTCGACGATCGAGGCAGGGGATGTGGTCGAACTCGCACCCGGCACCTATGCGGAGCTCGACCGGGAAATCGGCGAAGTCGCCACCGTGAGTCTGCCGGAGGGGGTCACCGTTCGCGGGGAATCCGACAAGGCAAAGCCGGTCTTCGTCCTGCGGCCGGGCGAATTCGGCGACGGCGTCTTTTACATCCCTACTTCGGCGCAGGTAGCGGATATCGAAATCCGCGACCGGTCGGGACATGGGCCGGCGATCGACGTCTCGGGAGGGACCATGGACCGGGTGATTGCCCGCTCGGCCGGCAGCGCCGAACCCACCTGCATCTTCTCCCAAGGAACCATCCGCAGCAGCGCCTGTCTCAGCTCCAACGGGCGCGCGGCAATCGGCATCAACGTCGCCTCGAAGGGAACGTTCGTGGGTGTCATCCGCAACAGCACGATGATCGCCACCGGGCCGGGATCGGTCGGGATGCAATTCACCTACTCCGCCTTCAAGAGAGGGTTGAAGGCCACGATCAGCGGGGTCGGGGTACTGGCCAAGGGGGAGGAGAAGGACGTGATCGCCAACGCGCGGCCGCTCAACAAAGGCCGGGGCGCGGACGTCAGGATCGAGCTGCAAGCCTCCAGCTACGCGACGGTCGAAACCGAAGCCATCCACGGTGGCACGGTCGCGGTCACCCGGCCCGGAACCAACGGCAACATCAGGGCGCTGCCGCTGCTCGCTGTCGACAACCTCCACCAGCTGCCCGGCTCGCCGACGATCGACATGGGCACGATCGACAGCGCCAGCGACGCGCTCGACATCGATGAACAACCGCGACGATCGGCGGGCGGCCGGATATCGGGGCCGACGAGCTCGGGCCAGCCGCCTCCGATGCCAATCCGGTCCCCGTCACGATGCTTGGCGAACACCTGCTGAAACGAACTCCGAACCGGATCGCGGAGCTCAGCTTCGGCTCGAGCGAGATCGGATCGCACTTCGAATGCAAGCTCGACCACGGGCCTTTTCGCGCCTGCACCTCCCCGTACGTCAAGACAGTCGAGCTGGGCAAGCACAGGTTCCAGGTGCGAGCCATCGACCCACAGGGACAGGTCGACCGGACCCCGGCCGTCTTCCGCTGGCGGGTCCTGAGCTTGCGGGCGTGCATCAGAAACCCGGCGACCCGTTGCGAATTCGGCGAAGACAGGTAGGGCAGGCGGTCCGGCGCGGGCCCGACTAACGCGGCCCGTCGGTGTGAACGAATAGCAGCGGGTCGCCGAGGCGGCCCTCCTCACGCAGCGCCAGCAATCCGGCCATCGCCTTCGCGGTGTAGACGGGGTCGAGCGAGAGCCGGTCCTCAGCGGCGAGGGCGGCTGCGCGCCCAGCAGCCTCGGTGGGATGACCATAGCCCGGACCGATCTGGTCACGGGTGAGGTCGAGCATGCCGGGTCCGAGTTGGATCTGGCCGAGGCGCGCTCCACGGCGCTCCAGCAACGCGGCGGTGCGCCGCGCGAGGCGGGCGAACACCGGCGCGTCGAGGCGGAGCTGGTCGTTGACCACGACCCCGACGACCCGGGTGCGCAAACCGGCGAGCTGGAAGCCGAGCGCGAGGCCGGCCGCGGTGCCACCGGTGCCGACCGGGACGACGACGTGCGCCGGCTCGGGCAGTGAGCCGGCCTCGGCCTGGGCGGCGATCTCCAGCGCCGCCTCGACGTAGCCGAGCGCCCCGACCGGCGATGAGCCACCGGCCGGCAACAAGTAGGGCGGGCGGCCACCGCGGGTGTTGCGGGCGAGCAGCCACGGCAGCATCGCCACGGTGCGCGCCTTCGTGTGGGTGCGGTAGATGCGCGCACCCGATGTATCGAGCCGTGCGAGCTGAGCGCGGACATGAGCGTCGATCGGCTGGTCGAGGAGCGCGAGCGCCGTCTCGATCCCGTGCTCACGGGCGTAGAGCGCGGTCGCCAGCCCCCAGTTCGTGCCGAGACCACCGAAGGTGAGGATCGAGTGGCGACCGCGGCGCTGGGCGTCGGGGATGAGCCACTCGAGCTTGCGCACCTTGTTGCCGCCCCAGCCACCCGAGCCGAAGCTGCCGTCTTCCTTCACCCAGATGCCGAGACCCGCCAACTCGCGAACGGGCGTCGGCCGCTCGGACAGCGCCAGATGCGGAAGGGTCTCGGCCAGCGCCGGAAAGCGTTCGTGTAGACAGGGGATCAAGTGCCAACGTAGTCCGCGAGGTGCTCGCCGGTGAGGGTGGAGCGGGCGGCGACGAGGTCGGCCGGTGTGCCCTCGAAGACGATCCGGCCGCCGTCGTGGCCGGCGCCGGGGCCGAGGTCGATGATCCAGTCGGCGTGGGCCATCACCGCCTGGTGGTGCTCGATCACGATCACCGACTTGCCGGAGTCGACCAGTCGGTCGAGCAGGCCGAGCAGCTGCTTGACGTCGGCGAGGTGGAGGCCGGTGGTCGGCTCGTCGAGGATGTAGACGCCGCCCTTCGCGGCCATCTGGGTGGCCAGCTTGAGCCGCTGCCGCTCGCCGCCCGACAGCGTCGTGAGCGGCTGGCCGATGCCGAGGTAGCCGAGGCCGACGTCGGCGAGTCGCTCGAGGATCTTGTGTGCGGCCGGTATCTGCGCCTCGCCTTCGCCGAAGAACTCCCCAGCCTCAGCCACCGACATCGCCAGCACCTCGCTGATGTCCCTGCCCCCGAACTTGTACTCCAGCACCTCGGCTTGGAACCGCTTGCCCTCGCACTCCTCGCAGACAGACGCGACGCCGGCCATCATTGCCAGATCGGTGTAGATGACGCCGGCGCCATTGCAGTTGGGGCAGGCGCCATCTGAGTTGGCGCTGAACAGCCCCGGTTTGACGCCGTTGGTTTTGGCGAACTCCTTGCGGATCGGGTCGAGCAGCTTGGTGTACGTCGCCGGGTTACTGCGCCGCGAGCCGCGGATCGCGGCCTGGTCGACCGTCACCACCCCCTCCCGCCCGGACACCGAGCCGTCGATCAGCGAGCTCTTGCCCGAGCCCGCCACCCCGGTGATCACGGCCAGTACCCCGAGCGGGACGTCGACGTCGACGTCCCGCAGGTTGTTGGTCTGGGCGCCGCGAACCTCCAGCGCCTCCGACGAAGTCCGCACCGAGGGCTTCAGCGAGGCGCGGTCGTCCAGGTGCTGCCCGGTGAGGGTGTCGCTGCCGCGCAGGCCCTTGACGCTGCCCTCGAAGACCACCTCGCCGCCCTCACTGCCGGCCCGCGGACCGAGGTCGACGACGTGGTCGGCGATCGCGATCGCCTCCGGCTTGTGCTCCACCATCAGCACGGTGTTGCCCTTGTCGCGCAAGCGCAACAGCAGCTCGTTCATCCGCTCGATGTCGTGCGGGTGCAGCCCGATCGTCGGCTCGTCGAAGACGTAGGTGACGTCGGTCAGCGACGAACCGAGCTGACGGATCATCTTGGTCCGCTGCGCCTCGCCGCCCGAGAGCGTGCCCGAGGCCCGGTCGAGCGAGAGGTAGCCCAGCCCGATCTCCACGAACGAGTCGAGGGTCTCCCCCAGCGCCTCGAGCAGCGGCGCCACCGAGGGCTCCTCGAGGCCGCCGACCCACTCGGCCAGGTCGGTGATCTGCATCGCGCAGGCGTCGGCGATGCTCTTCTTCTTGATCTTCGAGGAGCGGGCCGCCTCGCTGAGCCGGGTGCCGTCGCACTCGGGACAGGTGGTGAAGGTGATCGCCCGGTCGACGAAGGCGCGGACGTGCGGCTGCATCGCCTCCGGATCTTTGGAGAGGAACGACTTCTGAATCTTCGGGATCAGGCCTTCGTAGGTCAGGTTGATCTCGTCGACCTTGATTTTGGTCGGCTCCTTGTGGAGCAGGTCGCCCAGTTCCACCTTGGTGAACTTGCGGATCGGCTTGTCGGGGTCGAAGAAGCCGCAGCCCCTGAAGATGCGGCCGTACCAGCCATCCATGCTGTAGCCCGGGATCGTCAGCGCGCCCTCGTTGAGTGACTTGCTCTCGTCGTAGAGCTTGGAGAGGTCGAAGTCGGTGACCTTGCCCCGCCCCTCGCAGCGTGTGCACATGCCGCCAGTGCGGGAGAAGTTGACCCGCTCGGACTTCCCGTCGCCTTTCTTCAGCATCCCGGACGCCTCTACCGAGGCGACGTTGAAGGAGAACGCGTTGGGCGAGCCGATCCGCGGTTTGCCGAGGCGGCTGAAGAGGATGCGCAGCATCGCGTTGGCATCGGTGGCGGTGCCGACCGTGGAGCGAGCGTCGGCGCCCATCCGCTCCTGGTCGACGATGATCGCCGTCGTCAGCCCCTCGAGCACGTCGACCTCGGGCCGGGCGAGCGTCGGCATGAAGCCCTGCACGAACGCGCTGTACGTCTCGTTGATCAGCCGCTGCGACTCCGCCGCGATCGTGCTGAACACCAGCGAGCTCTTGCCGGACCCGGAGACGCCGGTGAAGGCGGTCAGCCGGCGCTTCGGGATCTCGACGCTGACGTCCTTGAGGTTGTTCACGCGCGCGCCGTGCACGCGGATCAGGTCGTGGGCGTCGGCGACCGGCCGCGCCGGCGTGTGGGCGTCCGTCCTCGTGGACGTGCTCATCGTGTCTCCCTCCGTTACGCGGGCCGCCTTCTCCGGCGTCACCTGGCTCGATCTAACCAGTTTCGAGCAGTACGTCTGGTTCTTCCTCGTGCGCCCGGCCGAGGCGTCAGACCAACCAGCGGCCGTCGCGCATCAGCTCGCGGTCGGGCAGCTCGTCCACCTCGCGCCACGCCTGGATGCG
>Ga0157374_10005658_pt1 | contig 10537 bp, 7 predicted proteins | sample M25metaG_FD_115308 | JGI IMG/M metagenome (GOLD analysis project Ga0157374, IMG submission 115308) | Miscanthus rhizosphere microbial communities from Kellogg Biological Station, Michigan, USA - M2-5 metaG | ecosystem: Host-associated > Plants > Roots > Rhizosphere > Soil | place: USA: Michigan... | reverse complement strand
GCGCGTGCCCGCCGGACGATCGACGACGAGCCCGACGTCCTTCAGCACCTTCAGATGCTGGGAGACGGCCGGCCGGCTGATCGGAAGCTCGTCCGCGAGCTGCCCGACGGCGAGCGGGCCGTGGCTCAGCCGCTCGAAGATCTCCCGCCGATGCGGATCGCCGAGCGCCTGGAGCGCCTCACGTTGGTAAGCCGCCACGAACGGTCACGCTAGACTTACCGACCGGCGTTGTCAACCCGGGGATCGGCGTACTCCGCCGTCTCCCCGATCTCCGGCGCGATCAGCGCCGCCGCGCCCAGGATGGCGAACCCGAGCAGCGCCGCGACCCCGATCGCGTGGGCCCAGGCGGCATCGGCGGCCGTGAGGAAGCCGAGACCGGCGACGAGGCAGGCGACGGCCAGGCGCGCCACCAGCCTCGCGTGGGCCGGCGGCGGGCCGCCCTGGCCGGGCGCGTCGGCGGCCGCCTCCCCGGGCGAGAGGTGACCGGCCAGGGTCAGCCGGAACAGCACCGCGAGGGCCGGGAACAGGATGATGCCGCCGGCGACCACCGCGACGATCACCGCGATCATCGTGTCGCGCGGCGCCGCGGCCCGGCTGATCGTGACCCCCTCGAGCAGGTAGGGCTCCTGCGCCAGCGCCCAGCCCGCGATGACCGCGGCGACCGCGAGCGCCGCCGTGTAGCGGGCCGGCTCGTCCCGTCGCCGCCGCACCAGGCCGAGCGTGGCCAGCCCCGCCACGACCGACACGACCAGCGCGGGCAGCCCGCGGCCGAAGACGAGCTCGTGGTAGATCCGGTGCGCGTCGCTTCGCAGCGCGACCAGCCCGGCGACGGCGGCCACGCCCGCGACCGCGCCGGAGACGAGGGCGCGGGCCCGGAAGCGCTCGGCCAGGCCGGCCTCGCCGCGGCGGACGGCGTCGCCGCTCAGGAACACCGCCGCCAGATAGGCGCTGAACGCCACCGAGATCAGCCCGACCGTGATCGAGAGCGGGTTGAGCCAGCTCGTCACCAGGTTGCCGGCGGCGTTCCCCTCCGGCACCCGCTCGCCCGCGATCGCGCCCACGATCAGGCCGAGCGCGAACGGCGTCAGGACCGACGAGACCGACAGCACGGTCTCGACCGTGCGCTGCTCCCGCGCGGTCTTCGTCCCCGAGCGCAGGGCGTAGGCGCCGCCGCGCAGGATGATGCCGACGGCGGCGACGAAGAACGGGATCGAAAGCGTCGAGGCGATCGACGCGAACACCGTCGGATAGGCCGTCCACAGCACGGTGAGCACGAAGATCAGCCAGACGTGATTGGCCTCCCACACCGGCCCCATGGCGTGGTGGGCGTGGTCGCGGATGCGCTTCGCCGGCGCGCCCCGCCCGGCCAGCAGCTGCCACAGGCCGGCGCCGAAGTCCGCGCCGCCGAGCACGACGTAGAAGACGAGCCCGGCCAGCACGAACACGATCGGCAGGGTGTCGAGCACCGTCAGACGTCCTCCATCGGGATCCGCGAGAGGCGCAGGAGCACCCAGCCGACCGCGATCGCGAGCGCCAGGTAGACGGCGGCCAGCGTGGCGTAGCCGACCGGGATCCCGCCCGCGCCGGTGACCGCCTGGGTGGTGCGCATGACGTGGTAGACGACCCAGGGCTGCCGCCCCACCTCGGTCGTCACCCAGCCCGCGATCAGCGCCACCACCGAGAGCGGCCCGGCCGGCACGAGCGCCCGGTAGAACCACGGCGACTCCGGCAGCCGGTGGCGGCGGATGCGGACGAAGACGACGACGAGCGAGAGCGTGAAGAGGAGCGTCCCGATCCCCACCATCGTCTGGAACGCGAACCGCACCACGTTCACGGGCGGGCGGTCGTCGGGCGGCACGGTGTCGAGGCCACGGACGACCGCGTGCGGGTTGTGGAAGGCGAGCAGCGAGAGCAGGTCGGGGACCGGAATCCCGTACCGCACGTCGCCGTTCTCGTAGTAGCCCAGGATGTGCTCGTCCGCGCCCTCCGTCGTCGGTCCCACGCCCTCGAACGCGGCCAGCTTGACCGGCTGGTTCTCGGCGACCACGCGGCCCGCCCAGTCGCCCACGGTCGCCTGCACGATCGAGGCCACCACCGCGATCGAGAGCGAGATGGCAAGCGCCGTCCGCTCGTACGCGCCGAAGCTGCCCCGCAGCCGCCGTACCGCGTAGCAGGCGGCGACCAGGAAGCCGGTGACCATGTACCCCGCGACGTACATGTGCACGAGCTCGTGCCAGAAGTTCGAGTTCAGAAAGAGCGCGCGCACCGGGTGGACGTCTACGGCGCGGCCGTGCACGAGCCGGAATCCCTCGGGGTGGTTCATCCAGCCGTTGACCGAGATCACCATCAGCGAGCCGGTGAAGCCCGAGATCACGATCGGGATGCCGCTCAGCAGGTGCACCCGCGGCGGCAGCCGGTCCCAGCCGTAGGCATAGATCCCGATGAAGATCGCCTCCATGAAGAACGAGAAGCCCTCGACCGCGAAGCCGAGCCCGAAGACGCTCCCGAACACCGCCGTGAACTGGGGCCACAGGAGGCCCATCTCGAACGAGAGCACGGTCCCCGTGACCACCCCTGCCGCGAAGAGGGCGAGCATGACCCGGCTCCAGCGCCGGGCCAGCGTCCGGTAGACCGGGTTGCCGGTGCGGTGGTGCAGCCACTCCGCCAGCAGCACCATGACCGGGAAGGCGATCCCGAAGCAGACGAGCGGGATGTGCACGGCGAACGAGAGCGCCTGCATCTGCCGTGCCTCCAGCAGATAGTGCTGCGTCTCCGCTCCTGTGGCGAGCTCGATCACGCCTGAAGGAGTTGTACGGGATGTGGCCAGTGCGTCGCGCCGGGTGACGCGGTGTGACAAAAGCGCCGGGAATCTGCAAATGACACATGTAGACACCGCCAACCGCCCTTAGCCAGCGGGGGTAACCGCTTCGCTCAGCCGCCGCGGCGGCGGCCATTCGGCCGCGGCCCTTGCGGGCCGCCCATCCGCAAGCCCCGCCGTCGACCGGCTCCCGGCACGCGATAGGCTCTCGCCGTGGCCGGATACGCGATCGTGAACGCCTCGGTGCGGACGCTGGACGAGGCGAGGCCGGAGGCGGAGGCGATCGCCGTCCGTGACGGGGTGATCGTCGCCGTCGGCTCCGTCGCGGAGGCGCGGGAGGCGGCCGGCTCGGCCGAGATCGTGGATGCCGGCGGCGCGACGGTCGTGCCCGGGCTCGTCGACGCCCATATCCACCCGTTCGAGCCGGGGATGGTGATGGGCGCCGATCTCACCCGCTGCGGCAACCTCGCCGACGTCCAGGCCGCCCTCGAGGCCGAGCGGCGCCGGGGCGGGCCTGACGACTGGGTGCTCGGCTGGGGCGTGAGCTACGAGGCGTTCCGCGGCAGCGAGATCGGGGCGAGCCTGATCGAGGATGCGACCGCGGGCGCCCCGGCGATGATCACGTTCATGGACCAGCACACGGCGCTTGCCAACGGGCGGGCGCTGGCGCTCGCGGGCGTGACCGGCCCGGTCGAGTTCACGGAGGGCGCCGAGGTGGTCGTGCGCGAGGGGCTGCCGACCGGGGAGCTGCGCGAAGGCGCCGCGATGGGGCTCGTCGAGGCGGCCATGCCGGCGGTGACCGCGCGCGAGCGCTACGTCCGCATCGTCGAGACGCTGCGGACGCTGAACGCCTGCGGCGTGACCGGCGTGCACGTGATGAAGGGCGACCCCGGCACCTTCGACCTCGCGCGCGAGCTCGAGGCGGCCGGCGATCTCACCGTTCGCGCGATCGTGCCGCTGTGGCAGCAGCCGGAAACGTCGTTCGACGAGATGCGCGATCAGCTGCGCCACGTCGGCGAACGCGGCCGGCGCTGGCGCGCCGGGGCCGCCAAGTTCTTCATCGACGGCGTGATCGACACCGGCACCGGGTGGCTCTACGCGCCGGACACGTGCGGCGACGGCATGGAGCCGTTCTGGCCCGATCCCGACCGCTACGCCGAGGCGGTGCGGATCTTCGCGCGGGCCGGGTTCCAGTGCATCACGCACGCGACCGGCGAGCGCGGCGTGCGGGCCGCCCTCGACGCCTACCTCGCGGCCGGCTCGGCCGGCGGCGTGCGCCATCGCATCGAGCACATCGAGACCGTCACCGACGCCGACCTGGCCCGGTTCCCGCGGGAGAACGTGATCGCCTCGATGCAGCCGCTTCACATGCAGTGGCGGCAGGACGACTACTCGGATTCCTGGGCAGCTCGCCTCGGCCCCGAGCGGGCGGCTCGCGCCTGGCGGACGGTCGACCTCCTGCGGGCCGGCGCCACGCTCACGCTGGGGTCGGACTGGCCGGTGGCGCAGCTCGATCCCCGCATCGGGATGGCGTGGGCGCGCCTGCGGCGCGAGCCCGGCGCTCCCGACCGGCGCACGTTCGAGCCGGACCAGCGCCTGTCCGGACTGGAAGCGCTCGAGGGCTACACGACCGGCGCGGCGGCGACGGCCGGCGAGTCGGCGTTGGGCGGGCGGATCGCCCCGGGGCTGCGCGCCGACCTCACGATCCTGGCGCAGGATCCCGTGCTCGTCGACGCAGATGATCTGCCCGAGCTTCCTGTCCGTATGACCATCGTGGATGGTGACATCGTGTACGCGGATGCGCAGGAAGGGGCCTGACCCCGCCCAGGACGACCGCCTGCTCGAGCGCGCCGCACAGCTCGGCGCCCTCGACGAGGCGCTCGCGGCGGTGCGCGGGTCGGGGCAGGGCCGGCTCGTGCTGCTCACGGGCGAGGCCGGGATCGGCAAGACCTCGCTCCTGCGCGCGTTCTGCGCGGGACACGGGGACGTCGCGACTTTCCGGGGCGGCTGCGATCCCCTGTTCACGCCCCGGCCGCTGGCGCCGTTCGCCGAGCTCGCCGGCGCCGCCGGCGGGCGGCTGGCGTCCCGGCTCGCCCGGGGGCGGACGCCGGCCGACGTGCTCGAGGCGCTGGCGGAGGAGCTGCCGCGGAGGGGCCCGGCCCTGCTCGTCGTCGAAGACCTGCACTGGGCCGACGAGGCCACGCTGGACGTGGTGCGGCTGCTCGGCCGCCGGCTCGATGCGCTCCCGCTCCTCGTCGTGCTCAGCTACCGCGACGAGCACGTCCACCGCAGCCATCCGCTGCGGATCGTGCTCGGCGACCTGCCGGCCGCGGACACGCTGCGGCTCGCCCTGGCGCCGCTCTCGGCGGCTGCCGTCACGGAGCTGGCCGGCGACGAGGCGGTCGATGCCGACGCCCTGGCGCGGCGCACCGGCGGAAACCCCTTCTTCGTCACCGAGGTGCTGGCCGCCCGCGGCGCCGAGATGCCGGCCACGGTGCGCGACGCCGTGCTCGGCCGCGCCGCCCGGCTGAGCCCGCCGGCCCGCCGGATCCTGGACGCCGTCTCGATCTTCCCGCCTCGCGCGGAGCTTGCGCTGCTCGAGGAGTGCGTGCCCGGCTACCCCGACGGCGTCGACGAGTGCCTGGCCACGGGCATGCTCCATCCCGAGGGGGCGGCGGTCGCGTTCCGGCACGAGATCGCCCGCTTCGCGCTCGACGCCGAGCTGCCTCCGCACGACCGGATGACGCTTCACCGGGCCGCCCTGCGGGCGCTCTCGCGGGCGGTCCCGCCCGACCCGGCCCGGCTCGCCTACCACGCCGAGGGTGCGGGCGACCGCGAGGCGGTGCTGCGCTGGGCGCCGGTGGCGGCGGAGCGGGCCGCGGCGCTCGGCTCGCACCGCGAGGCCGCGCAGCAGTACGCCCGGGCGCTGCGCGAGGCGGACGGGCTGACGCCGGAGCGGCGGGCCGAGCTGCACGAGCGCCGCTCCTACGAGTGCTACCTGACCGACCAGATGCCCGAGGCGCTGGATGCCCGGCTGGAGGCGCTCGCGGAGCACCGCCGCCGCGGCGCCCGCCTGCGCGAGGGCGACGCCCACCGCTGGGTGTCGCGGCTGCGCTGGTTCCTGGGCGAGAACGAGGCGGCCGAGCGCGAGGCCCAGGCGGCGCTCGACCTGCTCGAGGGCGAGCCGCCCGGCCCCGAGCTGGCCATGGCCTACAGCAACATGTCGCAGCTGCGGATGCTGGCCCGCGACTCCGCCGCGGGCATCGCCTGGGGCGAGCGGTCGATCGCGCTCTCCGAGCGGCTCGGGGAGGACGAGATCCTCGTCCACGCGCTGAACAACGTCGGCGCCTCGCAGTGCCAGAGCGGCGACCCGGAGGGCCGGACGACCCTCGAGCGCAGCCTCGACCTCGCCCTCCGGGCGGGTCTCGAGGAGCACGCCGCCCGGGCCTACACTAACCTCGCGGCATGGATGGACGAGACCCGCCAGTACGCCCTCGCCGACGCCTACCTCGGGCGCGGCATCGCCTACTGCCGCGATCACGACGTCGAGTCCTGGCGGATCTACATGACCGGCTGGCTGGCCCGATCGCACCTCGACCAGGGCCGCTGGGACGCGGCCGCCGAGGCGGCGACGACGGTGCTCCGCTACCCGAACCCCGCCGCGCCCAGCCGGATCAAGCCGCTCGCTGTGGTCGGGCGGCTGCGGGCCCGCCGGGGCGACCCGGAAGCATGGGAGCCGCTCGACGAGGCGCGCCGGCTGGCCGAGGGCATGGCCGAGCTGCAGCGGCTCGCGCCGGTCGCGGTGACCCGGGCGGAGGCGCGCTGGCTGGCCGGCGAGCACGAGCTGGTCGCGGCCGAGACCGACGCGACGCTGGCCGTCGCGATCGCCGCGGATGACCCGTGGTCGGCGGGCGAGCTGGCCGTGTGGCGGCTGCGTGCCGGCGTCCGCGAGGACCCTCCGGGGATCGAGATTGCAGCGCCGTGGGCGCTCGAGCTCGCGGGCGACGGCGCCGCGGCCGCCCGCGCCTGGTCGGAGCTCGGCTGTCCGTACGAGGCCGCGCTGGCGCTCACCGGGGCGGACGGCGAAGCGCCGCTGCGGCAAAGCCTGGCGGAGCTCGAACGCCTTGGCGCGACCCGCACCGCCGCATGTGTCGCCCGCATGCTGCGCCGCCGCCACGGCGTCCGCGGCCTCGCAGTCGGCCCGCGCGCCGCCACGCGGGCGAACCCGGGCGGCCTCACCGTCCGCGAGCTCGACGTGCTGGAGCTCCTGACCGCGGGACTGCGCAACCGTGAGATCGCCGCCCGCCTCTACCTGTCGGAGAAGACCGTCCACCATCACGTGTCGGCCATCCTGCGCAAGCTGGCGGTGCCGACGCGCGGCCAGGCGGCGGCCGAGGCCGCCCGCCTGGGCATCGCGAAAAGATAGGCAGCCCTCCCGATGTGGCGCAGCGGCGCCGCCCCTAGCCTGGTGTCCGGGAGAAACGACCCACGACGGAGGAGGCTCCATGAACCTGTACGTGATCCTGCGCCGCAGCGGCTGGTCGTCGCCGGAAGAGCTGGGCGAGGCCGCCGAGCGTTCGACGCGGGTCGGCGCGCAGATGCCCGACGACGTCCGCTGGATTCGCAGCTACGTGCTCGACGAGGGCGCCGGGACGGTCGGCACGGTGTGCATCTACGAGGCGGAGAGCCCCGAGGCGATCCGCAAGCACGCCGGTCGCGCCGATCTGCCGGTCGACGAGATCATCCCGGTCGCCGACACCGTGGTCGTGCGACCCGATCCACAGCCCGCGACGGCGTGACGACCACGTGCCGACGTCCTCCCCGGGGCCGGTCGCGGCCGGCCCCGGGGGCCGGGAACCATCGCGGCCTCCGCGGCGTCGAAGGGGGCATGCGAACCAGCGTCCTCCTGCTCCTTGCCGCCACGCTGCTCGGCGCCGGCTGCGGCGCCGGCAACCACCACTCGATGGCGCCCGCGTCCGACCCCGCCGGGTCGCTCCGCCTGAAGCCCGGTCGATACACCTTCCGCCTCGGGCCCGACACCCACGTCGGTGAGCGGATCCTGTGCGTGACGCGCAGCGGCAGGCCGGCCGGGGGCGGGGGCATCGAGCGGCGCGGTCACGGCGTCGGCCTGTCCACGGGCTTCGAGGCGACGACGTTCAGGAACGGCGTCGTGCGGGTCGTCTGCCCGGCGCATCCCGGGAACGCCTGACCACCTCGTATGCGTCGAGCGCGCGCTTGCGGGCCCGTGCGTGGTCGACGATTGGGGCGGGCCGCGGCCCGCGGCCGAGCCAGCGGCCGGCGTAGGCGCCGTCGGCGTCGAACCGTGCCGCCTGCGTTTCCGGGTTGAAGATGCGGTGGTAGGGAGCCGCGTCGGCGCCGCTTCCGGCCACCCACTGCCAGCCCAGCGTGTTGTTCGCGAGGTCGGCGTCGACCAGCGTGTCCCAGTACCAGCGCGCCCCCTCGCGCCAGTCGATGAGGAGGTCCTTCGTCAGGAAGGACGCCGTGACCATGCGCGCCCGGTTGTGCAGCCAGCCCCGCTCCCACAGCTGGCGCATGCCGGCGTCGACGAGCCCGAACCCGGTCTCGCCGCGCTGCCACGCGCGGAGCCCGTCCGGGTCGTGCCGCCACGGCATGTGCCAGTACTCGATGTGCAGCGGCTCGGACGGCGTGTGCGGAAAGTGGTAGAGCAGGTGGTGGGCGAAGTCCCGCCATCCCAGCTGGCGCAGGTAGGGATCGGCCGCCCGTCCCGCCGCGTTCCGCACCGCCGTCCACACCTGCCGCGGCGACACCTCGCCGAAGTGGAGATGCGGCGAGAGCTGCGACGTCGCCAGCGCGGGCCGGTCGCGATCGCCCTCGTAGCGGGCGGCCCGCTCCAGGAAGTCCTCCAGCCGCTCGTGCGCGCCGGCCTCGCCCGGCGTCCACTCCTCGGCGAGCCCGGTGTCCCAGGGGATCTGCGGCAGCAGCTCGAGCTCCGAGAGCTCGAGCGACTCCGGCCACGCGGCGGGGAGGCGCAGGGACGGGTCGGGCAGCGGCTCGTCCGGCTGGCCCATCGCCTCCAGCGCCCGCCAGAACGGCGTGAACACCCGGTACGGCTCCCCTGCGCCCGTGACGACCGTCCACGGCTCGCGCAGCACCGAGGCGGCGAAGCTGCGGCTCCCGCCCAGCTCGCGCTTCACGACCGCGTCACGCTCGACCGCGGCGGGCTCGTAGCGGCGGTTCCAGACGACGGCGTCCGCCCCCGTCTCGTCGACCAGCGCGCGCAGGGCCTCGAGCGCCGGGCCGCGCCGGATCACGAGCCGCGAGCGATGCCGGCGCAGGGACGCGTCGAGGGCGGCCAGCGAGTGATGCAGCCACCACCGCGACGCCGCGCCCGGCGGCCAGTCGCCCTCCTCGTCCGGCGCCCAGATGTAGACCGGCACGACCGCGCCCCGGGACGCGGCGTCGGCGAGCGCCGGGTTGTCCGCCAGCCGCAGGTCGTTTCGCAGCCATACGATCGTCGTCACGGCCTCAGGCTACCCGCGGAGATTGCGCGGGCTCATGGGTGGCCGGTACGATCGGCGCCCCACGGGAGGCTCGCTTGTCCGCACTGCCCACCGCCCCCGTCACGCTCCTCTTCACGGATCTCGAGGGATCGACCGGCCTCATCCGCGTGCTCGGCGATCGCTACGGAGACCTGTTGAACGACCAGCGCCGGCTGCTGCGCGCGGTCGTCGAGCGCCACGGCGGCTCCGAGGTCGACACCGCCGGCGACGGCAGCTTCGCCGCCTTTCCGACCGCGCGCGACGGCGTCGCCGCGGCGGTGGCGGCGCAGCGGGCCATGGCCGAGCACCCGTGGCCGGCCGACGCCGTCGTGCGGATGCGGATGGCCCTCCACACCGGCGAGCCGCGGCTGGCCGAGCAGGGCTACCACGGCCTCGGCGTCCACCTGGCGGCGCGGCTGTGCCAGTCCGGCCAGGGCGGCCAGATCCTGCTCTCGGAGTCGACCCGGGCGGTGATCGCAGACGACCTGCCGGAGGGGGTCGCACTGGTCGAGCTGGGCTCGCGCGCGCTCAAGGACTTCGACCGCCCCCAGGCGGTCTACGAGGTGGTGGCGGAGGGCATGCCCGAGGCCGTCGCATCCGGCCCGCCCTCGCTCCGGGTCGTGCTCGCGGACGACTCGGTGCTGCTGCGGGAGGGCATCGCCCGGCTGCTCGAGAGCGAGGGCTTCGACGTCGTCGGGCAGGTGGACAACGCCGACGACCTCGTTCGCCGGGTCGGCTTCGCGAAGCCCGATGTCGCCATCGTCGACATCCGCATGCCGCCGACCCACACCGACGAGGGCCTGCAGGCGGCGCGGCGGATCCGCGAGCGCCACCCCGGCGTCGGCGTGCTCGTGCTCTCCCAGTACGTCGAGGCGGAGTACGCGACCGGCCTCCTCAGCGAGCAGACCGAGGGAACCGGCTACCTGCTGAAGGACCGTGTCGCGAAGGTGGACGACTTCACCGACGCCGTGCGGCGAGTCGCCGGAGGCGGCTCCGCGCTCGACCCGGCCGTGGTCGCCCAGCTCGTCGGCCGCCGCCGCGTCGACGACCCGCTGGCCGACCTGACCGCCCGCGAGCGGGAGGTGCTCGAGCTGATGGCCGAGGGGCTCTCCAACCATGGCATCGCCGCCCGGCTCGTGGTCACCGAGCGGGCGGTGGAGAAGCACGTCACCAACATCTTCGCCAAGCTCGGCCTGGC
>Ga0157374_10005656_pt1 | contig 10540 bp, 10 predicted proteins | sample M25metaG_FD_115308 | JGI IMG/M metagenome (GOLD analysis project Ga0157374, IMG submission 115308) | Miscanthus rhizosphere microbial communities from Kellogg Biological Station, Michigan, USA - M2-5 metaG | ecosystem: Host-associated > Plants > Roots > Rhizosphere > Soil | place: USA: Michigan... | reverse complement strand
CGGCGGTCGGCGTATGGCTAAACAAAAAGAACGGCTCTCTTAGCCGGCAGCAGACTGCCGGTCCCGGCTCGTCATGCCACCGGGCTTACCCGGGCGTCGAGCCGCGGGCTTACCCGGGCGTCGCGCCGGGCGCATCGATGGGACGGCCGAGCACTCCTGGGCGTCTTGCTCGCCACATTGGCACCACGAATGCGCGGGAAGCTACGCCGGCCCGCGCAATCACTGCGCACGTCGGAGGCGCACATGATTCGGCCCCGCCGCCAGAATGGCGACGGGGCCGAAGTCGTGAGCGCTCAGTTCCGCAGATAACCGAGCAATCGCAGGAATTCCAGATACAGCCAGGTGAGGGTGACCATCAGGCCGAACGAGGCGTACCAAGCGAATCTCTCATCCGCGCCGTGCTTGATGCCCTGCTCGATGATGTCGAAATCGAGGACGAGGTTGAACGCGGCGACAACGATGCAGATGAGGCTGAAGATGATCGCGAGCGCTCCGCCGTCGCGCAGCCCTAGGCCACCCGGATGGAAGAGGTAAGCGATCAGGTTGACGAGCATCAAGCCGAAGACGCCGATCGTGGCCCCGACCAGGACCCGGGTGAACTTGGGTGTGACCCGGATCGCCCCGGTCTTGTAGACGATGAGCATGCCGGCCGCCACCAGCACCGTTCCAGTGACCGCCTGGACGACGATCCCGGGCCAGCGCTCCTCGAATATGCGGCTGATCGCGCCGAGCAGGAAACCTTCGAACGCTGAGTAGATCAGGGCGTTGACTGCGTTGACCCGCATGGTGAAGGCCATGTACAGACCAAGACCGACGCCGCCCAAGAGGCTGACGAACAGCAGCCCACCGGCCACCGCCGTGTTCGACGTCAAGCTCCATGAGATGGCGCCCGCGGTCAGGAGCACGGCGAGCATCGCGGCCGTGCGCACGACGACGTCGTCGAGGGTCATGTAGCGGGCTGACGCACCGCCACCGCCCCCGCCGCCACCGCCTGGGCCGAACCCGGTCGGCGGGTAGATCGGGCCGCCGTACGCGGGCTGGTTATACATGTGCTCCAGATCGCCGGCGGACGGCGCCGCCGTCGGATTCGCCCTGGCAGTACCTGAGCCAGATGCCGTTCCCGGGACCTTGAACTTGTTGAGAACGGGGTTGGTGGCCACGAATTATGTCCTCCTGCTCGCCGCTACTCATCGCGCCGCTGTCTGGTCGCGTGTCTACCTGGACAACGATACGAACAGCACCCGAGTTCCCTGACTTCGGGGCCCGAGCGAGATCCCGCAGCAGACGAAATGGCCGCAAGCGTGTCACGCTGGCAACATGAGTCCCGCAGCCAAACCCGACAAGGCGCCGGGTGACGTCAAGAGCAAGTTCCGCGAGGCCCTGGAACGAAAGCGTGGCACCGAGCAAGGGCGCGCGGCAGACCCCAACGAGGCCGATCCGTCAAAGGTGCACGGCACGCACGGCCCGGTGCACGTGCAGCGGACCTTCCGCCGTAAGAGCGGCTGAGCAGGACCGCGTTCGAGCCGTCGCCAATCGCACGGCGGTCGTGGTTTCCGCGCTCATAACGCCCAGCCGACCGCGCGCGGCCTACGGCCCGGCAATATCGCGACGGGAGAAGGCGGCGAGCGCGCCAATCGCTCCGACCAGGCCAACCGTCGCCAGGACCCCGGCCGAAACGGGCCGAAACGGCTGACTGGGTACCAGGGCGAGGTGGGCGAAGGGGGACAGGTCGAGAACCCAGCGCGGCGGCCCGATCAGGGCGCCGACGAGTTGCCAGAGGAATGCGACCGCAACGAGGCCGTACATGATGCCGGCGGCGACGCGAGGGACCAGGGCGTAAACCAATCCGCCCAGGCCGAGGAACAGCATGGCAACCGGGAGCGCATTGGCACCGGCTTCCAGCAGGCTTGGCAGCGGAACACGCACACCGGCTGCCGTCGCCCCCACCCAGGCGGCGATTCCGGCGGCGAGGGCGATAGCGGCCGCGGCAATAGCCGTCAGGATGAGACGGCCACCGAGCCAACGCCAGCGAGCGACCGGTTGCGCGAGCACGGATTCGAGGTGCTGCTCCTCGTCCTCGCGCAGCGTGCTGATCTGGGTGCACACGAACAGGCAGATGGCGAGAGCGACGAAGAAGAACAGGAAGGCGAGATAGCCGGTGGGGGTCACGATCGATCCCGACCCGAGCTTGGCGATCTGGCGCTGGACGTTCTCCGGGACGTCGGCAGTGGACAAGCTGTGCGAGACGACGCCGAGGATCGTCATGAAGGCGGCGGTTGCGGCCAGCCAGGCGATGATGACCCTCGCTTGGCCGCGCAATGCCTGCGCGATCGAGGAGCCCAGTAACCACAGGTGAGGGTCGGCGCTGTCCCGGCGCGGGAGCAACCCAGCCCCAATATCCCGTCGACGAGCCAGTCCAGCGGCGACAGCGATCAGCAGTCCCGTGGTCAGTAGGGGTAACAGGAGGACGAGCGGGGCCGGATCAGTGAGCGGACGGAGCAGTTCGGCCCAGCCCAGCGGAGTCGCCCAGCGCAGCCACCCGGCGCCCGAGACGGTGTCCGCGAGAGTCCGCAGCAGGAAGAGAACACCGAGCGTCGCGGCGCCGAGACCGAGCGCGCCTCGCCGAGTCGGGACGAGTTGGCCGGCAAGGGCCCCAATCCCGGTGAACACCGCAGCGGTCATGGCGGTAGCCAGCGCGAAATACGCTGCGCCGCCGGCCGGGATGCTCGCTGCGATCAAGCCGACGAACTCGGCGACCCAGAGCAGCGCGATCCCGGCCGCGATCGCGAGCAAGCCGGCGGTGTTTACGGTAGCGCGGCTGACCGGCGCTGCGAGCAGGACCTCGGTGCGGCCCGACTCCTCCTCGGCCCGGCCGGCCCGGACGGCGGCGAGCAGCCCGTACGCCGCGGCGGCAATAGCCAACACCCCGCCGACCCGCCACGCGGTATAGCCGGCGGTGGTATCGATCTGGTCGGGCTGCCCGTAGAGCAGCCGCAGGCCGGGGTTGCCGGCGAAGCTCTCGGCAAAGGCGCGCCGGCTGGCGTCGGTGGGATAGGTGTGCCGGTAGCCGACCGGCTGAATGTATGCGTAGACGGCGAACAGATAGGCGAATACAACCGTGCGGGCCCGAGCGTCGCGCAGGGTCTGGCGGGCGAGCGCCGCGAGCACGCCGGTTCGACCACGGGCCGTGGGCAGTGCCGCGGCGGCCTCAGCCATTGGCGGTGACGTCGGCCGAGTTGCCATCGCGCTCGCCCGTCTCCGGCTCGGCGTAGTGGTGCAAGAAGATCTCTTCTAGCGACGGTTCCCGGCTGATGAGCGCGGCGACCGGATGCCCGGCGAGGGCAGCGATGACGGGGCCCACGCCTTCGGTGGTCTGAAACCGTAGCCCGTTGTCACCGACGCGCTGGACCGAAACGCCCGGCAGGGCCGGCATCGTCGGTGCCGGCCCGACGAAGGCGACCTCGACGGTCTGGCCGCGCAGGTGCCGCAGCTGGGCCAGGGTGCCCTCGTCGACGAGCCGCCCGCGGCGCAGAATGCCGACCCGATCGCAGAGGGCCTCGACCTCGCTCAGGATGTGCGAAGAGAGCAGGATCGTCTGGCCGCGGGCCTTTGCCTCCTCGGCGCAGTGGCGGAACTCCACCTCCATCAGCGGATCCAAGCCGCTGGTCGGCTCGTCGAAGATCAGCAAGTCGGCCCGGGTGGCCAGCGCGGCAATCAGCTGGACCTTCTGCCGGTTGCCCTTCGACAACGCCCGGACTTTCTTGCGGGGATCGAGTTCGAAACGGGCGATCAACTCGTCGCGATACGCCCGATCCGTATGACCGTGCAATCGGGCGAGGAAGTGCAGAGTCTCCGCGCCGGTTAGCGACGGCCATAGCGCCGGTTCGCCCGCGACGTAGGCGACCCGACGGTGTGCGGTAACCGGATCCCGCCACGCATCCACTCCGAACAGGGTCGCGTGGCCCCCCGTCGGACGGTGTAGTCCTAGCAGGAGTCGGATAGTTGTGGTCTTGCCGGCTCCGTTCGGGCCCAGATAGCCGTAAACCTCGCCCGGCGCGATCGCCAGATCGAGGCGATCAAGGGCGAGCGTGTCGCCGTAGCGCTTGGTCAGTCCGCGGGCGTTGATCGCATCCATGAGTTCCAAATCCATGGCTTTCACGAAATTGTGAACATTCGACAGCGTAAATCCGGTAACTCTGAGGACGGCGCCGACAAAGGTATGCATGATCCGTCGCTGGGGCCACGGGTCATGCATACGAATGGCGGTTGAGAGCACTGGTACCCCCGGTCGGGCTCGAACCGACACTTGAACCCTTTTAAGGGGTTTGCCTCTGCCAATTGGGCCACGGGGGCGCGCGCTTAGCCTAGTAATCCCTCCGCGATAGTCCTTTCCAACGGTGTGGACGGTAGCAATTGGAACCGAGAAAACCGCTGGCCCCGACCGTCAGGACCTCACATCAGTTGAGCCCATTCGGTCGGCGGCTGCCGAAGGCGTTCCAGGTCGGGCGGAAGCGGATCGGATGGTCGATAGACGAGGGGCGCTCCGCCATGGTCATCGGCGACCGCGGCCGGGGCGTCGGCGAGGGAGAACCGGCCGCGCAACCGGTCATAGAAATCGTCCGGGTTGAACCGGAGCAGTTTGACCCGCCTCGCGGCCGCATACACGGCGATCCAGTCGCCCGGGTCGAGTACGCCACGCAGCTGACCGTCCACGCTCACGGCGACCTGACTGGAACCGTCCAGGACGCGCACCGCCATGACTTCCCGCGCCGAGATGAGGATGCTCCGATCGAAGATCATGTGCGGCGCCACAGGGGTAAAGATGAGCGCATCGAGATACGGCGACAGCACCGGACCGCCGGCGGCGAAGCTATAGGCGGTGGATCCGGTTGGAGAGGCGACGATGAGGGCGTCAGCTGAGTAGGTGGCGAACAGCTTGCTACTCAGGTACACCCCCATGCTCGCCTGGCGGTCGCGAGCGAGCTTCTCGAATACGACGTCGTTCACCGCCGTCACATCGAGGGCAACCCCCCAACCGACCGTTTCCGGAGAGCCGTCGCGGACCGGCGGTGGCGGCAACATCGGCCCACGCCCGTAGTGGAGCAGGCTCTCAATGCCAGGCGGAATGCTCAACGCGCGAGACGCCCGCATCGTCAACGTGAGACGAGGCTCAACTCGCACGATCCCCTCGCGGACGTTATCGAGTGCCGCCCCCACATCCTCGGGGCGAACGTCAGTGAGGAATCCGACGCGGCCGACGTTCACGCCCATGACCGGACAGTCCGCCGCGATCGCCAGGCGGGCGCCGCGGAGGAACGTGCCGTCCCCACCGATCGTCACGACCAGATCGAGCTGGCCAACTGCCGATACCTCATCCTTGCTGTGCCGTCGCGGCTTGCTCCAGACGTCGACGTCGACGCAGGTCATGTCGTGCTCGGCGGTCCACCGCCGCACCGTGTCCGCGGCCTGCACCGCCTCGGCGCGTCCGGTGTGCACGACCAGTCCGATCCGATACACGGGAGGTCTCCTCGGGGTTAGCTGGACGGTCCTGGCGGCAACGGGGGCAATCCCGCGGCCTGTTTGAACTCGGCCTGCGGCTGCTGCAGCTGACCGAGCGAAACGACTTCGCGTTGGAAGAACAGCGCCTCGGTCCAATCAGCGAGCACCCGGACCTTCCGGTTGAACGTCGGCATACGCACTACGTGATAGGTACGGTGCATGAACCAGGCGATGACGCCGCGGAGCCTGATTCCGTAGATCTCCGCCACGCCGCGGTAGAGGCCGAGGGACGCGACGGAGCCGACGTAGGCATGGACATAGTCGCGGCGGGCGCGGCCCCGCAACGTCGCGACGATGTTGTTCGCCAGAGTCTTCGCTTGGCGGACGGCATGTTGCGCACTCGGACTGCACACCGCGTCTGGCTCGTTGGGTTTGGACAGATCCGGGACGGCGGCGCAGTCACCGGCCGCGAACACGTCGTCGATATCGCGCACGGTGAGATCGGCGTGACACGGCAACCGGCCCTGGTCGTCGCGCGGCAAGTCGGTCGCAGCGAGCATCGGGTTCGCTTTGACGCCAGCCGTCCACACCACCGTCTCGGCATCGAACTCTTCGCCGTCACTGAGTACGACATGCCCGTCGACGACGGACTCCAAACGGGTGGATAGCCGCACGTCGATGTTGCGCTCGACGAGCCGGTCGGCCGTATAGGCCCCGAGACCGACCGATACCTCCGGCATTATTCGGGTCGCCGCTTCGACGAGCATCCACCGCATGTCGGATACGTCGATGCTGTCGATATAACGCAACGCATAGCGCGCCATGTCCTGGAGTTCGGCGATCGCCTCCACGCCCGCGTATCCGCCACCCACGAAGACGAAGCTCAGCGCGCGCCGTCGTCGCTCCGGATCCGTCACCGACGCCGCCAAGTCAAGTCGGGACAGCACATGGTTGCGCAGGTAAATGGCCTCGCCGATCGTCTTGAAGCCGATGCCGTGCTCGGCCAGCCCCGGAATCGGCAGCAACCGAGAAACCGAGCCCGGGCACACGACAAGCAGGTCGTATCCGACCTCGTATCCCTCGCCCTCGGAGGGCAGGACGGTCGCAATCTTGCGGGCGTGCTCGATGCGGGTCACGCTGGCCGTTATCACCCGGCAGCGGCGCAGAACCTTCCGCAGCGGCACGACGACGTGCCGCGGCTCGAGCGAACCGGCCGCGGCCTCGGGCAGGAACGGTTGATAGGTCATATTCGACTGCGGATCGACGACGGTGATCTCGGCCTTTCGGGACAGTTTCTTCTGCAGTCGAAGAGCCGTGTACATACCGACATAGCCCCCGCCCACGACGAGAATGCGCGTCGGATCGCTCAGCTTCGCCATGGTGCGACGCTACCGACTAGCGGATTCGTACACGGCCGCGGCAACGGCCAGGTCTTCCCAAGCCTCGCCGACGCTTTTCCAGAGCCGAGGTCGATCCGCCCGGACGGTCAGGTCGCCACCGACGAGTTCGGCCAGGTCGCCGTCGATAGCCTGCTCGCTCGGCACGCCGTCGGCGATCGCGAGCAGGATGTCGCCGGCTTCGCGAAGGGCCGCAGCTCGGCTCTCGACCACAACCGTCGCGCGTTCGATCAAGGCGCTATCGACCTCCCGAGCGTCCGGTTCATGCGATCCGATAGCCACGACGACGGCGTGCGCTGGAAGCGTCGTCGAGTCGAACACCGGGGTCCGCGCGGTGGTGGCGCACACCACGATGTCTGCTTCCGCCACGGCTTCCGGGCGGCCGACCGATGCGCGGACGCCGTCCGCCGCATAGTGCCGGGCCAGGGCTTCGGCCGGACTGTCGCTCCGGCTGACAATCGTCACCTGGCGGATCGGCCGGACCTGCGATAACGCCTCGATGTGCCCGCGGGCCTGGGGGCCGCAGCCGAAGACGACCAGCCGCGCCTCCTCCGGTCGAGCGAGCCGGTCGACCGCCAATGCGGATACGGCAGCCGTGCGGAGCGTCGTCAACGCGACGCCGTCGAGAACGGCCGCAACCTGCAACGTCGTCGCATCGAAGAGCAGGTACGCACCCTGCACGCGCGGGAGACCGCGCACCGGGTTGTCCGGAGCAATCGAGATCACCTTGACGCCGGCGTACCGGTCGACCGCCGAAGGCATCAAGAGCAGCTGCCCGGCTCGTACGTCGACGACGGTGCGCGGCGGCACGCCGGTGGCAGAATCCGAGACGGCGGCGGCCCGGATTGCGTCGATGGCCGCCGCCCAGCCGAGAGCCGCGACGGCCTCGGCGTCGATCACCCGCACGGTCAGCCCTCCACCGCAGCCAGACCACCCGCCAGCAGCACCGCGCGACGGAGCACGGCGTCGAGCATCGGCTCGGTCAGCCGTCCGGTGAAGGTGTTCTGCTGACTGACGTGGTAGCAGCCCAGCACCGTGCGACCATCCACTGGGACCTCCAGCCCGTGCGCGAACGAGGGAACCCGGTCGGGCACCGAGACACCGGCCATCCGCAGGCCCGGCCACAGGTTCGCCCAGGCGAACCCGCCGAGCACGACCACGGATCGCACGCCGGGCCACACAAGTCGCAGCTCGCGCACCAGCCAGAGCCGGCAGGTATCCCGCTCCTCGGGCGTGGGCCGATTCGCCGGCGGGGCGCAGCGGACGCTCGCGACGATTCGGGTACCGACCAGTGCGAGTCCATCGTCTGCCGCGACAGCCGTGGGCTGGTTGGCGAGGCCACAGCGATAGAGCGCGGCGTACAGCCATTCACCGGAGCGATCGCCGGTGAAGTTGCGTCCCGTTCGATTGGCTCCGTGCGCTGCCGGGGCCAGCCCGATGACGACGATCGACGGTCGGCCAACGCCGAAGCCGGGCACCGGCCGACCCCAGTACTCCTGGTCGGCAAACGCGCGGCGTTTCGTTCGAGCGACCTCTTCCCGCCAGGCCACCAACCGTGGGCACGCCCGGCACACCGAGACCCGCGCGCTCAGCTCGGACAGCGCGGACGCGGAACCAGCGAGCGCGCCCACCTCTCCTACGTCGTGGGCGACGGCGGTGCGACTGGTCGCGTTGTCCCCTGGCCAGCCTGTGCCGGGTCGTACCACCATGGACGACAGCGTGGCATGCCCCTCTAGAGTTCAGTCACTGTCCACTCCGTCCCCGGAGACAACATGGCCAAGGCTCGCAGCATCGTGGGTTGGAAAATCCTCACGTATGCGATCAGCATCCCGGCTGGGATCGCGACCCGAAGGGCGGTCGCGCGGCTCTGGACGTCGATCGGCCCGGCCGACCGGGGCAAGCCGCCCCGATCGCCGTCCGACCCGAACGCCACGCTGCGGGAGGCCGTGATCTGGACCACGATCTCGGCGGCTGGGGTGGCCGTGGCTGAGAACGTGACGACGCGGGGGGCCGCCGTGATCTGGCGAAACCTCATTGGCGGGGAGCCACCGCCGGCCCGAACCCGCGACTGACCGGGCTAGCGGGACACCAAGAACCTCGGTCCGCGCGAACACTAGGCGGCCAGGCGCAAGGCAATCCCGTCGAGGATGTCGTGCTCGCTCGCGACGACCTCTGACGCTCCCATCGTCCCCATCACAGTGCGAAGAACGAGGGCGCCACCACCGATCACGTCAATCCGGCCGGTGTGCATGACCGGCAAGGCGGCCCGCTCATCGTGGGTCATGGCGAGCAGCATCGTCGTAACCGCGTCAACGGCACCCGCCGGGACCGTGGCCCCGTGAATGCGTCCGGGGTCGTAACAGTCCAGCCCCAGCGCCAGCGCCGCGACGGTAGTCACGGTGCCGGCCACGCCGATCAGCAGGGCCGGCTCGGTCAGCGAGACGTCCTCGACCGCACGGTCCAACGCGTGGCGAACATCGCGCACCGTCGCCGCGATCTGGTCAGCGCCCGGGGGGTCGGCCCGGAGATGGCGCTCTGTCATCCGCACGCAGCCGACGTCCATGCTGTGTACCTGTAGCGAAGCGGACCCGTCGGCCGGGCCGGCGATCAGCTCGGTGGAACCGCCGCCAATGTCAGCAACCACGACGCGCCCGGTCACGTGCGGCAAGCTGTGCACTGCGCCCAGGAACGACAATGCGGCCTCTTCGTCGCCGGTGATGACTTCCGGCGGTACGCCCAGCACGTTCGTCACCATGGCCGCGAACTCGTCGCGGTTGGCCGCGTCTCTGGTCGCGCTCGTGGCCACCATGCGCACCGCGTCGGGACGGTGGTGGCGCACTACGTCGGCGTAGTCCTGCAGGGCCGCCTCGGTGCGGGCAATCGCCTCCGGCGCGAGCCGGCCCGAACCGTCGACGCCCTGGCCTAGCCGGACAATGCGGAGCTCACGGTGGACGTCGACCAGCTCGTCGCGGTTGACGTCCGCGATCAAGAGCCGGATCGAGTTCGTGCCGCAGTCGACTGCGGCAACCCGAGTCAGTTGGCCGCCGCCGGGACGCATGGCCCCGACGTCCACCACGGCGCCAGCCGGTCAAGCGCCTCGTCGCCGAGCGGATTCACGCCCCGGCCAGCCGCGAGCGAATGCGCTACGAGCGCATGCAGACACTTGACGCGCCGCGGCATACCGCCGGCGCTCGTACCGGCGATCTCGGCGACATGGCCGAGCCGCTCGCGATGTCGTAGGTAGGACTCATGGGCCGTCCGATACCGGTCGGCCAGCCTCGGGTCGGAGGACAAGCGATCCGTCATCTCGGCCATCAGGCCCAACGCCTCCAAGCGGCCGATCGCCGCGCTCGCCCGGGGGCAGGTGAGGTAGTACAGGGTGGGGAACGGGGTGCCGTCGGGCAAGCGAGGCGAGCTTTCTATGACGTCGGGGAGCCCACAGGGACACCGATGCGCGACTGCGCGAATGGCCCGCGGGGACCGGCCGAGTTGAGCCGCGACGGTTGCCCGGTCCCGCTCGTCGAGTGACGGGGTCACCGGATCCAGCTCCGCGGCACCCTCCGTCACGGCGAACTGTCCGCCGCGCGGATGCTTCCCCACAACCGTTCGTTCCAGCTGTCCCCCGGCACGCGGGTGGCGGTGCT
>Ga0157374_10005655_pt1 | contig 10542 bp, 12 predicted proteins | sample M25metaG_FD_115308 | JGI IMG/M metagenome (GOLD analysis project Ga0157374, IMG submission 115308) | Miscanthus rhizosphere microbial communities from Kellogg Biological Station, Michigan, USA - M2-5 metaG | ecosystem: Host-associated > Plants > Roots > Rhizosphere > Soil | place: USA: Michigan... | reverse complement strand
CTCCTGTCCTTGGTGTCGGTCGAGCGGTTGAACACCTGGTGATGAGTCTGCCTCCCAAGGAACGCGCATGCGTACTGCTCAAAGATGTTTTTGATTACACGCTCGAAGAGATCGCAGAACTTGTCGGCTCCACTTGGGGCGGCGTCTAGGCGGCGCCCAGCCGGGGTCGGTCGAAATTGGCGGCCTTGCCTGAACCCGTGACGTCACAACGCGAAGTGAACCCTGAGTTGTCACGGCTCTTGCATCTCTACGTCGACCGCTTCAACAAGCGCGATTGGGACGGACTCCGCAAACTCATTAGCGCCGATGCTCGACTCCGCGTTGCCGATCGTTTTGCCGGTCCCATCGACGAAGCGCCGTACTTCAGGAACTATGAACGCCAGACTATACCGTGGCGGCTGGCAATGGCAGAAGTGGATGGCGAGTTGGCAGTCGTCGCGCTACGTCAACGTGGGGACGAATGGAGGCTTGAATCTGTAGTTCGACTTGAAGTGATAGATCACAACATCGTACGCATCATGGACTACGCGCATTGTCCGTGGGTCCTCTCAGCGGCGAGCTCTGTGATCATGGCCGATCCTTCCTGAGCATTCTGCCGGGCGACGTCTCCCGAACCACTCCAGAGCCGTAATACGGAATGAGAGTGCAATTTCAGGAGGAAAGAAAATGCAAACGAAAGACGCTATTAAGTTCGCGCTGACCGTTTCGAATGGAGCGGTGCTAAGCGTAGTCGATGAGATGAGTGGCGCTGCAACGACGTTTCCAACACCGAATGGCGGGTGTCACCCGCTCTGGGTCCTCGGACACCTCACACTAGTTGAGGGGATGATCCCGGCGATACTTTTCGGAGAGAAGAATCCCGCGGCAGAATGGCAGCCATTTTTCGGTGAGAACTCGAAACCTGTCGCCGATGCCAGCGCGTATCCACCCTTCGCCGAGGTTCGAGAGAAGTATCTGCAATTGCGCGAGCAGAACCTGAAGCTTCTGGAGTCGCTGAGGGAGGTGGACCTCGACAAGCCGACGAAAGCGCCTCCCAAGGGACGGGAGCGGGAGTTCGCCACTTACGGGCAGAGCTTCCTCGTCCTAGCCCTGCACCAAACGATGCATCGCGGCAACGTGACCGACGCGCGACGTGCGGCTGGGCGTGCGCTGGGGACATCGACCGCCAACTAAAGCTTTGCAATCCGGGGCCGGTGACGAGCTTAGGCCATGACTTATAGCTCGTCCTTCGCCCTATTCGAATCACCTTTCGCGTCAATTTGATCGCGAATGTTCGCGCGGTCGGGAGCGTAATGCGGCATGCGAGAGTAATTTTGCTAAGGAGATAATCTGAAATGAAAAAGCTCAAGCTGGGTCTGGTTTTTCTAGTTGCGATTTTGGATGCGGTCGCGCTGCTGGCGCAGGGCCCCAAGTATTCCCCGCTCAGCGAGTATGTGATGGGTCGAGACGCAGAAATTGCGCTGGCCAAGAGCGCGGCTCCGGACTACGTTTCCGACCACGCGACGATAAAGGTCTTCACGGCGTCCGGATTTCAAACCGCGCACGAGGGGGACAACGGCTTTTTGTGCATGGTTCTGCGCGGGTTTACCGGAGCTCCGACGTATACTCCGGTCCAAGTCCGGGACTACATCAATTACGACGCGAAAACCCGGGCTCCCATTTGTCTCGACCCGCTAGCCGCGCGAACCGTGCTGCCTTACTACGAACTTCGGACGAAACTGGGATTGGAAGGCAAGACAGCCGAACAGATTGCCGAGGGCGTAGAAGCCGCTTACGCCAAAGGCGAGATCCCGAAGCGCCCAGAAGTGTGTTTTGCCTACATGTGGTCGGCCGACCAAGTGCTCGGACCGGCGGGCCATTGGCATCCGCATATCATGGTTTACCTTCCCGGCTACCAGACCCTACTTGGCACCAAACATCCCGAAAGCCCTCTTCCATCCATCGGGGACGACGAGGGAACACCGTTTGCCGTGGGGGTTATCCCGGTGGACGACAAACTGGCCATAAAGGCACGACCATAACCAAGGAGACGACGCGATGTTTGTTGGTCATTACGGGGCCTCGGCTTTGCAGCAAAACGACTGAGGGATTGGACGGAAGCCTTGCGAATTTGCAAACATCCATGCCGAAGGCGCCCGCTCAAAGTGACCCCGCGACCTTTAGGCTGTCTTCCTCAACTTCGTGGGTGGTTCTTCGCAATGACCTTTTCTCTGCCCGAGCCGTTCGGGATTGAAGGCCATGGAGGGCGATGGCATTGTTCTACGGAAAGCCTATCCGCAAGTGCCGCCTAAAGTGGAATACAGCCTCACATCATGGGGGCAATCTTTATGTCCCGCGCTTGATGCCGTTCTGAAATGGGCTGATCGCCGTCCGGCGTATGCAAGGAAACGTAGCGAGACCCGCAGAGCAAAAGCTGCTTCATAGCTCGCCCATAACTGCCCGGAGCGATGGGCACCTTTTCATGATCGGATAAGACACTCAGGCTGCTTTTGCCGATGGGGTGAATGTCGCCTGGGGCAAACCTGACACAGCTACCAATACCGAACGATGGTAAGACTCCACGTTTCGCGAGCTTGAACACGTCTGCTAATAAATGACTGGGTCTGGAAACGGACAGGTTCCGAGGGGACAATCCCTCTCGCTTGATTTTGTCGCCCTAAATCGCCGTCCGCACAACGGGAGTCTTTGGCCGGTCGGAAACGAAACTCCTTTCATAGTCGGGCGAGTAACAGGCGATTGGAGAATTAGCTCACGCATTGATGGCGTGAGTGTTCGAGTCTCCAAGCCCGTTTCAGGCTAGTCACCAAACGTGCTGAGTTTGTAAATACAAACCCGTTTATCGGGACTGCTCGTGGTCTGCTTCGGTCGATTTTGGGTCCTTCACCTCATGTCTCGCGGGCGCCTTTTGCTGCGTAGCGGGTTTCAACGGCTTTGACGGAGTTTTCAAATGCCTTTTCCAGCACGCGCTTTCCTACGGTTCTCAACACGAAGCCGAGCACGCGTCCCTTGAGGTTCTTGCCCTCGCGTACCACGACCACGTCAATGTCGGTCGTGCCGTTGGGCTGGCGCGTGAAGGTATAAGTGTGCCCAGACGCTCCTCCCCACACATTGGAGTCAGTCGTCGTGAGAAGGACGTGGTTGGGATCGGACCAGTCGTAGTGCAGGCGTTCCCAGATGCCGCCTGAGCCCTCGGTGACATCAGCTTGGGATAGGCCGCGATGATGCACCTTGAGGAATTCGTCGGAGCTATTGCCAAAGAGTTTCGAGCGTCCCGGCCCAAAGTCGGTGAGTCCGTTGATGAACTGCTGGGGAGTCGAAGTAGTTGTCTGATGGAAATGGATTTCTGGAGTCTTGACGATCATGCATATTTCTGTTCTCCCAGGCTTTAGTTCTCGCAACGACGCAGGATCACTGTGGCCTAACCGGAATCTTCAGCTTGCGGATGCGATATGCCAGCGTGGTCCTTTTCATTCCGAGCTTGTTCGCCGCACCGCCCGGTCCTCCCGTGACCCAATTTGATTCTCGCAAGGCGCGGAGGACATGGTGCCGTTCCATTTCTTCAAGCGTGCTCAAATCTGTACCGGGATTGTGTTTTAACTCCTCCAGTGGAGCGCGAAGGGAAGATCCGGGAGAAAGGATTACCGCTCGTTCAACAAAGTTCTGCAATTCTCGTACGTTTCCTGGCCACGCATAGTTGGCAAGTGCTTCCATCGTCCGGGCAGGAATTGTTTCTACATGCCGATTCATCTTCTGAGCAAACTTTTCCACAAAATGACGAACGATCAGTGGTATATCCTCGCGACGATCACGTAAAGCAGGAACCGTCAGCGGGAAAACATTGAGCCGATAGTACAAGTCGCTGCGGAACGTTCCCTCTGCGACCATTTGCTTTAGATCGCGGTGAGTAGCTGCGACGACGCGAACGTCCACTTGCTGCGTGCGAGTGCTCCCCAGCCGCTCGAACTCGTGCTCTTGGAGGACTCGAAGCAGTTTGGGTTGCAGTTCGAGAGGAATGTCACCGACTTCGTCCAGAAACAGAGTGCCCTTGTCAGCCAACTCGAAGCGTCCGGGTTTTCGCGTGATCGCGCCAGTGAAGGCGCCCTTTTCATGGCCGAACAATTCACTCTCCAACAAGCCGGAAGGTATGGCAGCACAATTCACCTTGATGAAAGGACGACCACCCCGTTCGCTTCGATTGTGAATGGCCTGTGCGATCAGCTCTTTCCCAGTGCCGGTCTCACCCAGAATCAAGACACCAGAATCAGTCGGAGCAACCACGTCGACTTGACGCAAGGTCTTCAGCACGGCCGGGCTTCTGCCCACGATCCCATCAAATGACGGCTCACTCTGTTGTCCGTCCTGAACATTTGCCGGCTCATCAGCAAGCTCGGATTTCAGCTTCTTTAATTCGGCATCAAGGAGGCTATTTGCGAGACCGACCGCAATCTGGTCCGCTGTCAACGACAGCAACCGCATCTCGTCTTCAGAGTAACGGCGGGGCGACGCGTTTGCTACGCTAAGGACACCCAAACAACCCTGAGGTGTCAGCAGCGGCATGCGACAGAATGAACGATAGCCGGCACCCCCCGCATAGTTCTGCGCCTCTGTGCGGACGGTGAGTCTGTCATCCGTTTTCCAGTCTGCGACCCAGAGAGGTTTCGCGTCCTGGTATGTCGACCAGACTGTTGTCTCTTCGATGGAAGCATCCGGAGGCCCGAGTTGCGTTGCCCCCAGCGATCTCAAGGGAAGGTCAGTCTCGTCCTGAGCAAAGATGATGATGTTTGCAAGATCGCACGCTAGTAGGGGCCGCAGGATCTCGATAAGCCGACTCGAGATTTCCTCAAGTGTCATTGAGGCAATCAATCGAGAAAGCTGGGATAACGTTTCATAGCGATTCGCCAGGGCGTGAGAATTGGTCGACGGTTGGCCGAACGGCTCCTCGGGAAGCTGATGCAAAAAAGGAGTCTGCGACGCGAGGCTAAATTCCACGGTGCTCATAGCCAATTCCTATCCGTAAGACGTTTCGAGGGGCCATGACTGAAGTCGGTGAACCCGGCGACGAAAGGCTCAGGTGTCCACTTGATTGTCTGGGGAAACTGGCTGTCCAGCGTCTCGTTGATCCTGTACATCGCCGTTCTCCTTCCATTGATTGAACAGTGCAAGAAAATAATGCAACCGACTCTCCATTCGGAAACCGCTGAAAAGAAAGAGAATGAGTGCCAGCATCGCGCCTCATCCTCAGCAAAATGCCGAAGGATGAGCAAGGGGCATGGTGCCGGTTCAGAACAGCGACATAAAACCAGAAGATGTAATTTTCTGGTCAGCCGCACTCAGCCGCAACTCGAATGAGATTGGGTAATGATCGGAAGATTTGACGGACTGCAGAACCTTGCCAGCATTCGGTTGAGCCGATCCCCGCACGAAAGCCCAATCAATATGATGGCCGGGTTCCAGCAAATGACGACGTGGAGTGGTAGCTGTACGCGCCGTGGGGACTGCATCACGGAAGCCAGCGCGGGCGAACGCCGCGGATACTCGGGGTATTGATGCGTTCAAATTGAGATCGCCTGCCAGGATGATCAGATGCGCCGAGTTTTGCGTTGCAGCATGACGCAGAACTTCATTCAATTGGGCCACGCGTAGGTCATCGTCGGATCGGCTTTCCAGGTGCAGGTTATAGGTCACGATGGATAAGCCTTGGATACTGATTTCCGAGATGAGCGCAATCCTACCGCCAAGGCGCTCCTGAAATGCTTGCAGATTAGGCTTGAACCAACGCGGCTTCCAAAAATCAGACTGCTGCCGAAAGCGGATTACCTGCGAATTCGAGATCTTCCATCGCGACAACGTTGCCTGCCCATGGTAGGCCGGGCTGGCCTTCGATCCCTGTGCCAGTTCGACAAACTCACGCCCGAAAACATAATTGAGCCGCAACTTACGCGCGATCTCCTGAGCGACGTCGACCCGTTGCGTTCGATAGGCATTGATGTCAACCTCCTGCAAAAGGAAAATATCTGCGTTCGATTCCCCCAGGAAATCTATGATCTCCGACAGCCTCAAACCTCGATCGATGTTCCAGTCCACAACTCGCAGGGAACTGCGTGGCCAGGAAAGCCATTGATTCGGCGCGAAGTTCTCGGCAATGATTTCGTCCATCGACACGGATCAAACCACTACAGCCGCAAGTTGCGGAAATACATTCTGTTGCGCAAAACTCAGGTCTCCCGGATCATCGATTTCCGCCCAGGCAAGTCCGTCGGTGCTGCTGTAACCAACACGGATTCCTTCGTCAGCGAGTTCCTGCACCGCAATGTTGAAGAAGTCATTCACCCGCCCGGCCGATATGAGCGTGTTCAGTTTCTGGATGAATCGCTCCTGAATCGTTTTCGCAAATATCGTGATACCGATATAAGTGCCGCTAAACTGTTCTCGTGAGATTTTTTTGCTCATATGGACGACGCGGTCACCGTGAATGATCACCTTCATGGTTTCATCCCGCCACAATGGGTCAACAATCATTGAGATTGGCGCCTGCGCCTGAACCGCAGTGTCCAGAATTTCGGCATCAAATATCACGTCAGCATTGAGAACGACGAAACTGCCGCCGCGCACCCAATCGACCGCAAGCCAAAGCGAATAGATATTGTTGGTGATCGCAAACGCCGGATTCTCGATGAAGTGAATTCGTTGAATGCGGCTCAATCTTCTGCTCATGACGTGATTCATGATCTGTTGTTTCTCGTACCCGACCACAATTGCCACATCGTTGATCCCAGCTTTGGACAAAGCATCCAGCTGATGATCCAGGATCGTGGTGTTGTCGACTTCAATCAGGCACTTTGGGTGTTCGCCGTGCACCGCACGAATCCTGGTACCCTGTCCTGCAGCTAAAATTACCGCTTTCACAAAGCCTCCTTTAATTTACTTCCGCTCGACCTCACATCTGAACTGGCCAAACTTGGAAAAAACCTGCGGTTGAAGTACAGCGTCAAGATCCAGGTAAGGTGGGCGCCGAGAGTTGCCAGCAGGAACACCAGAGGCAGCGCGCCGATTACTGTGAAGATGACAATGTAGTGAATCAAGATCCCTCTTCTTTGGAACGCCTGGACCTGTCTGACTACGCGGGAAATCCAGTTTCCTGAATCTTTCTCGAGCAACTGGTAGAAGCGGCCAAGGTACTCATTCGGCCGATTAGGAGTAGTGGCGCGCCGGCGTTGTAGCGATGTCGCGATTAACGCAAGGATCGAGCCGATCAGAAGCGCGATGCCCATCAGAACAGCAATGCGGCCGTACTGCCGTCTCAAACCGATCATGATCCCAGCAAAAAGGAGAAGATAGCTGAGGCCGTCAGCCATTCCCTCAAGCCATGTTCCCATTGGCGATTCAGCAAATTTGATTCGCGCCAGCATTCCATCCATCTCGTCGAACAATCCGGCGATGTAGAACAGGAGAGCGCCGAGCACGGACCAGAGATAGGTGCCATGCGCAAAAGCGAGAGCCGACAGAATGGATACCACTACTCCGCCGAAGGTGACCGTATTGGGCGTGACAGAAGTGTGAGAAAGGAACCTTACAAATGGCCGGCAGAGCCAACGATTGAATGAAGTATGGATGCCGTCCAATAACTTTCCCGAATTTGCAACCAGAAACTTTTCAGCAGCCGCAGCACTTTCTGGCGAGGTGACCGCGACGCCTCCCGTAGTCCTTGGGGGGAGGGCTGAGGAGGCCGAGTCGCGATCTACCTCATGCAATGTAATGCAGGCGGCGTTACTCCAGTCGACGGGCCCCATATCACCTGGAGCCAATTGACTAAGAAGATTCTTGGTCGTGACGAAGTTCCATGGGAGCCAGAGGAACTTGTCTTGCAAATGCCGCTTTAGGATGATCCAGCTTGAGTATCCCTGTGGCTCGAAGCCGCCAATTTGAATCACTTCGATTCGTACGCCTCGCTGTGAGATGGTTGCGAGGAATTGTTGTAGGAACCGGTAGCTTAGAGCTGGTGGCACAACTAACAGGACTTCGCTTGCTCCGGCTCGCGCTGCGGTCAATACCGTTCGCACCAGAAGAGGAACACCGGCAACGGGCCGCATGAGCATCTCCGTTGCCTGCTGCTCGCTTGCGAGACCAGCGACGTCCGGAATGGCAATCACAGTCTTCATTGCAGAACCTCCTTCGCAAAGATGGGTGGGATCGATACGGTCGTGTCGTGCGACCGTTTTCTGGTGCGCGAATTCCAGCCAAGCCAGACGATTCCGATCAAAGCCCACAGCAAATCGCGGACTCGGCGAGTGATAGCCAAGGAAAGACCAAGCACGGGTGAGAGGCCGGTCAGCGCGAAGGCTGAGATCGCCCCGCCCTCGTCAGAACCGAGGCGGGCGGGGATCCAGCCGCTCAACATCTTTAGTCCGCGCGTCACGCCCTCAATGACCAGAACCGTAAATAAATGAACGGGGAGATGAAGCGACCACAAGACCACCACTACTTCTGAAGCAATCAGCGCTTGGCACGCCACGTCTATCCAGAACATTCGCCGGACCAATGCGGGCTGGTTGACTCGATAGTTGCGAATTGAGGATTCAAACTGCTCGGCACGCGCCAGCCACGACGGAGCCTTCTTGCCAAGTGCGCGGACGACTCCTGTCAGAATTGGGTTGCGCCGAGTGATCAAAAAAACCATCAGAGCAAGCGCGAGGACCCCTGGGATCGAGTGGTAGGCAGAGCCGTGAACCGCAACGAGGGGCAGGCTCACGACACCAGCGATTGCCAGCAGTGCTGAAGTGAACCAGTACACGCCATTGTCGAGGAACGTGGCCGTGACTGTTGCCTCGGTGGCTGTTCCGAGAAGCCGGATCTTCATCGGCTCGGAGATCACCGGGCCCAGGACGGTGAGGTATCCCATGGATTGCCCCGCCAGGCGCACGGCTGCCAATTTCGGGACATCAATGGAGACCTGCTCGCCCTTCAGGGAAGCTGACCATGCAATGCTCTGTAGAAACAGGCGTAGAAGGCTGAGACCCAGAATGATCGGCAACGCCATTCGCACTGCCTTCAATTGCTCCACGATGGTTGAGAGACCAAGGTGGGCGAGCACCCATGCGAAGAGGGTAACCGCAATCAATGCGATAACTATCTCTGCTTTCTTCATTGCACCAGCCTCGCTTCGCTATTCAATTCGATTGAACTGGTATTTGCCTGGTGCGGTGGATTCAACTGGTAATCGGCCGTCTCAATTGTGAGTTCCGAGTCACCAAAAATCCGGACCTGACTCGTGGTGTCGGTGGAAGATGCGAACCAGAATTGCCCGACCTTCTGATACGTGTGGACGAAATGAACATCGTGCACCCAGAAAGAGGGATTGCGTGCGGGCTGGCCTTCAATTCGAACGATGGAATAGTCGGTAGCGTCAACCCAGATCTTGCCGTTAATCAGATATTTGTTTGGTGTTTTTGGCGAAACCTGTAGCACATACGCCTGCCCGCTCTCGAGCGTTTCTTGACCAACAATCTGGAAATCGTAATTGGCAGGAGTAAGGCGGGTGCCATTGCGTGTCCCTCGGCGCGATGCTTCGGTCTCTTCGCTCAGCAGCTTCTGAAATACGTGCTTGCGAATCGAGCCGGATCCATCCTCGGAAAGGACCGTGAACTGCTTGGCACCGTCACTCCCGCATTCGACACGCACGACCATCTCTGCGTGGCGCTTTTTGTTCACGGCAACGTACCGACGAATCGCCGTGTATCCGGTCAGCTGAGATTGTCGTTTGGCGTCTAACTGAATCATCCTTGCAACCACACCTTCTGCCGAAGGAAGCGGAGCATTTGCTTGGGCTGACGCAAAGGTCGCCAGCAAAACAATCGTCAAAGAGGACAAGGCGGTGTTGATGGTCTGCTTCATAATCAAAACTCCAATACGAACTTGCCGTGAAAGGTTCTGCCTACGCCGTTGAAGAACTGACCAAAACGCTCACTATCAAGATCGTTCTGGACGTCCCGATAATTCGGACGATTGAAGATGTTGAACACGCCGAATCCGATGCGAGCGTGCTTTTCCTTGATCGGGAGTCGGATCTCACGCGAGACCTGCAGATCAGTGGATACAAACCGCGGAAACCGCGATTGGTTTCTCGGCCCAACGAATTCGCGGTATTGGTTGATCGTCGAGTATGGAAATCCTGTGTGGATATCAAGTACCGGCGCGACGATTAGTTTCCATGGCGCCGCAATTTCCCCCCAGGCCAAGAAGCGGTTCGGCGCGTCGAAACTCAGGCGGCCGCGTTGATTCGGCTGTATCACGGCGTTCGGATCATTGCCGAAAAACTGGTTGAAGTCGTTTAAGTCCCCATAAGCTCGCGAATGCACGTATGAGGCATTAAGAGTGCTGCCGCGAATGCGATAGCGCCCGGTGACTTGCAGTTCTCTGTAGGTGTCGTTTCCGCGATCGGACAAAGCAAGCACGCCGTTTGCTCCCGATGTGGACGGGTCCAAAAAGAACGCGTGCACCGTATGTCGTTGCTGATATGCGACGCGAACTAGAAAGTCGTTTGTG
>Ga0157374_10005649_pt1 | contig 10547 bp, 10 predicted proteins | sample M25metaG_FD_115308 | JGI IMG/M metagenome (GOLD analysis project Ga0157374, IMG submission 115308) | Miscanthus rhizosphere microbial communities from Kellogg Biological Station, Michigan, USA - M2-5 metaG | ecosystem: Host-associated > Plants > Roots > Rhizosphere > Soil | place: USA: Michigan... | reverse complement strand
GCCGGCGGTATCCCGGCGGCCGCGACGATCGCGTGCGCGAGTCCCCCGAGAACGACATTGCCGCCGTCGGCGACGCGCGCGAAGCGCGCGAGCGCGGGCGTGTCCGCCAGCGTCGCGGGCGAACGCGCGACGAGCCCGGGAACGATCAGCGTCAGTCTCATGTCGTAGGCAGGCGGAATGACGCAGGAGGGCGGCGAGAGCGCCGACTCTAGCATGCGATAATCGCCGCCTTCCACGCCGCCACCCCTCTCTGATGATCAAGCACGTCGTTGTCTGGAAGATCAAGGATCCCGCGCAGAAGTCCGCGCACGCGAGCGCGGTGAAACGCGCGCTCGAGTCGCTGCGCGGCCACATCCCGGGACTTCTCGCCATCGAAGTCGGCATCGACATCGGCTGCGACCGCAACCCGGAGGACGTCGTGCTGTACGCGGAATTCGCCGACCGCGCGGCGCTCGACGCCTACCAGAAGCACCCGCTGCACGAGGACGCGAAGGCCATCGTCGCCCTGCTCGTCACCGGCCGGCACGCCGTCGACTGGGAAGCCTGACGTCCCGCCGCGTCTCGCCCGCCTCTCCCTTGTCTCCCTACGAACTGGCCGTCGGCCTGCGGTACACGCGGGCCCGCAAGGGCTCGGGCCGCAACGCCTTCATATCGTTCATCGCGCTGATCTCGATGGCTGGCATCGCGCTCGGCGTCGCGGCGCTGATCGTCGTGCTGTCGGTGATGAACGGCTTCCAGCAGGAGTTGCGCACGCGCATCCTTTCGGTCGCGTCGCACATCGAGGTGCGGGGCTTTCCCGAGCTCAAGGATCCGGCGGGCGTCGCCGAGATCGTGCGCCGCAATCCGCACGTCGTCGCCGCGGCGCCCTACGTGGCCGGGCAGGCCATGCTGTCGGCCGGCGACACTAACCGCGGCGTGCTCATCCGCGGCATCGACCCGGCGCGCGAAGACACCGTCGCGGACATCGGCCAGAGCATGCGCCGGGGCGCGCTCTCGTCGCTGACGCCCGGCAGCTTCAACGTCGTCCTCGGCGCAGAGCTCGCCCGAGGGCTCGGCGTGCACGTCGGCGAGCCGGTCGTGCTGTTCACGCCGCAGGGCAACGTGACGCCCGCCGGCACGCTGCCGCGGATCAAGACCTTCAACGTCAGCGGCGTGTTCGAGGTCGGAATGTTCGAGTTCGACAGCGGGCTCGCGCTGATCAACATCGAGGATGCCGAGAAGCTCTACCGTATGGAGAATCCCACCGGCGTGCGGCTGAAGCTCGACGACATGTTCCTCGCGCCGCGCGTGGCCACCGAGCTCCTCGGCACGCTGCCGGCCGACGCCGACGTCCGCGACTGGACGCGCAACCACGCCAACTTCTTCCGCGCGGTGGCGATCGAGAAGCGCGTGATGTTCATCATCCTGACGCTGATCGTCGCGGTCGCCGCGTTCAACATCGTGTCGGCGCAGGTGATGGTGGTGACCGACAAGCGCGCCGACATCGCGATCCTGCGCACCCTGGGCGCGGCGCCGTCTTCGATCATGGCGATCTTCATGGTGCAGGGCGCGCTGATCGGCTTCATCGGCACGCTGATCGGCGTCGTGGGCGGGATCCTGCTCGCGCTCAACGTGGGCACCGTGGTGCCGGCGATCGAGCGAACCTTCGGCATCCAGTTCCTCGACAAGAGCGTCTACTACATCAGCGACCTGCCGTCGGACCTGCAGAGCGCCGACGTCGTCACCATCTGCCTGATCGCGCTGGCGCTCGCGTTCACGGCGACCATCTACCCGAGCTGGCGCGCGGCGCGCGTCAACCCGGCCGACGCCCTTCGCTATGAGTGACGCGCGGCCGCCGGTCCTCGCCTGCCGCGGCCTCGGCAAGACCTACCGCGGCGGCCCGGCGGACGTGCCGGTGCTGATGGGGATCGACCTCGACGTCGCGATCGGCGAGCGCATCGCCATCGTCGGCCAGTCCGGCTCGGGCAAGAGCACGCTGCTCCATTTGCTCGGCGGCCTCGACGTTCCGACGGCCGGCGAAGTGTTCATCGAAGGCCGGCCGTTCGCGACGCAGACCGAAGCGGAGCGCGGCCGCACGCGCAACCGCGCGCTGGGCTTCATCTACCAGTTCCACCACTTGCTGCCGGAGTTCTCCGCGGTGGAGAACGTGGCGATGCCGCTCGCGATCCGCCGGCTGAAGCCGGAGGACGCCCGCGCGCAGGCGGCGCGGATGCTGGAGCGCGTGGGGCTGGGTCCGCGCCTGAAGCATCTGCCGGGCGAGCTTTCGGGCGGCGAGCGCCAGCGCGTGGCGCTCGCGCGCGCGCTCGTCACGGAGCCGCGCTGCGTGCTCGCCGACGAGCCGACGGGCAATCTCGACCGCAAAACGGCGGCGAACGTCTTCGATCTCCTGCTGGAGCTCAATCACGCCGTGGGCACGGCGCTCGTGATCGTCACCCACGACCCGGAGCTCGCCGCGCGCACGGACCGCACGCTGCATCTCGTCGACGGCTATCTGCGCTGACCTTGGCTTCGTTCCGGCGTCCCGGCCGGCGTTTCCGTTGACGACGGCCGCGGGCGATCCCCTCGCGCGTGCTTCAGTGTTCAGGCGCCCGCGCGAGGGGCTCCCCCGCGGCCGTCTGCGATGAGCGTGATTCGCCGCGTTTGATCGCGTTCCTTGCGCGGTGCCGACGCCGCCTCTGCACTTCGAATTGCGCCAGCGTCAGTCGCCCACTGCCCGCAGCGCCGGCGCGTCGAGCAGGCCGGCGAATTCGGCGAGGCGGCGGATCTCCGCGCGCTCGGCGTCGTCGACGCCGAGTTGCGGCGCGCGGACCGTCGCGTGCGCGATGAGGCCCTGCAGCTTCAGCACTTCCTTCATCCGCGGGCGGTAGTCGCGGATCGGCGCGCGCCAGCAGTGCCGCGCGAGCGGTCCCAGCCGGTCCCACAGCGCGAACGCGCGCACGAAGTCCTTCGCCACCACGGCGCGATGCATGTCGATCAGCTCGCGCGTGGCCGTGCCCGCAAAGCCGATCAGCGCGCCGTCGCAGCCCATCACCATCGCCTCGCAGATGAACGTGTCGCTCCCGGTCAGGATGCCGAGCTTGCGCGGCAGCGCCTTCGCCGCGGCGATCGTCTCCACCGTCTTCGTCGTGTCGAACGACGCCTCCTTCAGGCCGACGACTTCCGGGATGGTCGCGAGGCGCGCCAGCGTGTCGGGCGGAAAGTCCGGGCCGAACGCCTTCGGAAACTGGAACGCCACCAGTGGCAGCCCCACGCCGTCGGCGATCGCCTTGTGATAGCGGTAGATCATCTCGGACGGCACCGGATTGCCGAGGAACGTCGGAAACGGCGGGAACACGGCGAGGCCCGCGGCGCCCGCGGCCGCCAGCTCGCGGCCCCAGCGGACGGCGTCGCGCGTTGAGCCGGCGATCAGCCCGGAGAAGAGCGGGCAGGCGCCGCCGATCGCGGCGCTGGACGCGTGCAGCACGGCAAGCTGCTCGTCGCGGTCGAGCGCCGGGCCCTCGCTCGCGTCCATGTTCATCGCGATCGCCGTCGGCCGCTGCGCGGCGATCCACGCGAGATACGGCGTGAGCGACGCCCAGTCGATCGACTCGTCGGGCAGCATCGGCAGGAATGGCGCGGCGACGATCCCCGCGAGCTCGATTGTCTTCATGGCGATCCTTTCGACGGCGGCGCGGCGGCGCCGTGCAGCACGCCGCGCGCCAGGAAGATGGAGGTGATGTGGTCGGCCAGCGCGACGAACGCCGGCGCCTTGCGGCCATCGAGACCGCGCGGGCGCGGCAGATCCACCGGCAGCACTTGCTCGATGCGTCCCGGCCGCGCCGACATCACGACGACGCGGTCCGCCAGCAGCACGGCCTCGTCGATGCTGTGAGTGATGAACACGACGGTCTTGCGCGTGGCGAGCCACAGCGCCTCGAGGTCGACGCGCATCTGCTCGCGCGTCAGCGCGTCGAGTGCGCCGAACGGCTCGTCCATCAGCAGCAGCGGCGGGTCGTGGATCAGCGCGCGGACGATCGCCGCGCGCTGCCGCATGCCGCCGGAAAGCTCGCGGGGAAAGCGGTCGGCGAACTCGGCGAGCCCCACGCTCGCGAGGAGCGTCATCGCGCGCGCGCGATGCGGCCGCGGGTCGACGTCGCGGAGCTCGAGCTGCAGCAGGACGTTGTCGACGATCGTGCGCCACTCGAGCAGGACCGGGCTCTGGAACACGATGCCGAGCGCCGTCTGCGGCCGCGTCACCCGCTCGCCCTGCAGCGTGACGGTGCCGGCACTGGGCGGAAGCAGGCCTGCGACGAGGCGGAGCAGCGTGCTCTTGCCGCAGCCGGACGGCCCGACGATCGCGACGAACTCGCCGGCGTCGATGGCGAGGTCGATCGGGTCCAGCGCGCGCGTCTCGCGGCCGCCGCGCCGGAACGTCTTCGCCGCCCCGGCGAGCGCGATCGCCGTCCCCAGCGCCGGCGGGCGCAGCGTGTCGTTCACCCTGCGTTGCCGCGCCGCGCGCGGACCGTCATTTCGCCGCGACGAACTCGTTGGTGTGGAACGTCGTCCACGGCTGGTCCGTCTTGATGTCGCGATACTTCTTCAGCAGGTCGATCGTCTGGTCCCAGTCCGCCTGCGAGCCCCAGCCGATGCGGCCCTTCGAGTTCGGCGAGTCGAGGAGCTCGATGTCGACCATCAGCTGCTCGAGCGTCGATTGGCGGTTGAGGTCAGGCTTCGCCTTCAACGCGGCGTCGACCGCCGCGCCCGGATTCTTCTTCGCCTCCTCCCACGACTTCGCGGTGGCGCGGACGCAGCGCCGCACGAGATCCGGATTGCTCTTGATGAGCTCGGTGCGCGTGACGATCGTCATGCCGACGATGTTGGCGCCGTTGTCGGCGAAGCGCAGCGCCGCGGGCTGCAGGCCGCGCTGCTTGATCAGGAAGTACTGGTCGTCCGCGCCGCCCAGCAGCCCGTCGGCGCGCTTCTCCAGCACGGCGACGACCTTCGCGGCGGGGTCCACCTGCACCATCGTGATCTTGCTGACGTCGAGCTTGTTGTACGCGGCCAGCGCCTGGAAGAGCTGGCCCAGCGGATCGCCGGCGGACACCGCGAGCCGCTTGCCTTCGAGGTCCTTCGGCGTCTTGATGCCGGTCTCGGCCAGCGAGACGACCGAAAAGCCCGTGGAGTTCAGGAGCGACATCACCGACTTGATGTCGGCGCCCTTGGCGGCCGTAGCGACGACGCTAGACGAATCGGCCAGGCCGAACGTGTCGGAGCCGGCGGCCACCACCTGCACGGTGTTGGCCGAGCCGCGGCCCTCGTTGATCGTGAGGTCGATCCCTTCGGCGGCGTAGATGCCCTTTTCCTTGCCGTAGTAGAACGGCACGTGCAGGCCGCCCAGGTACCAGTTGAGCCGGAACGAGACGGCGTCGGCGGCCACCGCGGCCGCCGGCGCGACGAGACAGAGGGACAGCAACAGCAATCGCAGGACGCGCATGACGACTCCTCCAGGAAAACTCGTTGTGGGCCGGCTCAGGCGATCATCTCGTCGGCCGGCTGCCGGTGCGACACGTGCCAGGGAATGGTGAAGCGCTCGACCAGCTCGACGACATAGTAGACGGCGAGGCCGATCAGCGAGAGCAGGATGATCGTCGCGAACACCATCGGCGTGTCCAGGTTCCCGTTGTACTGCAGCAGCAGGTAGCCGAGGCCCTTGTCCGACGCCACGAACTCGGCCACCACCGCGGCGGTGGCCGCGAGCGCGGCACCGACCTTGAGGCCGGTGAAGATCTGCGGCAGCGCCTGCGGCAGGCGGATCTTGGCGAACATCTTCCATCGCCCGGCGCCCGTGGTGCGGGCGAAGTCCGCGATGTCGGGATCGACGGCCTTGAAGCCCGCGATGCTGGCCACGACGATGGGGAAGAACGACAGCAGGAACACGACGAGCAGCTTGGGCGTGAAGCCGAATCCGAACCAGATGATGAAGAGCGGTGCGATCGCGATCTTCGGCACGATCTGCAGGAACACGATCATGGGGTACACCGAGTCCTCCATGAAGCGCGACGACGCGATCCACAGCGCGAGCGGCACGCTCACCACGACCGCCAGCAGGTAGCCGGCGACGATCTCCTGCGTCGTCACCCAGGCGCTCGCCATCACCGGGTCGTACCGCTTGACGAACTCCGTCCACACGCGCGACGGCGGCGGCAGCAGGTATTCCTTGATGCCGGTTAAGCGCACCGCGAATTCCCACGCCAGCATCAGCAGCGCGAAGACCACGATCGCGCCGCCGCGCTTGCGCAGCCACGCGCCGAGCGCCGCGCCGCGCGCGTCGGACGGCGGCGCGGGGTCCGCGGCGTCGCTCATTGGAGGCCCGACCGCCCTACGCCGCGGGCGGCGGGGGTAGGCCCCACGTGCCGTACTGCGCGGGCACGTTGATCTCGAGCACCTCGAGATCGTCCGAGCGCGCGATCACGTTGTGCGGCACGCCGGCGGGCTGGGACAGCCCCGACCCCGCGTGAACGGTGACGTCGCCGTCCACGCCGGCGAACCGGAACGTGAGCGAGCCCCTGAGGACGTAGACGAAGTGCGCCGTCATGTCGTGCCAGTGCCAGCCGGTCGCCTGCGGCAGCGGCATGATCGCGCGGATGTGCTTGATGCCGATGCGCCCGTTCGTGGCGGCGGCGAGGCCGAGGTCGCGGTATTCGACGTCGGCGCGCGGGCCGTCGCGCGTGAACTCGGCGGCCGCCGCGCTCGACAGCGCGAACGCCGACAGCGAGCGGGCAAGCTCGAGCGGCCCGTCGTAGCGCGGGGGGGACGTTGCGGTCATGGGGAAGCGGAGCGTCGGAACGGCCGAGTCTCACTTGGCGCCGGCGTCACGGTCAATCTGCGGTGCAGCACGAACGGCGCTCAATACTCGACCGGGACCGGATCGAGCGAGCGCCACAGGTACCACGTCGCGACACTCCGGTACGGCTGCCAGCGCTGCGCGTGCGTTCGCAGATCGTCGAGCGGCGGGCGCTGGCCGCCGAAGTAGTGCCGCGCCATCGCGTTCTGCAGGCCGATGTCGGCGACCGGGAGCACGTCGGCCCGAAGCTCGTGGAAGATCAGGAACATCTCGGCGGTCCAGCGGCCGATGCCCTTCACCTCGGTCAGCGCCTCGATCAGCGCCTCGTCGTCCAGCGCCGGCCATGCGGACGGGTCGAGCCGGCCGCTGACGAAGTGGCGGGCGAGGTCGCGGAGATACTCGCCCTTGCGCTCGGACAGTCCGACGCGTCGAAGCGTCGTCTGTCGCGTCCGGCTGATCCGCGGCGCGGACAGCGTCACCGGGTCGCCGCCGCCCTGCGCCGCCACGACCAGGCGGTTCCAGATCGACTGCGCCGCCGTCACGGAGATCTGCTGGCCGACGATCGCCCGGGCGAGCGTGGTGAAGGCGTCGCCGCGGCGCGTGATGTGGATGCCCGGATACGATGCGATCAGGTCCCGCAGCACCCGGTCGCGGGTGCCGAGCGCGCGGACGGCGTCGTCCCAATAGTGCGGTTTCATGCCGATTCCCGAAAAGTCGCTTGGTCAGGCCACCGGGCCGCCTGTTTTCCCGCCGAACGGCGGTGCCGGCCGCCGGTCAAACAGACGGTCGGCCGACGCCCTTTTGTGGTACATTGCGCCGCTTTTATTTTTTCGGGGTCGTGATGCATCGCGGGTTGAAGGCAATCGTCGGTATTTTCTGGGTTTTTGCCGCCGCCTGCAGTTTTGCCGCCGCCGACGCCAACAAGGTGCTTCGCATCTCGTTTCCGGTCCAGGAAACGGGCTTCGATCCGGTCCGGGTCTCCGATTTGTACTCCAATACCGTCAACGAGGCGATTTTCGACCGCCTTCTGACCTACGACTACCTCGCGCGGCCCGCGAAGCTGGTGCCGATGATCGCCGAGGCGATGCCGGAGATCAGCGACAACGGCCGCACGTACATCTTCAAGCTCCGCCGGGGCATCTATTTCACGCCGGACCCGGCCTTCAAGGGCGCGAAGCGCGAGGTCGTCGCGGAAGACTTCGTGTACGCGTTCAAGCGCTTCGCCGACCCGAAGCACCGCTCGCCATGGTGGTTCATGGTCGAGGGCAAGATCGAGGGGCTGGACGAGCTTGCGGAAGCCTCGAAGAAGTCCGGCAAGTTCGACTACAACGCCACGGTGCCGGGCATGGTGGCGCTCGACAAGTACACGCTGCGCTTCAAGCTCAAGGCGCCCGACTATCTCTTCATGTACACGTGCGCCCACGTCCCGTTCGCGGCGGTGGCGCGCGAGGTCGTCGAGGCCTACGGCGACGACATCCAGGCGCATCCGATCGGCTCCGGTCCGTACTTCCTGAAGGAGTGGAAGCGCGGCACCAGGATCACGCTGGACGCCAATCCCGACTATCGCGGCTTCACGTGGGATTTCCAGCCTACGGACGACCCGTGGGACAAGGCCCTGGTCAAGGACATGCGCGGCAAGACGATGCCGCAGATCGGCCGCGTCGAGATCAGCATCATCGAGGAGGACCAGTCGCGCTGGCTGGCGTTCAACCAGAAGGAGCTCGATTACCTCGCGCTGCCCGCCACCTTCCGGCCGCAGGTGTTCAACGCCGACAACAAGCTGAAGCAGGAATGGCTCGACCAGGGCGTGACGCTGTTCCGCGCGATCGACCCCGACATCTCGTACACGTTCTTCAACTTCCGCGACCCGCTGGTCGGCGGCTTCTCGAAGGAGAAGATCGCGCTTCGCCGCGCGGTGATCATGGGCTACAACCTCGAGGAGGAGATCCGCATCGTCCGCAAGTACCAGGCGGTCGCGGCGCAGATGCCCATCCCCGTCGGCGTCGTCGGCCACGATCCGAAGTACCGCAGCATCAATCATTACGATCCGGTGCTCGCCAACAAGCTCCTCGACTACTTCGGCTACAAGAAGGGCGCCGACGGTTTTCGCACGCTGCCGGACGGCAAGCGCCTGGTGCTGCGCCAGGCGACGCAGAGCAGCGCCATCGACCGCGAGTTCAACGAGCTGTGGAAGAAGTCGATGGACGCCATCGGCATCCGGATGGAATTCGACAACTCGAAGTTCGCCGACAACCTGAAGGCCGCGAAGGTGTGCCAGCTGATGATGTGGGGCGCGGCGTGGATCGCCGATTACCCCGACGGCGACAACTTCATGCAGCTCCTGTACGGCCCGAACACCGGCCAGAGCAACAACGGCTGCTACGAATCGAAGGCGTTCGACGAGTTGTACGTGAAGTCGCGCGCGATGCCGCCCGCCGCGCCGGAGCGCGCGCTCCTGTTCCTCGAGATGACGCGGCAGATGGAAGTCGACGGCGCGTGGAGCCTCCACATCTCGCGCGAGCGCAACCAGCTGCTGCGTCCGTGGGTCAAGGGCTACAAGAAGAACCCGATCCTGCAGGCGGAATTCGTCTACATGGATGTCGAGCCGCGCAAGTGACGCGCGCCGACGCTCCGCTCATCCCCATGCGATTCCCGCTTCTTTCGCGCCTCGCCGTCCTCGCCCTGGCGCTCGTGGCGGCGCCGCTCGCGGCCACCGCGGCGGACATGAGCAAGGTGATCCGCCACGTGTTTCCCGCCGCGGAGACGGGCTTCGATCCCGCGGCGGTGCAGGATCTCTATTCCGGCACCATCGAGCAGGCGATCTTCGAGACGCTGTTCACGTACGACTACCTGGCGCGCCCGGCCAAGCTGGTGCCACTCACCGCCGAGGCGATGCCCACGGTGACCGACAACGGCAAGACCTACACGGTGCACGTGCGCAAGGGCATCTATTTCACGCCGGACCCCGCGTTCAAGGGCAAGAAGCGCGAGCTCGTGGCCGCCGACTACGCCTACGCGCTGAAACGCCTGATCGACCCGCGCATCCGCGGCCCTTGGGCGTGGCTCGTCGAAGGCAAGATCGTCGGGCTCGACGAGGCCGTCGAGGCGGCGAAGAAGACCGGCAAGTTCGACTACGACGCGAAGATCGCGGGCCTCGAGACGCCGGACCGGTACACACTGCGCATCCGCCTCAAGGACACCGACTACAACCTGCCGTACGTCCTGGCGCATGAGCCCACGTCGGCGGTCGCGCGCGAAGTGATCGAGGCCTACGCGGACGAGGCCGGCCGCGCAATGGCCAATCCGGTGGGCACCGGCCCCTACATGCTGAAGCAGTGGGTGCGAAGCTCCAAGATCATCCTCGAGGCGAACCCGGATTTCCGCGGCTTCGTATGGGACTTCAAGTCCAACGATCCGGCCGACGCCAGGCTCATCGCCGAGATGAAGGGCAAGAAGATGCCGCAGGTCGGCCGCATCGAGGTCTCGATCATCGAGGAGGACCAGGCGCGGCTGCTCGCGTTCCAGAACGGCGAACTCGACCTCATGAACATGGAGGGACCACTCGCGCCCAACGTGCTCGACGGGGACAAGCTGCGCCCGGAATTCGCGAGCAAGGGCGTCAAGCTGTCGCGCTTCGTGGATCCCGAGCTCTCGTATCACTACTGGAACATGAAGGATCCGATCGTCGGCGGCTTCGGCAAGGACAAGGTCGCGCTTCGCCGCG
>Ga0157374_10005648_pt1 | contig 10547 bp, 11 predicted proteins | sample M25metaG_FD_115308 | JGI IMG/M metagenome (GOLD analysis project Ga0157374, IMG submission 115308) | Miscanthus rhizosphere microbial communities from Kellogg Biological Station, Michigan, USA - M2-5 metaG | ecosystem: Host-associated > Plants > Roots > Rhizosphere > Soil | place: USA: Michigan... | reverse complement strand
GGATGCCCGCTAAATCAAAGACGTACTGAGCCAGGTTTGCGTTTCGGTCGGGCAAGTCGCCGACGCAATTACCATTATTAAAGATATGGATTCCCTGAAGACCCTGCTGAAGCAGCTCGCTGAAGATGGCGCACAACTTACGCGCGAGCAGTCAGGCGACGTACTTCGCCAGATCCTCTCCGGCCAGGTTCCCGACGTGGAGACGGCAGCACTGCTTAGCGTCTTCGCAACCCGCGGAGAACAGGCGTCCGAACTCGCCGGATTTGTGGATGTGATGCGCGACCAATGCGTGCCCGTTCCGCTCACGGATGAAGAGCGCGCTGAACTGGTCGACTGCGTTGGAACAGGCGGCGGTGGGCCGTTGACCTTCAACATCTCCAGCGGTGCGGCCCTGGTTGCAGCGGCGGCTGGAGCGAAAGTCGCCAAGCACGGCAATCGCGCTGTTACCTCTCGGTGCGGTGCGGCCGATGTGCTGGAGGCCCTCGGCGTTCCCATCGAACTTTCGCCCGATCTCGCTGTCGAGTGCTTACGCGAAACAGGCTTCGTCTTTCTCTTCGCGCCGCTCTACCACCCGGTGATGAAAGCGATGACACCGCTGCGGCGGGCGCTGGGATTTCGAACCATCTTCAACCTCTGCGGGCCGCTGACGAATCCCGCCCATGCGCGTATACAAGTCGTCGGCGTACTCGCGCCCAGCCGCGTGCTTCTGGTAGGGCGCGCGCTCCAGGCCCTGGGATCGAAGCGGGCATTCGTCGTGCATGGCTCCGACGGCATCGACGAACTCACAACCACCGGTGAATCGGTTGTCGCTCGCATAGTGGAGATTCAGGGTGAAGCTGAGCCGCACCTGAAAGCCGCTCGGATCACTCCCGAGATGGCTGGTATACCACGTGCAAAACTGGAAGACTTCACAGGCGGCGACATCGAAATGAATAAGGCTCTGCTCTACGACGTAATCACCGGCATCAAGGGCGCCCGCCGCGATATTGTCCTTCTGAACGCCGCGGCAACCCTTGTCGCCGCCGGACTGGCCGAGGGGCTCAAAGAAGGGGTAGAGATCGGCGCCGAGGCTATCGATTCCGGCCAGGCTGCCGCCACGCTCGCCAAGCTTAGGCAGTTTGGAGAAAAACACGCAAGAAAGTAGCACACATCCGTTCTTCAATCAAAAGCGAGCCCCCACGGCCGCTCATCTGCTCGCAAGAAGGAGCCAGTCATGAAATGCAAGCTCGCCGTCCTCATTCCTGCACTTCTCATCGCAACCATCTCGGGCCTGGCGCAACAGCCCACCCAGCCGCAGCTCAAAGTCGACAGCAGCAATCGCACGCTCACGGTCACGGCAAGCGACAACGTTTCTGTCGAGCCCGATCAGGCCATCCTGCACATCGGCTTCGTCACGCAGCCACAGGACGCGAAGTCCGCCTATGCCGAAGGAACGCGAGCGTCGAACGCCATCATTTCCGCGCTCAAGCAAGCGGGCGTTGCGGAAAGCGCGATCCGTAGCGAGTCGCAGTATCTCGATCGCGACTGGTCCACCAAACTACGCAAATACACTCTGCATCAGGATTGGACGGTGAAGGTCGCACCCGAGCGTGCCGCCGAAACCCTTGATACTGCCATCAACGCCGGAGCCACTTCCAGCGGGCAGATTGAGTGGACCGTGAAGGACGAGAAGGCGTTGGAAGCCCAGGCACTCGACAAGGCCGCTGCCCGCGCCAGGGCCAATGCGGAGGTGCTGGCCAAGGGCATGGGCGTTCGGCTCGGCACGCTGGTCTACGTCAGCAATCAGATGTCCGCGCCTTCGTTTCCAAGACCCATGGCGATGATGGCCATGAAGGCTGCACCGAATGGTCCCGAACCGCTCGCCGTCGAACCGCACCAGGTCAGCCGCGAAGCTACGGTCTATGCTGTCTTCGCGATTGAGTGAGAGTTGCGCGCTCGTAACCCGGAGAGTGCACTCAACCCGTGGTATTGTTAACTCCGAAATCCACAGAGGGCCTGCAATGAGGTTCTTCGCTCCGGTCGTTGCTGTCGCAGTCGCCTCCATGTTCGCCACGTCGTGCACGCAGCATTCCGCAAATAATCAACGCACCTTGACAGTTAGTGCAACTGAAAACGTTGATGCCGAGCCCGATCTGGCCATCCTGCACATCGGCTTCGACACGCCCGCGGAGGATGTGAAGTCTGCCCACGCCGATGGAGCGCGAAAATCGAATGCCATCATCGCAGCCGTAAAACAGGCTGGAATACCAGAAAATGACATCCGCAGTGAATCGCAATACTTGTACCGGGTGTGGAGTGAGGAGCACAGATTCAAGATGGCGCAGCAATGGGCTGTGAAGGTTCCTCCTGAGCGCGCCGCGGACGTTCTTGACATTGCAATCAGCGCTGGTGCAAACAGCAGCGGACAAATTGAGTGGACGCTGAAAGACGCGAAGGCCCTTGAGAATCAGGCTCTCGATCGAGCCGCGGCGCGCGCCAAAGAGAATGCCGCGGTTCTTGCCAACGGGATGGGAGCACATCTCGGCGGGCTGATGAGCGCAAGCAATCAGTTTTCCGCTCCACGATTCTCGATGCCGATGATGCAGGCAGGTGGTGGGATGGGGTCAGTTGGAGCGGCCTCTCTCCAACTCTCGATCGAGCCGCGTAAGGTGACCCGAGAAGCGACTGTCTCGGCCGTATTCTCTATCGACTAATAACTCACTTTCTGAATCAAAAAGCTCCCGAGCGCATCCTATTAGTTGTTTGCACAATTATCTTGCCTATCGACGCGAATCGATCCGCAGCGACGGAGTATCCGATGCCCAGCAGCTACACCCGCCAACCCGCGATCTTCCTGCCTCACGGCGGGGGTCCATGTTTCTTTATGGATTGGACCTGGGGTCCGGCTGACACCTGGAACGCCACGCAGCTCTTTCTTGAGTCGCTCGCCTCAACCCTGCCCGAACGTCCCCAAGCGATTCTTGTCATTAGCGGACACTGGGAGGAAGCAGCGTTCACGGCCGGTGCAGCAGCCAGACCAGAACTCATCTTCGACTACTCCGGGTTTCCCACGCAGACATACGAACTCACCTGGCCCTCACCCGGCGATCCGGCACTGGCGGCACGCGTCATTTCCCTTCTTCAAAACGCCGGCCTGCCGTCAGCGACCGACACAAAACGCGGCTACGATCACGGAGTCTTCGTGCCGCTCAAGGTCGCATTTCCCGGGGCACAATTTCCCGTCGTGACTCTTTCGCTAGACCACTCTCTTGACCCCACACTGCACATCGCCGCCGGGCGAGCACTCGCGCCATTGCGCGATGAAGGCGTGCTGATCATCGCCAGCGGGATGAGCTTCCACAATCTGCGTGGCTACTTCCAGCCTCATACAGCGGAGCGCTCTCGTGCGTTCGACGCGTGGCTTACAAACGCCGTCGCATTGCCGGGCAAACAGCGCAATGCGCTGCTCGAAAAGTGGCGCAGCGCGCCCTTCGCAGAATTCGCGCATCCCCGCGAAGAGCATTTAATTCCGCTATTGCTTGCGTCGGGCGCCGGTGGCGACGCTCCCGGCAAGCGTGTCTTCACCGACGAGCCGATGGGCGCACAGATCAGCGCATATCGCTTCGACGGCTGACCCCAAACACCGGGGCCTTAGGCTCATCGCGAAACGCTTTACAACGGATGCTTCGACGCGACGGACTTCAATCGTTCGGGCGGAACGCGACGGATCACGACCTCCACCGTGGCCGCGGCATCGTCGGTCTCAGCGCGTACTGCAGACGGCGCAGATACGGTCTGGTAAAGTCCGTTGGAAATGAACTCGTCTGGCACGACGGTCAGCGGGAATGGCCCATGCTTTCTCATGCGTACCAGGAAGGCCCCCGAGCTATCGCTGTAGATCACTTCCTTGCCGACGCGCAGGGCCGCTCCTTCCACCGGGTTGCCCTGGTCATCTTTCACAATTCCCTGCACGAGGAACTTCGCGATGGAGAAAGTCTCGGAGTGCCCCGCCATCATGCCGCTCATGCGATACAGGTAGGTGCTCATCCCGAACGTGTAACGCATATGCCCGGTTGGATCGACATTCGAGGCGGCGGTGATCTGCAGCGGACCTGCGATCCTGACGGAAGCATTCAGTGCCAGCGCCTGCTGAAAGGGATGATCGGGACGAAACGGCAAGTATAGATTCTGATAGTCGGCCTGCAACATCAGCCGATTGCTGGTGAAGTTCCCTCCGTAGGCGATCGTGGTCTGCCCATCGGTGCGCGAAATCAACTGCAGCAGGCCGAATCGCGAAGAGAAATTCTCCCGTATCGTTCCCGAAAGGATCGTACTGCTCGGTTCCCCATCCGACTTGCTCTGAAACCAGTTTTCGTTGATCTCGAGCATCCGGCCGAAGCGGCGGCCCACATAGAGATTTGTTCCGTGCGTGCCAAGTCCAGAGCTGCTGGAGAAAAACAGCCCGCTCCCAAAATAAAATTTCTCCACGTGGAAGTCTGCGGAGAGCTGGTTCACAGTGGCGTGCTCCGTGGCTCCGCCCAGCGTTACAGGCTCAAGCAGGTTCTGGTGTCCCGCGGTCAGGCTGACAAACTCCAGCGGCTTGTAAAGCACCTGCACATTTCCTTTGTCGACCTCGGAGCTCAATGGCGTTGCCAGTGAGATTCGCTGGAATGATTTGCCGGTCAGTACGTAGCTTGTCCGAAAGATGAGCTTCTCGGTCTCCGCGTCGAAGCTGGCAGCGGCATACTTCTGATTTGAGCCAATGCCTGCGGTGATGGAAGCTCGCATAGATCGGGTCGGCTGAAATTCCAATCCCTGCAACAGAGTCTGTCGCCGCGAAAGAATGTTCCGAGAGAAGAATTTGAACCTATTATTGATCTTTCGTTCGTAAAACCACATCCCCACGGGATCGTCGCTGGTCGCCGCATTGAACAGACCAGTGCCGAACCAGGTCGAGGTCGTTCCCGCAAATGCGTAGTACTTCAACTCACTGCCTTTGTGAGTAATGCCCACACCGCGAACGGAAAAGTAGTGGCTGGCATCGAATATATCCGTAGGCAGAACGAAGGGAACGGTCTCATCGCCGGTGAGCAGAGTGAAGTTCTTGAACTGGTAGCGGTTCTCAGCCCCGTAGCGCAGATGCCCCGCGAAGTAGCCGAGGTCGATGCTGCCGTCATATTTAGGGGCACTGAATTCAACCGATCCGCCCTGCGCATTCAGCATCGTCGAGGTTCCGCCCTGCACGCGGAATACCTGAGCGTCGGCCTTCGCGGCCAACGTAACCGCCAACACCAGGCACGCGCATTGAAGTTGCCGGTGCATTGCTGTGCTCTACGGCTTTTCGCCAGTGCTTCCGGTGCCAGAGGTGGTTCCAGAAGCCAGAAGCAGATCGTTATTTGTTTTGACCTGCAGTTTCCCTTCGACCTTGAAGTTCTCGAATTGAAGACTTACTTCATCGGGAACAACGTCAGCCTTGGCCTCAAGCGGCACCTCGAGGATGCGCTTGCTATGGGGAAAGATCGGGAAACCCGGAGCATCCTGCTTCTTCCGCCCGTTCGCCAACTGAGTTTGCAGCACGCGGCCGAAGTTGTCGCCGGTGTTCTCGACTTCCAGCAGTACCTTGTTGTCCACCGAATCGAACTCTGCCCGCAGAATGCGAACATCGGCCTTTTCTGTCCTATGTTTCGGCAGCAGATAAACGGTGTGCGGCAACTGCAACCGCACATTCATTCCCTGCGCGGTGCGGAAGGGGAAGCCGGAGAAGGATGCGTAGATCACAAACCAATTGGGACTCGGTGTCGCACTGGCCTCGTAGAACACGTAGTAAGTCTGCTTTGGCTGAATGCGAAAGCTGGTGGCCGAAAGCTTGAGATGAATACTCGGATCGAGAGGTCGATAGCTAAGTTCACCTTTTTCCGAGACCGTGAAACTTTTTGCCTCGAGCACCACATTCAAAGGGGTGAGGCTATCGTTCACGTACTCCACACGGCCCTTAGCCGGGTCCCCAAGTTCGCTGATCACGGGCCGCACAGTTTGCGCGATTGCGCCTGCGCTGAAAACAAGGGCGACGATTCCACCGGTCAACCAAGGAAGTGTTTTCATTTTCTTACTCACGTGTTTCAGAACGCCTGCGCCTGGATGGTCAGGGTTCCTGTGTAGATGCCGGTCTGTAGATTCGGAAGCGGCGCCAGATTGATGTTGAAAGTCATTACGTCGCTATTGGTGCCCGTCTTGTTATTTCCCAGGATTCGAACAGACGATACCTGTAGTCCAGCGTTGGCGCCTCCAAAGGGCACAGTATTTGTAAGGGCTGCAAATGCGCCCCCATTGTCAGAAATCTGAAAATCGGCGGACGGAATGTTGTGGCCCGCCCCATCGCTGAGCGCGCTGGCGGATGAACTGAAAAACGCATAGAGTTTCAGGCTGTTCACGTTCGGCCTCAGCAGCCAGGTGGTTGTGGCCGTGATGTCTGTGCTGCCGGGATTGCTGGCACGGCCGGAAACGAGGTTGAAGTTTACCGCGTTGCCGGAAAGGGTCAGCGTGATGGAGTCCGGTAGGACCGCATTCAGCGCAATAGGGCTTGCTCCCGAGTTTCGCACCTGTCCGCGTGCAGACACCGCGAATGTCGTCGCAAGAAGTATTGCCGCGAGTGTTCCGATTTTTGTCTGCATTCGCATTTGCGCAATTCTTCCTTACGAGCGAGCCGCCGCAGGGCGAGAGGGCGCGGAACGCGATTCTGCGATTCCCGCCCTTGCCGGAGAACAGAGTTATGCAGCGTTTACGGTGTTGCCTGTGCCTGGATGTTCAGCGTTCCCGTGTAGGTGTTTGCAGGAAGCTGAGGCAGTGTGCCGCCCGTGAGGTTGATATTGAACGTCATGGCGTCGGTGCGGTTGCCTGACCGATTGGCGTTCGTGATCGGAACAGTTGCCAGCTTGAGACCGGCGTTTGCGGCGCCGTAGGCAACGGTGTTGGTTAACGCGGCTGGCGCGCCGGCGTTATCCGCGATGAAGAAGGCCGAAGACGGAATGTTGTCTCCCGCTCCATCGGTCAAGGCGGCTGCTGCGCTGGTGAAGTAGGCATAGACCCCCACTGAGTTTCTGCCCGGAGCTAGGGTCCACGCCGTGGTGGCGGTGACGCCTGCTGAACCGGGGTTGGCGGCGCTGCCGGCGCTCAACGTAAAGTTCACGGTGTTTGCCGAAAGGGTGAGGGTCAGAGATTCAGCCAGATTGGCGTTCAAGGCAATTGTCTGAGCACCAGAGTTCAACTGCGCAGAAGCTATCGAAGCCGAGAGCATTAGCGCGAGCCCGGCCATCACAGCCCAAGAGATTCTTGCGATCTTCATCTTTCCTCCGAGTGTAGGTACCAAACCAGTAGTTCATCGCCAGCGTGTTCGCGAGGGCCCGGCCGATGCACGCATCTCGTAACCTTGGGCGTTTATATGAGAAGTAAAGAATTGCTCCTACAGCACCTCGGTAATGAAAGATTCCCTTTTTGGGCTTGGTGTTGATGAACAACACTCTTGGGGGCACCTTACCCGACGTGACATCACCCGCAATATCACTGAAAACATTGGACTTACAGGAAGATATAACGTTCATAGTCTAAGCGTATGTAAACAAAGACTTTAGTAACCGTTCCATCCGTAACTATAGGAACTGGCAGCAGTTGCGCACGAAGCTAGTGGCCTAATTCAGGTCATTTTTCATTTCCGTTTCCAGGCACCGGAGAGTCACGCTTGCTTTGACTGGGGATGGACCAAACCTGAAGGCAAGTATTGGATCTAATAGACCGGTACGAGTCCGGGGGATCCCGACCTTGCCGCCATGAGCCAAGATCGTGACCGCTTTTGCCCTGGCAACAGCCCTAGAGCCATCAGTGCACGTGCGGGATGTCGTCGTTCATCGAGAACACTTCCTTTGGATCTTGCTCGTACGGGAAGACATGCATCATCCACGTGAACATTGTGGGCATGAATGTTCCATGTTCGGCGTCACACGCCGCCTTGGTATGGATGGAACCGAACATGCCGAATTTAGGATGAGCGCCGTGATACTCCTGCGTCTTGTCCGCCGGAGCAGCACAGAAGTTGATGTGCTTGTGCCAATGCGCCATGCTTAGCGGAATCCGCTCGTTCAGCTCGTCTTCGGTGGCGCCTGGCCGGGCCGTAAACATCACGCCCTCAAGCTTGAACCTCTGCGTCGGTGTCTCGATGTACAGCAGGGAGGTAGGCTTGCTGGGATCGAAGCTGTTGTCTGCCTCGTGCCCGTAGGCCTCGTTGTTGAAGTGGTATTGCGGTTGTTTGACCTTCGGGTTGGCCTGGATGTAGCCGTCAGCGATTGCCTTCCGGTAGTCCTTGTACTTTTCCATCACGGCTTTAACCGCAGCCACCACCGCCTTTGCCTTTTCCTCATCGCCAGGCTTGGCGGGTCGGAGAGGTGTGACGTACATGTGGCACTCCATGGCCGCCATGCTTGGCCCCATCGCGCTCATGTCGACGCCATTCATATCGGCCATGCAGCTCATATCCATCCCGTGCATGTCATGCTTCCTGTCGCTCGCCGAAGCGATGCCGGCCGGGGTTGCAAGCAGTGCGATGACTATAAGGTATTGAAAAGCAGTGCGCGCAGATGGATTCGGCATGGGAAGCTCGCAGGCAGCACCGTGCAAGCTGCACAAGAGACTTTGATTCTAGTTCGGACGCGATCAAGCAGCACGGCGATGTTCCTCTTCGGGCCCACCGCGAACTAAAACGGAACCGGCCATCATCGAGCCGGATCGAAACCCACCTTGCCGAGCTCCACCGAGGCAGTTCGGGCTAGAATTCTGTGCATGTCTGAGAAGCTTCGCTGGGGAGTCCTGAGCACCGCCAACATCGGCCTCAAAAAGGTCCTGCCTGCCATGCAGCAGGGCCGCTTCACCACCGTCACTGCCATTGCCTCGCGTGACCTGGAGAAAGCCAGGGAGGCCGCAGCCTCACTCAACATCCCGAAGGCATATGGCTCCTACGAAGAACTACTCGCCGATCCCGAAGTCGATGCGATCTACAATCCCCTTCCCAACCAGTTCCATGTCCCTTGGACCGTGAAGGCCGCGGAGGCCGGCAAGCACGTGCTCTGCGAGAAGCCCATTAGCCTGACCGTTGCCGAAGCAAGAACCCTGCTCACCGTGCGCGAACGTAGCGGTGTGAAGATCGGCGAGGCCTTCATGATCCGCAGCTTCACCCAATGGCTCCACGTCCGCGAAATACTCCGCTCAGGCCGAATCGGACAGTTGCGCTCCGTCGCAGGGTTTTTTAGTTACTACAACGACGACCCGAAGAACATCCGCAACCAGGTGGAATCCGGAGGAGGCGCTCTGCTCGATATCGGCTGTTACTGCATCAAGGCCGCACGCTACGGCTTCGGCCAGGAACCGAAGCGTGTGGTTGGCCTCGTCGATCGCGACCCGAAATTCAAAACCGACCGGCTCACCTCGGCTCTGCTCGACTTCGACGGTGGTCAAGCGATCTTCACCTGCAGTACGCAGATGGTTCCACACCAGCGCGTACAGTTCTTCGGCACCAAAGGCCGCATCGAAATGGAAATCCCTTTCAACGCGCCCAAAGATCGTCCCACGCGCATCTTCGTCGATGAGACCGGCGAGCTCTTCGGTAGCGGCATCAAGACAGAAGCCTTCCCGACTGCCGATCAGTACACCATGCAGGGCGACGCCTTCTCGCGCGCTGTCCTCGACAATACGGAAGTTCCGGTTCCGCTGGAGGAAGCGATCGCCAACATGGCCGTTATCGAAGCCATTTTCCGGTCAGCTGAAAGCAGCAAGTGGGAAGAGCCGACGCAGTAGGCAGAACTAAGAAGACTTCTCGGGTTCGATTCCTCTTCTTTCAGTAATCAAGGTTTCGGTGCTTCACGGCTTCGAAGTAGTGATTCTCGCCTTCGTCCTCATACTCGTCCGCGATCGTCAAACCGGCAGCTTGGAGCTGCTTCCTGTATTCCTCAGCACCCAGAGAGATCGATTCCAAATCCGTCATCACATCCTTCCAGCGGCCATGCTTCGCAGGCGACGTGAACAGGAGACGACCACTCGGAACTAGAAGATCTGCGAATCTCCGGATGAGGCGACGCTGATCTTCAACGTCGAGGAGAAACATGAGCCCCCACGCGAGAACGGCGTCGAAGGTCCGATCGAAGAAGCTCGTCTCGAGAACGCTGTCGCAGACAACAGGCACGTTTGGGAGATTTCGTCGAAACGCCGTGACAAACGATGGCGATCCGTCCACTGCGAATACATTCAATCCTTCCTCGACCAGCACAACCGTAATGGGAAGGCCCGGGCCGCAGCCCAGATCGATGACACTGCTCCCCCGGGCGAGCCTTCGCGCCCAATTGCGCACTTCCTTCACACCAATCGCATTCGATCGGGTCGAATCGTTGCCGCGACGCACAAGGAATCCCTTCGAGATCCCTTCATAGCCACTGGATCGATCCATATCCGGATGGTAGCAACCGCCTCTGCTCCCTGAGCGGACGATGATTGGCGGATGGGTTGAACATGTCTACGTACGGGGAGGT
>Ga0157374_10005647_pt1 | contig 10549 bp, 8 predicted proteins | sample M25metaG_FD_115308 | JGI IMG/M metagenome (GOLD analysis project Ga0157374, IMG submission 115308) | Miscanthus rhizosphere microbial communities from Kellogg Biological Station, Michigan, USA - M2-5 metaG | ecosystem: Host-associated > Plants > Roots > Rhizosphere > Soil | place: USA: Michigan... | reverse complement strand
GCCTCTGACCAGGATCGGCTGTCGATACGGGATAGTACATCGTCGCCTTCGTTGGTTCGCCTACGCGCCAGAGAGTATTGCCCACCACGCCGATAATCTCATAGGCCTGCTTCTTGTTCGTGACGTCCGTCCCCATCACTACTGTGCGGCCGAGCACGGTCTCGCCGGCGTAATAGCGTTTCACGAGTTCTTGCGAGACGATAACTTTCTTCGATTGATCGACCCGATCATGCTCATTGAAGACTCTCCCTGCAATCAATGGAATTCCAAGCGTCGCAAAGTAGGTCGGATCTGCATACCTCGTCATCGCATCAGGCTGTTTATTGTCTTCATAGTGTGGTCGTTCGGGAATGATGAAAACTCGGTCACCAAAATAGCCAGATCCGGGCACACCAGCGCCAATCGCAACTGATTCCACTCCCGGGATGCGTCGAACCCGCTCCAACAGCGACTCAGCAAATGCGATGTTCTGCTCCGGCTTGCTGTACTGGTCCTTCGGCAAGCTATACCCCATCGTAATCACATGCTCGCCCGCGATTCCAAGATCCGACGTTCTCAGTTGCACAAAACTCTTCAACAGCAGGCCAGCTGCAATCAGCAGTACAACCGTCAGCGCAATCTCGACGCTCAACAGCGCCTTGCGCAGCCTTGCCCGCGACACACTCGCTCCGGCCGCACGTGATGAGTCCTTCAATGCTCCGAGAATTCCCTTCTGCGTAACGGAGAGGGCCGGCAGCAGTCCAGCAAGAAGCGCCGTCACGCAGACCACACCAAGGGTAAAGAGCACAATGAATCCATCTACATGGATGGACTCCGCTCGTGGCAGCCCATGCCAGTGCACTTTGAGCCAACCCGTCCCTGCAAGCGCTAACGTCAGGCCCAGTGCGCCGCCGAACGCGCACAAAATAGCGGTTTCAGTCATCTGCTCGCGAAGAAGCGCAAAGCGCCCTGCACCCAAGGCTCCGCGAATCGCCATCTCCTTCTGTCTTGCCGCCCCACGAGCGACCAGCAGGTTGGATACATTCAGGCAGCCGATCAGCAGCATGCATCCCACGGCAGCCATCATCATCAGCAGCGGCGTTTTCACATCATTCACCACGTCATCGATCATCGGCCGTGACATGGCGTCCTCTGCTACTGGCTTGCCAAGGTACTGCATGTGCATCCTGTACTGCAGCGCGCTCACCTCCTGCGTAGCCGTCTTCAGGCTCACGTCAGGCTTCATCCGCGCAACAACAAGAGGGTAATGATTATCGTGTTCATGCAACCGCTCAGTCGTCGTCCCATCCGAGTAAGGCACCCACAACTGTGTCCGGGCGCTGGGGTAGGCAAACCACTTGGGAAAAACACCAACGATTGTGTACGGGATTGAGTTCAGTCGGACCGTCTTTCCCACAATTGACGGATCACCACCAAAGCGGCGCTGGAAAAAGCTCCATGTCAGCATAGCCACGTGACCATTGCCGACTCTGTCTTCGTCTTCTCGAAACGTCCGTCCCAATGCTGGCTCAACACCCAACAGGGGAAAAAGATTCCATGTCGCCTTCTGCGCTTCCGCCACCTCCGGCAGTTCCCCATGGTCTCCGCTCACGTTATAGCCGGAGTTGTAGTACGAGGCCATGTCTTCAAACCCGTGCGTGCTGTTGCGCCACTCATAGAAGTCTCCGGGAGCAACTGGGTTATAAGGATTGCCACCGGTATTGGACCGCCAGTGCTCATAAACCATCACAAGGTTGTCGGGGTCACGGAAAGGCAGTGGCTGAAGCAACACTGCGCGCACTACGGTAAACAGCGCAGTTGTTGCCCCAATGCACAATGCCATCACAGCAATCGCCGTGATCGTAAATCCCGGCGACCGGCGGAGGCCACGCGCGGCATACTTCACATCGCGCGAGAGCGTATCCAGCCAGCCCCAGTCCCAGCCGAGCCGAGCCTCATCACGAAGCGATGTGGGATTGCCAAACTCGCGCAACGCATTCCGCCGTGCCTCTTCAGGCGTAGCTCCGCGCGCTACACGCTCAGTGATCTCCTGCTCCAGGTGGAAGCGCATCTCCTCATCTAGCCGCGCCGTCTCACGTTCGCGACGGAACAGAGTTGCCCCCGACTTTTGTACTCGATCCAACCAGCGCATAGATCACCTCATCACTCGCTAAGCGTCGACGACCAGGTCAATCGCCGCCGAAAGTCTCGACCACATCTCGCGTTCCTTCTCGAGCTGCGCGCGGCCCGCCGCCGTCAACGAATAGAATCTCGCCTGCCGGCCTGTCTCTGTCTCCGCCCACTTCGAGCGGATCCAGCCCTGTTGCTCCAGTCGCTGCAGCGCCGGGTACAGCGAGCCCTGTTGCACCTGCAGCACATCGTTGGAGATCTGCTGAATCCTCTTCGCAATCGCCCAACCGTGCTTCGGCTCAAGCGACAGCGTCTTCAGAATCAGCAGACCAAGCGTTCCCTGTACCAGATCATTCGGTTTTCCCATACTATGTTTATCTACACAACACTGTTGTAGATAGTCAAGGCATCAGTACGCACGTCGGGCTCGCACGGTTCCGCAAAAAAAGTTTTTAAAGGTTAAAGAGTTCTCGCAGCCGCTTGGTCTGCGCGCGGCTCACCGGGATTTCCGTCCTCTTCGGATCATCCATCCGCAGTTGGTAACTTGACTTGAACCACGGCACTACCTCGCGGATGTGCTGAATATTCACGAGATACGATCGATGCGCACGCCAGAACGCCTCAGGGTCCAACTGATCCTGCAGCTCCTCGAGCGTCCGGCAGTTCGAGTGCCCCTCCACCGTCGGAGTCATCACCGTAATCGTTCCCTCCTCAATCGTGGCGAAGCAGATCTCCTTCTGGTCCACCAGCAGGAGCCGGTTCTGAGCACGAACAATTACCTTGCCGGTATGGGGTCTCGAAGTTGGTGTAGCCGCAGGAGCCTGTGCCTGCTCCTCGACCAGCTTCAGCAACGCATCAAGCTTCGCCCCTGTGTCCGCTCCCAACGCCGCAGGATGCCCGCCTTCGGCTCGCTCAGCCTGCGCGGCCAGCCGTCCCTGCGCCTTTTCAATCGTCTGCATCACGCGCTTACGATCGAACGGCTTCAGCAGGTAGTCAACTGCGTTGACCTCAAACGCCCGAACTGCATATTGGTTATAGGCCGTTGCGAACACCACCTGCGGCAGCGGAACCTTGCGGTCCAGCAGCTTCTTTAACACGGCGAAGCCATCCAGCCCCGGCATCTGCACGTCCAGAAACACTACGTCCGGCTTATGCGTACGAATCAGATCGACAGCTTCAATCCCATTGGTTCCCTGCGCAAGAACTTCTACGCCTCCCGCTCGCTCCAGCAGATACTGCAGCTCCTGCCGTGCCAGCGGTTCATCGTCAATAATTAGTGCGGTTAGTGGCATGTGGATCAGTCGCTTACGCAGCCCTCAAGCAGCGTAGCCACTAGTCACTATACGCCCGTAGCCTTGCCGGGGCCTGATCCTCGGCCAGGTCATGGCCGCACGTTGTGCAGTACACATCGGTGATCTGCACGCCACGGAAGCACCGCCCGCAAACCGGTGCCATCTGGAACTGACACTGCGGGCAGAAGTGAAAGCTCGACATCACCTCGGTCCGGCAGTTGGGGCAGGCGCGCAGCAGCGGCTGACGCAGCAGGAAGTACACTACCGCGCCGATGCCACCCGGCATCAGCACCACAATCAGCATCCACAGCGCGGCTGGCATGCGGCGACGCTTTACATCGCGGCTCACGTAGCCCACAAGCAGAACGTAGCTTGCAAACGCCGTTCCCCACGAGTAGCCCATCAACAGCCGCATCGGCAGAAGCTCATGCTTGTGGTGCGGCATCACGCCATGAAAAAGGTACTGAACCGCGCCAAAGATGATGATCGCAAGCACGACGGACCAGCGCGGAATCAGGCTCAGCTGGTCTTCGCCGGTCGACTCCTCGGCTCTGACCTCGCTCCGATTTCCGTTCTGGATCCACGGCATGTTCATCACGCAACCTCACTACCGCTGCGCTTGGTCTGCGTACGTCGCACCCACACCATGGCCAGCAGAGCACCCGAAACCGGAAGGAACCAAAGCAGCAAAACTGCAAACTGATCGCTCGCGTCCGGCATCCCTGTCGGGTTCACCTCGTACTGATCGAACGTAGACCATACCGCAGTCACCAGAATCACCAGCAGCGAGGCGCATACCGCTAAAGGTGCCCAAAGGCTGCGTACGCGGTTTCTCTGCGCCGACATCGCCTTGGCTCGCTCCCGCACCACTCTGTGCGTGCGGTTCACCAGCGAGGCCCGCGCCCCGACATTCAGTGAAGCCAGCGATTCTGCTACGGAACGGTCGAGCTCACCCTGGCTCTCCCTTCCAACCTTCTCGAAGACGTCCTTCATCCCCTCGCCTCCGCCACCAGAGTCCGACCACTCCTCAATCTCTCCAGCTCGGGCTTCAGCGAAGCCAGCCCCCGGTACAACCGCGACTTCACCGTAGACAACGGAGCCCGCGTCATTCCCGCAATCTCTTCGAGCGACATCTCTTCGTAGAAACGAAGCACCAGAACCTCGCGATACGGCGCATCCAGTGTAAGCAGAACCTCGCCCACCTCCGCGGAATCCTCACGCGAGGTGAACTGCTCCAGCGGCGAAGGGCCTGCCATCGCAACTTCGAACGGACGGTCATCCTCGTTCGTGTCGCTCATCTCGTCCAGACTCGCCATGGTGCGTTTGCGCGAAAGGTCGATCACCAGATTGCGCGCAATCGTAAACAGCCAGGTATCGAACCGTGCCTTGCCGTTGTACTGAGCGCCGCGAATCAGTACGCGCATCCACGTCTCTTGGAACAAATCTTCGGCGACTTCGCGACGGCCCGTCAGAAACAGCAGGTAGCGCAGCAGGCGGTGCTGATACTGTTCGATCAGCTGATCCAACAGCTCCGGATCCTGCCGTTTCAGCCCGTGAGCAATCGCGGCATTCTCTGCCTGCGTCATCGCGGTCTGTGCCGCGGTAAGAGTCATGGCTCCGCTGTTCACAGAGATAGAGACGCGATCTGTACCGGAAAAGTCTCGGTCAGAGGCCCCACGTTTCCAAAACCCTCGTTTTGGGTCAGAACCGCTCATCCACCGGTTCCTTTCACCAGCTGATTTATTTGGCCCGTCAAACCATTTTACGGGGCTGATCCCGCATTCGCCTAGTGTTTTCAGCAGGTAAACTCAATCTATGGAAGTTCTATACGGGCTTCACCCCGTCGAAGAGGCTATCCGCTCCGGCTCCGGCCGCATCGACCGCATCTCCATCTCCCGCGAGCGCAGAGACGCGAAGCTCGAGCGCCTCGCCTCCCTCGCCCGCTCCGCTGGCGTCCGCGTCGCAGTCGAGTCCCGCGACCAGCTCAGCCGCGCCGCAAAAACCGAGGCCCACCAGGGCGTCGTAGCCTACCTGCGTGAGCGCGCCTTCCTCACCATTGAAGACCTACTCGCCCCCGCTTCCGATGGTCGTCGCCGCTTCTACCTCGCCCTCGACGGCGTTGAAGACCCCCACAACCTCGGCGCCCTTCTTCGCACAGCCGACGGTGCCGGAGTCGACGGCATCCTCCTCCCCGAGCGCCGTTCCGCTCCCATCACCGCCGTCGTCGCCAAGACCTCTGCCGGAGCCTCTGAGCATGTCCGCATCGCCCGCATTACCAACCTCGTCCGCTCCCTCGAGCAGATGAAGAAAGCCAACGTCTGGGTCGTCGGCCTTGACGAGCGCGGAACCCCCGACTACACCGACTTCGACTTCGCTTCCTCGGATTGCTGCCTCGTCCTCGGCCGCGAAGGCGCCGGCCTCCACGATCTCGTCAAAAAAACCTGCGACCACCTCCTCCGCATTCCCATGGCCGGACAAGTCTCCTCACTCAACGTCTCCGTCGCCGGAGCCGTCGTCATGTACGAAGCCATGCGCCAGCGCAACGGCTCGTCCGTCCAACAGAAACCATCGCCCGCGAAACCAGCAAAGAAGCCGAAGGGTCTCGGCAGCCTCTAAATGATTCGTTCAGCAATCCTCACCACACTCCTCTCCATCACCTCACTCACCGGTGCGCAGGAACCGGCCGGTGTGCAGGAATCTCAGCCAACACATCCCCAACCGCAAGGCCAGGTCATCTTTCAGCGCAACGAAGATCAGCCGCAAGACAGCAACAAACCCACAGTCAAGCGCACACCCGAAAAAACCATCGCCTCCATCACGGACGCCGAGCGCACCGCCATCACATTCACCGCCTGGGACCTCGACCTCCACATCACCCCGGCGACCTCCCACCTTGCCGCCTTCGCCCGCCTCACTATTCGAAACACCTCGACTGCGCCGCTCAACCGCATCACCCTTCAGCTCTCCTCCACCCTTCACTGGGAGACCATCTCAGCTCCCTTCACCGAGCACACTCTCGCCACCGACGCCGATCATACTGGCCAGGCCACCGAGGCACTCGTCACCCTTGCCCACCCGCTCGCCCCCGGCAAAACTTTTACCCTTACCGGCCTCTATTCGGGCACCATCCAGGCCTCCGGCCAACGCCTCACCCGCATCGGCGCTCCGCTGGACCAGGCGGCGCACGCCGACTGGGACCAGATCTCTCCGCAGGTGACCGCTCTCCGCGGCTTCGGCAACGTCCTCTGGTATCCGGTCTCCTCGCCACCGCTCTTCCTTGGCGATGGAGCGAAGCTCTTCCACGCCATCGGCCTCGCTCGCCTCAGCCAGGCGCGCTCTGCGTTCCATATGCGCCTCACCGTCGAGTACGCCGGCGAGCCTCCGACCGACGCATTCCTCAACGGCCAGCGTGAGCCCCTCGCCAATGTCATCGAGCAGCCCGACGCCACCGTCGCCGAATCCCACGGTGTCGCCACCGCCGACTTTCCTGCCGGCCCTCTCGGCTTCCGAACCCCCAGCCTCTTCATCTCTGCGTTTGCAGCCCGCCCGTCCGACAATCAGCTGCTCTCCGTCTTCACCGGCCGACCTGAAGGCATCCCTCCGTACACCACTGCCTCCACCGACGTTGCCCCGCTTCTCGGCGACTGGCTCGGCCCGGCACCGCTCGTCCAGCTCACCCTTCTCGATCACACCGGGCAGCCCTTCGAGGACGATGCCTTTCTCGCCATTCCCATCACCGCCACCGATGCCCACCAGATCACCCCGGCCATGGTCCACTCCCTCGCCCACGCCTGGTTCCGCTCCTCGCTGCCCTGGCTCAACGAAGGCGTCCCGCAATTGATGTCTCTCGTCTACACCGAATCCACCGACGGTCGCGACAAAGCCCTCAACGAGCTTCGCGTACTCATCAATCCGCTCACTCTAGCCGAGCCCGAAAACCCCGCCGACGTCGCCTCGTATGAACCTGCTGCTCCGAGCCAAGCTACCCCTCCTCGCCCTTCGCCCGATTCGCATGCCTACTCAAGTTCACAGGAGTACAGCAGCTCTTCGTCCAGTTCCTCCAACCAACCCGAGCCGAATAATTCAGCCCCGCCAACCCCGTTGCCGTCCACACTTCCTCCGCCCGGAGCGCAATCCGGACAGTCCCTCGTCGCCGCTCACGACGAGATCTACTATCGCGCCAAGGCCGCGGCCGTCCTCTTCATGCTCCGCGCTATCACCGGCGATGCCGCACTCAAACACGCCCTGCAGCTCTATCGCGACGAGGTCCGGCACGCCGACCCCGCCAACCCCGAAGACCCTCGCGCCTTCCAGCGCATTCTCGAGGCCGCTTCGCACAAAGACCTCGCAAAAGTCTTCGACGACTGGGTCTACCACGACCGCGGCCTCGCCGATCTCTCCATCGTCAATGTCACACCTCGTGACCTTCCCGCCCGCAACGGAGTCGGCGTAAGCTGGCTCGTCGCCGTTGAGATCCACAACGCCGGCTACGTCGCTGCAGATGTCCCGGTTACCGTCCGCTCCGGCACCCTCACGGCCACTGAGCGTGTTCACGTTCCCGCACGCTCCAACGTCTCCACCCGCGTCCTCTTCGAGGGCACGCCCCAGGAGGTTCAAGTCAACGACGGCACCGTCCCCGAGACCACGACGCCTATTCACACCCAGCAGCTCAAACTGACCCCCACCATCAAGTAGTTACCCCGACAACAACTTCCGATCCCGCCTTGCCCCCTGCTCCACCACTCCCCTAAACTCCTCTTTTAGAGTCCAATAACCAGTGTCTTTTTCTAACAAAACCCCCGCTGCTCTACTTCTCGCAACCACGCTGCTCGGCCCCTCGCTGTTCGCTCAGCAACCCTCTGGTTCCTCCAGTTCATCGAACGCCCCCTCCCAGCCCGACAGCACGCTCGAGAACCGCCAGCCCATCAGCCGCCCGCGCGTTGTCCAGCCCGAAGCTGGCGGAGCCGCCGTTACCCTCGAGACCTCTGAGTCCCTCTTCGATCTCGCCGCCGCGCTCAACGCCTGCGGTTACGACTCCGATCTCGATTCCTCCGCGCCTGTCCGCAAAAAGATTCGCGAAGAGATCAACCAGTCCCTAGCCTCGGCGCCGCCTGCCGCACGCGATCACCGCGACGCTCTCTGCAGCTACATACGCGACCACGAACTGTCCGAGCCGAGCCTCAGTCTCGCGCAGTACATCTCACTTTCGCTCTACCTCAACCCTCCGCCGCAGCTCACCCCCTCCGTCGGCGAGACCGAGCTTCCGCCCGACGCCACGCAGGTCGTCAACATCCTCCCCCTGCTTCGCAACTTCGCCGAGGACATCAACCTCCACGCCATCTGGATCGCGCACCGCTCCGAGTACGAGGAGTTCGTCAATCAGGTCCACGACCCGCTGACCAAGGCCGTCCTTAACGCGAACATTTACCTCCGCATGCCCGTCTCCAGCTACGACGGCCGCCGCTTCATCGTCCTGCTTGAGCCCATGCTCGCGCCCGCTGTCACCAACGCGCGCATCTACGGCAACGACTACATCGTCGTCGCCTCGCCCGCGGAGAATGGCTCGGTCCACATGGACCAGATCCGACACACCTACCTCCACTACCTCGTCGAGCCGCTCGTCTACGCCCGCGCCAGCGCCATGGACCGTCTCCTGCCTCTGCTGAAGCCCGCGCAGAACGCTCCGCTCGAGTTCACCTACAAGTCCGATATCTCCGCTCTGCTCGCGGAGTGCATCATCAAAGCCATCGAGGCCCAGACCATGGACGTGGGCGTTCCCCGCCCCAAGCGTCCCGATCAGGTCAACCAGCGCACCGCCATCACCACCTACGAGGCCAACGTCGCCGCGTGGGAGCACGAGGCCGAGATCGTCCGCCGTAAGCAGGTCGACCTCGACATGCGACAAGGCTGGATTCTCACCGAGTACTTCTACGACAAGATCGGGGCAATGGCGAAAGAGGGCATCAGCCTCCGCGAAGAGATCGCGCCGATGGTCTACGGTATGGACGTCGAACACGAACGACACCACGCCGAACAGATCGCCTTCCTGCCCGAGGGCAGCCATGACAACGTCAAGCGTGCGCCCCGCCAGCTCAAGGGCATGGACCTCGCAGAGATGAAGCTGGTCAAAGGCGACACCACGGGAGCCGAGCAGATGGCCGATGACGCCCTGAAGGCCAATCCCAACGACGCCCAGGCTCATTATCTTGCCGGGCGTATCGACCTCATCCACGGCGACCCCAATGCGGCAGCCGAGCACTTCAACAAAACCCTCGCCCTCACCAAAGACCCGCGCACACTCGCCTGGACTCATATCTACCTCGGTCGCCTTTACGACGTAGCCCGCGACCCCGAGCACCCGGATGTCGATCATCCCGAGCGCCCCAAGGCCATCGCCGAGTACAGGGCGGCCCTCGCCGTCCGCGACGCCCAACCCGACACCAAGGCGGCCGCCGAAAAGGGCCTGAAAGAACCATTCCTGCTCCCCAGGCGCCAACAGAGCACCGACGACGATAACGAGCCCCTGGACCCTAGCGGCAAGGCCGAAAAGGAAGCCTATCGCCCCTCCACGACCCCGAAATGAGAGGTGCTTTGTGAAAGAAGCCACGCTGCTTTTCGCCATAGACGCACCACAAACAGCTCTGGTACAAACAGTCCCCTCGCCGGAGCGTCCAACACTCCGGTAAAGTAGATGCCCAGAGGGTTAGCATGACAACGCGCCGAAAGCCCGCACGAGTTGCATCGAGCGAGGCTCTCCCTGCCCTCTTCGAGCATCGCTTCCGGCGGCCTGAACTCCTCACCCTCGCGCTCACCCATCGCTCGCTCGCCTACGAGTCAAATCCCGACGTATCCCCCGCCCCCACAGCAGACAACGAACAGCTTGAGTTCGTGGGGGACGCCGTCCTCGGACTTGCCGTAGCCGACAGCCTCTTCCGCCGCTTTCCCCACGCTCGCGAAGGCGAGCTCACCCGCCTTCGAGCATCCCTCGTCAGCCGTCGTCACCTTGGCTGCGTCGCAGAACGCATCGGTCTCGGCGCACTGCTCCGCCTTGGCCGCGGAGAAGAGCAGAGCGGCGGCCGCAAGAAGCCCGCGCTCCTCTCCAACGCTCTCGAAGCCGTCATCGCCGCTCTCTACCTCGACGGCGGTCT
>Ga0157374_10005645_pt1 | contig 10550 bp, 8 predicted proteins | sample M25metaG_FD_115308 | JGI IMG/M metagenome (GOLD analysis project Ga0157374, IMG submission 115308) | Miscanthus rhizosphere microbial communities from Kellogg Biological Station, Michigan, USA - M2-5 metaG | ecosystem: Host-associated > Plants > Roots > Rhizosphere > Soil | place: USA: Michigan... | reverse complement strand
GTCCACCAGGTTGCGCTTCCGGTCCTGCAACTCGAGGATTTTCTCTTCCACGCTGTCCTTCGTAATGAATTTATACACAAAGATCGGTTTGTCCTGCCCGATACGGTGCGTTCTATCCGTGGCCTGGCGCTCGACTGCTGGATTCCACCACGGGTCTATATGGACTACGTAGTCGGCCGCCGTCAAGTTAAGGCCCACTCCGCCCGCCTTCAAACTAATCAGGAAGAACGGCAGATCGGGACTGTTCTGATATCTATCTACGATTTCCTGGCGGTTGTTCGTTTTGCCGTCCAGGTAGGCGTATGGAATATCTTCGGAATCCAGGGCCTGGCGAAGAATGGTGAGCATTCCCACAAACTGCGAGAAGACCAGCGCCTTGTGGCCTTCAGCCCGCAGGGTTTCCAGCGTTTCCAGAATTGCCTCGAACTTGCCCGATCCGGATGCCGCCATAGGGTCTACAAGACGAGGGTGGTTTGCAATTTGGCGAAGGCGCAGCAGGGCTTCCAGGATCTTCATCCGGACGTTGCCGAGGCCCTCTTTGGTGACCACGTCAAGCAGTTGATTCCTGTACTTTTCCTTTGTTGCGTCGTAGAGTGCGCGTTGGTCGGCTGCCATTTCGGTGTAGACAATGCGTTCCGATCTCTCAGGCAGGTCGGTTGCAACCTGTTCTGTGGTGCGGCGCAGAATGAAAGGGAATACCATCTTGCGCAGCAGCAGGGCTGTGCTTTCGTCTCTCGTCTTCTCGATGGCGGTGGCAAACTCGTTCTTGAAGAAGTCCATGTCCCCAAGAAGCCCAGGGTTCGCGAAAGCGAATTGCGACCACAACTCCATGGTGCCGTTTTCTACGGGAGTACCCGTAAGCGAGAGGCGGTGTTCGGTGTTGATCTTCCTTGCGGCCCGTCCCGTCAAGGAAAGAGGGTTTTTTATTGCCTGGGATTCATCCAACACCGTGTAGTGGAACTTGTACTTACGAAGGATGTCGATGTCGCGCATCATGACACCGTACGTCGTCAGCACCAGGTCGTAGCCGTCGAACTCACCTGCCTTCGCGCGATGGTTTTCACTGTGTGTTAGAACCCTCATGCTTGGGGTGAATCGGGCTGCTTCCCGCTCCCAGTTGAAGAGGAGGGACTTCGGCATGACGATAAGGTTAGCCGACTTGCTGTGCCCGCTTTCGCGCATAGAGAGCAGGAATGTGAGGGCCTGTACAGTTTTTCCGATTCCCATGTCGTCGGCCAGGATGCCGCCGAACTCGTAGTCGTGCAGGAAGTGCAGCCAGTCGAAGCCAGACTTTTGGTAGCTGCGCAGCTCTCCGGTGAAACCTTCAGGCAGTGTTCGTGGAGCAATTTGGTCGAAGGAACGCAGCCTGTCTCGCCGGCGTTCGAACTCCATGTCCACATGAACTTCGTCGCCCTCTGTCAGGATGTCTTCCACCAGTGCGAAGTGGTGGTTGGAGAGGCGCAGGTTTTCGCCTTCCTCTTTGCCGAACTCGAAAATCGGACTGTAGCGCTTCAGCCACTCGACCGGTATGGCGCCGATCGTTCCATCGCTTAGTTTTACGAACTGGTCTTTTCGCTTGATGGCGCTGCGCAGGTCCGCCAGGGATACTTTGGCGTCGCCGAACATGATGGTAGCGTTAAGATCCAGCCAGTCTATTCCCGAGGATACGCTGAAGTCCACGCGGGGCTTGTTGCGATTAACCTTGACACTCTGCACGTCCTGATCGCCGAAAATAGCGAAGCCGTGCTCTACCAGGCGTGGGACGTGATGAATCAGAAAGTCGACGGGGAAGGTATTGGCGCGCAGTGAAAACTCTTCAGGCTCTATCCCCTTTTTCAGGCCGAACTTACCAAGCACTGAGGCGGCTTCGGCTTCCAGGTCGAGACGTCTGTGTATCCGGTACAACGTTTGGCCGTCGGCTGCCCTGCCCATAATGACCGGGCCGGCGTTTTTGTCGTATGGAACGAGGAAACTATCGTAAACGAATAGGAGATCCGCGATCAGCACGTTGTTTACTTCGTGCAGAAGCAGGCGTGGGGTGGGGTCCACGTCGATCTGGCTCAGTGTGATGATTTCACTGCGCAGCGTAGTCTTTTGCGCCAGATGCGGCAGGAAAGTCTCGTAAAACAGCTCTTTGTCGCGGTCTGGAATTGTGACGTCCTTACGTTCAGCCAGAATACGAAATGCTGGTGTGACATCTTCCACGGGGAAGAAATCGCCCTGCTCCGTGAGAAGCCACGGGGTGGCTCCTTCTGAAAGCGTCGTGGTGTCGTCGAGAAGTATGATCCGGTCGTCTTTAATCACTACAGGCTGAATGCGAAGCCCCTGCTTACGGTGTTTAACTTCCCCGTTAGCAAATTGCAGTTCAAGCTCGGGCGCTTCTTCAATCTGCACTTCTGCCCGGCCTGGCCGCGGATCGAAATGGATGGGGCGACTGAGCGGCTCGCCGATCGTACCCACGAACAGGGGATAGCCGGCGATCTGATGAAACATCGTGTTATAGCCGCTGGGGCGCCGATTGTAGGTGTATCTGTTGACGGCTTCGGTCTGAAGCAGGCCACGAACGATAATCTCCATGTTCGGATCGATATTGAGATAGCGCTCCGGAACAAAGCCCTGGGTGATGGTTTTGGCGCTGCCGGACAGCTCTCTGTCTCGGACGGCGTTCATAACCGCGTTCGAATCCGTTGGATCGATGCCATTTAAAAGGCTAATTTGCAGGGTGAGCGGCATGACTTCGATCGTGCCAAAGGACTCCCTCAGGCTAAAGACCAGTATCTGCTTTCGCTCGGGCTTTTTGTGGACGGGCGCATCCGCAGCGGAGGTCAGCGTGTATTGCCAGCTCTCTTCCTGGCCGCCGTGGCCAAGTTTCTTTCTTAGCAGCAGGTAGCCGGCGTATTTGTGCGCGCAAAGAATCTGCGGGTTTGTGACCGAAAGGCCGCAGTTGCAGCCCATGCGAACGGCGTTCTTGGCAACGTGCGCGGTAACAGCGAACTCTTCGGCGGTTTCGTAGTCAAGAACGCTGAGATACGCTTCCGTCGGGGTTGTACGGTCCACCTCGACGTAGCCGTTTTTGTACAGGAAATCGACAAACCCGAACTGAGCCTCGTCGCGCAGGCCGGCGAGGTTCATGTAGGCAAGATGGCTTAATCGCTCGAACTCCGTGTTTCGTGAAATAGGGTAGACATTCCGTTGCGTCATAATTGTGATTAATTCTCGATACTTAACGTGAGGTTGTCTTTTGTAGCTTCCTGTTGAGCAGCGGCCGTTCCACAATCCAGAAAAAGCCATAAGATGCGCTCAGGGTAATGGGAATACCAAGAATCAACAGGACCACAACACGGTCAAGGGGTGAAGACAGCATTCTAATAGGATACCGCAGGAACAGCGAGTTAAGAGCAATTAATGTCGGCATATGTACGAGGTAGAGAGAATAAGATATGACTCCAATCCAGGCAAGGGGCCGCCACGAGAGTAAACGGACTGAAAAATGGGTTTCAGGCTTCCGGCCAAGAACTACCAGCAGGGATGCAGCAAGCAAACCGGCGAACGAGTCTATCAGCGGCATGTGAAGTCCAAAGGTTACCACGTCATCTGGTCGCAGCTGGTATTTCCAGAGGCAGTATCCAAGCGCCAGCAGGGATAAGAACGCCGTTGCTGCAGGAAAATAAAGCGCTCTTTTAGCGTGCTTGCCAAAGGCCGTCGATCCCGCGCAAACTCCAAAGCCGAATAGCATAATGTACCACGGACAAGAAAGCAGCATGGTCGGAGCCCAGCGGAAAATTGCCGTCGTAATCCCATATCCTAGAAGCGCCGTGGCTATAACGACGCTCCAGCGGCCGTATCGGAATAGCGCTAACACAATGAGCGGAAATAGAAAATAGATGCGCCATTCAACGGCAACACTCCAGAGCGGGCCATTAAGGGTATCCCGTGATATTAGGGCATCCTGTACGAGAAAAACATTTGCTAGAACGTCAGGCGCACTTAAATGCCAGCCGCCCCCTAGAAGGTGTCTGCAGCTAACGCTTACGACTATGCCAAGAGCCAGGGCGCAGTAGTAGGGCGGTAGAATGCGGTGCGCACGACGGTAGTAGAAGTTAATTACGTCGAACGGCGCAGACGGTTTGCGCAGCCTGGGAAGGATTAAGCAGAATCCGGACAGGACGATAAAGACATCTACAGCCAGATGACTGTACAGCGTCCAGTTGGTCAGGACCCCAAATAATCCCGTATGCGCGTTCAAGCCATACTGCGTAATCCAGATGTGCGACAGCACCACCCAGATTGCGGCAACCGCTCGGATGCCGTCAAGGTAGTCGATCCGCCGGGCAGGCTCCGCCGCAGGCGCAGGTTTGGCCTCTGCAGAACCTTCGAGGGAAGCTGGAACGGCGACCGTCATTGCCGGCGGCGATGCCGCAATGGCTTGACTATGGAACTTGAGAGTGTAGCGCGATTCGATTGCCTTCACTGTCGACCACCACGGCCCGATAGCCGTGCGGGCCAATGGGGTGCTTGGCCTCCAAGATTTTACCCCCATATGGCGTCACGGCGTTAAGTGAGGCATCAAGACGGCCTTCGACACTGAAGTAAATTAGCGGCCCGGACAGCGATGGATGTTCGTCCGGACTTTGATAGAGGCATCCGGACACGCCGCTTTCGGAGTTCGGCAGCAGCGCGTATTCAAACCCCTGTCCCGATTCGAGGGTGACGGGTTGTCCAAGGACCATGGAATAGAACTTGACGGCACGATCCAGTTCTAGAACGGGAATATCCGTCCAGCATACAACATCGTTCATATTCTTCTCCTGAGTGCATGCGCGAGTCATTGCGCATCCTGACATAGTGCCTTTGACGCGTGGCGAGACAAAGAGACACGCTCCAGTCCACTTACCATTGTACAGTAAATTTCAGCAATAGCACGAAACGGACTTTGCGCGGGAAGGAATTTTATGGTGTGTGTTAAAACCTACCTTCCACAAGAAGGAGGCTATAAAATTTTGCGTCAATCAATTGTTCTGAGCATGTTAGCGCTTGCCGTGGTCGGAAGCTTTTCACAGGCTGCTCCCGCCAAGCCCATAGCAAAACACAATGCATCTGCACTGCCTCCGGTGAAGGGGACCCAGCAAATGGCCGGCGGCCAGGGAGCGTTTGGCGTGACGTATACCCTTATAGATGGAGGAGGCTGGGGGCCGATTAATTTCACGATTAAAAGCGTTGAGTACACGGTCGCCAGGGTGAGTATCTCGCCGACGTGGATGTACGCGCCGAAAGCCAACGAGAAGATTATGCTGATCCGCTATCGCGTAAAGAATCCGAACAGCGAAGACTTTTACTACAGTGGCCGACATCTATTTCAGACCGTGGATTTAAACGATACCACATTGGACGACTGTGGCGACAGTCGGCGTGAAAGTGAAACACAGCCTATAGCCGTGTCCATCAAGCCCGGTCAGGGAATTGAAGACCTTATAACCTATGCTGTGGTGACCGCTAAGGGGCCGATCCCAAAACTTATTCTGCAGCTTGGCAAGCCCGGTTCCACCGATCAGGTTACAAGGTTCGTCCTCGGTACGGCTCCTAACACTGTTGCGCCGATTCCCGCGCCATATGCCGACCCGACCGATCCCACCGGAGCCACCGCACTATCCAACATTAAAGCGTCGATCGGCACGACATACATCGCCGGTTATTTTGACATGAGCCTGGATTCCGCGGTCCTTGCGCCAGGGCCATTTGGGGATACCGCGGCAGACGATGGCAAGAAGTTTCTGGTAGCGACTATTACGGCCACGAATAAAGGCCTTGGCCAGATTTATGTCGGGGACATTTTCGGCGGAACTGTGGTTACCTCTGACGGCGACAAGATCACGGACCACGCCGTGCTAAAAGCAAAAAGAGATGAAGCTTGGGATGGTCGTCAGATCGATCCGGGAGAGACGGTGACGCTGAGATTGCTCTTCCAGGTGCCGTCGGACGCCACTGTCAAGTCGCTCGGACTTGTGGAAGATGAGGACAATTCGGGATCCGTCTCCCACGAATTGGATTATGACCTGAGCAGTTTGAAGTAGGAGTTGAGGAGGCCGCCAGTGAGTTCTGGCGGCCTTTCTGTTTTAGAGATCCCTCTTCTGAAACACAAATAGGCCTATGCCAAGTGCGGCGGCGATATACAAAAGAATATATACCAGGTCGGATGTGGATGTAGACAGGCTGGCTTGGCCAATGGCTGTAATCGCGCTCATATCCACTCCTGCGTCCCCAAGGCCTTTCGTTATCCAGTGGTTCATTTTCCCGATCGGCACGATGTATCCCACGATCGTACTCAAGGTCTTTACGATGTCGCTGTCCAGACGCATAGACATAAAGAATAACATGTCTTGAGCCAGAGCGATACCGGCTGAGATGAATGCAAGTCCGGCTGCAAGCGGTGTTGTAGCGAATGTGGAGAAGCAAAGCGTAAGCGTCGCAAACAGCAGCGGAAATAGGAATGTGGCTAGCAGGCCCGTCAAAATGTGCGTGTGAAACGTACCGGTCTGGTGCCAGATAACAAAGATGAGCAGAGCCGACCAAATCGCAAAGCTGCAGGCCAAGAATAGCATGAGGCCGAGCCATTTGCCCATATAAATCGTGCTGCGCGACATAGGCTTCGGCACAATAACTGAGAGCACTCCCTTATCAATTTCTGTCGTTATTGCGCCTGCGGCAAGCGTGATCGCCAGAATTGAAGAGAAGAACTTAATCATTCCACAGCCCATCCATGCAAAGCTCTTACCAACGCTGTCCAGCATTGCCTGTGGATCGTCGCCCGTATTGGCGTGTGAGCGAAGGTGCAAGGGAAGCGCGGCCCAACCTGCAAATATTAACGCGACAAGTATTGTTGCAATATATGTGCGACGGCGCATGGCTTCTTTGAACGTAAGAGAAGCAATTGTCCACAAGTGCATCATCGGGCTACCCCGGCTTCCACAACACGGATAAACATATCTTCCAGCGTTTCCTTCATTGGAACTAGCGACATAAGTTTTCCCTGGCCCTGTACGATGGCCGCAACCAACTCCGGAATGACTTCTTCGTTCCTAATGGTGACTGAAACCCATTCTCCGGACACCTGCAGTTGGCCTGTGAGCTTTTCAAGGGCCTGTGCCGTTGCCTGGGTTAGGTTCAGTATTCTCATCTGAACGGTCGTAGGGGCAGAGATCAGGTCCGCGATCTTTCCGTATTTGATCACCTGACCTGCCTTAATGATTGCGACCTCATCACAAGTCATTTCGATTTCGGACAGAAGATGGGAGTTCAGCAAAACGGTTTTGCCCTGGGCCTTCAGGCCGCTTACGATTTCGCGAACATCCCGTCGGCCAACTGGGTCCAGTGCGCTCGTCGGCTCGTCCAAAATCACAAGGTCCGGGTCGTTTAGGATCGCTTGGGCTAGGCCTGCGCGCTGCTGCATACCTTTAGAGAACTCACGAAGCTTGCTGTGGCGCCGAGCTGTCAGTCCTACCATCTCGAGAACCTCAGGAATTCTGGATCGCCTTTTCGCTGCGTTCATACCGTAGAGGCGGCCGTGGAGATCGAGAAACTCATCGGCGGTCAAAAAGTCGTGGAATTGGAACTTCTCCGGCAGAAAACCGATTTTTGCCCGGACGTCGCGGTTGCCGATCGGCTGTCCTAGCAGTGTCGCCGTACCACCACTGGCGTAAGTATTTCCTAGGAGAATGTTGATCGTGGTAGTTTTTCCGGCTCCGTTGGGGCCAAGGAAACCGAAGACCTGACCCTTTTGTACGGAAAACGAGAGGTCGTGTACGGCTACAAATGGCTGCCGTCCCATCGATCCTTTGTAGACTTTGCGCAGGTGGTCTGTCGAGATTGCCAGTTCCGGCTGGGGTTGTTGCATGGGTGGTTTGCTGCTTTTGATTTTTAATGTTTTCGGCGTTCAAAACTGGATAGGAACATCTCAGTTTACCTCTCGAAATGTTAGACACGGCCTGGCATTGAAGAGATATTGAAGAGATTTAGAAAAAGCGATGTGTAAGATCTGTCTACGTGAGGTCTTGGCTTGATCTATAGCGCTCGATCAGGGGGAGCACGTCCCGATTGATGGCGAGGGCGTCTTCGGTGTCGTATACGAGCGTCATCCGATGCTTGAGCGAGCCATTGGGCATGCGTGTTAGCAGTCGTAGGCAGGGCAGGCCGCGTTCGGTTGCTCGGTCAACTTCTGCAATGTTGTGTCGATTCCAAATCACTTCTACCGGCACGTCACCGGGATTAACACGGATCGCCCCCTTCTTTCTTAGTTGGATCCGAACGCCATAATCGTCCAATACGTAGCTCCATGGGGCTTGCCGCGCCATAATCCAGCCGGGTATTCCACGTGTGAGCAGGATTACTGTGGGTATCAGGCAGAACAACAGCGGGGTGTCGCGAAAGTATACCGTGATCAGAATATACATCACCAAACCAGAGAGCGCGGAGCGGGTAAGTATGGAGTTTAACCAGTGGCGAAGACGATCCTCACTGTACTTATCCGGGACGGTAATACTCACAGATCCATTGTCTTTTTCTACCAAGGATTGATTTCCATTCAGGTCTATGTTTTCTCGCATTGAAAAGTGGATATTAACACCTCAGTTTACCCTTCATGGCGAGACATAGTGTCAGCCGGGGCAGATTTATCGGGAAAGGTACTTAGAACGATGACTAAAAATAACAATGTAGTAGCTGTAGTTGCCGTAACCGCCGCTGTTGGATTAATTGCCGTAGTAGGCATGCCGGGAGCCAGGGCTCAGGACGCCGCGGCTGTGTCTACTCCGGGAACTGTTAGCAATGTAACTGTTAGCACCGCCGGAATGTCGGCATATCCGTCAACCATGCCGGGCCTTGCCGGAGCAACTCCTACCTTCTATTCGCCGGGCTGGGCAGGCCATTTGACCCAGGCGCTAATTGACCTTCGCCAGGCCCGTGGATATTTGAGCTTTCCAAATAAATTTGATATGATGGATGATGACTGGAGCGCCGTGAATCATGTGAGCGACGCCATCAAGGATGCCGAGAGCCTGAATATCTACGATGGGCATCGCACCTATTTCGTACCGTCCGAATCGGTGACTACGACCAGCTCCGATCGACTTTTGGCCGCCAAGAAGCTTGTGCAAATGGCGAAAGATGAAGTTTCCAAGGTCGATTCGAACAGCAGTACGAGCGTCAGCAGCCTGTCGGCCGATATAGATTCTGCGAACAACTCGATTGACAAAGCGATTGCAGCAGACGATTGGCGCGAGAGCCTGACCAACAACACGCAGTTCCTGCCTACCGGCAGTCGGGATTACTAAGTAGAAAATTGCGATTCAGGATCGCTCTGGCCCTCAATGTTGGAAGGCCACCCCCTAACCCCCAATTCTGGGGGGACCGGATTTCGGACTTATGCTCCCTCAGAATTGGGGGCTGGGCGATCCCTAAAGCATTTGGGGCGATTGCTAATCACAATCGCCCCAAATTCCGTTAGACCGCTTCCCCAGGGAAGAAGATCGTATCTCCGGTCTGTCCGAATAGCTTTCCAAAAACGAGGCCGTCTTCGGTTGCCGTGTACGGGACAAATATTTCGGCGGCGTACTGGTCTTTGTGCTCGAAGCGGAACTGGACGGCGTCTGTTTGCGTCGTTTCGCCAGGCAGTGTCGCTGTGACGTCCAGAATTATGGCGACCAGGCGAATATCTCCCTCGTCAACCCTTTTCTTCAGTATAGAAGTTAGGGCCTCCACAAGTCCTTCATTCTGTGCATGCTCGGGCTCGGCCCGAACGATTTCCTTCTGATCTGTCGTGGTTACGACAGCCCCAAAAGGAGGTAACATGCCTTCGGTAGAGAGCTGGCCCTCAACAAAGGGCATCAGTTCATTTAAAAGTGTCTCAACGTCTTCTCGTGCGCTCATGGTCGTTCCTTAATACAAAAGTGGGTACTTCGACCAACAGCGTACCCTACATAGGGCGTCTTCTGGAATAGAAATAGCCGCTTCTGACGTTTTTCAGAAGCGGCCATTCGACACTGCAATTGAGTTCCCTAATAATTTGGATAGCTGAAAGGCCGGTCCAGCCTAACGCCAAGTTTCGTACCTGCCTTTAGGTTCACGTCGTGGCTTTCCTTCTTGCCTGGGGACAATTGACCGGCCGCAGCGCCGAGCGCTCCGCCGAGGAGAATCGTGCCTACCCGTATGCCGCCGCCACCCAGGATGCCCAGCACGGTCCCTGCGCCGGCGCCAATTTCAGCGTATTGAAGGGTCTTCTTTTTCTCGGTGTTCTTGGCGACCAGAACACCGTCATCGTTGGTTCTCAGGGATTTATCGTTCAGTGCGATCAGGGAGCCTGCTATGTCGTAGCTTTGCCCACTTCGCGTGGTGAGTTTGTCGAACTGCACGGCAAGCCGGCCCGGCCGTTTGCCGTCACTGTGTCGCACGTCGGTAACGTGGCCCGAAATGCTTGCTCCGCGCAGTCTGTGATATCCCGCCTGGCTGCTGTCCACCGTTGCCGTGAATTTGTCGCCTGGATGGGCGTACTGCGACGT
>Ga0157374_10005644_pt1 | contig 10550 bp, 12 predicted proteins | sample M25metaG_FD_115308 | JGI IMG/M metagenome (GOLD analysis project Ga0157374, IMG submission 115308) | Miscanthus rhizosphere microbial communities from Kellogg Biological Station, Michigan, USA - M2-5 metaG | ecosystem: Host-associated > Plants > Roots > Rhizosphere > Soil | place: USA: Michigan... | reverse complement strand
GGATTTTCTGGAGACCGCGCCGGTTAGCAAGCGAGACGGACGAGCTTACCAACGGCAACCGGGTCCCCACCGGCATGAGGATTCATCAGCGTGGGTTGCGGGTGCCATACGCAACAAGGAGTGAACAGCCGTGGCCAAGGGCAAGCGGACCTTCCAGCCCAACAACCGCCGTCGGGCGCGGGTGCATGGGTTCCGGCTGCGGATGCGCACCCGGGCCGGCCGGGCGATCGTATCGAACCGGCGCGGCAAGGGTCGCCGCAAGCTGACTGCGTGATTCGACGCGGGATCTAGCGCGGTGCTTCCGGCGCGGTACCGGATGACGCGGTCGACGGAATTCGGTGCCACCGTTAGTCAAGGGGTGCGGGCGGTGCAGCCCGATCTCGTTGTGCATGCGTTGCGTTCGAGCGATGACACCCGCGACGACGGACCCCGCATCGGATTGGTGGTCTCGAAGGCGGTTGGCACCGCGGTGCAGCGGCATCGGGTGGCCCGTCGACTGCGACACGTTGCGCGCGCAGTGATCGACGAACTGGACCCTGCGGATCGGGTGGTCATCCGGGCGCTCCCGAGCAGCCGGCACGCCATCTCCGCCCGGCTCCAACAGGAACTGCGGACGGCGTTGCGGCGGGCCCGGCTGCGCAGCGGAGCGTCGCGCTGATGGCAGCCATACGTTCCACTGCGGAGAGAGAACGCAACGGCTCAGCCGTTGCCCGCGGCGCAATTTTCCTCATCGAGCTGTATCGCCACGCCATCTCGCCAATGCGGTTACCCACGTGCCGGTTCAGTCCGACCTGTAGCCAGTACGCCGTCGATGCGCTAAGCGAATACGGCTTGATCCGGGGCGGGTGGCTGGCCGTGGTCCGGCTGCTGAAGTGTGGACCATGGCATCGGGGAGGATGGGACCCGATACCCGAGCGCCGCGGCGCCTCTCGTGACGAGAGCGAGGGCGCACAAGCCGCCGACCATTTCTGGGATAGCCCAGCGCAGCAAGGGAAGAGCGAAACGCGTGTTTGATTGGTTCAGCCTGGACTTCATTTACTGGCCGGTGTCGGCGATCATGTGGGTCTGGTACAAGGCGTTCGCCTTCATCCTCGGTCCGACGAATTTCTTCGCCTGGGCGCTGTCGGTGATGTTCCTGGTCTTCACGCTGCGCGCGATCCTCTACAAACCCTTCGTCCGGCAAATCCGCACCACGCGGCAGATGCAGGAACTGCAGCCCCAGATCAAGGCACTGCAGAAGAAGTACGGCAAGGACCGTCAGCGCATGGCGGTGGAGATGCAGAAGCTCCAGCGCGAACACGGGTTCAACCCGCTGATGGGTTGCCTTCCGATCTTCGCGCAAGTACCGGTGTTCCTTGGGCTCTATCACGTGCTGCGCTCGTTCAACCGAACCGTGACCAGCGGCTTCGGCGGCAGCTTCGGGCCGCACCTGTCGGTGGAGCAGAACCGGGTGACGGGCAACTACATCTTCAGTGGCGCCGACGTCGGGCACTTCCTGGACGCGAATTTGTTCGGCGCGCCGATCGGCGCCTCGATGATCCAGACAACCGGTCTGGAAGCGTTCACCGAATTCAGTCGGGCCGCCGTGATCGCGGTGGGGCTGCCGCTGATGATCGCCGCCGGCATCGCGACGTACTTCAACAGCCGCGCGTCGGTGGCGCGCCAGAGCCCCGAGGCGGCGGCCAACCCGCAGACCGCGATGATGAACAAGCTGGCGCTGTACGTGTTCCCCCTCGGCGTTGTCGCGGGCGGACCGTTCCTACCGATCGCGATCATCCTGTACTGGTTCGCCAACAACATCTGGACCTTCGGCCAGCAGCACTACGTGTTCGGGAGGATCGAGAAAGAGGAAGAGGCGAAGAAGCTGGAGGCGCAGGAGCGGCGGGCTGCCAACGCGCCGCCACCCGGCGCCAAGCCCAATCGACAGCGAAAGGCGCAAGGCGCACTGAGCGACGACACGCCCGGCGAGATTACGTCCAGCGAGGGCACCGAAATTAGTGACGCCGACGGCGCCGCGGTCGACGGAAAGCCCACGGGTACAAGTCCGGGCAAGCCGGCGTCGAGCGGGGGCGACCGCACGCCGCGTCCGGGAGCGACGCCGCGCCCAGGCGCACGGCCCAAGAAACGAAAGCGTTGACCGGACAGCACGATCCGGTGGGATGAGGGAGAAACAGACATGACGGACGCCGAAACGACCGAACGCAGCGACGAGGTGATTGACGAGGAGAACGGCACGGACAGCATTCCCGTGACGACTGAAGTCGATCTGGAAGAGCGTTTGGTGGCCGAGGGCGAGATCGCCGGGGACTACCTCGAGGAATTGCTGGACCTGTTGGACTTCGACGGTGACATCGATCTGGACGTAGAAGGCGACCGCGCAGTGGTGAGTATCGACGGCGGCGGCGATCTGTCCAAGTTGGTCGGGCGCAAGGGCGAGGTGCTCGACGCGCTGCAGGAGCTGACCCGCCTGGCGGTCCATCAGAAGACCGGCGAGCGCAGCCGGCTGATGCTCGACATCGCCCGCTGGCGCCGGCGGCGTCGTGACGAGCTGGCCGCGCTCGGCGACAAGGTGGCGCACCGGGTGCTGGAGTCGCGGGAGCGGGAAGAGCTCGCGCCGATGACGCCGTTCGAGCGGAAGATCGTCCACGACGCCGTCGCGGCCGTCGACGGTGTGCACAGCGAGAGCGAGGGCGTCGAGCCGTCCCGGCGGGTAGTGGTTCTGCTCGACTGACGATCAGAGTTACAACCATGTAGTTCTTGCCCCGACTGTCGGTTTCCGGCCCGCGAGATCCGGAGGATGTTTCACGTGAAACATGTGTCGGTGTCCGCGGCGCCGCGATCGGCCGAGGCCCTCTTCGGAACGAGGCTGGGCGGCGCCAAGCGGTACGCGGAAATCTTGGCCGGCGCGGGTGTCGAACGGGGGCTGCTCGGTCCCCGAGAAGTGGACCGGCTGTGGGACCGCCACATATTGAATAGTGCCTCGGTCGCGGAGCTTCTTGATGTTGACGAGCGGATTGCGGACATCGGTAGTGGAGCGGGCCTGCCCGGGATACCGTTGGCGTTGGCCCGCCCCGACCTGCGGTTGACGCTCATCGAACCACTTCTCCGCCGCAGCGAGTTCCTGCGCGAGGTGGTTGACGATCTCGGACTCGGGATCAAGATCGTTCGGGGACGGGCCGAGGATCGATCGGTGCGAGAGCAAGTGGGGGAGATGGACGTGGTTGTCTCGAGGGCGGTCGCGGCCCTCGACAAGTTGACCAAATGGAGCGTGCCGCTGTTACGTCCGGATGGACGGATGGTGGCCATCAAGGGCGAGCGCGCCGAAGAAGAGATCCGGGAACACCGGCGTGTGATGGCGTCGCTCGGGGTGGTCGATGTAAGGGTGATGAGATGTGGCGTGGACTACTTGGATCCACCCGCAACAGCGGTTGTGGCGCGGCGCGAGTCAACGGTTCGGGTACTCAGCCGCTCGCCACGCACGGGCAGGAGCAGAGGATGAATCCAATCTCCGAAGGCGTGTCGACGCCTGGCGGAGCGCCTCCCGATACGACGCAGCGCGCCGATGTTTCACGTGAAACATGGGACGCGGCCCCAAAGGAATCGTGGGGCGACGAAGCCAGACTGGATACCCCGATCGGAGCCGAGGCCGAGCGCGCGGTGCGACTGCTCCATGCCGCGGCCAAGGGCGGACTGCCCCGCCCAGCGCGTCAGCGTGTCTTCACGATCGCCAACCAGAAGGGCGGCGTGGGCAAGACGACCACCGCCGTCAATGTCGCGGCCGCGCTCGCCCTGCAAGGACTGCGGGTGCTGGTCATCGATCTCGACCCCCAGGGCAACGCCAGCACCGCACTCGGCATCGAGCACCGAGAAGGCACACCTTCCTCTTATGAGGTCCTGATCGGTGAGATCCCGGTGGAGGCCGCCTTAAAGCGCAGCCCGCACAGCGAGCGGCTGTTCTGCGTACCGGCGACGATCGACCTTGCAGGCGCCGAGATCGAATTGGTCAGCATGGTTGCCCGCGAGGGAAGGCTGCGCACCGCACTCGGCGGGCTCCACAATCACGACTTCGATTACGTATTCATCGACTGCCCACCGTCGCTGGGACTGCTCACCATCAACGCCCTCGTCGCCGCGCCAGAGGTAATGATTCCGATCCAATGCGAGTACTACGCGCTCGAAGGTGTGGGTCAGCTGTTGCGCAACATCGAAATGGTGAAGGCCCATCTCAATCCCGCGCTTGACGTCACCACCGTCATCCTGACGATGTACGACGGGCGCACGAAGCTGGCCGATCAGGTCGCCGCAGATGTACGCGCGCACTTCGGCGACAAGGTGCTGCGGACCGTTATCCCGCGCAGCGTCAAGGTGTCCGAAGCGCCGGGGTACGGCATGACGATCCTCGACTACGACCGGGGCTCGCGGGGCGCGATGAGCTATCTCGACGCCAGTCGTGAACTCGCAGAGCGAGGCACACCGCACGGACAGTACCGATGAACCGAACCGCTTCGCCGACAGGAGACGTCGTTGACCCAACAGACACGTAAGCGAAGCGGCCTCGGCCGGGGCCTCGCATCCCTCATCCCCACCGGCCCCGCCGACGATGACGGGGGCTCCTTCGGACCGAGGATGGGGGACGCGGCCGCCGACGTGGTAATCGGCGGGTCGTCCGTCACTGACTCCGCCGACTCCGCCGACTCTGGCGGCGTCGGTGCCGTCTATCGCGAGATCGATCCGTCGGCGATCGATCCGAACCCGCGACAGCCCCGCCAGGTCTTCGACGAGGAGGCCCTCGCCGAGCTTGTGCACTCGATCCGCGAATTCGGTCTCATGCAGCCGATCGTCGTGCGCGCGGTGCCTGCGACGCCTCCAGGGGCGGCGCGCTATCAGCTGGTCATGGGGGAGCGGCGCTGGCGCGCGGCCCAGCAGGCCGGCCTGGCCACCATTCCCGCGATCGTGCGGGAGACCGCCGATGACAGCATGCTGCGTGACGCCCTGTTGGAAAACATCCACCGCGTCCAGCTGAACCCGTTGGAAGAGGCGGCGGCCTATCAACAGCTGCTCGAGGAGTTCGAGGTCACCCACGATGAACTAGCGGCCCGTATCGGTCGGTCCCGTCCGCTCGTCACCAACATGATCCGGCTGCTGCGGCTGCCGATCGCGGTGCAGCGGCGGGTGGCCGCCGGGGTGCTGTCGGCGGGGCACGCCCGCGCCCTGCTCGCCCTCGAGGGCGGACCGGAACAGCAGGAGGAGCTGGCGGCGCGCATCGTCGCCGAGGGCCTCTCGGTACGGGCCACCGAGGAGGCGGTGACGCTGGCGAACCACGACACCACTGCGGCGCCGTCCGCGCCGCGCCGCAAGCCGATTCACATGCCGGGGCTACAGGACGTTGCTGAACGGCTGTCGACTGCCTTCGACACCCGCGTGACGGTCAGCCTAGGCAAACGCAAGGGCAAGATCGTGGTGGAGTTCGGGTCGGTGGAAGACCTGCAACGCATAATGGACCTTATGAGTCCGGCGAACGGCTGACCCACGAACACGGGGTAATTACGTCACTGTGACACGGGCCCCCGACAAGCCGTCGTCACCCCTTCATGAAGGAAAACCAATGTCCAACAACGGGATTCAATACGTGCGCGGTGGCCGATGAGCGAACCCGGCGAAAGCGGGCCTCCGGCGGCGGGTGCTTCTATCCTGGAGGGGCAGCCGTGCATTTCAGCACCGTTTAGAACCCGGGGAGTTTAGTGGCAGCTCGAATCACGCCTCTGCGGCTCGAAGCGTTCGAGCAGCTGCCCAAGCACGCACGCCGATGCGTGTACTGGGAGGTGGATCCGTCGACCCTGCGGGCCGCCGATCACCTGTCCGACCCCGAATTCGAGAAGGAAGCCTGGCTGTCGATGGTCATGCTCGAATGGGGATCGTGCGGTCAGATGGCGGTGCATTGCCGCGACGGAGATTCGACGAACGGCGACGACGAAGACGCCGCGATGCCACTCAGCACCGGGGACAATCCGTGTCTGGGGTACGCCTTCTACGCACCGCCGGGTGCAGTACCGCGCGCGCGCCTTTTTCCCAGCGGGCCGGTGAGCGCCGACGCCGTGCTGCTCACCTCACTCGGTGTCGAGTCCGGCCATGATGCCGAGGGGATGTCACGACATTTAATTGCGTCGGTGGTCGGCGATCTCGTGCGCCGCGGCGTGCGAGCACTCGAAGCGTTCGGGCGCACCGCCGAGGTGAGCGAGTTGTTGGACCCTCGACTGGTGTCGCCAGAGTTACGGCCCGTCGTTGAGGTGCTGGGGGACTGCTCGGTCGACCAGTGCATGCTGGACGCCGATTTGTTGCAGGACGCCGGGTTCGTCGTCGTCACGCACCATCGATACTTCCCGCGGCTTCGGCTCGAGCTCGAGCAGGGGTTGGGCTGGAAGGCCGATGTCGAGGCGGCGTTGGAGCGCCTGCTGGAAACCGCGCAGCTACAACAGCCGGTTGGTGCGGGTGTGAGCCCCTGCGCTTGAGGCCGGCCTTCCTCGGGAAAGGAACCGACACGGGGGAGTCGGAAGATTAGAGGGCGCTGGTGCACCAGCGCTCGGTTTGATGGGATAGCCCCGATAGGGATCAGGTCGGGCTGACGCGACCGGCCTGCTCGACCGACAGTTCGTGGGCCAGCAACTCGGCGAAAGTGAATGTGCCCGTTGGCCGGTCGTTCTTGCCGAGCAGGTACAGCCGCTTGACGGCGGCAAGGACGCCTTCGGCAATCGAGTCACGGGCCGAGGCGTCCACAAGCATGCCCCGGTCGCGCGGATTGGTGATGTAGCCGACGTCGACCTGGATGCTCGGCATCCGCGTCAGCCGCAGCAGATCCCACGTCCGCCCGTGCGTGCGGCAGTCGCGTAATCCGGTGCGCGCCACCACTTCTCGCTGAATGAAGTCGGCGAGCATGCGGCCGATTGTCGACACCGACCCGTGCGAATTGCCGAAGTGAAACGATGCCACACCGTTGGCCGCCGGGCTGGCCTGAGCGGCGCAGCGCAGGCTGATCATCAGGTCTGCGCCGACGGTGTTGGCCGTTGCCGCGCGTTCCGCGTCGGACGGGGCACGGTTCACCGGCCGCGACAGGAAGGTCTCCATGCCGATGGCAGTCATCCGACCTTCGAGCCGACTTGCCAAGTCCCACAGGATGTCTGCTTCGCTGACCGGTCCCGCCGGGCCGTTCATGATCAGGCCGTGATCGTTACCGCCGCGGCCCGGATCGATGATGATCCGCTTGCCGGACAGCCGCGGCCCGGAGCGGCGAACCAGCTCCTCTTCGCGGATGGCGTGTGGAGAGCCGCCGGTCACCCGTGACCCCAGAAAGTACAAGGAGCGCAACGTTTCTGGGCCACAGATGCCGTCGGGATACAGGCCGTACTCGCGCTGGTAGGACATCAGCGCGTTGTGCGTCTGCAGGCCGAAGTGGCCGTCAACGAGTCCGGTGTAGAAGCCGAGGTCCTGCAACCGGGCCTGCAGCGTCGCGACGTCGTCGCCGTACATCGGCGCACCGAACTGGTGATTGAGCGTGCGCGCACCCAAGCGGTACGAAGCTTCTTTCAGCGCACGAAATGTCGCCTCGCCGACGATGCCGTCGACCAGCAGACCGCGGTGCTGTTGGAACGCCCGTACGGCGTGGTCGAGGTCATTGTCGAAGACATCCAAGGCGACGTGCCTGCCGGTCGTCAGGTCCTCGTCGGGATTGTCGATCATTCCCAGTGCTGCCAGTGCCGCCCGGATCTCGGTGACCGCAGCCCCGCGGTCACCGTGATGCAGACTCGACATACCAGGCCTTTCGGTCAGGTTGTCAGCGGGCCATTGGCGCTGACGAAGCAGTGACAGGCTAGGCAGCATTGTCGCAGACGATTCCCACTTTCGAGAAAACCCCAGGCGGGTGTCCGGCCGCGAGATCGCGGCATTAGACCACGTCAGCGAGCTCGCGCAGCAGCGCGGCCTTGCCTTTCGCGCCGACGATCCGCTTCACCGGAGCGCCGTCTTTGAACAGGATCATCGTCGGGATCGACACCACCTGGAAATCGCGTGCGGTGGCGGGGTTCGCGTCGACGTCGATCTTGGCCACCGTGAGCGCGCCGACCTTCTCGTTGGCGATCTCCTCGAGCACCGGGGCGACCATCTTGCACGGCCCGCACCACGTGGCCCAGAAGTCCACCAGCACCGGGACGCTGCTCGACAGCACGTCGTCGGAGAACGAGTCGTCGGTTACGGCGACCGTTGCGGAAGTCTTCTCGGTCATAGCGGTGCTCCAATCAAATCAGTGCTGTCATCGGTTGTGGCGGAAGCTGTTTCGGCGAGCCAGCGCTCGGCGTCGATGGAGGCCGAACAGCCGGTGCCTGCCGCGGTGATGGCCTGCCGGTAGGTGTGGTCGACGAGGTCACCTGCGGCGAACACCCCTTCCACCGAGGTGCTCGTGGTGCGGCCCTTGACCAGCACGTAGCCCTCCGGATCGAGGTCGATCTGGTCACGCACAAGTTCAGAGCGCGGATCGTGGCCGATCGCGACGAACACACCCGTGACGGCGAGCCTGGACTCCTCGCCGGTGACCGTGTTGCGCAACCGCACAGCGGAGACCTTCGGATCGCCCTCGACCGCGGTCACGTGGGTGTTGGTGAGGAACCTGATCTTGTCGTTGGCGCGGGCGCGGTCCAGCATGATCCTGGAGGCGCGGAATTCGTCACGGCGGTGGATGAGGGTGACGCTGCGGGCGAAGCGGGTCAGGAAGGTGGCCTCTTCCATCGCCGAGTCGCCGCCGCCGACCACCGCGATGTCCTGGTCACGGAAGAAGAACCCGTCACAGGTGGCACAGGTGCTGACGCCCATGCCGATCAGCGCCGCCTCACCGGGCACGCCAAGGTGCCGGGCGGCCGCACCCATCGCCAGAATGACGGCGCGCGCCTGATACGTCTCGTTCCCGACAGTGACGGACTTGACGGGCCCGCTCAGCGAGACCGCGTCGACGTCCTCCATCCGCAGATCCGCACCAAAACGCATCGCCTGCTCACGCATTTCGTCCATCAGCTCCGGTCCGGTGATTCCGTCGCGGAACCCGGGGTAGTTCTCCACCTCGGTGGTGGTCATCAGCGCGCCACCGAACTGGGAGCCCTCGAACACCAACGGTCTGAGCTGCGCGCGGGCCGCGTAGATGGCTGCCGTGTAACCGGCCGGACCTGAGCCGATGACGATGACGTCATGAACGGTGGATGAGGAGGTCATGCGAGCCTTTCTGCCGTATCACGTCGGCATGGATACAAACACCAGCGTATGCCCCGGTGTTCCCCGTGGCGTGCAGGACAGATTACGGACGAGAGACCAACGTATCGGCCAGCAGGCCGCTGTGAGCTGAATTGCAGTCCGGCTCGACGACCAGCGCGAGGACCATCCCCGGCGTGTCTGCGGGCAGCACCATCAGCACCGCGGGCCGCCCGTGCATGTCGATCGGTCGCGCGCCAAGCACCGCCGTCGCCGCCGAGTAGCCCAGCCCGGACAGACAGGACGCACGCTGCTGCGGGTCCGTGAGTGGCCCGTAGTCAGGACTGCGCGAGAGCAGGCCGACGATCTGTGGATTCGACAGCGGAAGGTTGGTCGGCCGCGACACCGTGATGCTCTTCGCCGTGGGCCCCAACGACCGTGTCTGCGCCGGTTCACGCACCAACATCACTCCGCCGACGACGGCGCCCACGACCGCGGCCCCGACACCTGACACCAGCGCCACCCGCTGCCACCGCGGGGTGTGTCGAACTGAATGAGCTGGCTGGCCGCCCGGCCGATGCGGCGGCGCCGCCTGAAGGGCAGCGCCAACCCGCGCCGTCACCTCGGCCGGGACGTCGGCTGCGGTGGCCTGGTCGGCGCCGAGATCGGCCAAGTCGCGCCGAACCCGGTCGAGTGCCGACAGCATGCCCGCGGCAGCCGAATCGGTGCGAACGCGCTGGCGCAGCGCTGCCGCGGTGGCGTCATCGAGCAATCCCGCCTGCAGGTCGGCCAGCAGCTCGGGTGTGATCGGTTGCGGTTCGTGCCCCGCGTTGTCGCCCATCGCTGCCTCCGCCGGTTGTACCACGCCCTGACGCAAGCCAGTCTCCACCACGGACGGTTAGACGGCGCCACCGCCATCTTGGTTCCCCGGATCACTTCTTGAACTGGTCGACGGCCGCGGCAGCGCCTGCGTTGAAGTATTCGAGCGCCTCGGCCAGCTTCGCGCGCGCCCGCGAACAGCGGCTCTTCACGGTGCCCTCGGCGATGCCGAGCATGCGCGCGGTCTCCGCCACCGAGTAGCCCTGCATGTCGACCGCGACCACTGCGGCGCGCTGCTCGATGGGAAGCCGCATCAGCGCGCGTTCCACCACGATCGCGGTCTCCACCCGCGGTGCCGGATCGCCGACGTGGCAGGCGTCGTCCTGCAGGGCCGTGGTGGGGTGCGTGTTGTGGCGCCGCAACTGGTCGAGGCACGCGTTGACCACGATGCGGTACAGCCAGCTGCTGACCGCCGAGTCATGGCGGAAGGCGGGTGCGCTGCG
>Ga0157374_10005638_pt1 | contig 10554 bp, 8 predicted proteins | sample M25metaG_FD_115308 | JGI IMG/M metagenome (GOLD analysis project Ga0157374, IMG submission 115308) | Miscanthus rhizosphere microbial communities from Kellogg Biological Station, Michigan, USA - M2-5 metaG | ecosystem: Host-associated > Plants > Roots > Rhizosphere > Soil | place: USA: Michigan... | reverse complement strand
GTTCGCGGCAAACCAAATGGCAAAAGGATTGAAAAATGCTTTCGTGGAAAAGGGCTCCGGGTTAGGGCGGACTTACAACGGCAGTTTCCCGAATTACCAGATCGATTATGTGATGACCAGCCCGCAATTTGATGTGGTGGATTATCATATTATCGAAAAACGGTTGTCCGACCATTATCCCATCCGCAGCGATGTGGTGCTGAAATAAATTCCTTGCAATAGTATGATAAAAATGGACCGGCTCAGCCGGCTGCATTATAGCGCGGGCAGTAAAAAATCGTAAATTCGCCGGTATGGAACAAAATCTGTTTGTTTACAATACTTTATCCCGCAAAAAGGAAAAATTCGTTCCGCTTAATCCGCCCCATGTGGGCATGTACGTTTGCGGCCCTACGGTTTACAGCGATGTGCACCTGGGCAACTGCCGTACTTATATCTCCTTCGACCTGATGTTCCGCTACCTGGCCTATTTGGGGTATAAGGTGCGCTATGTACGTAACGTGACCGATGCCGGCCACCTGGAAGGCGATGCAGGGGATGAAGGTGAAGACAAAATAGGAAAGAAAGCCAAACTTGCGAAGCTGGAGCCGATGGAGATCGTGCAGAAATACACGGTTGGTTTCCGCGAGGTAATGCAGATATTGAATGTGTTGCCGCCAAGCATCGAGCCAACAGCTACAGGACATATCATCGAGCAGATAGAAATGATCAAAACTATCCTCTATAATGGCTATGCTTATGAGGTTGAAGGTTCTATTTATTTCGATGTAGAAAAGTATAATCAAACACAGGACTACGGCATATTGAGTCGCCGAAATCTCGAGGACCTGCTGAATAATACCCGTGATCTGGGCGGCCAAAACGAAAAACGCGGCCCGCTTGATTTTGCACTGTGGATCAAAGCAAAGCCCGAACATTTGATGAAATGGCCATCGCCCTGGGGAGTAGGCTTCCCAGGCTGGCACCTGGAGTGCTCGGCCATGAGCAATAAATACCTGGGCAAGCAGTTCGATATCCACGGCGGCGGCCTCGACCTGGTGCCGACACACCATACCAACGAGATCGCCCAAAACATGGCGGCCTGCCATACCAACCCGGCCAAATACTGGATACACACCAATATGCTTACGGTGAACGGGCAAAAGATGTCGAAATCTTTGGGCAACAGCTTTTTGCCGCATGAGCTGTTCTCGGGACAGAATTCGATCCTGAACAAAGGCTACAGCCCTATGACGGTGCGCTTCTTTATCCTGCAGGCGCATTACCGCAGCACGCTGGATTTTGGCAACGAGGCTATGGAGGCATCGGAAAAAGGTTTTAAGCGCCTGATGAATGCATTTACTTTGCTCGATAAGCTGGAAGCATCGGCAACTGGCGAAGTGGACATTGCGCCATTATTGCAGCGATGCTACGATGCCATGAACGACGACTTCAACAGCCCGGTACTGATCGCAGAATTGTTTGAGGCGACACGTATTGTCAATTCTGTCCAGGATAAAAAGCTGAAGATCGACGAAAAAAATCTCGCCCTGCTCAAACAATTAATGAACGATTTCATTTTGAATGTTCTAGGATTGAAGAACGAGCAGGCTGCCGACAATGATCTGCCCAATGTGATGGAAATGGTTATGGAATTGCGCAAAGAAGCTAAGCAGAACCGCGATTACGCCACTTCGGACAAGATACGCGACGGATTGCAAAAGATCGGCTTTCAACTGAACGACAGCAAGGATGGCAGCAGCTGGAACAAATTATAAATTCAGCTTAAAAAATTGATATTTGTACTTAATTCCGCTAAACATCGTTTATTACTAACTAACGTGCTGCTTTTACGGGCACATTTATTGCCAGGGACCTGAAACAAGAATGAAACGATCCATATTAGTCGCAGCCGCAATCATTAGCCTGCAAGGGGCTGCATTAGCCCAGGGCGGCGCCAAAGTGAACAAGGTAGTAGCCGCCGAGCAAGCATTCGACCGCCTGGTTGAACGCAAAGGCATCAAAGACGCTTTTCTTGCTGTCGCCGACTCCAACGGTATCGTTTTTAAACCACATGTAATTAAAATAACCGATTTCTATAACTCTATCGGCAAGCAGCCGGGTGCGCTCAGCTGGCAGCCGAAATTTGCGCGTATATCCTACAATGGCGATCTTGCTTTTTCGGCAGGGCCATATGTTTATCAAAACGGTAAGGATGATACGGATAAAGTTTTTGGAGATTATGTGTCCGTCTGGCGTGCCGATGCTGATGGCAAGCTGAGGTTACTGATCGACCTGGGTATACAGCACCCCGAGCCCGAAAAAGAAGAGCTGCCCGACTTCAAAGAACCTGATACCGTTAAACGCGGTGCGGCAAGCAAGGACCCCTTCAACGGCAAAACCGTTATCATGAATACCGATAAGGTTTTAAATCATGAGCTTACCGTCTAGGTATTGGCATCTTACAAAGAATTCCTAAGCCCCGAAGGCCGCTATTATTTCCCCGGCTTTGAGGCCATCTCAGGCACCGACAAGATCATGAAGTTCCTGGCCAACGAGAGCATCAGCATCAATGCTAAAACGCTTGATGCCGGCCGGTCTACCAGCGGCGACCTTGCCTACACGTATGGTACAGCCAGGATCAAAAAAGGTGACATTGTGAGCGATTACAACTACGTACGTATCTGGGAGATCGATGCGAGCCACAAATGGAATATTTTGCTGGAAGTGTTTTCAGCAGTAGAGCAGCAATAGTCCGGATCCCGATAACTATCGGGACCGCATAAGTCGGAAAGTCCGAAAGAAAATCTACAGTAATTTTTGAATGATGTCGTCAGCAGAAAGCCCCTCCGCTTCCGCATGATAGCTGCGTATGATACGGTGACGCAATACAGGCTTGGCTATTGCCTGCACATCCTCAATATCCGGCGAATATTTACCGCTAATGACAGCATGGCATTTTGCACCGAGTATAAGGAATTGCGAAGCGCGCGGGCCGGCGCCCCAGTTTAACAGGCGCTTCACTTCAGGCGAGGCCAGTTCACCGGCAGGACGGGTTTTGGCAACCAGCTTTACGGCATATTCGAGCACGTTGTCCGTTACCGGGATATTCCGCACCAGTTGCTGAAAATAAATGATCTGCTCGGCATTCAGCACCTTCTTAACTTCGGCTACAGTAGTGCTGGTAGTGTTTTTTACAATAAGCAGCTCTTCCTTCAGCGACGGGTAATCCAATGCCACATTAAACATAAAGCGGTCCAGCTGGGCCTCTGGCAGTGGGTAGGTTCCCTCCTGTTCTATCGGGTTCTGCGTAGCCAGTACGAAGAAAGGCTGGGATAATTTATGCGTTGCACCGGCTACGGTAACCGCTTTTTCCTGCATCGCTTCAAGCAATGCAGCCTGGGTTTTCGGCGGTGTACGGTTGATCTCGTCCGCGAGGATGATATTGGCAAATACAGGGCCGTGTATAAATTTAAAGTTTCGGTCCTCGCCTAAAATCTCAGAGCCGATAATATCGGAAGGCATCAGGTCGGGCGTAAACTGGATACGGCTAAAATCCAGATCGAGCACCTTAGCGATAGTTTGCACCAGCAACGTTTTTGCAAGGCCGGGAACACCTACCAGCAAACAATGCCCATTGCTGAAAATGGAAACCAGGGCGGATTTTACCACCTCATCCTGCCCGACGATCACTTTGCCGATCTCGCCGGTAATGTGCTGATAAACTTCCCTCAGCGCATCAGCCGCTTCCACTTCCGTGCGGTGTTGCATACTATTTAGTTGGCTTGGGGTTTAGTTTGTGCCGAGATCGGAACATTGGCCCATCCGCTCACTTGCGGGCAGGTTTGGAATTCGGGATCTATTTTGATGAAGGTTTCCTTCCTGCGTTTCTCAAACCATTCGCTCACCGTACGATTGATCTTATCTTCCGTCGCGGCCTGTTTTACTTTCGGGAAATCCTGCTTCAAATTAGCCTTGTGGGCAGGTGTCTGCGATTTCAGGTACAATATCTTATAATCCTTTTTCCCGTTCTGACCGGTAAACATTTGAGGTTTTGATAATTCGCCGATCTTCATGGTATCTAAAACCAATGCTACCTGCGGATCGAGTTTATCGGTAGGGATGTAAGTACTGCGCGATTCCACATTTTCAGCGTTCAGCATCATACCGCCATTGAACTTGGTTTCCCTGTTATCCGAATATACCGAGGCGGCATGCGAAAATGGGTAATTCTTATTATCGCTCAACATCTTGTAAACACTGTCAGCCTTGGTTTTCGCCCGGTCTAAACTGCCTTGCGTGATCATGGGTACGATCAATATATGCCGCACGTGAACCTGTTCGCCACGGCGCTCCAGCACCTGCAGGAAATGGAATCCAAAATCGGTTTCGAATACCGGTGATATTTCACCCGGTTTCAGCCTGAAGGCCCATGCAGAAAACTCCTTCACATATGTCCCACGATCGGCAAAACCAAGGTCACCACCATCAGCCGCCGACCCGTCAGACGAGTAAAGTCGCGCCAGCGTTCCAAAGTCTTCGCCTTTCTTCACACGGGCCAGCAGGCCCTCGGCTTTTTGCCGCGCGTCCTCTTTTTCCTCCTTGTTCAGTTTGGGCTGTATGACTATCTCACCTACTTCCACCTCCTTGTTAAAGCTCGGCAAGCTGTCTTTAGGCAATTTCTTAAAGAAATTCTCAACGTCCAGCGGCGTTACGCTGATCTTTTCGGTGATCTTTCCCTGCATTTTATTGGCCACCATGTTTTCCTTGATGTCCTCGCGTATCTCGTCCTTATACTGCAGGATCGAGCGGCCAAGGAAGCCTTCCAGCCTTTCCTGTCCGCCGGCTTTCGATATCATGCTTCGCATCCTGCGGTCAATTTCGTTATCAACTTCGTCGTCAGTAACCGTTACGCTGTCGATCACCGCCTGGTGCGCCAGCAGCTTTTGCGTGATGAAACCTTTAAGGATATCGCATTTGTACGACTCATTGGGCGGCATGCCCGATGCAAGTGCATTGCCATAACGCATTTCTATATCTGATTTAAGCACGATGCTGTTGCCTACAACGGCTGCTATTTTATCCAGGTTACGCGGCTGCGCCTGTGCAAATGCGATGGTAAGGATCAAACTTAAAATTAGGGCTATCCCGGTCTTTCTCATGTAATTTATCTCTGCTGCAAAACATGCAAAGGTGCGAATTTATCAGCACACCGGCATGAATTTTTTGTGCGAATATGCTGATAATGGCTCTAACAATTAACTATTTTTGGTTAAAATTTGTTAAAAGTGAGAGTCGAAGATAATAATGCCCTGCGTTTTATCCTGCAGGAAGAAATTTACCTGCTTGATGAAGACAAAAACGCGGTCAGCATCAGTGCGATACCGCAACCTGCAATAGAAACGCCGCAGCCCGCATTTAATTACCTCGGTTCGAACAAAAAGAACTTTCTGATCCTGGCAAGCTATGAAGGCCATGAGTTTATGCAGGATGAGCACCTGACTGCACTTGAGAGTGTTTTGGGCCGACTAAGCCATAGCCGCGAAGATGTGGCCATCCTTAACATGGCTAAACACAATGGGACCACTTATGAACAGATCATAACTTTTTTCAGCCCCCAAACACTGGTCATTTTAGGTAAAAGTGCAATACCGGTTGAGAATAACGTTAAGCTCAATACGATTGAACAGGTAAACGGCGTCAAAACATTGCTCACGTTCGGATTTGATGAAATGATGGCTAACGTCGATAACAAAAAGGCGTTTTGGGAACAAATGAAGAGCCTCTGATATGCCTTTACAACTGGTTTTCGCGACTAATAATAAACATAAGCTGGAAGAAGTGTCTGCCAAGTTAGGCGGCAGGGTCGAACTGCTGACCCTAAGCGATATCGGCTGCACAAACGATATTGAAGAAACCGGTTCAACCTTCAGCGAGAACGCATCCATCAAAAGCCGGTATGTATATGAGCAATTCGCCCTGAACTGCTTTGGCGACGACAGCGGCCTGGAAGTGGAAGCCCTGAACGGCGAACCCGGCGTGTATTCTGCGCGCTATGCGGGCGAACATGGCAACCACCACGCCAATAATTATAAGCTGCTGCAAAGCATGGCAGGCTTCAAAAACCGGAAGGCGCGCTTTGTAACCATTATTTCGCTAATGTGGGAAGGAAGCGAGTATTTTTTTGAGGGATCGGTCGAAGGCACTATCCGTGAAGAACGCTCAGGCTCGGAAGGTTTTGGCTACGACCCGCTTTTCCAGCCTAACGGCTTTGACATTACCTTTGCAGAAATGAGCCTGGAAGAAAAAAATAAGCTAAGCCACAGGGGCAAAGCCGTTGAAAAGCTGGTGGATTTTTTGAGAAACGCTATTGCTTAGCCGGTTTCTTCACGGTTGTATCCCTTAATTTCTTTCCGGTATCAACCGGCCTTTTCACACTGGCCGTATCCTTTAATTTCTTCAGGCTATCGGGGAGCGTAACCGGCTTTTTGTTCAAACTATCAGCGGTTGATTTAGCAGCAGGCAACGGCGGGGCGGTTGTTCTTATCCCGGGCTTTTGAGTACCATCCCCTTTCTTACCTTTTTGCTTTTTGCCCGTATTCTTTGCCGGCGGTTTGGCTTTAGCCGGCTTTTCAGGATAATTATCCGGTGCATGAATAATGGATTCTTTGGAAACCGGCCTGTCCTTAGGCTTCCAGATAAACCCTTTCAGCAATTTATCTTCTTCATTAAATTTCTCAAGCGGGCCATATCTATGCTCGGGCTTGGCCATAAATATGATGCGCTGCGCCTTATTATCCTTAAAGTACATCCGTATGCGGCTGCTTAGCGACCGCTGCATCTCCGTCACCTTGCCGGTACTGTCATGAGCGAAGTAGATCGTCTCCGAATTCCCGTCAACAAACATAGTGGTCAGCTTATCGTCCTTAAAAAAGCCACGCATCTTCTTACCCGTCACCTGGTTAAAGTGAGTTGAATCCTTTTTTTCGAGGTTGACGATAAACGCATTCGGGAACAGCTCCATATTGTTGAGCTTTTTGTTCTTCATTTGCAGCGTCACCGTATCCCCGGAAAGCTGTGAACCCTGCGTCCAGATCATTGGATGCACATACAGGTGAATGGTGGAGTCGCCGTTGCTGTAAAAAGCAGAATCAGATCTGCCCTGCAAATCCGACTTGAACATTTTCACATGATGGAACGCGCTCAAGATACGTATATGCGCCGTATCCGCCATCTCTATCTTACGCGACAGGTACACGGAATCAATGGTATTGGCCTTCTTTATACTATCTGCTCGCATTTTTAAGCTATCCTGTTTTGTTAGCTTTTTAGCCGGAAGTGCGCCTTTGTCGGCCAGGGCGCTTGCGGGTGCGTTCTTATCAGGCAAAGCGCTGCGGTCTGCGGGCGCGTTTTTATCAGGCGGAGCCTTTTTATCGCCCTTCTTTCGCACTATTTCCTGCGGCTTGGGCGCTCCAAAAAAATTCCGGTGCAAAAACGTTGTATCCGAAACCATCTTAGGCGGCGACAGATCAATATATTTCACCGGCGTTTTGTACACGATCGACGGCGGCCTGGATGTAGTATCCTTGATATGCGACAGCCGGATCTTCTCCTGCATATCCTTAAAGTCTTTATACGTCATTACGCGCGTATCCAGTGTATCGGCCGTCATAAAGATCGAATCATGCTTCATTCGCCCGGTATCTTTTTTTGTCTGCGAGGTATCTACCGGCAGCTTAGGCAAACTTAATGCCTGCTTCTTCCCGCTCTTCGAAGTAGTATCCGCCGGGTTATTCACCTTTGTCTTCGGTACAGGGGCGTCGTTTTCCTTATTCTTATCTGCCGTTTTTACCGCCGGCGGAGATACACGCTTTTTCGGTGTTTTCTGTTTTACAGTATCTACGCTGCTGGTCACAGTATCAGGACCTGTCGCTTTCTTCAGCGAATCATTCTTTGTTGTGTCTTTTTCTTCCGTCACCAGCACTACATAAGCGTGTTTGGTCACCACGGTTCGCTCATCCGCTTTGGTGTAATCGCCGATATCGCCTTTGAGGATCATCTTCTGCTCAGTATCCATGAAGGTGATATTGTTGATGGCATGACCTAAGCCTTTTTTGCGATCATAAAACAAACTATCGCCTTTCAGACTTTTCGACCCGGATTTATACAGGTTCTTTTTCCCAAAAAAAGCCTGTTCGGTATTGGTATTGTAGGTGCCGTTCTCGGTATAAAGCGTATCGTTGTCCTTGCCTTTCTTTTTACCGTATATGTTGGTCGGCCCGTAAAAATAGGCTATCCGCGAATTGGAATTATAGCGTAAAGTATCCGTCACGATCAATGCGTCCGGCGTAGTAAGATGAACATCGTAGCGAAAATAGGAATCGCGCGTATTGGCATAATAATAGCCGTTTTTGCTGGTCAGCGTATTATCCTTGTTAACCAATTTACCACCATTAAGATAAGTGCCGTATTTGGTAGCCGTATTGTAGGTAAGGAAATTGGTAGTCAGCGTGGCATCCTTGTCTATCATGCGCACATTGTCGTTCAATGTGGCGATCTTGGAATTGCCATTATAATTCAACTTATCCGAATAGATATGCATCGTATCGCCCTGCGTGATCAGCACATGGCCAAAGGCGTCGAAAGTATTTTCCGCCTGGTGAAAGTAGGCACTGTCGGCCCGTAATATGGAGTTATCCTGCTGAAACGTGCCATTATACACCTTCAGCATATCCACGCCGTTCAGCTTCACCCCCTCAACGCGATCGGATTTGATGAGGTGTATAACCGACTTCTGCTGCGCCATAGCCAGGGTTGCCAGGGCCGTAAACAAGAAAAAGGTCAGAACATATTTAAACACGTGGCAAAATTACTTTTTTGGATGGGGTTATTAAATTAATAATTTTGGTGATGCTGCCCGCCGGACGTTTCACCCAATTTATTGAACAGAACCAACTTTTCAGCCGAAACGACAAAGTTTTGGCAGCGGTAAGCGGCGGCATGGATTCGGTGCTGATGGCCCGGTTGCTTAAAGAGGCCGGTGTTAATTTCGGTATAGCTCATTGTAATTTCCAGTTAAGGGGCGATGAAGCCAATGCCGACCAGCTATTCGTTAAAGAACTGGCCGGGCAGCTCGAAGTACCTTTTTATACCACCAATTTTGATACCGGAAGTTATGCCTCGGAGCGAAAAATTTCGATCCAGATGGCTGCCCGCGAATTGCGGTATCAATGGTTTCAACAGATCAGTCGGCAAAATGGTTACGCCTGTATCGCGCTTGCGCACCACCAAAACGATGCCATCGAGACAATATTGCTCAACCTGACCCGCGGCACCGGCATCGCCGGCATGCACGGCATTCTTCCGAAGAACGGCAATTTGGTTCGCCCGTTATTATTTCTGACACGCGACGAGATAGCGGGCATCATTGAAAAAGAAGGAATAGTTTACGTCGAAGATAGCTCCAACAGCTCAGCCAAATATGCCCGAAACAAGCTTCGGCTGGAGGTGATCCCTAAGCTAAAAGAACTGAACCCGGCATTAGAAGAAACCTTCGGGCGAAACCTCGGGCGGTTCCGCAACCTGGAAATATTGTTGGCTGAAAAGCTAAACGCGTTACGAAAGGAATTATTTGAACGGCACGAACACGCTATCCATATTTCCATCGACGCGTTAAAGAAAATGCACCCGCAACAATTCCTGCTTTTCGGCTTGCTGCAAGAATATGGATTCAATGAATCGACCGTTGAGGACATCATTTCAGCATTGGATAAGCATCCCGGCCGAGTGTTTGAATCTGAGAACTATACCATTGTACTCGACCGGCAAAAGCTGATCTTAAGCGAAAAGCAGCATAATGAAATTGCACCGGCCATCATCAAACTGAGAGACAACGAAACACATTTCGGCAGTTATCGGCTCAATATTTTGCATGATGATTCCCCGCTTATCGTCAAAGACAACCTGATGGCAACCTCCGTCGATACGGAAAAGCTCATCTACCCGTTAACTATCCGCAACTGGCAGCAAAGCGACTTTTTCCACCCGCTCGGAATGAAAACCAAAAAGAAGTTAAGCGATTTTTTCATCGGCGAAAAAGTACCCCTGCACGAAAAAAAACAGGTGCCTTTACTGGTTAACGGCAATGGCGATATCATCTGGATCGCCGGCTACCGTTTGGACGACCGCTATAAAGTGACGCCGAAGACTAAAAAAGTTACTATCTTCGAACTGTATAAATCATGAGTGATAAACCGGTCTTTTCTGAAAAGCAATACCTGGGCAGGGAATGGGTACCCGTTACCATCAGGCTGGTGCTGGCCATGTTTTGCTTTTCGGCCTATGCGTTCAACTTTTTTACCGACGCCAGCGAAAAGGCCGACATCCTGGCCGTGGCAGGCATCGGTATCATTGCCATATCCATCATCATGGGCTTTTTTCTTAATTACCGCATCCGGGTAATGGATAAAAGCATCCTCATCACCGGCCTGTGGACCATGCGCCTGGTGAAGATCGACCTCGGCAGCATCGTGAAAGTGGAAAAGAGCACCTACAGCCGCTACCTGTTCAACAACC
>Ga0157374_10005637_pt1 | contig 10554 bp, 10 predicted proteins | sample M25metaG_FD_115308 | JGI IMG/M metagenome (GOLD analysis project Ga0157374, IMG submission 115308) | Miscanthus rhizosphere microbial communities from Kellogg Biological Station, Michigan, USA - M2-5 metaG | ecosystem: Host-associated > Plants > Roots > Rhizosphere > Soil | place: USA: Michigan... | reverse complement strand
CTCAACCAGGAACAATGGGAGCAGGCACAGTTCATCATGTTGCCTGGCGTACTCCAAATGATGAAAGTCAATTAGAAATGCGTAAAAGAATTATAAAAACAAGATTAAATGCTACACCCGTTATTGACCGTCTGTATTTCCATTCAGTTTACTTTAGAGTGCCAGGTGGGATTTTATTTGAAATAGCAACAGATCCTCCTGGATTTCTGATTGATCAAAAACTCCAAGAATTAGGGCAAAAACTTGTTTTACCAAAATGGTTGGAACCTAGGCGACAATATCTTGAAAAAACATTACCCTCTATCAATATTTCAAACATAGACCAAACGAAATTTGGAGTATAATCAAATGATAATAGTAATAATGGTCGAATAAAATGACTTCTAAAAACCTTAATTTTATATATCGTTTTATTCCTTCATCCAAAAATTCAGAAGAAAAATATGATGATTATTTAAATGATAAAGACAATTTAGCTTCGAAAAGTCCTGGCACATTATTGTTACTTCAAGGAACAGGGGTAACGAAGATGACTTAATACCGCTTGGTCGCTTGATTTATCCACATGCAAATTTACTTAGTCCTAGAGGTAAAGTATTGGAACATGGTATGCCCAGCTTCTTTAAAAGATTAGCTGAAGGTGTTTTTGATATTGAGGATCTTAAATTTAGAACGCAGGAATTGGCAAAGTCTGTTAACGATGCGTCATTACAATACTCTTTTGATTTAAGTAAAACAATTGCTGTAGGCTTTTCAAATGGTGCAAATATTGGTGCTAGCCTACTTTTACTTTATCCTCAGGTTATAGCAGGAGCTGTATTGTTTAGGACCATGATACCTATCATTCCAAATAATTTGCCTAACTTGTCTGAAAAGAAAATAGTGATTTTATCAGGACAATATGATCCCATTGTTTCAAAAAAACAAGCAGAAGATTTATTTTCATTATTGAAAAAAACTGATGTAAAAGTATCAATACAATGGCAGGAAAGCGGACATGAAATAACTCAAGATGATGTACAAATTGCTAAAAAATGGTTGTCTGCGAATTTCTAATAGTAATTTAAAAATATATACGATGGGATGATGAAAATAAATATCTATTAAAAACTACTACTAATCTTTCTTAACATCATTCTTTAATATGTTGGTTTCTTCTTATTAATATGAAATCAGCTCAAATCAATAGGTATGGACGCAGTGAAGTGATAGAGATTAACCAAAATACGCCTTTACTCAATCTTTCTTCAGAAAAGATTCTAGTTGATGTAAAAGCCGCTGGTGTAAATCCAATTGACTGGAAAATTAGCGAAGGTTACATGAAACAAATGATATCACTTCAATTTCCATCAACCCTGGGAATGGATTTTTCTGGAATTATCAAAGAGGTTAGTAAAGATATTTCTACGGAAGAGTATAAACAAGGAGATGAAGTTTATGGACAAGCTTCAGTAACAAATGGCGGAACAGGCGCATTTGCAGAAATTGCTCTTACAAATACAGACAATGTTGCTCTAAAACCAAAAAGTCTAAACTATGCTGAGGCAGCAGCCTTACCGCTTGTAGGTGTTAGCGCCTGGCAAGCACTTGTGGAAAACATGGAATTATCCAAGGACCAGAAAATCCTAATCCATGGCGGTGCTGGAGGCATTGGTTCAATTGCAATTCCACTTGCAAAGAATCTGGATGCATATGTTGCTACAACTGCAAGTTCAGATGATAAAGAATTTGTACAAAACCTTGGAGCTGATGAAGTAATCGACTACAAGAGCCAGGATTTTGAGGAATTAGTTCATGATTATGATGCAGTTTATGATACAGTAGGTGGCCAAACATATACAAAATCCTTTAAAGTTTTAAAGAAAGGTGGAATAATAGTATCGATGTTAGAGCAGCCGAACTCTGATCTTATGGAAAAGTTTGGTGTAAAAGCTATCTTTCAACTTACACAAGTTAATAAAGATAGGTTAACTCAATTGGCAAAGTGGATAGATAAAAATAATATAAAGATTCATGTCGACAAAACATTTTCACTTGATGAAACTGCAAAGGCACTTGATTATGTAAAAGATGTTCATCCTAGAGGTAAAGTCATAATAAAAATATAAAGGAAATATAACAAAATAAAAATATCTGATTTTTTTGCATTCGATAAAAATCAATTTTTATATCTTAATTACTTTATAATGAACCTATTCAAATTGTAGTATTAAAGTTCAAATTCAATAATCTAATTCATTGATAATCAATAACAGATGTCAGTATTTGAACTAGAGTATCAAAATCCCATGAACCATCATATCTTGTCCCATTGATATAAAAAGACGGTGTGCCATTTACACCACTTTGTATGCCACTTAGAAAATCTTCACGTATTCTAGGTACATGTATATGGTTCTTCATATCTTTATCAAATCTCTCTAAATCTAGTCCTACTATCTTTGCATATTTTTCTAAATGCATATCATCTAGTGCTTGTTGACGTTCATACAAATAATCATGCATATTCCAAAACTTATTCTGATCTGCAGCTTCTTCTGCTACTTCTGCTACTCTTTGAGCATGAGGATGAACTTGAGATAGAGGAAAATTGCGAAATACAAAGCGAAGATTGTCTCCAAAATAATCTTGAATTTGTTTAATTATTGGATAAGCTTGACCACAATAAGGACATTCGTAATCTCCATATTCAACCAAAGTTATAGGTGCAGTATCAGGTCCTAAAATATGATCCCGATTTCTATTAACCGGGATATTAAGATTTGAATATTCACTACTCATTTTTATTTTTCATTTACTATTTTTTTTGTTGTTCTTGTTTTTTTTGTATTGATTGAGTATTATTGATGTTTTTGGTGTCTAATGATTCCAGCGCCTTTAAAATCCCTGCGGCACCCGGGTTGATCCCTATTGGAGAAATATAGCTCCAGTGGATGATTCCATCTTTGTTAATTACAAATAATGCCCGTTCACAAATACCCTCTTTTTTGTTATATACTTCATAATTTCGAGCCACTTCTCCCTTGGGCTCAAAATCTGAAAGTAAAGGAAAGTGTAGATTTCTTGCCTTTGCAAATGCAAGATGGCACCAAACTCCATCAACTGAGATTCCTAATATTTCAGCACCAAACCGTTGAAATTCAGGTAAAATTTCATTATATAATGACATTTCATCCCCACAAACTGGTGAAAAGTCTGCAGGATAAAATGCCAAGATTACTGGACTTCCACGGAAATCTTTCAAAGATACTGTTTGATCTGGTGTAGTTTTAAGAGTAAAATCAGGGGCGATAGTTCCAGGTTTTAATGCTTCTTCTGATGATGATGAATGTTTTAAATGAGAGGACATATACTTATATTTTTATTTAAGAATTATACTTTATATTTATTTAATAAAATAATTCTCGTTTTAGAATCAATTTTTATGTCCATTTAATTAAATTTCTTTTGGAATATCTACATCAATATCTATATGCCGCTATATTTGCTATTTAACTTTTAAAACAAATTATACATCGAACCTTCATCTAGTACAGCAGAACCATTATTTATCTGGATATGCTAATAGGGAAATCTCGCTCATACTGATCCATTAAACCGGTCGATACTCTACATCCACTACAATGTTGTCAGGATGACCCTTGCGTCCATTAACAATGACTTTGTAATTGGAGCTATCGGCATTTGCAGAGACCATAGGATCGCCTTTAATATCTAGAAAGAAAATTAGATCTTCACAACATTTAAGGCGATATTAGTTGATTAGGAGAATATGCCTAAGTTCATGTAAAGCAATTCTTTTTGAAAGTTGCAATCATTGTAATAAACAATTAGAAATGGTACTGTCACAGTTGTAATCGTTTAGTTAAAAATCGAATGCTATAGTAGCTCTCGGCACTATGTTGCTATATAATAGTAATACCAGGTTGTATAACTATAATAATCAGAAAATACTTATACAAATCAAGGTCGACGCAATCATCAAGGGCCTTGTTGATGGTGATGGCCTTGACTTGTACTTCTGGACTGATATACCTTCCGGAAAATTTGAAGAACTAGCCACAATAAAAACAAAGAAACTATCTAATTGAGAGGAGGCTTCTTACACTACAGAGATAAAGCCAAAAGCGTAAAGGGTACTAAACCATTTATGCAAACCTGTACAATAACTACCGGCGGATTGGCAGAGACTCTGATACACTCAAAGTAGAAAAATAGCATTTTATATTAACAGGTATTGATAATAATAATTTTTAACCATACTATTTATCATATCAAATTATTCTTTATCTTATATTGTTAATTAATCAATTAAAGAAAAATTGTATCTTTATTCCATCAGGATCATAAACATGAAAAGAAGATGGTTGCTCCTGCTGCATCTCCGATATCATGGTTGTTTCATTAACCGGTATTCCCAAGCCAACGAAACGGCGTTTAAGTTCATCTATTTCTTTTTTGTCATAAGGTAATCTGACTGCATAATGATCAAGTCCAGGCTTACTGTTTTTATCATTATTCGGTAGAATATTTGTCCCAAGCCAAATGTTTGTTGCTACATGGTGATGGTAATGATCTGCTGCAAAAAAATAAGCACCAGGAAAAGATGCCGTATGATAAAGGCCAAATATGTTATGATAGAATTTCCTAGATTTATTTAAATTGGATACATGCAAATGAACATGTCCTATAGTCGTATCAGAAGGCAATCCTGTCCATTTTTCATTAGGATTTTGAATAAATAGGTCTTTAACATCCAGAGGCTCAGTAACCATGTAAACTTTAACTCCATTCCATTTCCATTGCGAAGGTAATCTATCTCTATAGACCTCAATTCCATTGTAATCAGGGTCATGAAGATAGATTGATTCAGATACTGCATGATCTGCCATACCCTCATAAAATTGAGGTTCAAGGTTTTCTTGTATATGGCGTAAGAACGCTGCTAAATCTTTTCTTTCTGAAAGCAGTATAGCAAAATGATAGAGTCCTGCTTCTTTTTTTATTATTTTGTCTTTGATTTTGTTATCATTATCTATCTCAGTTAAAACAAGTAATGGTGAAACTCTTTTCTTTTTTTCAGAGTCCGCATCATTATTTGTATTATTTTCAGTATAAGTGAGAAAAGCTATTTTTGTATTGGATTTTTCTTTTAAATTTCTAAAGCCAAGAATTGATTGATAAAAGTTAACAGATTCTTTTAAATTCGAAACCCTTAGATGAACATGATCTATTTTTAATGAGGGATTAATAGCAAAAGAAGGATCGTTATTATTTTCATTTATACTCATACTCATACACATACATTACGAATAATTTGTATATAATATTAGTAGTAATACTTAACTTATTAAGAAAATGCAGATTTACTACGTGTAGTTAACCTAATTATAGAAGTTTACTGTCATAAAAAAGAGAATTTATTGTATAAATTAAAATTCAACTCTAGAATATTTGATATCCTTATCTGATGCAACACCTTATATTTTAAAATGAAATTAGACGGAAACCTAAAACTAATGAAAACTCTTGATGATGCATGGAATAGCCAGGATTGGGATACATTTAACAAGCGTCATGCAGAAGAAGTTGCTATATACTGGCCAGGTCAACCTGAACCAACAAGAGGACGACCTAATCATAAATCAGAATCAGTTGAATTTTTAAGACTTTTCCAGTCAATCATATTGACAATGATCCTTACAAGATATTATTTGGACAGGATGACTGGACTTGTTCTGTAGCTAATTTTACAGGAACATTCAAAGGCCCAATGAAAGGATTTGATGGCAAAACTATTGAGCCTACAAATAAGAAATTTCAGATAGAATTTTGCACAGTTGCACATTGGAAGAATGAAGAAATTGTAGAAGAGAAGCTTTTCTATGATTTAGTAGGTTTGATGAAGTAAATTGGTGCTTTGTAATACAAATAATTTACAGCAAAAATCCTTTTATTTACAAAGTTACTAGGTTCCTTTGCGAAAGCAATTAATCATTACAAACAACTCGACAAAACAAAATGTTTGAACGGTTCAAGGAATGAAATAACTAATAAAAAAGGAAAAAAAATTTATTATCCAAATGGATTTGGTAAATCTGCTCTTCCATATGTATCAACAGTATTAGGATCTATATAGTTTAGTGGTTCTTAGGGAATGAGTTATCTATTTTTCCTTTCTCATGATTATTTTAATTGTTATTGCTAATGAATTCCAAAATCTTTTTATACATGGAGTTGTTAATGTGTTATACAAGACAATACATCGTCAACAAAGGGATTGCATAAAGGAGAGAATAACAATTTCCCTTCTTTCCTTTATGGTATTGTTATTAGATTGGTATGTTGATTTCCATCTATTTTTAACGATCTCCTTAATATAATATCATTTAATGATGAAAAGATGTAAATTAGCAGTTAATTAAATTGAAATTTCTCCAAAGACGTGCCAGCCTTGAGATGCATATTGTAACTAATACTTTTTTGACATTTTTTAGAAATAATATGGAGAGAAATGCAACATCATAGCAATAAAAAGGCAATGTTATGACTAAATCTGTTCGAAAATTAAAAAAAATATAAGTAAAGAGTGAAAATAATAACGAAAACAATCACTTCAGTTCTCTTAACCATATAAAAGATAAGGTTTAAGATCTGATAAAGTATTAAAAATGTGAAAGTGTTAGAGCATAATAACATTAAAACAAAGTATATGTAATATTTCGATAGTTGATTATATCAAATCCCTTTTAACAAGTAAGTGCTAAAATTACTATTAATATTTGAATCTCTATGTTGGCTGCTCCGGATGGAGTTACAAAGGATGGATTGGAACATTTTACCCATATTCTCTTGAAAATAAAAATTGGCTGCCTTATTATTCAAAATTCTTTAAATTTGTAGAAGTAGATTCAACCTTTTATAGTATTCCATCTAGATTTATAGTAAAGGGTTGGAAAGATAAAACTCCTGATGATTTTAAGTTCGTCCTAAAATTCCCAAAGGTAATTACACATGAGAAGAAAATGCATAAAGGCGATGTGTCAAAAGATTTATCTGTATTTTTTAATAATATAGGACCAATAGTAGACAAAACTCTCCTTCTATTAATTCAGCTGCCTCCTTATTTGACAGAAAACAAATATTTTGACTCGTTACAAAATATGGTAAATATATTAGATAATAAATTCAAATATGGTATAGAATTTAGGGATTCTTCATGGTTTAATGACAAGATATACGATTTTCTAAAAGATAACAAAATAGCCTTAACTTGGAGCGTAAGAGATGAATTGAAAACACCTCCAATAGTAACATCAGGTCAAATATACATTCGTTTTATAGGCGATAGAAGTATAGATGACAAAGAATTTGGTAAAATTGTAAAGGATAGGAAAAAAGAAATGGTCGAATATGTTGATATCTTAAATAAAACAGATTTGGAAGGATATCAAAATATAGCAATAGCCTTTAACAATCATTTTGCTGGTTTTGGTCCTCAGTCAGCAAATACTTTTCTAAAACTAATGGACAAACCTGAAATAAATGATTGGACAAAAGAGATAGAACAGAATGAGAAAAATAATGGCTTTTTTATAGATAACAAACATCAAACAAGTATTTCTGATTTTGCCTCTTTTAAAACATTATAGAAAATCATGATTTATTTTTCTAATGTTTATTCATTTACAATTATGACATAAACATTAACTATGACTTATACAGTTTTACACTGAGTAATACATTTAAACATTATATTTATTTAGATAGCATGAAAGTTGGAAGACTTGCAGTAATTCTGAATATAGTTAATGGTATTCAACATATAAAAAATTATGAAGTTCTTATTCATTCTACTTCTGTTAGATAATCATCTGAAAACCTCTAGAAATGACAGCAACAAAAATTACATCAAGAGGTTATTTATTTGATATATATCATATTAAAGATAAAGCAATTTTATGGATAAAAGAAGAAAATGATGGAAATACCAAAAGATATGAATATTTATGGCCTTCTTTTGTTTATGTTGCATCTGATAAAAAATCCGAATTAGAGTTATTGTTAAAAGATGAGAAAATATTATCTTTTATCAAGGACTATGAATTTATTTACAAGTTTGAATATCCATCTGACTGCAATAAGAGAGATGTTTTAAAATTAATTTTAAATGACTCATCTCACCTAGTTACTTTAGCAAAATACATTGAGAATCTTTGCACTTGCTTTGATCATTATAGGCTATATAATGTAGATGTTTTGCCTGAGCAGACTTTTTTGTATGATAAAGATGTTTATCCACTTGGGCTTTATAATGTAAATGAAAGACCTGAAAAACCGACTGGTCTTGATTTTAAATTAATTGCTGAAGAGGAAGGTAATGACAAGAATTCCATATCTTCATTTGATTATGTTATACCAAATTTTAAATATTTATCATTTGATATAATTTCAAAGAAAAAAACAATAACTGTGAATAATCTCGATGACAAAATTCTAAAAATTATTGTTACTGTGTTTGATAAAAAAAACAATGCTAAGGAAAACTTTCTAGTTTCAAAAGAAGATGAATCTGAAACACTACTAGAGTTTTCAAATCAAGTTAAAAGACTAGATCCAGATATTATTTTAACAAAAGGCGGTGATCAATTTTTGTTTCCTCATTTATTATGTAGGGCAAAATCCAACAAAATTGAATCTCAAATATTGCTAGATCTAAATAGAGAACCAGATATCGATTTTTTACAAAAAAAGTATAGATCTATATTAAAAGCAGATTTATCAGAGAACTCAAACCCTAACCCATCATCATCTTCATCATCATCTTCATCTTCATCTTCATCATTTATTTCATATGGTAAAGTGTATTTTAAGCCTAGGCCATTTTATTTATATGGTAGAATTCACATAGACAGTAACAACTCTTTTATTTACAAAGACAATGGACTTGATGGTCTTGCAGAAATATCAAGGGTCTGTAGAATACCTTTGCAGATATCTTCAAGATCCACCATAGGAAAATGCCTTAGCAGCCTGTATTTTTATAATGCACAAAGAAAAGATGTATTAATTTCATGGAAGCCCAAAGTATCAGAAACATTTAAAACCTTTAATGATTTGCTGATTGCTGATAAAGGAGGATTTATTTTTGAATCAAAACCAGGTGTATATGAAAAAGTAGCTGAATTTGATTTTGTTTCTCTCTATCCAAATATAATGCTGAAAGAAAATATTTCTTCTGAAACTATTAATTGTGATTGTTGTAGATACGAATCAGAGAATAAAGTTTCAGGCCTTGAGTATCTTTATCATACATGTAAAAAGAAAATAGGCATTGTTCCACTATCTTTAAAAACTGTTTTAGACAGGCGTCTAGAATACAAAAATAGAAAAAAGAATATCGTTCATTGCTGCTACCACTATAATAATCAACTTTCTACTATTGTAAATAACAATAATAATGATGAATTGCTAAACTGTTATGATAACAGGCAAACTGCATTAAAGTGGATTTTGGTAACATCTTTTGGTTATTTAGGTTTTAGTAACTCAAAGTTTGGAAGAATTGATGCACATATTGCTGTCTGTGCTTTTGCCCGAGATATCATGTTAAAGACATCAAAGACTGTAGAAAGTAGTGGATTTGAAATAATACATGGTATAGTAGATTCTATCTGGATAAGAAAAAAAAGCAAGACAAATATCAAATCTATTAAATCTGAAAATAAAACCATTTATTACAATTTAAAAAAAGAGATTGAAGATAAAACGGGTTTTTCGATATCTTTTGAAGGAATTTACAAATGGATAGTTTTTGATTCTTCTAAAGAAGGAGATCTAAATGACATGCCAGCATTAAATAGATACTTTGGAGTTTTTGAAGATAGTGCCACAATTAAGACTCGAGGCATAGAAGCAAGAAGACATGATACTCCACCACTATTTGCAAAGTTTCAAGAGGAGTTATTACAAAAGATGTCATTTGCAGATAGTGTTGATGATATTAAGAGAATGATTCCCTGTTTAGAAGGCATTTATAAAAAATACAATGATTTAATTTATTATAAAAAGGTCCAACTTTCTGAACTTATGTTCACCAAGAGAATTTCTAAAGATAGTGATGAGTATTTTAATAACAAAAAAAGGAAAACAATTGAAAGTTGTGTTATTCAGCTCCTTTCTAATAACGGAAAATCATTATTTGCAGGGCAAGAAATTAAATATATTATTACAGACTTCTATAATAAAAACAATCTACAAAGAGCTATTCCTATAGAATTAATTGAACAAGATTCAAGCTCTAATTATGATACTACAAGATATTGTAAATTATTATATGACTGTTATTATTCTATAGTCAAATATTTTATATAAATAATTATTAATTATTATCGGCTCTGTTTATTTAAGCGTTGTAATCTCTTTGTTATGATATTCGATAAAAAGATTCAACCAATTTATCACATGCTTTAGCTTGCAATTCTTTATTCTGCACGGAAAATAATCATCAAAATTCTCGATTCGATCTTTAATATACTGCATCGTTCTTTCTAT
>Ga0157374_10005636_pt1 | contig 10556 bp, 8 predicted proteins | sample M25metaG_FD_115308 | JGI IMG/M metagenome (GOLD analysis project Ga0157374, IMG submission 115308) | Miscanthus rhizosphere microbial communities from Kellogg Biological Station, Michigan, USA - M2-5 metaG | ecosystem: Host-associated > Plants > Roots > Rhizosphere > Soil | place: USA: Michigan... | reverse complement strand
CGCTCTTGATGAACAGGCCGCCAAGGTCGATGGCTTCCATTAATGAACCGCCGCCATTTTCGCGCAGGTCTATCACTACACCATCCACGTTCTCACGTTTCAGGGTGTCCAGTATCAATTTTACGTCGCGGGTTGTACTCTTATAATTGGGGTTGCCCGATTTATAGTCATTATAATCAATATAAAATGCGGGTATCGAGATCACGCCCACTTTTACGGTCTTACCATTCGAATTGTAATTGCGGATCTCACTTTTCACCGATTGGTCCTTCAGGATGATCTTCTCGCGTACCATCGCTACTTCGATCGGTTTGGCGCTGGTGAGGGTGCCTTTCGGTAATAACTGCAGGCGCACCATGGTGCCTTTAGTGCCGCGTATCAATGCAATAGCATTCTCTATCCTCCAGCCGATCACATTCTGGTATTTACCATCATGTCCCTGCGCAACGGCAACTATCCTGTCGCCGGCGCTTATCTGCTTGCTTTTATCAGCAGGGCCGCCCGGAACGATAGTTTGGATGGTTACGTATTCGTCTTTTGTCTGCAGCGTAGCACCTATGCCTTCCAGCGAACGCGACATGTCAATATTGAAATTAGCAGCGTTAGCCGGCGTAAAATAATTGGTGTGCGGATCAACTGCATTGGTAAACGCATCCATGTATATCTGGAACACATCCTGGTTATTCAGCTTATTGGATTGTGCCAGCAGATTGTTATAGCGGTCGGTCAATATCTTTTTAGGGTCGAGCGAAGCGCCTTTGCCGGTTGAATCCGGTGATTGTTTGGCAATATCCAGGTTCAGCATATCGTATTTCACACGTGCTGTCCATGAAGCATCGCTTTCCGCTTGTGAAGCATAGAAAGGCAAGCTATCACGGTCAAACGTAAAGGATTCGCTCTTTGTGAAATCGAACTTACTGTTCAGCTGAGCTATAGAAAACTTGATGCGGTCGTTATACCTTTTTTGGTAAACATTGAAGATATAGAATACATGCGAGAGGTCGCCGTTTTTCATATCGTCAGACATGAGGCCTTTGAAACGGTCAAAATCCTTGATATCCGAAGCCAGGAAATAGTTATGGTTCTCGTCAAGCTGTTTGATATAACGGTCGAATATCACTTTGGAAAGCGAATCGTTCAGCGGAACTTTTTTATAGTTGTATTCTGATATCAGTTGTGATACATATTTGCAAACTATGGTCTGCTGCAGGTCGGGTTGAATATTCTTTGATCCGGCAACGGTATCAGCAAGCTTTGGCGATGCCTTGCAGGCCAGCGCCGCGCCAAGCAACAGGAATATATATATCTTCTTAAACATGTCTTTAACTTTCTTTAAGTCAGGAATCTGGTCAAATGTCAACACTTTTGAGCTGCTATAAGTTTGTGAATCTAAATAAAAAGAGACAGCATCATTATACTGTCTCACTAATTGCAATAACAATATTACACATTAATGTTTTTATTAGACAAAAATTACAGAAGCTTCGTTACAATAGCTTATAAATCTTTTTTGGCATCTGTTGCTTCAGCATATTTGATAGACGAAGCCAGCTTATTTTGATCCAGCAGCTGTATTTGCCGGTTTATCGTGGCAGCTTTGTCCTTCATGCCCCGCACGTTCGCCAGGTCATAGGCCTGAACCAGGTCGGCACGCGCCGAAACCGGATCGCCAATATCATTCTTTACAAACGCCAGGTTCACCAGGTTTGTTATCGTATGCCTGTCATCATTTTGCTCTTGCGCAATTTTGTTACTTTGCAGCAAGTACCATTTGGCTTCCGACAAGCGGTGTAATTTGATGTATACCTGGGCCAGGTCGCTGAAATTATAGCTCGCATCGCGGTATATCCTCCAGCTCATGTTGTGCTTGGCCAGCTTCATGATCAACTTTTCCTGGGCCACCAGGTCGAATTCGGTTTGCCCCAGGTCGCAGGGGCGCACTTCAACCGGGTTTAATACGGCCGGCGCAAAAACAAGGTTCTTTACCGAATGGTATTTCGCCATGCGCATTTGCGGAAGAATAAGATGTTTTTTCTTTAAGAAATTGAAGCTTGGAAATTGAGCTGAAGCTGAAAGGCCAGCAACTAATAAGATAATAAGTAATCTGAATCGCATTAAATCTGTCCCGCTAATTTAACTTAATTAGTTTTTCACTAAGCTAAGTATAAAATTTGAAATATAAATTGTTGTGCTTATACGAGTTATGAAGCTTATATGTTCGGCAAAGATACGCTTTTGTAAATAATTTTGCTTATTAGTTGAAAGACAGGTATCAGGCAAATACCTCGGGCTTTTGGTCGAAGGAAGCCCAAACCATATAAGGATGTGTGTCGGCGTAGTAAACCTCGCCTTTGGCGGATATACCGATCACCCCGCAAAAACCATCGAAAGGCTTCATTTCGTTCAGGGTTTTTATGGTGGCGGCCTGTAGCGGCATGCCATCGGTAACGCGGGTAACGATCTTAGGTGCTACTGCTGCGCTAACAATATCCTCGCCCACACCGGTGCAGGATATACCTGCCATATGGTTTACATAATTACCTGCTGCCGTGGCCGAATCGCTCACCCTACCGGGTATTTCAAAGCCTTTGCCGCCGGTTGACGTTCCTGCCGCCAGGTTACCATAAAGATCAAGTGCAACGCAGCCCACTGTGCCCAGGCGGATGGATTCGCTTAGCTTTTTCTCATATTCCTGTCTGCGCTGCGGTATTTCGGGGTTGTAATATTGGATACCTTGCTCCCGTGCAAATTCCTGCGCACCCTTTCCGGCCAGAACCTTATCAGTCATGTTCAGCAGTTTTTCAGCTACGCAAATCGGATTTCTTACATTTTCGATATTGATGACACCCGAAAAGTTCATGGTTTTACCATCCATCAGCGAAGCGCTCATGCGTATTTTGCCATCGCTTTGTATCTGCGAGCCGGTGCCCGCATTGAACAGGTCGCAATCTTCCAAAAGGCAAACAGTGTAGATCACCGTTTCGACCGCCGTATGCGTTTGAAGGTATTTATGGCCAAGGCTTACAATATGCAGTAAGGCTTCCTGTTTAGCTTGCTTAACCTCCTGGTTAGTCTTCGATTCGCTAAAAAAGCCACCATGGATGATCAGTTTCATAGGCTGATGTATTAAGTCCGGAAGTCCGCATAAGTCCGGAAGTCCGAAAGAAAATAACGGGTAAGTTTAAAATTAATTCATTTTACAACGATTCTTACCTTGATCTATTGTAAACCTTTGATTGGTAATAAATCCAAAAACATGCTTTCGGATTTATGCGGACTTTCCGACTTCCGGACTCACCTATCCTGGCCCTGTATAAATACGCCTTCTTCAACTTTTACAACCTTTTTGATAAAAAGTTTGCGTTGGTCCAGATCGTATTTGTCATAGATCGACATCACGTGCATCCGCAGGTTTTCTATAGAGACAGGTGAACCAAGCTCAACATCGTAAATATTGGTTTGCACCAAGTGCGTCCCATCCACCAAAATGATCAATCCCGAGCCAATGGCTTCCATCATGCAGCCTTCGGTTATCAGCAGGCCGGCATCTTCACCCAAACCGATACCTAATATGCCTGGGTTGCTGGCTACGGCATACATCAGCCTGCCCACGCGCCCGCGTTGAACGAAATGGGTATCAATGATCACCGAATCGATAAAGCCCAGCCCGGCTGTGATCTGCACCTCGCCTTTGATCAGCGCCTCGTTGCTATGGCCCTTATAGATCATATTGGTCGAAGCAGCAGCAGCCCCGGCGGATGTTCCGGCGATGATAAACGGCTCTTTTTGGTAGCGTTGCTTGAGTATTTGCAGGAACTGTGTGCCGCCAAAAATAGAACTTAGGCGTAGCTGGTCGCCGCCAGTAAATACTACTACATCAGCCTTTTGGATGCGGTCGAGATATGATTTATGCCCGGCGTCCTCACGGCTTTTGATGTGCAGCGTGTTTACTTTCGGAACATTCAGCTGGTTGAAAGCCTTGATATATTCGTTGCCGACCAGTTCGGGTATCTGCGAAGCGGTTGTGATCACTTCAACTATCGAGCCTTCGTGTTTGGGCGACTCGGTGATGATACGGCGCAGTATATTGCGATCGAAAAATTTAAGATGGTTTGGCTTGACGATGTGCTCCTGCGCGCTGATGTTAGTGCCCAGGTCCACAGCGCCTCCGATGATGATCAATTTTCCTTTGGGAGTTACCATTTCCTGTGCATTTCAGTTAATATACCCGCACCGGCGACACTCGCCGATGCATTAATTACAAATTAACTAAAAATGCGTCCAAGGACGTGCCATTAATTTTAAACATATGCCGGGTTTTTAACCGAAAAACTTTTTAATAGCTTCCGAAGTTTTTTAGCTTTAAGCAAAATTGACCATCACTCATTAACTGACATATACTATGAAGATCGAAAATATACAGGTGCTGCGCGGCCCGAATATCTGGAGTACCAACCGTAAAAAGCTGATACAGATGCGGCTCGACCTGCTGGAAATGGAGCACAAGCCTAGCAACAAGATCGAGGGCTTTTTGGAGCGCATGCAAAACCTGATACCGACGCTATATGAGCATCGTTGCTCGCCGGGCGTGCCGGGCGGATTCTTTCAGCGTGTGGAAGCCGGTACCTGGATGGGGCACGTGGTGGAGCATATTGCCCTCGAGATACAAACATTAGCGGGCATGGATACCGGGTTCGGCCGCACACGCGAGACCAAAAAAACGGGTGTTTATAATGTCGTGTTCAGCTATATCGAAGAGAAAGTTGGTGTTTATGCAGCGGAGGCTGCGGTTAGGATAGTTGAGGCACTGATAAAAGGCGAGGACTACAACCTGCAATACGACTTGCAGCAAATGCGCGAAATACGCGAGGATACCCGGCTGGGGCCAAGCACAGGTTCGATAGTAGACGAGGCTATTGCGCGGGATATTCCATGGATAAGGCTGAATAACCAATCACTGGTGCAATTAGGCTACGGTAAAAACCAGGTGCGTTTTCGTGCCACGATGACGGAAAAGACCAGCTCGATAGCTGTAGACATCGCCAGCAATAAGGACGAAACCAAACGCATGCTGCTGGAGCAAGCCATACCGGTGGCTACTGGTATTACTATTTCTTCAACCGCAGGTGTAGATGAAGCGATCAGAAAAGTGGGTTTTCCATTGGTATTCAAACCACTGGATGGCAATCATGGCCGGGGTATTTCTATCAATATCCGGACAAAGGAGGATGCTGTAGCCGCTTACGAACATGCGGCCAAAATATCGCGCCGCGTCATCGTGGAGCGCTTTGTGGAGGGATACGATTTCCGTGTTTTGGTGATCGACAATAAAATGGTGGCGGCCGCCCTGCGCGATCCGGCGCATATCAAAGGCGATGGACATTCGACCATACAGCAGCTCATCGACCTGGAAAATACAGATCCGCGAAGAGGTTACGGGCACGAAAAAGTACTGACGTTAATTACGGTCGACCGTGATACTTTAGACCTGTTGGACAAGAAAGGCTATACGTTGGAAACTGTGCCAAAAAAAGGTGAAAAGGTGTTTGTAAAATCCACCGCCAACCTGAGCACCGGTGGCACATCCGTAGATGTGACGGATCATGTGCATCCGCAAAACGTTTTCATTTGCGAGCGCATATCCAAGATCATTGGCCTGGATATCTGCGGTATTGACATAATGGCAAAAAACCTGACCGAACCGCTGACCGAGAACGGCGGTGTGGTACTGGAGGTAAACGCCGCGCCCGGTTTCCGCATGCATATCGCACCGAGCGAGGGACTGCCGCGCAATGTGGCCGGGCATGTGATCGATATGCTGTACCCCCCGGGCAAATCGGCGCGGATACCGATCATTTCCATCACGGGGACGAATGGTAAGACAACAACTACCCGCCTCATAGCGCATATTGTGAAGAACAACGGCTTCCGGGTGGGTTTTACTACGTCGGATGGCATCTACGTGCAGAACAATATGATGACGAAGGGCGATACCACCGGCCCGGTAAGCGCTGAATTTATTCTGAAGGACCCGACGGTAGAGTTCGCCGTGCTGGAAACAGCGCGCGGTGGTATCCTGCGATCGGGCCTGGGATTTGGCAGTTGCGATATCGGGATCATCACCAATATACAGGAAGATCACCTGGGCCTGGCCGATATCAATACGCTGGAGGATTTGGCGCGCGTAAAAAGCGTGGTCACCAACGCCATCAAAAAAGACGGCTGGGCAGTTTTGAATGCGGACAATGACTATTGTGTGAAAATAGGGCGCAAGGCGGATTGTAATGTGGCCTACTTCAGCATGGATGAAAATAATCCCGTGATTAAAGCGCATTGCAAAAAAGGCGGTATAGCCTGCGTACACGAGAATGGCTTTGTGACCATCCAGAAAGGCGATTGGAAAATACGTGTGCAGCGTACCATTTTGATCCCGCTGACCTTTGGCGGAACGGTGCCTTTCATGATCCAAAATGTATTGGCGGCTACGTTAGCTACTTTCCTTTGGGGATTCAAGACGGAAGATATTCAGACCTCGCTGCAAACTTTTATCCCATCGGCCGCACAGACGCCGGGCCGCATGAACATCTTCGAGTTCAGGGATTTCCGTTTCATGATCGACTTTGCGCACAACCCGGATGGCTATAAAGGTATCAAAGAGTTCCTGAGCCATATTGATTCGCCGTTGAAGATCGGCATCATCGCTGGCACGGGCGACCGCAGGGATGATGACATCCGGGAATTGGGCAAAATATCAGCTGAAATGTTCGATTACATCATCCTGCGACAGGAGAAGCACCTACGCGGGCGCACCGAGGAAAATATATTGAACCTGCTGATAGAAGGCATTCATTCGGTCGACCCCAATAAGCAATTCGAGGTAGTTCCTAAAGAAATTGAAGCGATCAAATACGCGATGAGCATGGCCAGGCCGGGAACATTTATCGTGGCGCTTAGTGATGTGATCGACAACGCGATAGAAACCGTACAAAACTACCAGGAGCAGGAAAGAAACGGGACGTTTAATGTGAGTTAATCTCCCAAAATGTCATTGCGAGTGACCGTAGGGAGCGCGGCAACCTCGTCGTTAGTGCATATAAGCCATGCATGCGACGAGGTTGCTTCGTCGTTCCTCCTCGCAATGACAAAGTTTTATAATTTAGCTTTCGGCACACTCAAATAATAATGCCACAACAGCTTAGCACCCAGTGTGCGATAAGGCGCCCAACCTTCAGCGATCTCCAATAATTTTTCCTGCGAAGTTTCTTTAGGCAGATTTTTGATCCGCTTCAAGGCATTCACCGCTGCCAGGTCTCCGATGGGGAATAAGTCTGCGCGGTGCAGTGCAGAGATCATGTACACATCCGCCGTCCAGTTGCCGATGCCTTTCAAGGCAACCAATTTGGCGCGCACTTCATCGTCGGGCAAGGTTGGAAATTCCTCTAAATTGATTTGCCCGCTGATGAGGGCTTCGGCCATGTATTTGATATAACCATTCTTTTGGCGGCTCACGTAGCAGGCGCGCATTTCTTCGTCGCTAAGCAGCAGGATACGCGCGGGGGTGATCTCCTGCACCCGCTCTTTCAACTTATTCAGGGCTGAATTTGCGGCAGCCAAAGAAACCTGCTGTTCCAGTATAATATGCACCAGCGATTCAAAACTGTTCGTCCTCGACCAGAATGGCGGGTAGCCGTAGGTATCGATGATGTTTTGCAGCTCGGCATCCCGTTTGCCAAGTTCATCGCAAAGGGATTGATAATTCGCAGGCGTAAACTCTTGTATCATAAAATTGTTATCTAAATTACTAATTTTCTTAGGATTTGGCATTTCCTTTACCGATTTTTACATACAATGAACAACCTGCCCCCATTAGCCGAGCGCATGCGCCCCAAAAGCCTGGACGACTATGTCGGCCAGAAACATTTGGTGGGCAAGGGCGCCGTTTTGCGCAAAGCCATCGAGTCGGGCGCCCTGCCGTCGATGATCTTTTGGGGACCGCCCGGTGTTGGTAAAACCACGCTGGCCTATATCATATCGCAAACATTGTTCCGTCCTTTCTTTGCGCTTAGCGCCATCAATTCGGGTGTGAAGGATGTGCGCGAAGTGATCGAAAAAGCAGCCATTTTAAAGGAACAAGGCGAGACACTGCCAGTATTGTTCATCGACGAAATTCACCGTTTTTCCAAATCGCAACAGGATTCATTGTTGGGTGCGGTTGAACGCGGCATCGTAACGCTGATCGGCGCGACGACGGAGAACCCGTCATTCGAGGTCATCTCGGCATTGTTGTCCCGTTGCCAGGTGTACATCCTGCAATCGCTTGAAGAAAGCGACCTGCTGAGCTTGCTGGATAAGGCCATGAAGGAGGACCCGGTGCTGCAACAAAAAAAGATCGATATCAAAGAATCGGAAGCATTGCTGCGTTTGTCCGGCGGCGATGCGCGTAAGCTGCTGAACATATTTGAATTACTTATCAATGCTTTCGACAGCAAAAAAATAACCATCACCAATGAAATGGTGCTGGAGCATGTGCAGCAAAATATGGCGCTGTATGATAAGGCCGGTGAACAGCATTATGATATTATTTCGGCCTTTATCAAATCCATGCGCGGCAGCGACCCCAACGGTGCGGTTTACTGGTTGGCGCGGATGATCATGGGCGGCGAGGACCCGCTGTTCATAGCCCGGCGTATGCTGATACTGGCATCCGAAGATATCGGAAATGCCAACCCCAATGCGCTGCTGCTGGCACAGTCCTGTTTTGAGGCGGTGAATGTGATCGGTATGCCCGAGTCGCAACTGATCTTATCACAAACGGCTATCTACCTGGCGTCTTCGGCTAAGAGTAATTCGGCTACCACCGCCATCGGCGCGGCAATGGACCTGATCCGCCGGACAGGCGATCTGCCGGTGCCGCTGCACCTGCGCAATGCGCCCACCAAACTGATGAAGAATATCGGCTATGGCAAGGATTATAAATATGCCCACAGCTACGAAGGCAATTTTGCCGAGCTGGATTTCCTTCCGGATGCCATCAAAGGCACCAAAATATACGACCCGGGCCAAAACGCCCGGGAGCATGAAGCGCGCGAAAAGCTGAAAAAGCTTTGGGGGGAACGTTATAAATATTAATTCGTAGAGACGCATAATTATGCGTCTCTATTATATTTGGGGCATGTATGCCATTAGAACCGCCACAACAGATGATGCGGCTATAATAATCGCTCTTGCTGAAAAAACATGGTGGCCCACCTATTCATCTATATTGGAAAAAGAGCAGATAACTTTTATGCTGGGCGAGATGTACTCTTTTGAAAAGATATCATCACAACTAAAAAAAGGCACGCAATCCTACCTGATATTGGAGGAAGAAGGGAACCCCGTGGCTTTTGCCAGTTACTCGCCCCGGGAGGAAAACCCCGAAATATACAAGCTGCACAAACTCTACTGCCTGCCCGAAACACAAGGCAAGGGTTATGGTAGAATATTGATCAACGAAGTTGCCCAAAAAACGCTGGATGCTGGTAAGCGTATATTAGACCTTAACGTGAACCGTCACAATAAAGCCAAAGATTTTTATGAGAGAATGGGCTTTGTGATCACTTATGAGGAAGACATAGTTATCGGCCCGTACTGGATGAATGACTACGTGATGCGGAAAGAACTGTAGAGACGCATAATTATGCGTCTCTACAACGATTGCCTGATCAGCTTGGTCGCATAATTGAGCATATAGATACCATAACAAGAGGTAGCTACCGCGGTGCCGATACCCACAAAAGCCAAAGCCTGCGTCTCTGTAAAAGTCTTATTCAATGACAAAACGATGCCCGTTATAGCGATCAGCGTTGTCCAGGTGGCCAGGTAGTAATCAATCTTTCTTTTGAATATTTTGGCCATAGGGTAAAAGTGCAGGCCGACTACCAGTGCAATAGCAGGAATAACCAGTTCAGGATGGCCGAGATTGATAACGGCATTCACCGCAATAAAGATCAAAAACCCTTCCGCGCCAAAAATGACGCCGAACCATATGCCGCTCTTCTTCCGGATAGCAATATCGGCCGCTGATGTCGCCTTCGGAAAATTCTTAGCTTGTTTGAATACAGCTATACTGCCTGCAAAGAAAGCGCCCACCAGTATGCCAAACCCGTAAAGTGCAACGTGATGGTCGCTGCCTTTTAAGCCGGCATTGGCTATGGTTGCCCATATGGACGTGAAAATTGCCATCAGCATCAAGCCACCGGCAATACCGGTGATCGCTTCCCGGGGGACGGTGTCGGTTGGTTCGTTCATGATATTGTCATGTAGAGACGCATAATCATGCGTCTCTACGGGGTTTTATCTTTCCAGTTTTGCTACCCTTGCCGGGGTATCTATTCCGGCCACGATAGAACGGGAGCTTAAAGCAATAGCGCGTATCGTCGAAGTAATGTTAGCCATATCCAGCGAGCTGACCTCGTCGCCAACGGTATGATATAATTTATCGATATCGATCTGGTCGGTAGAAATGGTATGCGCCGGGACACCAACGCGGGCCAGCGATGCATTATCACTGCGGT
>Ga0157374_10005634_pt1 | contig 10556 bp, 6 predicted proteins | sample M25metaG_FD_115308 | JGI IMG/M metagenome (GOLD analysis project Ga0157374, IMG submission 115308) | Miscanthus rhizosphere microbial communities from Kellogg Biological Station, Michigan, USA - M2-5 metaG | ecosystem: Host-associated > Plants > Roots > Rhizosphere > Soil | place: USA: Michigan... | reverse complement strand
CCGCCAGCAAATGGTTCGATGGGACAGGCGCTTTCGCCCAGCCGGCTCCTCTTACCTGGGGTAATTCACACAGAAGCTCAGTGAAAGGCCCTGGACGTGACGCTTGGAACATCTCCTTGTTCAAGGATTTCCACTTCACTGAAGGGACCGGTGTCCAGTTCAAGGCAGAGTCTTTCAACACATGGAACCACACGCAGTTTACAGGAGTTGACGCCGGCGTTCTCACTGGCCAACTCGGCACCGGCGCCAATGCTTATAACGGTAACGGAGGCAGGGTTAATGGCGTCGCCGATCCTCGTGTCTTCCAATTCGGCGCGAAGGCATATTTCTAAACAACAACCAACCAACATGCATTAGTCTCCACCCCTGGCAAGTGGACCGGTTTCGGCCGGTTCACCTGCCGGGGATTTTTTGTGTTAGAAACAGATCTTTCCTGCCGAACGCTGCGCTGGATTTAGCGCCGCCTTGGGCGCTATTTCAATGGATATTGTGGGCAATCCACGAGTTATGCGCAGCATCATTGGCGTACTGGTCTGACCAGATTGGTAGGACCAACAGTCAAATTTAGCTTGCCAACTTCCGGAAGACCGCCCTATGATTCTCTGCCATCGGTTGTAAGAGTTCGAATGAGAGCTCGAGTGATTCCCCATCACTGCTTACGCCGAAGTTGGAGGTCAAGCATGCGAATCAAGAGTTGGCTACAAGCCGCGGCATTGTTGCTCGTATTTACCGCAAGCAACGCATGGACGCAGGCATACGGAACGATCACCGGAACCGTCAGCGATCCCGCAGGTCAATCAGTTGTGGGCGCCAAAGTCATGGTCACCAACCTGGCTAACGGGCGAACCAGAACTGTGGAAACGAGCGAGGCCGGTGTTTATGTGATCCCATCGCTTAACCCTGCCACCTACACCATCAGTGTGGAACAAAGAGGGTTTAAGAAAGTCACGCAATCCAACGTTGTTCTGCAGGCCAGTCAGAGTTTGACACTGAATATCGCTCTCACAGTCGGCGGTGTCAACGAACAGATAACGGTAGAAGCCGACCTCGAACAGGTAGACACTTCTACACCGACGTTGAAGGAGGTTGTGGATCAGACACGCATGACGTCGATCCCTCTGAATGGCCGAAATGCCGCCACTCTAACTACGTTAGTGGCGGGTGCGGTAATCGCTCCGTCCAACAACTCGAATCAAGGCAACGCGAAGACCTTTCCGGCGGCGGTGTCGGTCGCAGTAAACGGAGCGCGCGAGAATCAGACTGGCTACTATCTGGATGGTGCTCCTAACATTGATCTCCTCAGTAACATCAACCAACCGTTTCCGTTTCCCGATGCGTTGCAGGAGTTCAGCGTCCAGACGAGTAATTACAACGCTGAATACGGACAGAATGCGGGCGGCGTAGTTTCGATCGTGACCAAGTCCGGAACCAACCAGTTTCACGGCAGCGCGTTTGAGTTTATCCGCAACCGCGTTTTTAACGCGGCGAATTATTTCGGCTATACGAATGGAAAGAAGACAGTAGATCCGCTCAAACGTAACCAATTTGGCGGAACGATTGGGGGGCCGGTATTGAGGGACAAGACTTTCTTCTTTGGCGGCTACCAGGGGACGCGGATTCGCAGCCTTCAGGGCGGGCTGAGCAGCTTCGTGCCGACTACAGCGAACATGAATGGAGACTTTTCCAACCTAAGCGCGACGATCAAGGATCCGGACACGGGGGTTGTGATTCCGTCGAAATTCATCAGCCCAACTCGCTTCGATCCTGCATCGATGAAGATGCTGACCTACATCCCTTCCGGTGGAACCACGGGGCAAGTTTCCTACAGCACGCCGATTATTCAGAACTATGACGAGTACATCCTGCGGGGCGACCACAAGATTTCATCGAAAGACACCTTGGTGGGCCGCTATTACTACAACCGCTTCTACAACGTAGGATCCTATGGCGGCAATCTTCTTGCCTACCGCCAGGGATCCACGATCAGCTCGCATAACGCGACCATTCAGGAGATGCACGTATTCTCGTCGCAACTGCTGAACGACTTTCGGTTCGGCTTCTCGCGATTGGTCTCAATCCGCCAGCCACCTGCCGGGACACCAAATGTGGCGACGTTTGGCGTTCCAATCTACCAGCCCCCGACGGCCCCGGCGATTCAGAGTATTTCGATCAGCGGCTACTTCAGCACGGGCGCGAATCCAACAGCCAAATTCCCGCGCACGGACTTTTCCTATATCGATGACGTTCACTGGGTTCATGGCAAGCATAGCTTTGCGTTCGGCGGGATCTTTGAGAAGGACCAGCTGAACATGGTCAACGTGCTGGGATTGCCCGGAACTTTTTCGTTTTCGGGCGATACGACGGGAAGTGCTATTGTGGATTTCATGACCGGGCGCCTGCGAACTTTTGGTCAGGCAAACGGCCAGCATGTAAAAAACCGCGATTGGGTACTGAATGGATATGTACAGGACTCCTATCGTGTGAACACCCGGCTGACACTTAGCTTTGGCGTTCGTTATGAGCCGTCGCAGGTGTTGCACAATCTTTGGCCGCAGAACCAGGCGTTTCATCCCGAAAATATTGCGGCGGGTGTTCGATCTGCAATGTTTCCAAACGCTCCAGCGGGTCTCTTGTTTTCAGGGGACAAAGGAGTGCCGGAGGATGGAACAACGGGCGACTACACCAACGTTGCTCCCCGAGTAGGGTTTGCCATCGATCCATGGGGCAACGGCAAGACCAGCATCCGTGGCGGGTTCGGGATCTTCTATGACTCGCGCATTCCTGCGCTCGCGAACAACAGAATGCTGGGTGCTGCACCCTATAGCGCAACGGTTTCTCTGACAACGCCAGTGGGACATTTCAGTAACCCCTATCAAGGGGTCACGAACCCATTTCCGGCAGTCTTTCCTCCCTCGTCGAGCGCAACGTTTGTAACACCGGTCCAGGTGTTCACCTGGGACATCCATAACAAGTTCATCACACCAAGGAATTACATGATGAACTTGGCTGTGGAGCAGGACCTTGGTCTTGGACTTCTGAGCCGAATTGCTTATGTGGGATCTCGTGGCCAACACATGACGATTACGCTCGAACAGAATCCGGCTGTCTACATCCCATTCCAGACCGGCTCGTCAACTTCAGCTTGTTCGCTTACGACGGACCAACGTCGTGTCTACAACAATCCGGGGGCAGCCTGCACCAATTCTGCTCCGCCCCCGACGTCGTTCTCCAACATCTATACGCAAAACAACTCTGGAAATTCCTGGTATCACTCAGCGCAGTTCTCACTAACCAAGCCGCTTTCGCATGGCTTAACAATCCTGGCGAGTTACACGTGGTCAAAAAGCACAGACAGTCTGCCCTTCAATACCGACGCCGCAACTTTCGGAACCTCGGGCTACTATGTACTGCCAATTACGACCCCGAACTTCCGCAGGCTTGATAAAGGTTTGTCGGACTACAATCACGCAAATGTCTTCGTCACCTCGTATGTATTGCAGACTCCCAAACTCCAAAATCTGAATGGTTTTACCCGGAGTGTGCTGGGAAACTGGGAGACATCGGGTGTCTTTACGGGTGAGTCTGGTGCACCGTTGAACGTCACCGCGGGTATAGATCAGTCAAAAACAGGTATCGGTGCCGATCGCGCCCAATGGTCGGGAGCGTCACCTTATCAGAAGGGCGCTTGCAGTGGAACAACAGCGGCGTGCCGGCAGTGGCTCAACAGATCCGCCTTTTCACTTCCTCCGGTCGGAACCCCCGGTAATGTTGGCAAGGGGCAGTTCATCGGACCAGGATTCTGGAACTGGGATATGTCCGCCGTGAAGAACATTCCGTTCACAGAACGTTTTGTAATGCAGTTCCGGGCAGAGTTCTTCAATACTTTCAACCACACTAACTTCTCCTATAACGCGGCCGGAGTGACCAGCGGAGGAACGACTGCAGGTTCTGTGACCCAGGCAAACCCGAGTCTTGCGTCATTTGGCGAGATTCTGGGTGCAGCAGACCCGCGCATACTGCAATTCGCACTTAAGTTTAGTTTCTAAGTGCGGTTACCATTCAACTCGATGGATGACCGCATGACTAAGTGTTTCGGTACAAACGCGCATTGGCGGGCTGCGATGATTTTCGAAGCAAATGGTCCAAGTATTATTCAATTGGCACTTAAGGTGGTTTTCTGATGATGAAATGGCGAGTCGCCGCGTCCTTACCATGGTTTGGTCTTTTGACATTGGCAAGCGCGCAGGCGCCCCCCAAGAATCCAGTAGGCCACGGGGCTGAAGTTGTTGCGGCAGGCCGGGCGGTATTCAACCGGACTTGCACCGCTTGTCACGGAGTGGACGGCAACGAAGGTGAGCGCGCACCTGCGCTCGTCGGCGACCGTCGCTTCTTTCGTCTGAGCGAAGGCGCACTCTACGACACAATCAAGAACGGCATTCCCGGAACTCCAATGATGGCCATGGGTGGAGCAATGGACGATAGGGACGTCTGGCGAGTTGTTGTGTTTATCCGCGCTATGCGTGGCTCGGCCAGCGAGACAGACGTTGCGGGCAATGTTGAACACGGCCATGAGATCTTCGCGGGCAAAGGCGGATGCGCAAAGTGTCATGCCATACAGGGCAAAGGTGGAACCATAGCACCAGACCTGTCAAACGTGGGCGCGGAAATGACGTTGAAGCATTTGCGCGAATCGCTCACAACAGAGACGCCGATAACCAGAGGCTACACGCCAGTGACGGTGGTATTAACAAATGGGCAGACACTAAAAGGCGTTGCCAAGAACGAAGACGCTTTTTCGCTCCAGCTCCTCGATTACGACAACCACCTTCACTTGATTGACAAGGCAGATGTACGACAGGAAGATGAGGGCACAAAATCGCTGATGCCGCATGACTATGACAAGCAACTGACGAAGGATGAATTTCAGGATCTATTGGCCATGCTGGCAAAGCAGACGCGCGATGGCGGCCGAAAAAAGATTGAAGGCGACGGGGAGGTGGGACGTTGAAAGCCCTACTTCTCGTCGCACTCATGAGCACGCTCTCCGCTGGCGCGCAGATCAACGACAAGCAACTGGAACAGCCTCCCGGACAGGATTGGCTGCATTACAACGGCGATTACCAAAGCAAGCGCTTCAGCACGCTTGATCAGATCACAACTGAAAATGTTGGTTCGCTCGTAAACAAGTGGACCTTTCATGTTCCCGGGCAAGGTGGACTTGAAAGCGTACCAGTCGTTGTCAACGGAGTTATGTATCTAACGCAGCCGAACGCGATTTATGCGCTCGATGGAAAAAGCGGCCGTCTCATCTGGAGTTATCATCACCAGCTCGCGAAGGTAAAAGATCGTGAAGGCCCTCATCGCGGTGCAGCCGTTTACAAAGATCGCGTGTATTTCACCACCACAGACGATTTCTTGTATGCGCTTGATGCTGCCAGCGGAAATGTGCTTTGGCAGGTAAAGATCGCCGAAACTGATGAAGGGTTTTCTTCACCGGCAGCACCGCTGATTGCGAAGGGCAAAGTAATCGTCGGCATTTCTCCAGGAGATCGCGGGCTTAACGGATTTCTCGACGCATACGATGCCGAGACCGGCAAGCGGTTATGGCGATACGATCCCATTCCGCACGGCGGTCAGCCTGGTTCAGAGACGTGGGCAGGCGACTCGTGGCAGCATGCAGGCGGCGATACCTGGCTCACTGGCAGCTACGATCCGGAACTGAATCTGCTGTATTGGGGAATTGGAAATCCATCGCCAGACTTCAATGGCGACGTGCGAGCCGGCGACAATCTCTACACCGAGTGTGTCGTAGCGCTCGATCTCGATACCGGAAAAATGAAGTGGTACTTTCAGTTCACTCCGCACGACACAATGGACTGGGACGCAGTTGAGATTCCGATCCTCGTGGATGCTCCATTCAACGGCAAGCCGCGCAAGCTTCTTGTCCAGGCAGATCGCAACGGGTTTTATTACGTGCTCGACCGCGTAACCGGCGAGTTCTTACACGGGAGCCAATTCGAGCGCAGTCAGAACTGGGCAAGCGGATTGGACGCCAAAGGCAGGCCCATGCGAGTGCCTGGCAAAGATCCTACGCTGACCGGAGTGAAGATCTGCCCGTCTTCAATTGGTGCAACGAACTGGATGTCGCCCACTTACGATCCTGACACCGGATGGTTTTACTTTGTTGCACTCGAGGGTTGCGGCATGGCGACAATGAACACTGAAACATTCCGGCCCGGCGGCTACCAATATCGCGCCGGAGGTGATGTGCTGCTCAAAGATAGCACATGGAAAGTCTCTGTGCGCGCGCTGGAACTGACGACGGGTAAACAGATGTGGGAGACTCCGCGTGTAGGTTCAACCAATCTCGGCGGCGGTCTCGTCTCAACCAAAGGTGGAGTTATCTTCTCCGGTGAGTCGCCCGGGCAATTCGTTGCGCTCGATCCCAAGACCGGGAATAGGCTGTGGCATTACAACACTGGGCAGGAAATCAACGCGCAGCCGATCACGTACATGGTTGATGGCAAGCAGTACGTTGCCATCGAATCCAATTCAGATGTTTTTGGCTTTGCTTTGTTCGAACCGGAGAAGCCTTCAAAATGACCAGGACAAAAACAGCAAGTTGGGCGTTACGTTTTATTGCGCTCGTCATATTCTCAGCGCAAGTGGCATCATCGCAGGAGCGCTACTCAATTACGGATGAAGACGCAATGGGGCCCGGCTCACCGCGCGTTGTGGTGCTGCACGATCGCACAGCGGGAGCTGAAGCGGCCATCGCACCCAGCGAAGGTGGGGAGCTCAGCAGCATTAAAGTGACACGAAACGGACAGATGGTCGAATTGATTTACAACGCGCGCAATTATGCGGCCACAGGTTTTCATGGCCGGGGACCCCTGCTGTGGCCCGCGGTTGGCGCGCAATATCCAGTCGGCACCATTCCAAAAGCGAGTTGCGGAATGGGTACATATCCGGTGAGGGGCAAAACGTATGAGATGCCGTGTCACGGATTCGCCAAGGATGTGCCGTGGAAGGAAATTTCACGCGGATCCAACGCGCATGGCGCGAGCGTAACAGTGGAACTGCAGGATTCCGACGCCACACGCAAATACTATCCGTTCGCATTTCAACTTGATGCGATCTACGAGCTTGCTGACGGGCACCTTACGGTGGATTACGTAGTCAAGTCCGATCAGTCAAATCCTGAACCGATGCCGTTCTCCATCGGTAATCATCTTGGCTTTAATATTCCGCTGCTCAAAGGTGGCAATCCCGCAGATGTTAAGTTGGAGACCCAAAACACTGTTCAGTTGCTGCGCAACTCTGCGGGTGTCCTTAGCGGCGAAAGCAAGCCGCGCACGTTTGATCCTCCAGAGACGCTAGGCAGTTTCGATGCTCACGTTGCTCTTCCGCTCGCCGGCTATCGCAGCCAACCGTTCGCGCGCCTCGTCGATCCTTCGGGCATGACCGTGCGCGTGACGGAAACATCAACGTCGACACTACCTGAGCCGCTGATTCGATTCAATGCCTATGGCGGTCCAACACAGGGATACTTCTGTCCCGAACCATGGTTCGGCGTGCAGAACTCGCTGAACACCGGCGTAGGTCTGATCAAATTGCCGGCAGGCGACAGTTGGAAATTTCGGATGCTGATCGAGATTGAGGCTCCAAACACGCAAGCGCCTCAAGCGGGAACGGGGGTCAAACGCTTTGGAGGAGATTTCGCGTTTGTTGAAGGCCCGGTGTGGGTCACGAAAGATGGCGGCTATCTTCTCTTCAGCGATATCTACAATTCAAAGACGATGAAGATGTCGCAAGCGAATCAGCCAAGCCTGTACCGGCGATTTACAAATGCAGGCAACGGAAACACGATGGATGCCCAAGGCAGGCTATACACGGCGGAGCGAGACGGCCATCGCATCTCGCGACTGGAGACGAATGGCGAAGTCTCAGTGGTAGCTGACCAATATGAAAGCAAGCGATTCAATTCACCGAACGATGTCGTGGTGCGTAAGGACGGGAACGTCTACTTCAGTGATCCGGCATCAGCGGCCGTGCTGGAGAAAAGGGAACTCGATTTCAATGGCGTTTATCATGTTTCCCCCAATGGCCAAGTGAGTCTCGTGGCAAAAATGACGCGGCCGAATGGTGTGGCTCTCACCCCGGATGGGAAAACACTCTACGTAGCAGATACCACTGATCGCAAAATCATCGCGTACGACCTTGATGCTGCGGGCGACACGTCGAACGAACGCGTCTTCATATCTGAGATCAACGGCGGCCCTGACGGATTGCGAGTGGCAGCAAATGGAAATGTCTATATTGCCGCTGGACCAATCTTGATCTACACTCCTGCAGGAAAATTGATCAAGAGCATCAGTTTTCCTGAGGTTGCGGCCAATTGCGAATTTGGCGGACCGGATTTGAAAACTCTTTTCGTGACGGCTCGTACGAGTGTCTATAGCGTACCTGTGCCCGACAAAGGATGGACGATCCATTAAGTCAATCAGCGCCGTCGTTTGTCTCATGACGACGTTCGCCTTTTTCATTCAGGTCGAACGCAGCACCAAGCAGCGCAATGTGAGAGAACGCCTGCGGAAAATTACCGACCAGGCGTTTGCGTCCGTTGTCGTACTCTTCCGCAAGAAGGCCAGTGTCGTTCGCGAGCGATAGCAGGTGTTTGAAGAGCTTGTGCGCATCGTCCTCGCGACCAATCATCTTCAGATTCGAAACCATCCAGAAACTGCAGGCCAGAAACTTGCCTTCGGTGCCGGGCAAGCCATCTTCTGTCTTACTCGTGTCGTAGCGCATCACCAGTCCGTCTTGCATCAGATGTTTTTCGATTGCCGCAACTGTTCCTGCGATCCGTGGATCTTCAGGAGGGAGGAATCCAACCATGGGCATTAAGAGGACAGATGCGTCAAGCTGATTGGAACCATAGGCTTGGGCGAAACTGTTCAAGTTCGTGTTGAATGCCTTCGCGCAGATCTGCCCGTGGATCCTTTCTCTTAAAGTTTTCCAGCGAGCTAGGGGGGCGTCAAATGCGCCTTTTTCAGCGATCTTTATTGCGCGGTCGAACGCCACCCAGGCCATCACTTTGGAGTAGGTAAAGTGCTGCGGTTCACCGCGGACCTCCCATATTCCGTGATCAGGCTGCTCCCATATGGTCTCTAGATGCTTCACGAGTTTCGAGAGCAGTGAAAAGTCCGCCGCGCGATTGTCTTCCCGGAGGGCCGAACACGTCCAGAAGAATGCATCGAGTACTTCACCGTAGGTGTCGAGTTGTAACTGCACAGCTGCTGCGTTACCTACGCGGACCGGCTGCGAATTCTCGTACCCCGCCAGCCCAGTGACTTCCCACTCCGGAAGAATTCGTTCTCCCGCAATTCCGTACATAATCTGAATCTGGTCAGGCTTGCCGGCGATCGTGCGCTGCAGCCAGCGCATCCACTCAAGCGCCTCTTCGTAATAGCCGCCGTTCATCAGTGAGAGAAGCGTGAACGTAGTATCGCGCAGCCAGCAGTAACGGTAGTCCCAGTTACGCACTCCACCTAGATCTTCGGGCAGTGAGGTTGTTGGCGCAGCGACTATGCCTCCGGTCGGCTGAAACGTAAGAGCTTTGAGAGTAATGAGCGAACGTTCCACCATCTCTGGATATGGTCCCTTATAGGTTCCTTTCGAACACCATTTCTCCCAGTACTCAAGCGTTTGTTTGAATGCCTTTTTCGTATCGATTGAATAGCCGAGTGGACCCTCGCGATAATCTCCGTAATGGCCATAACTCAGCACAAATGAAATCGATTCTCCTTTCTGAACGGTGAAGTCGCTGATAGTCGTGAATTCTTTTCCCTCGAGTGGAGCATCGGTCTGCAGTTCGACTGCATCAGGGCCGGCAACCGCACGGATGCCACGGTCCGTTCGCTGCACCCACGGGACCGCTTGCCCATAGCTGAATCGAATTGCAAGAATGCCGCGCATCGCGACATTACCTTCCAATCCATTAACAATCCTGACCACATGCGAGTGCGAACCACGCAGCGGCATAAAGTCGAGAACCTGAACCTTGCCTTCTGTTGTCTCGTAATTCGTTTCCAGAATGAGAGTGTGTGGTTGATAGCGTCGTGCGATTGAGCGGGGCGTGGTTGCTGGGCCAAGTTGCCAATAGCCGTTATCTTCGGTGCCCACCAGAGCCGCAAAGCACGCGGCTGACGCAAAGTTAGGCCAGCACAACCAATCGATGGAGCCATTCCGACTTACAAGCGCGGCGGTGTGCAGATCGCCGATGAGTGCGTAGTCTTCGATCAGCAATGGAGTCCACTCCTATTGTTCGTGATAGCTGCGCATTAGGCCACCATCGATCACGTAAGTGGATCCTGTTACGTATCCGGCTTTATCTGATGCCAGGAAAGCTGCAAGATTAGCCACATCCTCAGGCATACCAAGACGGTTCAACGGGATGTTCTTGAGCAGAGCCTGCATCTCCTCTTTGTCGGCCATCAGCTTTTTGTTAATGGGAGTTTGGATCGCGCCGGGAGCAATGTTGTTGATCGTGATGTCTT
>Ga0157374_10005631_pt1 | contig 10557 bp, 4 predicted proteins | sample M25metaG_FD_115308 | JGI IMG/M metagenome (GOLD analysis project Ga0157374, IMG submission 115308) | Miscanthus rhizosphere microbial communities from Kellogg Biological Station, Michigan, USA - M2-5 metaG | ecosystem: Host-associated > Plants > Roots > Rhizosphere > Soil | place: USA: Michigan... | reverse complement strand
GAATTGTGGCCGCACCAAAAGTCTTGCTAATGCTGGGTGGCGCCACCACGGACTCTGTCTGCTGCGCGAGAGCCGTGCCTGCGGAAGCGGTGAGTGCTGGAGCGCCGGCGGCCGAATCCTTATAGAAGAAATTGTTGGTGTCGTGGCCTCCATCAATTGCGGGCGAGATCAGGGTAGTTGTGATCTGCGCCGTGCAAGTCGCATCGCTATAGAACTTGCCGGACGCCGACGAACTGCTCAGGCTAATCGTCGTGGGCTGAGTCAGGCTGGTCGGGCTTCCGGTCTGGGCGTCGGCCGACTGCAGGGAAATCGGTGACGAGCACGCGTTGGTCTGCACGCTGAACGCCGCCGAATTGAAGCGCAAACTGGTGAAAGCTTCCGTCTGCTGGATTGAGGTCCAGCCGGTCGCAGCAACCGTAATCACCGGGTCACCAATCAGAGTGTCCTTGTAGAAGAAGCTGCCGGTGCTGGTATTGGCCGCGATGAGCGCCGTCGTAGTTGGGCTCGAACAAGCCGCGTCGCTGAAAAATGCTCCGCCTGCCGAGTTGGTAGACAAGTTGAGCGTAGTTGGCGTTGCCACCGTTGCAGCCGACCCGTTGCCATTCTGTAGCTGCACGCTGATCTGCGGCGAGCAAAGCCCAATGAGTGTGGCGAGTGCATTCGTCGAGAACGCAAGCTTTGGATTCACGGCCAGTGTCTGAGCGTTGGAAGTGCCGCCACCCGGCGCCGGATTGGTCACGGTGATGGGGAATGAGCCCGCGTTGGCCACATCCGCGGCAGTAATCGCCGCCGTTACTTGCGTGGCGCTGACAAACGTTGTGGTCCGAGCCGAGCCGTTAAAGTCTACAGTCGAAGTATTGATGAAATTCGTGCCATTGACCGTCAGCGTAAATGCAGCATCGCCCGCCGTCTTGGTTGTAGGCGAAATGCTGGTCGTGGTGGGAACCAGATTGTTGACGGTAAACGTCTGCGCGTTGGAAGTACCGCCGCCAGGGGCCGGATTCGTGACCGTGATGTTGAATGTCCCTGCTGTGGTCAAGTCACTGGCCGGGATGGAAGCGGTCACCTGGCTCGCGCTGACAAAGCTTGTAGTGCGCGGCGAGCCGCCGAAATTCACTACTGAGTTCGTTACGAAGTTTGTGCCATTTACTGTCAGCGTGAAAGTTGCGTCGCCGACATTCTTGCTGGTGGGAGAAATGCTCGTGGTCGTCGGGACCGGATTGTTGACGGTCAGCGTTCCCGCCGTTGCTGCGGTGCTTGTGTTGAAATTCGGAGTCGCAGCAGGATTGTAGGTCGCGTTGATGCTGTAAGTTCCCGACACTACCCCGCTCAGAGAGAAACTGGCCGAGGCCGCACCACCGGCGACCGTTCCCGAGGTCACCGTGCCGATCGTGGTCGCACCCTGTTTCACCGTGAAGGTCACGGTGCCTTCGTTCACTGCGGCTGTGGATGGGCTGACAGCAGTGACGTTCGCGGTCAAATTCGCGCTTCCGCCTGTGGTGCCACTGGAATTTCCGACGGTCGTCGTTGTGTTGGCTGCGTTGACGGTCAGCACTCCGGGACTAGCAGTGCTGGTATTGAAGTTCGGTGTCGCGGCTGCCGGGTTGTAGGTAGCGTTGATGGTGTATGCGCCTGCGTTGACGCCGCCCAGGGAGAGACTCGCAGTAGCCGCGCCGGCGGCGACTGTTCCCGAAGTCACCGTCCCAATGGTGGTGGCGCCTTGCTTGATCGTGAACGTGACTGTGCCTTCGTTCACCGCGGCTGTCGAGGGGCTGTTCGCCGCGACATTGGCCGAGAGGGTCACGTTCGGCCCGCCAAATGTTCCGCTGGCATTGGAAACTGTGGTGGTGGTGTTGGCCTTGTTGACGGTCTGCGTGACCGCGGCTGAAGTGCTTGCACCAAAGGTATTCGTAACTCCTGCATAGGATGCAGTGAGACTGTGTGATCCTGCCGTCAGCGCCGAGGTTAAAATCGAAGCCGTGCCCGCGTTCAGAGTAGCGGTTCCCAGTGACGTGGCGCCGTCCAGGAAGGTCACCGTGCCGCCGGTCGGAGTCGTAGGACCGGTTAATTGGGCGACAGTCGCAGTGAGAGTCGTGGACTGGCCAAACACAGACGGGTTCACTGAACTTGCGAGCGTGGTTGCGGTGTTCTCGACGACGTTTAGCGCACCCGTAGTTGTTGCAGTACCCGCTTGGCAAGTCGCGCCGCCATTTCCTGCAAGTACGGTAAACGTCGTTGAGCCCGGCGGCGTCGCGTTCGTAGTACTGATGGTCAGTGTGGAGTTCACACTACCGCCAGTGCTGGTAACCGAGCTGGGACTAAATGATGCTGTTGCCCCGGCAGGGAGGGCGGTAGTGACACTCAGAGGCGAAGTGCATGAGCTGCCGTTTCCATTGAAGGTTACGGTGACGGGATATGTGGCCGAGCTGCCTGGAGCGACCGGATTCGGAGATTGCGTTCCGACTGTAACCGTATTGGGTTTCGCATCTGTGAATGTGTTTTGTGCCTGTGATCCCGACTGCGCGCCAACCGCGGTAACGTAGAAACGAATATTCAGATCGTGCTCATCCGTTACAAAACTGCTGTCCGAAATGTTTCCGTTGTTGTCCGCTATAGCAAAATACGGTCCATGCGCATCAAGTAGCGGATATTCCATCAACGTTAGCGTGACTGTTTCTCCCGGTCGCCAGCCGCTACCCGTGATGGTGACGACCGTGTCCGGAGGATAGTCAGCCGAATCCGTTTTGACGGTGGCGAAGCCATACAGTTCCGTGCTGGCAAGATTCGTCCCGCCGGCAGCCAGAAAACGTCCATCCAGGCCCAGCGCGCTTCCGGTCAGGCCGGGGCGCGCCACACTCATCGCGCCCGTGGTCTGGAAAGAATCACTCCAAGGGGAATAAAGTTCGGCTGAATTCAAGTCGGTGCCAGCCGAACTTCCGCCCACGATCAAAATCGCATTGTTGTTGGGAAGGAGAAAAGCGCTGTGTCCACTAAGCGGAGTCGCCAAACTCGACGCTGACGGGGTGATCTCGCCAGTTGCGGGATCAAAAACTTCGGCGGAAGCAAGGTCAATCGAACCATTGCTCCCGCCGATCACCGCAACTTTGCCATCAAGCGTGGTTGTCGCTGTGGCCGACATGCGAGGTGTAGAAAGATTCGGACCGGCCGCCACCGTGTTCGACACGGGATCGTAAATATCCACCGTATTGAGAGCATTGACGCCATCCGCCGTCCCGCCTATTACCAAAATCCGGCCGTCGAGTAGCTCTGCCGCAGCATGATTCATGCGAGGCGAGGTGAGTATGCCCGCGCTGGTGAAACTGTCATTGAGAGGATCAAAGATTTCCAGACTGGAAAGCGCGCCACCCGAATTGTGCCCTCCCGCGAGCAACACGCGCCCATCACGCAAAAGGGATGCGGTGTGCCCGGCCCGCGCATCCTGCATTGCCCCTAACAAAGTCCATGAACCTGCGTTGGGATCGTAAACTTCAGCGGAGTTAGTGATGCCGCCACCCGCATCGCCACCGGTGACAAGCACGCGACCATCTCCTAGCAGCGTAGCGGTATGTCCCGAGCGCCGAGAGTTCATGGGAGCAGCGGCTGAAAAAACTCCATTCGTAGCGAAAAGGTCGCTGCTCGCCGACGCTCCATTTGCGTCCGAACCACCAGAGATCAGGACTCTGCCGTCCTGCAAAAGGACCGAGCTCGCGCCGAAACGCACGTCTCCCATGGCGTTCCAGTTCTGCCACGTGCCCGCCGGAACATTGGGAACGGATGCTGTGAGAGCAAACACGCATAGCAAGACGAGACCACTGGTGGTGAATAACTTTTTGGCCAGGCGCAAGTGAGTGCCTCCGTAGACGGAGATTTACCTTGGCCCGAAACGGGAGTTTTTTCGGGTCGCTAACGAATCAACTTAGGGGGATCGAGCAAGGGGAGAACAAGGGAGGCCAAGCGTATAAGAGCAATGGCATTGCCAAACGATGCGAATTACGCGGCATATAAATGGTTTGTTTCCTGAGGCTTGAGTTTTGTTTCAGGCGTGATCCAGTCGCTGGTGAATACTTTTGCGAAGTGGATGAAGGTACAGTAACCACCTGAGGCCAATCTTGCCGGCCTCCGAAACAGGACGGTCTTTTATTACGAGGAGTGCGAAAATGCCAGTCGAATGGGTCGCAAGAGTTCGCACCGCCAGCGGCCACTGGCTTCGTGGTCGTCGACGATGAGAATTCCGTATATCTGACATTAGCTGTGAGAGGCGTGCTCACTGAACGAAGAAGGTGATCGCACAGACTGATCAACACTCGCCGTGGAACTTTCGGCCCTTATCGCAGGAATGGGGATTGTAGCTGCGACGGTCGTTCCCTCGTTCCCGGATTCTATGGTGATTGTGCCATTGAAGTGCCGGAGACGTTCGCGCATGCCACGTAATCCGACACCGGAACGCCCTGCCTGAACCTCTGCCAAACGCTGAGTAGACATTCCTTTGCCGCGATCGCGGACTTCCAAACTGATTTTTGTTGAGTCTTTGAAGATACTGATTGTGGCGGTCTTACTCCCCGCGTGGCGGTGGATATTGGTTAACGACTCCTGCACCAGCCGGAACAGCATCAGCTCCATATCACCCGGCAATCGCCCAAAGTCCTCTGGCATCTCAAGTCGTACATCAAGGTCGCTGCGCTCGGAAAGCCCCTCAACATACCAGCTTATCGCCGAATACAGTCCGCTCTCATCGAGCAACGGAGGATGAAGAAGATACGATGTTGTGCGGATCTCACGGTGAAGCTGCTGAATGCTCTCTTGTATTTGTGCGATGTCTGCTGCAATTTCCGGTGCTTTGCGGCCTGCCTTCTGAATAATCTGAGCAACATTCATTCCCAGCACCGTGAGGGTCTGGCCGGCGCTATCGTGTAGTTCACGCGCAATATGTCGGCGTTCTTCGTCTTGGCTCGTCAAAAGTTTCCACGATAGCTCCCGTACCTGATCGGATTGCCGAAGGGCATCGGCGTTACGCTGTTCCAGTTCTTGTGTGCGATCTTTCACTTCGGCTTCGAGCGTTCCCGAAACTTTGCGGTATTGTTCTTCGCTGCGGTGCAAAGCCTCGAAAAGTTTCGCATTGTCGATGGCGATGGACGCGTGTTTGGCGATACCCTCGACGAGGCGTTCGTCGCGTTCTGAGAACACGCCCGCCTTGGGGTGTCCGTAAAAGAGACCGCCCAGAACCTCGCCCGAACGAGAAACTACCGGTACCCACAAATAGCTTCGCACGGGGAGATGCCCGGGAGGCATTCTGTAATGGGGTGCGTTATTTCCGTAACGTTCATCTTTGATTACATCATCCAGACTGACTGTTAATTCTCCGCTAAATGTTGGCGCAAAAACACACGTATTTCGCGGCATGGAAAATTGTGAAAACTCTTCCGGAGCCGTGCCCGAGAGCGTGTAAAGCATGTAGGCTCCGCCATCGTCCTTAGTGACGTTGCAGAAGAACGCGCCGAATCCAGCCTCGCTAAGTTCCCGGCCAGCGTCGGTGGCTGCCTGCACTAGTTTTTTCAAGTCCAATTCTGAAGCCAGTGCTGCACCAACGCCCCTTAGTATCTGAAGCTCCTGTTCGCGCTGGCGGACCTGATTCTCAGACTCCTTTCGAAGACGGGAAAGCCGCAATTGAGTCTCAACCCGGGCGACTAACTCGCGGGCGGAAAATGGTTTGATTAGATAATCGTCGGCTCCCGCATAGATACCTTCGACTCGAGATTCCTCCCCAGCGCGAGCAGAAAGGAGAATCACCGGGATGCTCGCGGTGCGAGCATCAGCACGGATATGTTTGATCAAGCCGAAGCCATCCAGTTTCGGCATCATGACATCAGTCAGGATAAGATCCGGTACTTGTTCCTGAATCGCTCTAAGAGCGGCTTCACCGTCGCCGACGGCACGAACCTGCAATATTGGGGAAACGAGTTTCGTTACGTAATCGCGCATGTCGGCATTGTCGTCGACCACCAAAATCTGCGCACGGTTCGGAGACAGCCCTATGCCGCCGGTTTTTTCCGATGGCACGAGCGGACCAACAGCTACCTCGGTGGCTGGCAAGTCTGGCAACCAGTGAGATGCTTCCTCTACGTAGGTTTCGCCATTCAGCGATGTGCTGCTCAGCGACCGTTCCGCACCAATACGATCGGCGGGCAAATGAGCGGAACCGAGCGGGACCGACACGGTAAAAGTGCTACCGGAACCCATTTTGCTTTCGACTCCCACTGACCCGCCGTGCAGTTTTGCCAACTCCTGCACTAAGGCAAGACCAATGCCGCTGCCTTCGAAGGTCCGGCCGTGAGCGTTTTTGACGCGATAAAAACGCTCGAAAAGGTGGGGTACATCTTCCGCGGGTATGCCGGTCCCGGTGTCCCTCACCATCAGTTCGATGGCGTTGCCCGCTTTTCGAAGCTCGATTTCAATTTCACCGGCGAAGGTAAATTTGAACGCGTTTGACAGCAGGTTAAAGACAATTTTTTCCCACAAGTCACGATCTACATACACGTGTTCGCCAATTTTGGGGCAATTTATGAGGAACCGCAGACCAGCTTTTTCAATCATTGGACGAAAGACGGTCGCTAGTTCGGAAGTGAGCTGAGATAAATTCGCGGGGTTAAAGCTCGCCTGAAATCGTCCGGCCTCGATCCGCGAGAAATCCAAAAGAGTGTTGACCAGTTTCAAGAGCCGCAACGAATTTCGATGGGCGATATCCAGACGCTCGTGATACCCGGGACCGAGTTGCGCCGATTCTGCGAGTAAATCTTCTAACGGACCCAGCATCAGAGTCAGTGGAGTACGAAATTCATGACTCACATTGCTGAAAAACAAAGTTTTCGCCTGGTCGATCTCGGCCAAGGCTTCGGCGCGTTTTTTCTCTTCCTCATAAGCTCGGGCATTCGCGATGCTCGCCGCAATTTGCCCAGCGATGAGATTGACAAATCCGGCGTAGCTCACATCGAGCGGCCGGTAAGGATTAAGGCCGGCGATGAGGACGCCGGCCGGTTTGTCTTGCGTCTGGCTGGTGATAGGCAAAAGCAACGCGCGCGAAGGGGATGTGTCCCAGGCTCCCGATGGGAGAGGCTCGAAGCGCGAAACCAAGTCTTCTACCAATACAGAATCTTTTCCCGAGAGAAGAGTGTTGAAGGGCCACTTTCCCGGGGACTTGGCAAGGTGGACGATTGCAGGCGCCGCGCCATGGCCGGCTTCCAATCCCGTGCTGCAGGATAGGATGGCTTGCTTGCGGTCCTCCGAAAACAAATAAATGAGAGTAAACGGCAAGTCGTGCTGATTATCACCGAGGATTCGTGAGAGCGAGGCAACAACATCCTGCTCTGTGATCGACTTGCTTAACTCTGTAGCTAAAGAGCGCAGCGTCCTGAGGCGGCGTTCACTGATGATGCGGTCCGTTTCTTCAGTGACCACACAAAGATGACCTGCTACTTTGCCTTCGTCATCCGAAAGAGGGCTATACGAAAACGTGTGATATGTTTCTTCGCGGTATCCACTGCGTTCCAGGAAAAGCAGCAGGGCCTCATCCCATGTCGCCTGGCCGGTGCTGAGAACTCTTTCGATACGAGGACCGATGTCTCCCCAAATCTCCTCCCACACTTTGTCAGAGCGCTGCCCCAGCGCCCATGGATGTTTTTTGCCAAGAGTCATTTTGGCGTAAGCATCGTTATAGAGAAACGTGAGTGCGGGGCCCCAACTCATCCACATAGCAAAGCGCGAAGCCAGCATAACGCGAACAATCGTTTTCAAGCTTTTGGGCCAATCCGCCAGCGGGCCGAGCGGAGTTGTTGTCCAATCAAAGCCAGAGACTAGTCTTCCGAGCACACCCATCTTTGCCCATTCGACTGGAGTTACAGAATCCATTTCCGGAAGGGTCGGGTCTGCGGTATCGGCGTTTCCGAAAGATTTGTTGATGGTCGGAATCAAATCCCGTGGCAGGTCGGATTTGGTTAGCGCACCCTGCGCGTTCACCGTGCGCGCCTGCTCTCGTGCAATGGTGACATCGTTTTGCGTAACGACGATGACGCAACAATCTGGAATTTCCCGCCGAATCACTTTCGTCGCCTCAAGCCCATCCATGCGAGGCATGTTGATGTCCATGAGCACGACTTGCGGGCGCAGAGCGCGGGCTTTTTCAATCGCTTCGATGCCGTCGCCTGCTTCACCACAAACGCGATAGCCCGAATGGGACTCAATAAATGCTCGAGCGGTGCGGCGGAACAGTTCGTGGTCGTCTGCAATCAGTATATCGATCGACATGTGTCTTTAAAACTCATGTGTCTTTAAAACTAAAGAGCCGCAGGCTAGCCAGCGCCTTCCCAGAACAGACCCCCTAATCTTCTATATGAGATAGAGTAGCCGGGCATATACAGTGAATCCGGTATCCAGAGGGGCGCGATTTAAGCGTCAGCCTCAATGACCCTCCTGTTGCGCAGTAACGACGATGACACTGCGCGCGACGCATTCGAATCACAAGCGCCAGCCCCGTTGCTGCGGATGCGAATCTTCATCAGCGGGCCTCAAACAGAAACAAACCTTTTCTTAGGCAAAGCATCCATTTGGTACACCTACGTGGAGAGAAAATGAGTAAGAAGAACGGGCTTGCGGACCCAACCCGTCTCAATCCTTTCGATACCGATGATAAGAAGATGCTGCGCGTCGTGATCGAAACCCCCAAAGGCAGTCGGAACAAGTTTGCTTTCGAACCCGAGGAGCACATTTTCGAACTGAAGAAAGTGCTGCCTGCCGGAATGACATTTCCCTATGACTTCGGATTTGTTCCATCAACCAAGGCCGACGATGGCGACCCTGTGGACGTATTGGTGCTGATGGACGAGCCTGCATTTGCAGGATGCGTACTGTCGTGCCGCCCGATTGGCGTGATCGAGGGTGAGCAGGGAGATAGGAAAAACAAAGAGCGTAATGACCGAATCATCGCCGTTGAGAAGGATGCGCACAGTTGGGCAGATATAAAGTCGGTGGATGATCTGGGAAAAGAGTTCCGTCAAGAACTGGAAGAGTTTTTTGTGAACTACCACAAACTCTCCGGCGAGAAGTACAGAGTGCTCGGAGTGAAAGGGCCGGATCAAGCTCGAAAGCTGGTGAAATCAGGAATGCGATGAGGAGTAGTAATCGATGAGCGAGATTCTCATTCGGTTCCTCGTCGGCGGTGCAGTCGTATCGGTCTTCGCAATCATAGGCGATCTTTTAAAGCCGAAGAGCTTCGCAGGGCTTTTTGGCGCTGCACCCTCAGTCGCGCTTGCAACTTTGGGACTGACTGTCGCGACGGAAGGTTCATCCTACGCCGCCACTGAAGCCCGTTCCATGATGGCAGGTGCAATTGCATTCACGGCTTATGCGTCTTGTGTCAGTTGGATCATGATGCGCTACAAGCTGAAAACTCTCTGGGTCACAATTTGCGCAATGCCTCTGTGGTTTGGGATGGCATTCGGGCTCTGGTACCTCTGGCTGAAATGACTATGGAGATCAAGGTCGATCTGTCGGTCATCGGGCAAACAAAGTGGTATGAGTATGCAATTCGATTCCTGTTCGGCGGACTCATTACCGGGATTGCAGGCATGATTGCCAAGAAGTACGGTCCGGGCATTGGCGGGCTATTTCTCGCGTTCCCGGCGATCTTTCCTGCCAGCGCAACCTTGATAGAGAAACACGAGAAGCAAAAAAAGAAGAGAATGGGTTAACCGGAACGAGACGTGGGAGAGAGGCAGCCGGCATCGATGCAGCCGGTTCGGCGATGGGGAGCGTGGGACTGTTCGTTTTTGCTTTTTTGGTATGGCAATTCGCGCCCCGCTACAGCATATGGACGGTCCTCATTGGTGCCACTTTAGCTTGGCTGATTGCTTCCGTACTGATCTGGCATGTTCGAAGACGGTCTTAGCGACGGTTTTTGACCGGATCGGTGAGGCGAAAAAACTGTCGCCCTCGTCAGGTCACTTGATTATTGTTCTCAGCGGCACGTTCATTGAGCGCGGTGCTCCACGAGGATGATACGGTGGAGGTGCTTTGCCGGCCTGTTTTCGCCTCGGTCTCAGATTTCGCGGCGGATGGAAGCATTCCGTTAGCAAAAGCGAGTATACCGGCGGTGATCCCCGGCAGAGCTGAATGAAACTTCAAGGCGAGCTTGGCCGGAACGGACAGAACCAATTCGGCCTGGCCGCGCAGACAAGCTTGTACGATTCGACGAGCCGCTCGATCGGCGCTCATGGACAATATGGGTAGCGCGTCGCTGGTGCTGAACCAGGCATACTCGGCCTCACTATCACCTTTAAACAGCGCATTTCGTGGGCTGCCCGTGCGCATCAAGCCCGGGCAGACCGTGGTTACATAAATATTGTCCTTTAACAACGCGGATCGTAGTCCCTCGGAAAATCCAGTGAGGGCGAATTTCCCTACACAATAGGGCAGCAGATGAGGAACGCTTATTTTTCCTCCGATGGATGAAATGTTCACGATTCGTCCCTGCTTGCGACTCTGCATTTCATCGAGTACTGCCATTGT
>Ga0157374_10005630_pt1 | contig 10557 bp, 5 predicted proteins | sample M25metaG_FD_115308 | JGI IMG/M metagenome (GOLD analysis project Ga0157374, IMG submission 115308) | Miscanthus rhizosphere microbial communities from Kellogg Biological Station, Michigan, USA - M2-5 metaG | ecosystem: Host-associated > Plants > Roots > Rhizosphere > Soil | place: USA: Michigan... | reverse complement strand
CTCGGCGGTACGGTTACGGCCGGTATCGTTTCGGCGCTCGATCGCGACATCGGGGGCACCTCCGATGACGCCTACATGCAGATCGATGCTGCCGTGAACAGCGGCAATTCGGGTGGCCCGGACTTCAACCTCAAGGGCGAAGTGGTCGGCGTCAACACCGCGATCTTCTCGCCCAATGGTGGCAGCGTCGGTATCGCCTTCGCCATCCCGGCGGCGACGGTCCAGCAGATCACCGGTGATCTGATCAAGAGCGGCACCGTGACCCGCGGCTTCCTCGGCGTCGGCATTCAGGACGTCACCCGCGACATCGCCGACAGCGTCGGCTTGAAGCAGGCCAAGGGCGCCGTCGTTACCGAAGCCACCAAGGGCTCCCCGGCTGACAAGGCTGGCATCAAGTCCGGCGACATCATCACCGCCGTTGATGGCCAGCCGATCGACGATGCACGGGCTCTGTCGCGGACGATCGGCGCCAAGGCACCTGGCACCACGGTCGAGGTGACCATCTGGCGTGATGGCGCTGAGCAGAAGATGAGCGTCAAACTCGACACCTTGACGGCGACGGCCACCGACAACAAGGCGCCCGAAAAGGCCAAGCCCGATGTACCGGCAGCACCGGTACCCTCGAGCGTCGGTATTACCCTCGTCCCCAATTCCGATGGGCCGGGGCTGCTGATCCAGGACATCGACCCGGATAGCGTTGCCGCCACCAAGGGTTTTGCGGTGGGCGACACCGTGCTTGAGGTCGACAACAAGGCCGTGTCGACCGCCAAGGAGTTCCAGAGCGCGATCGATGCCGTGAAATCAAGCGGTCGTTCTACCGCCTTGATCAAGGCGGAACGCGACGGTAACTCGCGCTTCATCGGCTTGCCGCTCGCCGACAAGTGACAAAATGTAGCGACCCCGGAGTTTGAAACCTCCGGGGTCGCTTCCCATTTAGGCTTCATTGGCTGCCACTGGGGGCAATGCGATGAAAATACTGCTGATCGAGGACGACCGCGAAGCGGCCTCCTATCTCATCCAGGCGCTCGACGAGGCTGGTCACGTGACCCACCACGCGGCCGACGGCGAAACCGGCTACGCCATGGCGTCGGGCATGGACTACGATGTGCTGATCGTCGATCGCATGCTGCCGCGGCGCGACGGGTTGTCCATTGTGGAATCGCTGCGAGCCGAAAACGATAAGACCCCCGTGCTCATTCTTTCGGCTCTTGGGGAAGTCGATGACCGTGTCACCGGCCTCAGGGCCGGCGGTGACGACTACCTGACCAAGCCCTATGCCTTCACCGAGCTTTTGGCACGCGTCGAAGTTCTGGCGCGCCGCTCGAGCCCGAGCGAAGCCGCGACGAGCTTTACCGTCGGCGATTTGAGCCTCGACCGGCTCAGCCGCAAGGTTGAACGCGGCGGCGAAGCCATCCTGCTGCAGCCCCGCGAATTCCGCCTGCTCGAGTATTTGATGAAACATGCCGGCAAGGTGGTCACCCGCACCATGCTGCTCGAAAACGTCTGGGACTACCATTTCGACCCGCAGACCAACGTCATCGACGTGCACATGTCGCGGCTGCGCTCCAAGATCGATCGCGGCTTCAACACTCCGCTGCTGCAGACCATCCGGGGCGCCGGGTACATGATCCGTGAATAGACTTGGACAGCTGCTGCGGACGACCACGTTCCGCCTGACAGCCGTTTTTATCCTGATCTTCATCGTCTTCTCGGTTCTGCTGCTCGCCTTCATCTCGTTCCAGTCCTCGATCGTGATCCAGCGCCAGCAGGGCGCCGATATCGATCGGGAGGTCACCGAGCTGCAATCGATCGAGTCCAAGCAAGGCATGCGCGCCGTGGCCTTCGCCGTCGATCAATTGGCGGCGCAGCCGGGGCCCGGGATTTATTATCTCGGCGACCAGACCGGCCAGATGATCGTCGGCAACGTCAACGACTTCCCGCCCGCGGTTTTGCGCCAGGAAGGCACCCACAGCTTCGACTATAGCCGCAGCCGGCCGTTCGGGGCCGATCCCAACGATGACAACCAGTTTCATGGTCACGCCGTGGTCCGGTCGGTTGACCTCACCAGCGGTTTCGTACTGGTGGTCGGGCGCGACGTGGTCGAGCGGCGGGGCTTTACCGCCATCATTTTCCAGGGCTTTTTCGCCGGCGTGCTCGGCATTCTGGCACTGTCGATCATCGCCGGCGCGGTTACCGCGCGGCGTGTGCTGCGGCGCATCGATGCCATCAACGCCACCTCATCAATCATTATGGCCGGCAACATGTCCGAGCGCGTGCCGGTGACCAAGCGCAACGACGAGTTTGACGGGCTCGCCACCAACCTCAACGCCATGCTCGACCGCATCGAAAAGCTGATGCAGGGCCTGAAGGAAGTCACCGACAACGTCGCGCATGACCTGAAGACGCCGCTGACGCGCCTGCGCAACAAGGCCGAATCGGCGCTACGCGACGGCGCCGCCAGCACCGAGCAGCGCGAGGCGCTCGAAACCACGATCACCGAAAGCGACAAGCTGATCCGCACCTTCAACGCGCTCTTGATGATCGCGCGCGCCGAGGCCGGCGCTCCATCGGGCGCCTTTGCCGACGTCGATGTCAGCGCTGTAGTTGCCGATGTTGCCGAGCTTTATGGGCCGGTTGCCGAAGACGCCGGCATGACGCTCGAGACCAAGGTTGTCGACGGCATCCACCTGCGCGCCAATCGCGAGCTATTGGGCCAGGCCCTGGTGAACCTCGTCGACAACGCCATGAAATATGGCGAACCGGCTGCCACTGGCGGCGGCAAGATCATTGTCGGCGTCAGGCCCGAGGCCGATCGCATCGTCATCGAGGTTTCCGACAACGGCCCGGGCATTCCCGCAGAGGACCGCGAACGCGTCCTCGAACGTTTCGTGCGGCTGGAAAAGAGCCGCACCGAACAGGGCTCCGGCCTTGGCCTCTCGCTCGTCGCCGCCGTCGCGCGCCTCCACAAAGGCTGCTTTCACATCGACGACAACGCTCCCGGCGTTAAAGCCGTGATCGACTTACCGGCGGGTTAGCGCCGCAAGTCCCTATTGCGCGCTGGTTTCGCCGACGCCGACCCCGGTCACCACGCCGTGGCTGACCACATAGCCGAGGTATTGGGCATCGGTCGCCGTGCCGAGGCCGTCGCGGGCCGGCCGGTCGCTGCGATAGCTGATATCGCTATGGCTGCCCATGCTCGCCGAGCCGAAATGCGCCTTTAGATCGGCCGTCGTGGCGCCAAGGGTCGGGATGCCCATTTGCGGGATGGCGAAGCCGGCTGGCGCCGCATCGCAGTCGTTGCCGGCCTGGCGGGAACTCACGGCTTGGGTCGCGACCATCATGATGAAGTCGCCGCCACCCAGGGAATTGGACATGAACCAGACCTTGGCTGCGGCACCGTCGCCGGCATCGGTCACGTAGCACAGCCAGCGCGCCAGGCTCGTGCCGCCGCCCTCCTGCTGAATGGTACCGCCAAACACCCGCTGGATGTCGGCGAGCTTGCTATGCTGCAGCTCGATCCGGGCCCGGCCAACGACAATCGCCGACACCGGCGGGCTCTTCAGGTTGGCGGTGCCAAAATGAAAGAACGAGTTGCCGAACAGATTGGCGCCCAAGCCGTCGAGCCTACCCTCCTCGGCCAGCGCAGAACCGGCCCAAAGGCTCGCCACAATCGCAATGAACGCCGCACCCAGACGCATAACCAACCTTCCACGAGTTGAATTGATGGCCGCAACATAGCGAGGTCGAACGCGAAAAACACGCTTCAATTCTTCTCGATTTGCGGTCGTGATCGATTGACCTCTCCGTTGGAAGGCCGCCGCCGCGGTGCGCGGTCTTGCCGCCTATCGAACTGCTCGCTATGCCGGAGCTATGGTCATGTTTCTTGCGCCCCTGCCCAACACCTCGGAGCCCGCCGTCGACCAATGGCTGGCGGGGCTCAATGCGCCGGTGCAGCGTTCGATCGCCGGTGCCGCCGCAACCTTAAGGCCGCTATTTGCCACCGCGCCCTATCTGTTCGAACTGGCGCAACGTCATGTCGCTTGGCTCGCGACCGCGCTTGACAGCGGCGCCGACGCCGCATTGGCAGCAGCCTTGGCCGATATGGCGGAGGAGGGGGCACGGAGCACCGGCGATGAGGCGATCGCATCCACCCTCCGCACGGCCAAGGGTCGCGTCGCGCTGCTAGCTGCCGTAGCCGAGACCGGTGGCGCCTGGAGCACCGCACAATCGACAGCTGCGCTGTCAGATCTTGCCGACGCAGCGCTCGACGCGGCCCTGGGTTTTCTCATCCGCCGGGCCACTGAAAAGGGCGACCTGACCGCCCCAGTTGGCGCTGCCCAGAGCGGGCTTGCCATCTTTGCGCTGGGCAAGCACGGCGGGCGCGAACTCAACTACTCGTCCGACATCGACATCGTTGCCTTTTTCGATTCGCCCCCTGGCCTGTTGAAGGACCCGGGCGAGGCGACCAAGTTCTACACCGTTATCGTCCGCAAGCTCGTCGCCCTTATGCAGGACCGCTTTGCTGGCGGCTATGTGTTCCGCACCGACCTGCGTCTTAGGCCCGATCCCGGGTCGACCCCCCTCGCCATCCCGATTGAGGCGGCCTTCGCCTATTACGAGAGCCGGGGGCAAAACTGGGAGCGCGCCGCCTGGATCAAGGCGCGTCCCTGTGCGGGCGACAAGCGTGTTGGGGAGCGGTTCATCAAGGACCTCGCCCCCTATATCTGGCGCAAGCACCTCGATTTCGCGACCATCGCCGACATTCAGGCGATGAAGCGGCAGATCAATATCGCCAAGAATGTCGGCGAGGCCCGCGTCGAGGGCCACAACGTGAAGCTCGGCCGCGGTGGCATCCGCGAGATCGAGTTCTTCACCCAGACCCAGCAGCTGATCGCCAGCGGCCGCGATCCCGCCCTCAGGGTCCGGCCGACGACGGTCGCTCTTGCCGCCCTTGCCGCCGCCAACTGGATTTCCCCAAAGGCGGCCAAGGAGCTGACCGAGGCCTATTGGTTTCTCCGCGCAGTTGAGAACCGGCTGCAGATGCTGCGCGACGAACAAACCCACATCATGCCGGAAACCTCCGCCGGGGTGATGGACGTGACGCGGCTGATGGGTGAGCCGGATTTGCCTTTATTTGAAGCCCGTTACCGCGCTGCCTTGAATCGGGTGATGAGCTATTACGCACTGCTGTTCGCAGAAGGCGAGACACTCGGCACTGGTGAGGGCAATCTCGTCTTCACCGGCAGCGACGATGATCCCGGCACCATCGAAACGCTGGCCAAGCTTGGCTTTGCCGATCCGGCCCAGGTGTCGGCCACTGTGCGCAAATGGCACTATGGCGGCTACGCCGCGACCCGCGCTTCGGCCGCGCGCGCCCACTTGACCGAATTGCTGCCGGCTCTGCTCAAGGCCGTCGCGCTCGCCGGCAATGCCGATGAGACTCTGGCGCGGTTCGACAGTTTTCTGTCGCGCCTGCCTGCCGGCGTCCAGCTGTTCGCGCTGCTGCGCAACCACGAGCAATTGCTGCGGCTGTTGATCGCGCTCCTCGCCTCGGCGCCGCGCATGGCCGAAGCGGTGATCCACCGCGCCCATGTCATGGACGGGCTGATCGATCCGGCCTTTGCCGACGACGTCAGCCGGGAAGGTGTGCTCGTCGGTAAAATCGATGCGTTCCTCAGCGATGCCCGCGATTTTCAAGCCGTCATCGATCACGCACGCATCATCGGCCAGGAACAAAAGTTCCTCATTGCCGCGGGCCTGCTCTCCGGCACGCTGACCGCCGGGCGCGCCGCCGAGCAGTTCACCGTGCTTGCCGAAACCCTGCTCCGCCGCCCGTTCGCGCCGGTCCGCCCCGAGTTCGAGAAGCGTCACGGTGTCATCCCAGGTGCGCACGCAGCGCTCCTCGGCTTCGGCAAAATGGCCAGCCGCGAAATGACCTTCACCTCCGACCTCGATTTCATCCTGCTCTACGATGTCGCGGCGGTGACGGACACCTCCGACGGCGAGCGGCCGCTCGCGGCGAGCCACTACTTCACCCGCCTCACTCAGCGGCTCGTCGCCGCGGTGACCGCGCCGACAGCCGAGGGCGTGCTCTATGAGGCCGATATGCGGCTTCGGCCCTCGGGCAATGCCGGGCCGCTGGCGACCAGCCTGATGGGTTTTGTCGACTACCATCGCGACAATGCCTGGACCTGGGAGCACCTGGCCCTTAGCCGCGCCCGTGTTGTCGTCGCCGACGACGGCATGGCCGACGCCGTCGATGCGGCCATCGCCGCACAGATGCAGCGGCCCCGCGACGTCGCCAAGACCATTGCCGACGTGGTGTCGATGCGAGCCCTGATGGCCCGCGAGCGGCCAGCGCGGCATCCGCAGGACTTGAAGCTCATCGCCGGCGGCCTGGTCGACCTCGAGTTCATCGCCCAATCGGCCCAGCTGGTGGCGGGGCCAATGCTCGCATTGCCGCAGGCGCCCACCGTTGCCGTCCTGACGCGGCTAGGGCAGGTGGGGCTCGTGCCCGAGGGCGCGCGTCTTGGCGAAGTCCACGGCGTTTATTCCTCGGTGCTGCAGATCGTCAGCGCGGCGCTGTTGCACCCCTTCAAGACCGATGAGTGGACGCCGCCCTTCCAGGACTTGCTGGCCAACCTCACCAACTACCCGAGTTTCGAGCGCCTCGCCAACGACCTCACCGACATGCAGGCCGAGGTTAGCGCCGCGGCAGCGGATTGGTATGCGAGGGCTGCAGATCTGTGACGGGGGAGACACTGGTTGTCGCCCTCGTCTGACGCCTCCATAGCTGTCGAAGGCGAGGGCGACACTCATCCGTCCTGGCCTTTCGACGAGCCAGTCCGGGTTCAAATTCTACGCAGCACGCACCGTCGTGCTCGCATCGCCTCGCGCCGGCAGCGATATGGCGACCGTGGTGCCGAGCGCTGGGCTCGAATCGATGGCGAGACGTCCACCACTTAGTTCAGCGATGGCACGGGAAATGGCAATACCGAGCCCGGCGCCGTCGTGCGCGCGGGTAAAGGCGGCATCGCCAAACACGAACGGCTGCGAAAGCTTGGCCAATTGCTCGTCGTTCATGCCGATGCCGGTATCGGAGATTTCGAGCACCACCCCGTCGCGTGCCGCGTAAGCGGCGAGCGTCACCTTGCCGCCTGACGGCGTAAAGCGGATGGCATTCTCGATGATATTGCCGAGCATGCGCTCGATACAGAACCGGTCGGCGAACAACCGCGCATCGCACGGCCCGCCAATAGCCAGCGCAAGTCCGGCGCGACCGGCCTGCGCCGAGAACCGCCGCGTTACCGCGACCAGCACCTCGTCGACCCCGAACCGCTCTTCATGGAGGGTCGTGCGACCGCCTTCGAGTTCGGCCAGATCCAGAATGGTCGCGAAAGATGCCAGCAGTTTCTCGCCGGACGATTTGATCATTTCGACATAGCTGCGATAGCGGGCGTCGCCCAGCGGCCCGTAAGTCTGTTGGCCGATCAGTTCGGCAAAGCCGATGATGTGATTGAGCGGCGTCCGAATGTCGTGGCTGAGATGGGCAAGAAACGAGGTCTTGGCGCGGCTGGCGGCTTCCGCCTTGAGCTTTTCCTCATGGTAGCGGCGCGCCAATTGCCGTTGCTCTTCCTGGATGGCGTTGAGCAGCAGGTCGGTGCGTTTGCGCTCGGTAATGTCAGTGACCAGCGTCACAAAGCCCCCGCCGCCCAGCGGGCGCTCATCGATCAACAGGCATGAACCGTCTTCGCGATGCAGTTCGAGGATGCGATTGTTTTCGCCTTCATTGACCAGCCGGATATAGCCCCCGCGGGTCAACAGCTTCACCGCGTCCTGATAGGAGCGCCCCGGGCCGATCTGCGGGCCGCCGCCATTGAGGCGCGCCACGTAATGGTCGTTGCAAACGACCATGCTGCCGGCCCGCGTCCACATGGCGACGCCAAACGGAATCGTCGCCACGAAATCCTTGAGCCGTTGCACTTCGCCCGGCGAGGGCATCGAGGGAACTATCCGGCGCCGAAACGCCAACACGAAAACCGCCAGCGCGGCAGCGAAGGCGACAAGGCCGCGTCCCCAGATGCCAACGAGGGTCGCGCCGCGATCGACCGATAGCGTGAAGCTGCCGAGCGCGCCCGCCTCGACCGCCGCGCTCAAGCTGTCGGTTTGTCCAGTGGCTGCCGCAGGCAAGGGGGTGGCTAAGAGGCTGCGGTCGAAATCCGACACACGCTGCAACAGGGCTGCCTGCTTGATCGAGGCATCGGCGTGAGCAAATTCGGCATCGAGCGAGCGCGCCACCAGTTGCAGGCGCTGCTTGGCCTCATCGAAACTGCGAGCGTTGTCGTAGACCACGAACAGACTGGCGGAGATCACCGCGATGAGACCGATCGCCAGGGTCGGCGACGGCACTTTGCCGGCCGCCGCCACCCAGGATGCCAAGATAGGCGGCCTCGGCGATGTCGAAGCCCCTGGCGGAGTTTCGGCCACAGCCGATTCCCTCGCCGTGGCGCCGGATGTCTCCGCCGACCGCATTAATAACCCCGCCCCGATAGTTGAATTCATTGTGCTTTTTGCTGACCGCGAAGCAACTTTGAATCGAGGAGGCCGTCACTGTCCAGAGCCATTTTGAGGCCCCAAGCGGGGCGCTACGAATTCGTGAATCGGCTGAATCACTTAGGTCAAAGAAAAATTCTTCTAGCCGTAACGAAGCGTTAACCGCCGAGGGTGCGCCCGAGAATATCGGCTGTATTCCGGCTCAGCGACGCTGATTCTTGCAGTGCCTTGAGCGCAGATTCGGCCTCGGCGCGACGCCCTGGTTCGTAGTTGCGCCAGGTGCGGAAGGCGGTCAAAACCCGAGCCGCGACCTGGGGGTTGCGCTTGTCCACGTCGACCACGAATTCGGTGACAAACCGGAAGCCGGCGCCGTCCGGCCGCGCGAACTGCACGGCATTGCCGCTGGCAAACGTCCCGACCAGCGACCGCAGCCGATTGGGGTTGTTTTTCGGGAAAGCCGGATCGGCCAGCACGGCCCGAACCCGTTCGAGCGTGCCGTCCTGTGGCGGCATGGCGTTGAGGGCGAGCCACTTGTCGTAGACCAGGGGATCGGCCGTGTATTTGGTGCGGAATTCGTCCAGCATCGCTGCCGCGTCGGGCGTCCACACGTAGACGGCCGAGGAGAGCGCCGCCAGCCGGTCGGTCATGTTGGACGCCGCCGCGGATTGCCGCGAGGCCAGAGCTGCACCTTCCGCCGAACCGCGCACCAGCAGCGCTAGCGCAATATTGCGCAACGCCCGATCACCGGACTGCCGGGCGTCGGGTGCATAAGCCTCAACCGGCGCCGGTTTGTCATAGGCCCGCCGCAGCGCCACGACAGCGCGACCAACGACGGCCTTGATGAAATCTGTCCGCACCTGATGGATGCGCGACGGATCGACATTCTCGCCAAGCGTGCGGGCGATATCGGCTTCGGAGGGGAGGCTCAGGGCATTGGCCTTGAACGCATCGTCGAGATTGGGCGATGCGAGCGTTTCCTCAAAGGCGAGCGCGACTGCCGCGACATCCTTGTCGGTCCAGGGCGTGCCGCGCACCGCCGCGATCAGCAATGCCATCGACACTTCTTGCAGCGCCTGCCAGCGATTGAACGGATCGCTGTCGTGCTGCGCAAGAAACAGCTGATCGTCTTGCGTCAGGCTGGAGGTCAAATTGACCGGTGCCGAAAATCCCCGGAACAACGAGGGCACCGGTCGGTTGGGAACGCCTTCGAAGCGCAACTCGAGCTTGTCGGTGTCGAGAACGATGAGGTCGTCTTTGACTTCGCCACCGCTGACGCTGGTCCAGCCCATCGGGCTGCCATTCGGCCCTATAAGGCCAAACTTGACCGGCAAAACCATCGGCTCCTTCACCGGCTGGCCGGGCGTCGGCTCGATCTTCTGGCTCAGGGAGAGCGTGTAGGTCTTGGTCGCCGCGTCCCAATGATCGGAAGCGGTGACCGCCGGGGTGCCGGCTTGCAGATACCACTTGATGAAATGGGAGAGATCGACGGCATTGGCATCCTCGAACACCTTGATGAAGGCTTCGATGGTCGTCGCCTGGCCGTCGTGGCGCTCGAAGTAAAGGTCCATGCCCTTGCGGAAGCCGGCCTCACCGAGCAGCGTTGCCAGCATCCGGACGATCTCGGCGCCCTTCTCGTAGACGGTGGTCGTGTAGAAGTTGTTGATCTCTTTGTAGTGGTCGGGCCGTGCCGGGTGGGCGAGGGGGCCGGCATCCTCGGGGAATTGCGCCGAGCGCAACACCCGCACATCCTCGATCCGCTTCACCGGACGGCTGCGCTCATCCATGGTGAATTCCTGGTCGCGGTAAACCGTCAGCCCTTCCTTGAGGCAGAGCTGGAACCAGTCGCGGCAAGTGATTCTGTCGCCGGTCCAATTGTGGAAATACTCGTGCGCGATGACGCGCTCGACGTTGTAGTAGTCGTCGTCCGTGGCGGTCTCGGGCTTACAGAACACCAGCTTGTCGTTGAAGATGTTGAGTCCCTTGTTTTCCATCGCGCCGAAGTTG
>Ga0157374_10005624_pt1 | contig 10559 bp, 10 predicted proteins | sample M25metaG_FD_115308 | JGI IMG/M metagenome (GOLD analysis project Ga0157374, IMG submission 115308) | Miscanthus rhizosphere microbial communities from Kellogg Biological Station, Michigan, USA - M2-5 metaG | ecosystem: Host-associated > Plants > Roots > Rhizosphere > Soil | place: USA: Michigan... | reverse complement strand
GAGAGAAGGGAGGAGAATGAAATGCAATCTTCCCGTAACAAGTCTTGATCGAACTAAAAAAGCAATAAAGTATTTTCAAGGAAAAGTGTCTCCAGTCTCTCTTGTATGTAATTCTCTTGACTTGACTTGGCTGTCATCGTCGAGTCATAACTTTTACTTGTTTTGCTTCAAAAGGATTGCTTTGACTGTGAGATCGTCATCAAATTCTTTTTACAGGAACTATGTCTATGTTGCCATACATTAGTTTAGTTGACTAGACTATTTGAGTAGAGCTGTTGTTGTGTAATACTCTCGTCGTCAAATTGTATCGCTATCTATAGAGAGTGAATGAAAAGAGCAAGAATGTTGGCCAAATTGAGTGTATTACTTGGAATGAATTCACCCAGAGATTCTTTCATTCCTAGAGCAGTTGGTTAACAATACTTTGAGGGCGGAATTGATCAGTCTATTGTTGTCGGGCTTCTTGTTTTGCGTGACTTTGTCTGTATTCTCTGTATTGTTTGGTCCAAATTCGGACCAGAGGAGACGGAACAAGAGGACAATAGTCATGGTTGACACGACTACTAGACAAAGAGAGGCGACAAACAAAACAGCTCCGGGAACTGAGTCGTGATGCTGCATCATCTTTGAATTGAGAAACAGAAGGACACTTCCTCGGAGGAACACAAAGGCAAACAAGTTCACCCATCGGTTAACGAGGTACCATACATTGTCCTTGGGAACCTGAGCTATCTTGAGTAGCTGTCGGAGGTGCAACAACATATTGCTCAGCTCGACTGACAATGCAACACATGCATAGCCCAAGTACTTGTTTTCCACGAGACTTATGCTGAGGCATGAGATCACCTGTCGTGTCAATAAAATTGAAAACCAATGAAAAACATTAGACATAAGACTATTTTCGAAAATAATATGAAAACAGGAAGCACATACAACTTTCACGTGTAAGATTGACAGGTAAATATTTCCAGACATAAAGTGTAGGCATTGACACGAGAAACAATCATCACGTCAGACAATCACTTACTAAAACATGATGAAACACCAATTCCATAGATCCCTTGTAGTGGAGGTTAAATAACATTTCCATGCCATCATAACAAAAGTATCCGTGAGAAAAGCAGGTTAGAATGTATGCAGGTGTACTCTGAGTTGCCAACATGTCTGTCACGAGCTCTGGATGGAAAGTAATACTGTTGATTTTGATGGAAAGATAACACGGAAAGACAAGATTAGCCTTCAATGAAATGCAATGATGATGGTCTTGCATCAACTCCTGCAACCCAAGCAAAAATTACATCGAGACATACCAAACTAAAGTAGCAGTGCCAGAGATGGCTGAGTGAACAAAGGAGATGAGAAAGTTCCTCCATTTCCAACAGAGATAGTCGTCTTTGGCAGTGGATGGAGGTAGAGTTAGTCGAGTCTCAAGTATAAGTTTGTTCAGTCGGTTCAACGAAAGAAAGGTTAGTAAAGAAATACAGCCTCCTGTCATTGGAAGACACGAGAGCAAGGAACCCAAGGAGACTGTCATTATATTAAGCCGCATCCACTAAGAAATTGACGTCGACAAGGCCTTGGTTTTATCATATAAAAGTCCTCCTCATCTTCACATCCTTTTTGACTGCAGCTGTAGTTGTCGCGCAAGACTTTTCCATAGAAAGCGGTCGATCTCACTGTATCCTGGAGACAAGTTCTGTGTCAAGGACATCGGAGGGGAGAGAAGGAGAGAAGGAGAGGCGAGAGATACCTTTATATCAAGAGAGCAAGAGAAACAGATCGAAAAGTTCTAAAGCAAAGAGAAAACAAGGTTCGAGGATGCGCTATCTCTCAGTTCTTTTTCTGGTTTCTATTCTACTGCATCGATTACGAGGGGAAGGAAAAGAGAGGATGGAAAGCGAGTCAACAGACTTGATTGCCAACTCCTTTCTATCTTTCGCATCTCATGTCTTGTCAGAGTATTTTTCGTTCCGTTCGATGTTGAGATGAAAGAGAAAATGGAAGACAAACATGTTTATGCCTGGCTTTTTATGCTGACTTTATGCTGACTATTCTGACTTCAATTCTCATTCACGAGCCAACGATATATCGACTCATGAAGCGATAATAAAGAGACATTTCTCATGCACTCTCTCTTTCTCTCTCTCTCTCTCTCTCTCTTTCCTGCAAAATTGTTATTCTCTTGTTGTCGGGGAGGACTGTTGTTCTGGTCGATTCCTTTTGTTGTTGGACAAGTACTACAAATACTACTGCCTTCAAACTCCTACACTTGCATTCAGACCAAATTAACGCACAACACCTGACAAAACCATTATTCTCTTCTCTCCACTTGGAATGGCATTGAATTAGACTACACCTTATGGTTCCTCATTTTGGTCGGAGACATAATACATACTACTACTTCTAAAAAGGAACCTTGAGAGTAAATTTTATTCTACTCCTGATTATCATTGGCTCTTGATGTTCTCTCTCACTCTCTCACTCTGAGTCTGAATATACATTTTAGTTAACTAACAATGAAAGTATGCTAATGATACTCTTGAGGCTGAACAAACTTTCTCTTGTGCTCTTGTGGGCAGAATGAAAAAGGAAGGAACAAACAGGCATTATTCTTTTATCTCTTGACTCGCATTCTTTTCAAAATTTAAGGCATCTTCTACAGGAGATACACTTGAACGGCAAGAAACAACAAGAGATGAGATACAACACAAACGACATATGAATCTGTGTCGGAGGGCAGTCTGTGTGTGTCCTGCCCTTCCGTTTTCTTCCAAAAAAGTATTTTAAAGTCCCCCACCCTTACCCTTAGACTGTGTTGTTCGAATTCGTTCTCCGTCTGTTCTTCCTCCGAAAAAGAGAGTCCTACGTGACAGGAAGGCAAACGTTGTCGGTTTCATCTCCTCTTCTCTCTTTGCTTGAATCTCAAGGGGATAAATGATTCTAAGAAGAGAGTACGTGTCGAGAAGATTCTGGAAATGAATCTCGACCTTCGAGTTGTATTTCCTTGACTTCCTTGATGCCTCTACTCTTGTTCTACATTTACATTTACATTTACATTACATACTTGACTTACGAGTACAATTATATTTCTCTTTTACAACTATTTCTCGGTGAATCATCCTTTGGTATCGCACACCTGGTCGTCACTCTAATTGACAATCACGAGGCAAACGACCAGATGAGAGGGTATCATACGATTACATTATCGAGTTGCCTTCTTCATGGCAACAAGAGAAGAATAATTACATGTCAATCTCGTGTCATGACATGAAGTAAAAATAACACGAACAACAGGAAATTGCAAAGACTTAAAAAAGTTTTAATCAACTGATTCAACGTAAGATCTTTGAAGTGACTGACTAGGTTGCATCTAAAATAAAGAGCTGTTGAACATAATGGTCATGAATGAGTGAAATCATTTCATCATCAGTTGCAGGAGTACAGAAATGAGAGAATCAATTGTGGGATGAATCCCAGTCTGGTATCTTTGCTTTGGCTCGTGATTCTCTCTGCTTCTTTTCCTGGACAAGAGATCATTCGAGTCCGGAGTCGAAATTGCATGACTCGATCGAGAGAAAGAGAGGAAGGATAATTCAGTCTTGTTGTGTGTGTTGTCTCTTATGTTGGCTCATGTCCTCTCCCTTCATGTCAGACATGTATCATCATCTTGTGTTGCAAAGCAATATCGTGATTTGTATGGGGAGGGCAAGAGGAGGGGGCACTACTACTTTTCTCTCACAGTCTGTTTGTAATGCTTGTCCATCTTGTCATTCTCTCTCACATATTGGTCTGATTCAACGGGAAATAACATGCATATAAAACACACGAGAGATAGTCTCTCCGACTTTTGTTCTGCGACAATTTTGTAGTGTAGTATGTCTATCTCTGTGTAGTCAAAGGCTGCTCTACGAAGTATCTCGCAAGAGTTGCTATGCATTCAAGAAAGAAAAAAAATGAGAGAAAGACAGGTGATACTCATGAAGGATACATGGACTGCTACTCAATTGCTGTGTGTGTTGACCTAAAAGTGGCATAAAGATATAAGAAAATACTCCTGAAGGAGTACAAACACGAAGAAGAGGCGGGTTGTGTTGGAGGACAAGACAGAGAGAAACAAGAAGTGTGTGATACAGGAAGTCAAGTCAAAGAGTTGTCTCCTCAAATGACTGGTCCGCATCCTCTCATTCATGCATGGCATGGCATGGCATCGATTTCTCTCTAAACTACTCCTGCAATGTATGTATGGTATGTCTCTTTTTATGGGTTTTCTTGTTAATTCCTATCGACTTGTTTTTGGGATTTTCTTCTCATGATCATGATCATATTAGTAATATATGTGTGATCGTTTTGTGTGAAATATAATAATAATAATACAAGACTTTAAAGTAAATTGATTGAAAAATGTCTATCGTGTTGCGTTAGGTTTGCTCGTTCTCTTCTAACTCGACTCGTGAGGTTCATGTGAAGGTGGTTCAGACAAAACAAGGCAACAAAAGTCGAAGGAGACATCTATCACACATATCTCTCATCATGGCTTGGAGGGCTCATGAGTAGAGGTCTGACCGGAACAACTTTCTCTTTGACAACTGATAACTCTCATTGATCACAATGGACTTGCGGCCCAAGGTCTTCCAGACCCGGTTGGAGACTGCATTCAACCACCCAGAGTTAGCCAGTTTCAGAGTCAAAAACAGCTCGAAAGTGGCCACGGTATGAGATCCTGCCGGTCTAACCACAGCAATTCTCTGGACTTCATGGTGTTCATCCTCCAGGTTTACATAGAGAATGCATCCTCTCAGACCACATGGTTCAGAATCCGAGGACGACAGGACATCCTGTGCGATTTGTTGCGTCAAATTTAGCGGAATCAGGACCTCAAGACAGGGCGACAGGGTTGAAGTCTTGGCCCTTTTTATGGCCAATTCAATCTGCTCAGCGATCTGTTGGGTCGCAAACTCTGGGTCTGCCACTTCCAAGTACGACGGAAGAGCATCTAAACAGTTTGGGTTAGTCGTCATGTTACCTGACATTATATGCGACATACCTTCCTGGAAGGAATCGAGGCAGGGAAGTATGGCAGGCTCCTGTTTGCCTGGTTTAGGTATGTCGATGGGGTCTGATCGGGTGACAGCCTTGTCTTGAGGGCTCGAAAGGAAGGAATTGGATGAGTGATCAATGAGTCCATTGAATTTCCTGACGACTTGACCGAGGGATGAGAAGTCTTCAAACTGGGTTGCAGGGTTGGTTGAGGAGGGTGAGAGAACCATTGTAGACGAATCTGTTCGCTGGGAGTTTTGGTACATAATAATAATGTCTTTGGAAGAGAAATAGTTGCAACAATTTATATATATATACTGCTTATAAATTGGACAAAGAAATTATATTTCTTTCTTTGCTTCTTCTCAGCTTCTTCTCTACTTCTTCTTTGCTTCTTTACAGCTGATCTTGTGTCAGTCGAGTTTCAAGCACAACTGAACTGACAGAAGGAACAGGGATCAAGAGAGAGGTAACGGCAGATTCTCGTTGTTCTCGCGCACTTTAGGTTCACTTCCTTTCTTTACTCACAAAGAGAGAAAGAGAGATAAGGCCGTTTGGACGGGAATCTGCGCTTAAGTTGCAAGATTCCCGTGAAGGAGAGTCACAGTGAATGCTTGCTGTTGCTAAGGCTCGGCAGCCAATAAAACAAGAGGAGGAGGGAGAGAGAGATCGAGAGAGAAAAATAAGAGAAGAAGGAGCACGAAAATCAGGACAAAGACTTGAGGGGAAGGAAGCACAGATGAAGGCAAAAAAGAGGGGAGAAATTGAAGTGAGTAATACATGACGGGTCCAGTCAAACGAGTTTGCAATGGATCACCTTTTCATGTAATTTATTCAGAGGAAGATTCAAGAGACCAGTCCTTGAGGCAAAGAAAACAATGAAGGCATGACACGGGTAGTAATAATTAGGAGCCAGACATGAGATCGTGATTCAAAGAATGGACTGGACTGGAGAGGAAGAGAGAAGAGAGCTCTTCTTGACCTCAACCTGGTCATCAAATCTTAACTTGTTTTTGAAAACATGTCTCACCCCCTCTTTCTCGCCTCAACAGTATACCTTTAAACCATGAGAACCAGAGCCGGGTTCGAGAGAGAAACTCGAGAGAAAAAGATATTTGTTCCCGGGACTTGATTTCCTTCTTGAAAAGAGAGCTTCTTGAGTTCTTTACGACGAGAGAACCTTAAGACTTTTCAAATACACTTCTCTCTCCTGCTAAACCTTGTAGTCCAACAGCAGGAGTAACAAAAGTGGTTGTTGTCAACTTAAGGTCCTCATTCTTTTCTACTGACAATATAAAGAAGTATTCCTGGAAAAAAGTGCAGGGCATTCGTGACAGATTCGGTCCTTCGAGTATCATCCTTCACACATTCAAGGGACCAGAGAGAGTGGGTCACATCTCTCTCTTCCGTCCATAAAGTGCTTCTTCTCAGTCCCTTGACAGTCCATTTGGTTCTCTCGGTCTCTTGAATCTTGAATCTGCCTGACAAGAGAGTGCGGAGAACCAACAAAAAGTTGAGAGAGAGAGTGAGTGCACATAATGCCTACCGTCATCAGGATAAGGGTATCTTCAGGAACCGGAACAACTTGTATCCAGACAACCAGTTTCATCCTTCCATTCTAACAAAGAAAGAGCCTTCTCGACTCCTCTTGACAACGGCTTTTTTACTTGTTGTTTTCGCTTTTTTTACTGGCAGTCAGGAGAAGAGAAGAGAAAAGTTTAGTGAGAGAAGACTAAAGAAGAAGCAAATTCAAGTGAAGGCAAGTGAAGGCAATTCTCGTTCTTCAAGGACACTCGGTTATACCAAGTATTACATGATGATGGCTGTTCCTGATACTTTTTCTTTCTTTCTTTCAAACTCTCTCTCCCTCATCGTCAGAGAATCTTATGATGATGTACACGTCCAGTCCCAAGAAAAACTTGTTCTTTTCAAGCTGATCGTCATGAGCCTGCAGTTCATTAAAAAGCCCTGTTATTATGATTAATGTTAGGCAGAGCCTGTTTCTCGTAAGAAAGGGATTCAGTGGACAAGTCGACTCCAAGATTTGATATCAAGGGGTTGAGTAGGATGATGTCCAAGGAAATTAAGAATCTTAAAGAAGCTCTCAATCAAAGGGAACCATGACAAGACAAGTTAAAAGGAGTGAAGAGAGAAGGGAGAGGAGAGGATGATGAGAAGAAACAAGACAAGCTTGTTGTTCGAATGCAATAGAACATGAAGCAGCTTCATCTGTTCCCTTGTTTGTCTCGACGACCTTCATTGAGAGGAGCCATGAAAACAGCACATCTTGCTTCCTTCCTCCCCTACAAATCGACCAGACCAAGTCATTCTGTCTAGTTTTATTCAGACTCATCCTCCCCCACTTTCTTTTCATTTCCAATAGACTTTGCCCAATGATTTCCTTTCAAAGAAAAAGAGTTGTACTGTATTTTATTCTATTTCTAGGAGACATGAAGGGAGTGAATGAAAAGGGCCGAAGGTTACATTTCTTTTTTTTTCTTGAAAACACAATGAAATATTGCCTTCTAAGAGACAATCCAGTCCACGATCTCATTTATTTCTCGGTCTCGTGTATGTATGTGTTATAAACCACTCTTTTCATTCCACTTGGACTCTGACCCCAAAACATTACGAGAGAAATATATATATCAAGTACAGGACTTGATTGCAGGAGAATTATAGTATATATCTATGAGCTATTATGCCTCATGTCAAGCACACGAGTCAAGAGAGGACATCAGAGAAGGATATCCAAGGAAAAGGGATATCAACTCCTTGGCCTCAGAGTACATGTAGAATTGAGTGAATCAAGTCTCTCAGTTGATCGCTAATGACTCGAGTGTGAGATATACTTGAATGAGAGGACTGACAAGTCATGAGACCTCTTTTTGTAGTAGAGTTTGGCTTGATTTCTTCACACAAATGATGACAACAAGTTGCCAAACCCCTGGTGTTCTCCATCATCATTATCATGTGCAACCGATTCATTCATTCTTGTGTCGTCAAAATGCATTCATTTGTGTTGTTATGTTTGAGTCGTTTTATAAAAAGTCTCTTTTCCTTGTTTTAGCATGACTTTTCTCTGAATCTGATGATGATTTACCTGCATCTCAAGCAAAACGCTTGAGATTTGCTTTCGTTTTTTACTCATTCCTTGCTAGTCTTGAATGAGAAACTCGAGAGAAATCGTGAGAGAGAATCAAGAGAGAGTTTGGATTCTCTTCTTTGTCTCCCTCAGCCTTAACCTCCTCTTGATTTCGTATTCATTTCTCTCTCCTGTTGATTCTCTCTTTGAATGACTGCAGGCACTGACTGTAATTAAAGTCTCGTTGTCTCACATTTGATTCCACCCGAACAAGAAAGACGAGTCATTCTCTCGAGCATTTTCTACTGTTAAAGTGAGTACATGTACTGTAGAGAAGGATCAAGAAAATTCATTCTATTCTTATTCGTATTATATTCGCATGGAAACAGCAACACATTCATTGACTTGTACTGTTTGCCCATATTATTTGTGTTGCAAAAGCCATCATCATCGTGTTATTCCTGTTGGTTTTCATTTTACATCCTGTGTTGGAAGAGTAACTATACTTGGGTTTCACAGGGACTTGGGTTGCAAAACAAACAGGTGCCTAAACCAAGAGAGAAATGTATTCACAGGAAACAGAGAGAAAAAGGATGTCAATTCAAAGACAGGTACATCAACTTAGTATGTGCTTGTCATGTATGCAAACAATTGGGTGATGGTTTGGAGCAGAACATGTTCTAAAATAGAGAATGCATTGTCACAGGAAACAACAGGAAACAACAAGAAAATGCATGGAATTCAGATAAGATTGCCTTGACTCCTTTCTTTCCAAAGTTTGCTTGAGATTGCGATCCATCTATATATTTGTCCTCTACTGCTGTCATCTGTAAATACATGTCTGTCTGTCTGGTGACTGTTGCCCTCAGTAATCAAATGTCTATGGATTTCCTGTCCATCGAATGACACAGTCAGAGGAAGAAGTTTGCTTGCATATATATCTCAAGGGTTTCATATCTGCCTCAACCAATGCTATCGATCCTCTCATGACTTATGGAATCCTTGTTTGCATCTTAAGAGCAAAGTAAACCAGGCATAGAGATGCACTCACAACTTGGACTTGTTCATCAAGTTATCTGTCAGAGACCAAGACAGCAAAGTCAACAGAGTCATACGAGTGTCAAGTCATATCAAGAAGACATGGAAAGATTGAAACCCTTATGTGAGCAAGTGATTACATAACAACTCAAACAGTCTGGTACGAAGATGATGGTGGTTGTTTTGCAGAGACAGTACAGACAAAAATATAAAATGAAAAACAAGAGAAGCAACCTGCTTCGTGAGTCAGGATCACCTTGAGATGCCTCAAGACATGAAGAACAGCATCGGTTGATGATCATCAAGAGATTGAGGTAAAACAAGAAACAACAGAAACGAAAAGCTTTCAATGAATACTTATCCTCTTAGTTTTAGTCCCATTTAAATGCATGAAAAGCCTGTTCGAAGAATAAGAAGGGAGTTTAGAGAGAAAGAAAGAGAGACTTGAGATTCGAATGATTAATCTTTACTGCTTCTGCTGACACTCAATGGCGATTGATTCGTGTTCGAGATGTGCGAACAACAAGGTAACAGGATAAGAATTCCATTAAAGCAGCTATGCATTGCATCCTCTAAAAGGATGGAAAATCAATACCATTCACAGGATTATGCGAGACTGGTTGCTGTGAATACAAGGACTGGACTTTTACTTCAAAATAAACATAAAGAAACGGAAATGCAATGGAAAGGGTTCATCTACAAAAGAAATCCAAGAATAAAAGTACATTTCAATTTGAATTTGAATGAACGAACCGAATGCTTTGGAATAGAAATGGAAACGAAAAAAAAATGGAAGGAAATATAAAGGAAATGATGTTGAGATGGAAAGTAGGGATGACGAGAGTAAGGTTCGTTAGGTAATCTCTAGTCAAGAATAGAGTTGTAATAGTTAGGACAAGTTAGTTAGTTAGAATCCTTGAATAAAAAGTTGAAGTTACTTGGATTAGTATTGAGAACAGAACCTGTGCTGCCACTCAAATAAGAAGGCAAGAGAACTCAAAGTTGACTCATGTGAGACAAACAGACAGACAGACAGACTGGTAAAGTAAGTGTTGAATCAAACTAGTAAAGTGAGTGACATTTCGGTTAAATTTTCACGGAAAATCAAAAGGCTACACGACAAAGTAAAATAGACTACACTAACTAGAATATTACTAACTAACTAGTTTAACACTAACAATGTAAGACAAATTATTCATACAAATTACGGCCACAAAATTACAGACAAAAAAGACAAAAATGTAACCGGTGTTACATTCCATGATTCAAACAATTTTGTCACTGGATTTGTTGTCGTAGATATATCTCGTGCAGAAGACCATTAAATAAGAAACGTAAGGATTAAATCAAAGGTAACTCAAAGTGACTTGATAGCAAATGCAACTCCATCTGCCTCTCT
>Ga0157374_10005623_pt1 | contig 10560 bp, 8 predicted proteins | sample M25metaG_FD_115308 | JGI IMG/M metagenome (GOLD analysis project Ga0157374, IMG submission 115308) | Miscanthus rhizosphere microbial communities from Kellogg Biological Station, Michigan, USA - M2-5 metaG | ecosystem: Host-associated > Plants > Roots > Rhizosphere > Soil | place: USA: Michigan... | reverse complement strand
TCATGTTGCCTTCGAGGCCGGCATTGAAGAGCTTGTCAGGGTCCGGAACGCTCGCTCCGTGGGCAAAGGTAAGCTTCACCTTTCCTTTGTGAGCATTGGCGACGGCGATCATTCCGTCGCGAGACCACACCGGGCTTCCCATCCACTTCCATTCCTCGATGATCTCCCGATCGGCCGCAAGGATGCTCTTGCGTATGCCGGCGAAAATCTTGCCGCGCCAGTCCGTCAGTTCTGCGATCATCTGGTCAATGCGTTGCGAGGGATTCATTGGATATTGATGCCTCGAGTTCCGGTCCCGTTTCATGCGACCGCAATAATCATGCAGCGATCATATTATTGAACGAGAGGCGAGCGGCAAGAGCCTAACCCGTCGCTTCGTCGTATTGCGAACTGGCCTCCAGCCAAACTTCCTCCGCCCGGTGCAACGCGCTCGTCGCGCCGGCGCGGGCCTTGCTGAGTTGGGCGGCCTGCTTGGGATCGCGGGTGAACAAATCCGGTAGCGCCAACGCGGTGTCGATCTTGGCGATGATGCCGTTGATGCGTTCGATCTCGGCTTCAGCCTCGGCGATGCGCTGTTTCAGCGGCGTCCGCTTTTCGTTTTTGCCGCGCTCGGGTTTTGTGCTTTCTTTGCCGTTGCCGCGGTCACGCGAAGCACTGCGTGGGCTTGTTATCGACAATACCATCCGCCGGTAATCGTCGAGATCGCCGTCATAGGTCGTGACCGTCTGATTGGCGACGACCCACAATTGATCGGCGCAGGCCTCGATCAGATAGCGGTCGTGCGAGACCATGATGACGGCGCCGGGAAAATCGTTGATGGCTTCGGCCAGTGCCGCGCGGCTGTCGATATCCAAATGGTTGGTCGGTTCGTCCAGAATGATCATGTTGGGGCCGAAGAAAGTGGCCAATCCCAACAGCAGCCGCGCCTTCTCGCCACCTGACAGGCTCTTGACCAGGGTATCGCCGGCCTTGCCGGAAAAGCCGATCGCACCGGTCCGGCCGCGAACCTTGGTCTCGGGTGCGTCGGGCATCAGCTTGCGGATGTGATCATAGGGCGAAGCATCGACATTGAGTTCGTCGACCTGATGCTGTGCGAAATAACCGACCGACAATTTTTCCGCGCGCGTGATCCGGCCGGAGAACGGCGCCAGCTTGTTGGCGATCAGTTTCACCAACGTCGATTTGCCGTTGCCGTTGGAACCGAGCAGCGCGATGCGGTCGTCGGTGTCGACGCGCAGCGTCACGCGATTGAGCACGGGCTTTTTGGAATCGTAGCCGACCGAAACATCGTCGACCGCGATGATCGGCGGCGACAGCATCTTTTCCGGCGTCGGAAACGAGATCTCGCGTACGTCCTGCGTCACCAGCGCGGTCACCGGCTTCATCCGTTCCAGCATCTTGACGCGCGATTGCGCCTGCCGCGCTTTCGAGGCTTTGGCCTTGAAGCGGTCGACGAAGGCCTGCAGCCGCTTGCGCTCGTCGGCCTGGCGCTTGGCGTGCTTGGCGTCGAGCATTTCGCGTGTGGCGCGCTGTTCTTCGAACGACGAGTAAGTGCCCTTGTAGAGGGTCAATTTGCCGCGATCGAGGTGCAGGATCTGGTCCACCGAGGTGTCGAGAAGATCGCGGTCATGGCTGATCACGATCACGGTGCGCGGATAATTCGCCAGATGGTCTTCGAGCCAGAGCGTGCCTTCGAGATCGAGATAGTTGGTGGGCTCGTCCAGCAACAACAGATCAGGCGCCGCGAACAGCGTCGCAGCGAGCGCCACGCGCATGCGCCAGCCGCCGGAGAATTCGGAAACCGGCCGCGCCTGATCCGCGGTCGAAAATCCGAGCCCTGAGAGAATGGCGGCCGCACGCGCCGGCGCGGAGTGGGCGTCGATATCGACAAGGCGGGTTTGGATTTCCGCGATCCGGTGCGGATCGTGCGCGGTTTCGGCTTCCCGCAGCAGCGCGTCGCGCTCGAGATCGGCCTTCAGCACGACATTGACGAGGCTTTCCGGCCCGTCCGGCGCTTCCTGTGCGAGGCTGCCGATGCGCCAACGTGGCGGAATTGTGATGCTGCCGGATTCGGTCGGCAGGTCACCACGGATCGCGTGGAACAGCGTCGATTTGCCGACGCCGTTGCGGCCGACAAAGCCGACGCGCGCGCCAGGCACGATCTGTACTGAGCTGTCGTCGATCAGAAGCCGTCCGGCAATCCGGATGGAAATATCGGTGATTGAAAGCATGCGGGGTTGTCACCGGAGCCGCCGGCAAACGCAACCCATTTGTCACTGAAATCGGCCCTCAGATCGCCCGCAAATCAGGCCGGTCGTCTTGTCGGCGCAACTCATTGACCAAGTGCTCCAGATCGGATGAGAGCCAGGATTCCGGGCGGATGTCTTGCTGCAGCCGTTCGCCAACGGCATCGCAGATTGACTTGCAGGTTTTGTGGTCGAGTTGTTCGAAATCGCTCTTGATTCGGTTTTCCATGACATTCTCGCGGCGAGTCCACCTCGCAAGGTTCGAGTGATCTTGCCAAACCAAGTCCCGACGCGCGTATTTGTTTCCTTGCAGACCCCGTATGCACGCGCTGCGGCGTTCTGAACCGCGAATTGGGAACTGGTTCCCGAGCCGAACAAAAAAGCCCCGGCGCAGGGGCCGGGGCGTCGCAGTCGGGGAGTGAGCTCAGGGCAGATCGGATCAATAACAGCGGTTCACCAGCCGCCAGCGGGGACCCCAGGGGGTTCCAACCAGGCGCCGCACATAGCAGCCGCCGTAGCCGCCGGCGTAATAGGCAGGACCGCCGACGATGACGCGCGGGCCGCCCCAACCATGATGCCAGCCACCATGCCAGCCGCCCCAGGCCGAGGCGGAGGTTGGCGCCAAAGCGGCCACGCCCAGCGAAGCCGCGGCAACTGCAACAAGCGAGAGTTTGCGTAACATGACCGTCTCCTCAAGGTTTCGGCGCCGAGGGCGCCATCGGTGAGATCTTCTCCCGTGACGCCCCGCTAGCGGCGATGAGCTTGCAGAGCGTCCGATCGGCCGAAAGCCTACGCCCGGGAAGGTGAACCAAAGCGGGACGGTGGTTACAGAAAGGGTTCACCTTCGTGAAATTGATGTCATTCGGCGCCTACCGTGGCGTTTCCGAGCGAACCGGTAGCCTGTCCGCGCACGGAAAACGCGCCAAAACGAATGGCTGACGCGTCACCGGGTCGCTTGCCGTCGCCGGACTGCGCCGATATAAGCCCCGCAACTCTCAACCAGCGTTTTGTAAGGACCAAATCATGGCGCTCGAACGTACTTTCTCGATCATCAAACCCGACGCGACCGAGCGCAATCTGACCGGCGCGGTCAACGCGTTGATCGAGAAGGCCGGGCTTCGAATCGTGGCCCAGAAGCGCATTCGCATGACGCGCGCCGAGGCCGAAGCTTTCTATGCAGTCCACAAGGCGCGTCCGTTCTTCGGCGAACTGGTCGACTTCATGACGTCGGGCCCGGTCGTGGTTCAGGTGCTGGAAGGCGAGGGCGCTGTTCTCAAATACCGCGATGTGATGGGTGCCACCGATCCGTCGAAGGCGGCCGAGGGTACGATCCGCAAGGTTCACGCGAAGTCGATCGGCGAAAATTCGGTCCATGGTTCCGACGCGCCGGAGACGGCCGCGATCGAAATCGCGCAGTTCTTCTCGGGCAACGAAATCGTCGGCTAATTTCATAAACAGCGGCGCGTAAACCGCCGCATCAAAAGCGGCCCCCGCGGCCGAAAGGAAGCGCTGTGAACTGGTTGTTGCAAATCTTCGATCCGGCGAACATCGGAGCGTTCTTCACCCAGTTTCAGAACGAAATGACGCAGCCTGCGTTCTGGGTCGCGGTCGGCAAGATCATCTGGATCAACGTCTTGCTGTCCGGCGACAACGCGCTGGTGATTGCGCTCGCTTGCCGCGGGCTGGAGCCGCGGCATCGGCTTTGGGGCATGATCCTTGGCGCCGGCGCGGCCGTCTTGCTGCGCATCATCTTCACCGGCATCGTCGCATCGTTGATGGAACTGCCGTACCTCAAGCTGGTCGGCGGGCTCGCGCTGATCGTGATCGCCGCCAAATTGCTGGTACCCGAACAGGAGGATGAGGACGGCGTCGAATCCGCATCGCATCTGTGGGCGGCGATACAGATCGTCGTGATCGCCGACATCGTGATGAGCCTCGACAATGTCATCGCAGTTGCCGCCGCTGCCAATGGCAGCGTGCCGCTGTTGATCCTCGGCCTTGCCATCAGCATCCCCCTGATCGTGGCAGGCGCAGCGCTGATCATGGCACTGCTCAGCCGCTTGCCGATCCTGGTGTGGGCGGGGGCGGCGCTGTTGGGCTGGATCGCCGGCGACGTCATCGCAACCGATCCGGCGATTCATCCGAAGCTCGATGCGCTGTTTTCGGGATCGTTCGGCGCCAAGCTGGATTCCATGCTGGCATCGCTCGGCATGGGGCCGCACTTTGCCAATCACGGCAATGGCGGCGAGTTGGTTGTGGCCGTGCTGGGTGTCATCGTGGTGCTGGTCGTGGGAAGCATCTGGCGCAAGCGCAAGCTGCAAAAACACGCTGGGGAATCCGCAGAAGCGGCGTGAGGCGCTCGGAGAGTCGGGCGGCTGGCAGGCGCATCCTGATGTGACGTTCGCGCCATCACAGGCCTCTGTATGCGAGCCATCCGATTCCGGCGATGGATACCATCCAAACCGCGACAATGACGACCGCTGCCGTTCGGCTAACCGGCTGATCCCAGGCAATGCTTGCCGACGCTCGGTGCTCGGCCATAATGTCCGACGGGATCAAGCGCACAACCAGCGCAATCCCCAGCGGCACGATGATGAGGTCGTCAAGATAACCGATTACCGGAATGAAATCGGGAATCAGGTCAATCGGCGAGAATGCGTAAGCCGCGACTGCGAGCGCGACCGCTTTTGCGTACCAGGGGACACGGGGATCGCGGGCTGCCAAATACAACGCGTGAGCATCGCGTTTTAAGAGGCGGGCCCATTGCTTCCATTTGTCCACGACGCCTGTGCCCCGATTAGAGTGAACACGTCAGCTACACAATGATACGTCGATCATTCAGCCCAGGCCATTAAGGAAGCTGGCGATTTCGTGATGGGCCATCGCTTTCCATCTCGGCCCGGCTATGAGAGATTATGGGCGTGAAACGCTCGATCCATCTTTGCCGGCTGCTGGCGGTCTTTCTGATCGTCGGGATCGTGATTGCCCCGCTTTTGGCGCCGGTGAATGCGGCGTCGACGGCAATGGCGACCATGTCCGCGGACATGCCCTGCTGTCCCGACAAGTCGGCGCCAGTGGATTGCGATCAGTGTCCGCTGATGGCGATCTGCATGACCAAGACATTTCAAGCGTCGTCGTCAGCCGGAGTTGTCGAAGTGCTGCCTGTGACGGCGCGGACGTTGTTTCCTCACAGTGATCCCAAGGTGGAAAGCCTGGATCATCTTCCACCTCCAAAACCTCCTCGGTCTCTGGTCCGCTCGGCTTAACGCCGGACGTCGTGTGACGCGCTAGACGCGCCCGCAAAGCATGCAGCTTTTGCGGCTGACCAGCATACCGAGGATATCAGAATGAAAACGATTCAGCTTTCGCGCGGCCTTGGGGCGGCGCTCATCGGCGTTGCCTTGACCGTCGTTGCCAATCTGACGTTCGCAGGCCTGAAGAAGAGCGCTTTCGCCCAGCAACCAGCGAGCAATACCGCTACGGCGCCTGCAGACCGCAAGGTCAAATATTACCGCAATCCGATGGGACTGCCCGACACTTCGCCTGCGCCCAAGAAGGACTCGATGGGGATGGATTACATCCCGGTCTATGAGGGCGAAGATAGCGACGAGGGGTTGGTCAAACTGTCCCCCGGGAAAATCCAGCGTACCGGCGTGAGGTCCGAGCCTGCCGCCAATCGCGTCATCCGCACGATCATTCGTGCCCCCGGCACCATCGTACTCGATGAGCGGCGCATATCCGTCGTCACGATGCGAGCCGAAAGCTTCGTGCAGAAGGTCACCGACGTTACGACGGGCTCGCACGTCGTCAGAGGCCAGCCTTTGATGGAAATCTACAGCCCCGCGGTCTCGTCGGCCGCCGCCGAGTATATATCGACCCTCAATTCCCCTTCGGTGGGAACGAGCCAACAATACGGGCGCGGCTCACGGCAACGGCTGATGAATCTCGATCTCCCGGAACCGGTCATCTCGAAAATAGAACAGTCCCGGGAAGTACCAATCGGCATCCAATGGTCATCCCCGCGCGATGGTGTTGTGCTCGAACGTAACGCCATTGAGGGCATGAGAGCCCAACCCGGCCAGGTCCTGTTTCGGATAGCGGACCATTCCCAGGTTTGGGCACTCATCGATGTCGCCGAACGCGATATTGGGACGCTCGCCATTGGTCAGACGGTGACTGTGAGGGCGAGAAGCTTTCCGGGTCGTGAGTTCATCGGTTCGATCAATGTGATTTACCCGGAGATCAACAAGGAGACGCGTACGGCCCGCGTGCGTGTTGAGTTGGCCAATCCGGACCTCGTCTTGCTTCATGCCATGTATGTCGATGCGGAGATTGATGCCGGCGGACGAGAGCCGGTTTTGTCCGTCCCTGAGAGCGCAATCATGGACACCGGCAGTCGGCAGGCGGTTTTGGTCGATAGAGGAGAAGGCCGCTTCGAGCCGCGCGAGGTCAAGCTTGGTCACCGCGGCGGGGGATATGCTGAAATTCGTCAAGGCGTCGTCGACGGCGATCCCGTTGTCGTCTCCGCAAATTTCCTGATAGACGCGGAGAGCAACCTGAAAGCTGCGCTGAAGGGCTTTTCCGATGGAGCCCAGCAGTGATCGCGCGTCTCATCGCGTGGTCCGCGCGGAATCTACTGCTGGTGTTCTTCGGCGCGGGCTTTGCGGCCGCAGCGGGCGTCTATGCGCTCGTACATCTCCCGCTCGACGCTATTCCGGATCTCTCGGATACGCAGGTGATTGTCTATACCGAGTATCCCGGGCAGGCACCCCAGGTTATCGAGGATCAGGTCACCTATCCCCTGACCACAGCCATGCTGACCGTGCCCCGCTCTAAAGTCGTGCGCGGGTTCTCGTTCTTCGGCGTATCGTTCGTCTACGTCATCTTCGAGGACGGCACTGACATCTATTGGGCCCGTTCTCGCGTGCTCGAGTTCCTCAATGGCACGGCCTCCCGGCTCCCGGCGGGCGTCGCGCCAACCATGGGACCCGATGCGACTGGCGTCGGTTGGGTCTACCAATATGCCGTGATTTCGAAGGAGTTGAATCTCTCCGACACGCGCGCGATTCAGGACTGGAACTTGAAATTCGCGCTCGCCAAAGCGGAGGGCGTCGCCGAGGTGGCAAGCGTCGGCGGCTTTGTACGCCAATACAACGTCATCCTTGATCCGCAACGCATGCGCGATCTCGGCATCACCATGCAGAATATGCGCGATGCGATCCGCGCCAGCAACGCCGACGTCGGGGGCCGCACCGTCGAACTCTCCGAGTTTGAATACGTCATTCGCGGCAGGGGGTATCTGAAGGGTATCAACGACCTCGGCAATATCGTGCTCAAGACCTCTAACGGTACGCCGGTCCTGCTCAGGGATATCGCACGGGTGGAACTTGGGCCGGACGAGCGCCGAGGGATCACCGAACTGAACGGTGAAGGTGAAGTCGCCAGCGGCATCGTGCTGCAACGGTTTGGCGTCAATGCGCTGGACGTGATCCGGAACGTCAAGAAGCGTTTTACCGAAATTGCGAGCAGTCTTCCAAAATCAGTCGAGATCGTGCCGGTCTACGACCGCTCGACTTTGATCAACGCCGCCATCGACACGCTCAAGCAAACATTGTTCGAGGAGAGCGTTGTCGTCGCATTGGTGTGCATCGTCTTTCTACTGCATGTCCGCAGCGCGCTGGTGGCCATCCTGATGCTGCCCGTCGGCGTACTGATGGCGTTTGGCGCGATGAAATTGCTTGGGCTCGGGTCCAATATCATGAGCCTTGGCGGCATCGCGATCGCGATCGGTGCGATGGTGGATGCGGCCATCGTGATGATCGAGAATGCGCACAAGCACCTCGAGCGGGCGGAACCCGGACGGTCCCGGGTTTCGATCCTGATCGAGGCGGCTTCGCAGGTCGGGCCGGCGCTGTTCTTCAGCCTGTTGATCATCACGGTGTCGTTCATGCCGATCTTCACGCTGGAATCGCAGGAGGGGCGCCTGTTCAGCCCGCTCGCCTTCACCAAGACGTTTGCGATGGCGGCAGCCGCCATTCTGTCGGTGACATTGGTTCCGGCCTTGATGGTGGTCTGCGTGCGCGGAAAAATTATTCCCGAGCACAAGAATCCGATCAACCGTTTCCTGATTTGGATTTATCGCCCGGTCATCAAAACCGTGATGCGGGCCAAGGTGCTGGTGATCCTGATGGCATTGGCCATTCTTGCCGTAACGGTGTGGCCCGCCCGGCAGCTCGGCACCGAATTCATGCCCAACCTGAACGAAGGCACGCTGCTCTATATGCCGACGACGCTGCCCGGAATATCCGTCACCAAGGCCAGTGAATTGCTTCAAACCCAGGACAAGATCATCAGGAGTTTTCCGGAAGTGGCCTCGGTGTACGGCAAGGCCGGCCGCGCTTCCACGGCCACCGACCCGGCGCCTTCCGAGATGATTGAAACGGTTATCAACCTCAAGCCGAAGGCCGAGTGGCGATCAGGATTGACGCTGGAAGGTCTCACCGCGGAAATGGACAAGGCACTGCAATTCCCCGGCGTCTCCAACGCCTGGACGCAGCCGATCAAGGCGCGCATCGATATGCTCTCGACCGGCATCCGTACGCCCATCGGCGTCAAGGTCATCGGTACCGATCTCGTTGAGATCGATACGCTGGCCAAGCAGATTGAACAGGTCTTGAGGACCGTGCCCGGCACCTCGTCGGCCTATGCCGAGCGCGGCATCGGAGGCTATTACCTGGACGTGACACCCGATCGTGCGTCGCTCGCACGTTACGGCATCATGGTGCAGGACGTGCAGGACGTGATCGCGACAGCGCTTGGCGGGCAAACCGTGACGACGACGGTTGAGGGCCGCCAGCGTTTCGGCGTCAACATGCGCTATCCCCGCGACCTGCGCAGCGACCCGCAGGCGATTGCGCGCGACGTGCTCGTTGCAATGCCGGGAGGCGGAGCCGTGCCGCTGGGAGAGGTCGCAAAAGTCTCGCTGTCCCGCGGGCCAACCACGATCCGCACCGAGAACGGCCAACTCGCGGCCTACATCTATGTCGATATCCGGGATCGCGATATCGGTGGCTATGTCGCCGATGCCCAGCAAGCGGTGAAGGCGGGTGTTCAGTTTCCGCCCGGGGCTTATCTGGTGTGGAGTGGACAGTTCGAGTATCTCGAACGGGCTACGGCGCGCCTCAAGATCGTTGTTCCCGTCACACTGCTGATCATCTTCCTGCTGCTTTACCTCAACTTCCGTTCCCTGACAGAAACGTTGATCGTCATGCTGTCGCTGCCGTTCGCCCTGGTGGGCGGGCTCTGGCTGATGTGGTGGCTGAATTTCAACCTGTCGGTTGCCGTGGTCGTCGGCTTCATCGCTCTGGCGGGCGTCGCCGCCGAAACCGGTGTGGTGATGCTGATTTATCTTAACCAGGCATTGGAAGGAATCAGGACGCGGCGCGCTGCCGAGGGCAGGGCGTTGACCCGTCAGGACCTTTACGACGCCATCATGGAGGGGGCGGTAGAGCGTGTGAGGCCGAAAATGATGACGGTGGTCGCGATCATGGCCGGCCTGCTGCCGATTATGTGGAGTACCGGTACGGGTTCTGAAATCATGCAGCGAATTGCAGTTCCGATGATCGGCGGGATGATTTCATCGACATTGCTGACGCTGATCGTCATCCCGGCCATTTACGGGCTGGTCATAGGGGCGGCGCTGGAGAAATCGTTCCAGCCTGAGGCGAAGGCTGAATTCATCTAAGGGAGAGCGTGGCTCTCCAGATACCTCTCGACTTCAGCGCCTGACGATCGAGCCCGACCGTCCGACCAGCCGCGCCAATTGCTTGAAACGGCTGCCGACGCGGTCGGCGACGAGATCGACCATCTGGTGCTCGAACACCAGCATCAGCTTGCGGCCGCGGCTGCGGAAATGGGTTGCGGGCAACACGCCCGTCCGCGCCGCCGAAATCAGATGCGCGACGCGGAACGCCGCGCCGAGAACGCGGGCGCGTTCGTTCGTCGCCGGCGGCACCAGTTCGCGCACCATCGCCGGCGGCTCGTTCTCCTCGCTTAAACCCGCATAGCGATAGAACACCGACAGCGCGACAAAGGCCCGGCCCTGGTGGTTGATCGAGCCGAAATTGCCGTTGGTGATCAGGCTGAGTGTCTCTTCGCCGCGGTGGTCGGGATGCACCCGCCATCCGATGTCGGAGAGCAGACAGGCGGCATGGCGCAGTCGGCGGTCTTCGTCGGTCTCGCGCAGCTTCACGACCCTGACGAAGCGGTCGGTCCAGGCGACCAGTTCCTCGGCGTGGCGGGCAGAGCGCGACAG
>Ga0157374_10005622_pt1 | contig 10560 bp, 7 predicted proteins | sample M25metaG_FD_115308 | JGI IMG/M metagenome (GOLD analysis project Ga0157374, IMG submission 115308) | Miscanthus rhizosphere microbial communities from Kellogg Biological Station, Michigan, USA - M2-5 metaG | ecosystem: Host-associated > Plants > Roots > Rhizosphere > Soil | place: USA: Michigan... | reverse complement strand
CTCTGCGCGACAAGGGAGAAATCGATGCCGCAGCGGCCGCCTATCGCAAAGCGATTTCACTGAACCCTCAGCTCTGGGAAGCTCACAACAATCTGGGAATGCTTCTGCACGATCTGAAAAGCTTCGATGGAGCTGTAGCCGAATACATGGAAGCCAAACGTCTGGCGCCGGATGAGTCAGTGGTACGCAATAATCTGGGCAACACTTATTGCGATAAGGGCGAATACGATGCCGCCATCACCGAGTTCCGGGAGCTCTTCCGCATGGATTCGGGTTGGCAGCTTGGTCACAGCTGTCTGGCGCGGTCGCTGATGTCCAAACGCGACTACCCGGCTGCAATCGTGGAGTTGCGAGCTGCGATTCTCCAAAATCCGGACGGTCCTGACGAGCACCGTTATCTGGGACAGGCTCTGCTTTTGGTCCACCAGCAAGCCGAGGCGGTACGCGAGTTACGAAAAGCAGTGCAGCTGGATCCGGATTCTGCACTCGCTCATCACTATCTGGGAACGGCGCTTTTCAACGGCGAAGAGTTCAAGGCGGCTGAAACTGAATTTCGGCAGGCGCTTCGCCTGCTACCCAATGCCGACAACCATTACTACCTGGCCGCCTGCCTGATGAGTATGGGGCGCTATAACGCTGCTCTGACCGAACTGGACACGGCTGCCCGTCTTGAACCTGCGCAAGATCTGTATCGCAACCGCAAGCAGGAACTTCTGAAGCTGATGCGGGCGTCGAACGTCCGCTAGGCCATCCGAACCTCGATGTACCAAAACGGTACTGGAAGCAGATGAATCTAAATCTTATTGATTCGTCCGCTTGGGCCCATCATCTGTTATGCACTATGGGGCAGTGCCCTACATGAACTGTCGTGCATCGGAGAACCGGCCATCCAGACCTAGAATGTTTTCAGGATTCAGGAGCGCGAAACGATAAATCTTCGCTCCGGGAGCAACTGATGAACTCCGCGACACCTTCACCATCGGCCGATAAACCTTCGCTTCCCCCGGTTGTTCTACCGGCGGAAATTAGCTTCCAGCGCGCCACAACGTCGGTGGAGAATCTCCCGTCGGCACTCGGCCCCCGGCGTATCGGGTATGGCCTGCCTTGCGTGAAGTGCAAGACTTACTACGCCGCGGATTTGTCCATGTGCCCGGTCTGCAAAACTGAAGAGAGGGTTTCTCCCGTGGTAGCGTTGGCCACCGGAGGAGCCTATCCGACCGTCCCGGAAACTGCTTTGCCTGTGCCCGACGAGGCTGCCCTTGAAGAAGAACGCGAGCGCTTCCTGCGTGAATTCAAAGCCCAGGCCCTTTCTGCGGATACCCAGGCCGATCTGGCTGACATCGTGCCGGTCAAGAGTCTGAGTTGCAACCTCGAAGCCAACCATCAAGGCGTGTACGAGCCCGCCACGGTCTGCCAGAGCTGCCATACCAAGCTGCAAGAGCGGATTGATTTGCTGGAAGCCGCCCTGCACATGGACCTGACGGAAGCGACGCAGGTTGTATATGAGGCGGTGTGGGCGGATCCTTCTGATCCCAGCAAAACCTATCAAAATGCCGCCGGCGCAATTCTGGCCGAAATGCGTAAACGCGCCGGCATTTCGGCCGTGATGGGCTCGTTTAAGCCCCGCGCCCACTGAGACCGGACATCGGACGTCGGGAGTCAGCAACGCCATAATGTTGAGGTCCGAGGTCTGACGGCCGAGGTCCGGTTTCCGGTTTTACTCAGGCTTCAGACTGACCCATTTTCTGCCGGCGTAGAGGCGGTAAGCGCCGCCATCTTCCACGATCTTCAGCGGCACGGGGTGTGCGAGTTTATCGTCCATCTTGCCGGCGACGCTGAACAGGTCGTTAGCGCCCACGTCCATCACTAGAAATTTTCCGTCCTGGGAAAATCCAAAACCATACTGACCCGGCGGCAAGTCTGTTCCTTCGATCTTGAGTTTCAGCTCTGTGATCAGCAGGCCCTGATACTTCGCCTGCACGTCGGAGGCGTATCCCGAGGTGTCCACAAGTCCGGCCAGAACTAGCTTTCCGCCGGCTACGCTCAATCCCGCTGAGTTGCGCATCTGCACAGTGGCTGATTGACCGCGGAAAAAATAAGTCGCGGGAGTAACTTTCCTGACTTCATCAGAGTTCAATACCCCAGGCTTCTGTTGCGCCGAGAGCATCACGCAAGAAAAGATCACAACCGCCAGAATCAAATTTCGTGTCATGCATCCTCCAGAAACTGAGAACTGAAAACAGAGAACTGATAACTGATCTTAACTATTTCTCCCCGCCCGCAAATCGCAGCCGTCCGAAGGCAGATGGCACGTGAAAATTTGGCTTTGCCGTTCCTGTCGGGCGCCAAGCCAGATAAGCACGCGGTTCTGCCTTGCCCTCGACCCGATAAAAATTTGCCCGCCATACTGACTTGGGATCAAAGGTCGCGGTTAGCGCCTTTATCGGAATAGCCAGCTCCGCGGCCCACCTATGGGCTTCCTCGTCCAGGGAAACGGATTTTTTCAGGCCGCTCTTAAGATCAGCCAGTCCGCCAGGAAAAATATCCAGATCGATCCACATCCCATTGGGACTCACTTCAAACTCGCGGTAGTTGTGTTCGTGCGCCGGATCGGGTTGCAGGAAGGCCTCTGCCACGTCACGATCCCACAGATGGTCGCGGCGTCCGTTGCTGTTCGAGTCCTCGAAAACATAAAGATCCCGGTAGCGGCATTCGAATCTTAAAAACAGGGTGGTTGCCGACCACAAGACGCGCACGACAGTTTCCCGGTGCTCGTCGGGATTCTTGCCCTGCCAGTCGGAGCAGAACGCCACGGGTAGTGCATGCTGCCATTCGGCGGCGGGATGTTCAGCGTCCGGGCTGATCTCGCGATTGATCAGTGCAGCCACAATCTCGAATGAAGCACTGGCGCACTTTGGCGGCGTAGTCTGGCTCATGGCAATCGAAGAAAGCAGAAGTTGGACAACAACAAGAGTCAGTATATGGATCAGAGCGCGCACAAGCATCCCCGGAAAAATCAATTAGACCGCAAGATTCGGATAGTCCACGCCGCCGCCCCGGCATAGGCTTTGGTCATTATGACAGGCAATGCGATACTCAACCTGACTGACGTGAGAAACGAAGCGAGACACGAAGCGAGCGACATGGCGCGCAGCACGGCAAATCGGCCTTCGGAGAATCGGTGGCAAGCCGTTCTGGCCCGTGATGCCAATCAGGACGGCAGTTTCGTCTTTGCTGTCTCCTCTACTGGAATTTATTGCCGCCCGTCTTGTCCGTCACGGCGCCCGCGCCGGGAAAACGTAAAGTTTTTCCGCCAGCCCGACGAAGCCGAGAAAGCTGGCTACCGGGCCTGCCTGCGCTGCCGTCCGAAAGCCATAGGCGGCAACAAGCAGGCGGAGATGGTGAAAGCCGTGTGCCGCTATATCGAGCGCCACCTGGACGAACCAATCACCCTAAGCCGGTTGGGCAAGGAATTCCGCCAGAGCCCGTTCCATCTTCAGCGCTCATTCAAAGCGGCTCTCGGCATTTCGCCACGGGCTTACGCGGATTCTTGCCGCATGAACCAGCTCAAACGCAATCTGCAGGCTGGCCATTCGGTCACGCGCGCCATGTACGATGCGGGATACAGCTCTAGCAGTCGTTTGTACGAACGCACCGCGTCGCAGCTGGGCATGACTCCCGACAAATATCGCCGCGGCGCTATTGCCGCGCCGATCCGGTATACCTGCGCCGATTCCCCGCTCGGACGCATGCTGATTGCCGCGACGGAAAAAGGTATCTGCACCATCCAGTTCGCGGATTCGGACGACGAGCTCGAACACGGCCTGCGCCACGAGTTTCCCTTCGCCGTCCGGCGCCGCGACGACGTTGCCATGCAGGCCTGGAAAGAGAACCTGCTTCGCCAGATGCAAGGCCAGAAGCTGCGTACATCGCTCCCGCTCGATATTCAGGCCACTGCGTTCCAGCGCCGAGTATGGGCGCAGTTGCAGTCCATCCCGTTTGGCGCAACCCGTTCCTATGAACAGGTTGCGAAGGCCATCGGACAGCCGACTGCGACCCGGGCCGTGGCTCGCGCCTGTGCCACAAACCCAGTCGCTGTCGCAATCCCATGTCACCGGGTAGTTCGGAAAAGTGGAGAGATGGGCGGCTATCGCTGGGGAGCAAAGCGCAAAGAATCCCTGCTGCAACTAGAAACGGAAAAAATTGAGGCGCGGACCTAGGGTGTCCTCAGTGTCCTCTATGGTTAACGAGGGTGTCCCGTCCTCGTCTCTCGCGTTCTTTGGGAGAGACAGGGCGGGGAAGTCTAAAATTCATTTTCCAATCTGTACATAGACCTTCCGGGCAGACGACAACATCTCCAGTACCGATGTCTTCTCTGCCTCCGTATTCCAATCCTGATTCGACTGCGCAGCATCGATCATGCGATCGATCCATGCGACGAAATACGCCGCGTCCTCGACAGGCTTGGGATGCGATCCTGCAACCTTCACATAAATCGGACTGGTCGTCGCGTACGGGTACATATCCAGAATCCGATGCTCCGCTTTCTCGCTCCACGCCCGCAACAGGCACCATCCGCTGCGCGAGATCGGCAACGTGTCTTCGAAGTCAGCCGTTTCGCCATTGCCCGTGAGCTTCAAATCGCGTACCACATCGCCATCGCAAATGACTTGTAGATGATCGACCGGCACGAACGACCGCAGCCAGGCGGTGAATTTCGCTTTGTTCTCGCCAGCCGGTAGCGACAATTCGTCACCAAGCTCTTTTCCGCCAAGTGAGAAACCGAGCAAAGGCCCGTTGGTTGCGAAGGTACGGCCGTGTTTGATCGAATCCAGCCAGTTATCAATATTGAGCGTTCCGGCAGGAACCTTGGCGTAAACCCGATTCAACCCTACCGGGCCGCGCAGGGAAGCGAAGTTCGCCATGGCATCGGTGCCCGCCGCAGTCGGCAAATGGAATCCGCAATTCAGCAATCGGTACCAAACGTTGGCGGTCGATTTGTGCTCGGCGAATCCCATTACTTCGATGTAATCCACCTTTCCCAGCGCCAGGTCCACGGGCAGCTCGTGGTTCAGCGACGCATCTTTCTTAGGATCGGGAATTGAATCATAAGGATGAACGTATCCCACTAGCCCATGCTGCTCATGTGCCATGTCGGCTACGTTCGCATTGGCTGGAAAAAGGCTGGCTGCGGCAGTGTTGGGATAGCCAGAGTAACCGGGCAGAAGAAAATGCTGAGTGAGATTCAGCAGGCCGAGGTGTCCCCAATAGCTGGTGTGAAATTCCTGGCCGTGCATCAGGAGGTTGGCGGCAGTCGAAGCCGGGTCAGGCTTGGGGCTGAAGTATGCGATGTCTGGAATGCGCTCCTCTTTGTTGACTACCAGGTCTTCGACGATCTGCAAGTTCTCGGCCGCAGCTTGCGACACCAGATGCTGCGGTGTGTTGCGGTACGTGCCTGCATAATTCATGTGGACATGAACGTCGCCGTTGACCCACTGCGAGCCTGCCTCTTTGGGGATGTCCAGCGGCTTGAGACGAACCGTGAGACTGGATGTTTTTCCAGCTGAGATGGTTACCGTTTGGCACTCAAAGCTGTATTCGAAACCCTTCATGACTTCGACTTCCGCACGTCCCGCCGGAAGAGTAATTTCGGCGTTGCTCGACGTGTGGAAGTAGTGCGCCTCGAATGGCCGTTCGGAGCGAACGAAATTATCATCGGCATTCATCCAGGCGTCGTCGGGGGCGTAGGCGCGGCCATCTTCACCGTTGACAAATATCCGCGCTGCTGTGGGATGTCCAGCCGCATCAAGTATCGAAATGTTTAGCTGCCCCACTGACTTCAGATAGTGCTTCTCTTTCGCGACGAGTTGAGTCTGTCCGCCGCCGGGAACTGTCTCTGTCCATAAGGAAGTGTTGCCGTTGCGATTGGAGATGAAGGCAATCTGCTTTCCATCTGGCGACCAGCGAGCGCCAACGTTATCGAAGTCGCCATACGAGAGCGGGAACGCATCGCCGCCGTCGGATGGCATGACCCAGAGCTGGTGCCACTGTTGTCCCAGATAAGACGCGTAGACGATCCGTTTCCCATCAGGCGAGAATTCGGGACGCGCCTTCCATGTGGTTTCTTCGTAATGAATTTCGCGCGCTTCGGCGCCCGGTTCTGCTCTCATACGCCAGAAGCCGCCGGTGCCGTAAATGTGGCCGCGATTCGAAACAAACAGAATTTCTTTCCCGTCCGGCGACCAGGCTGGGCTGATCTCATGATCGAATTGGCTGTAGTAATAGCGAGGCAGTGGGCTGCGGTTTTCTCCGGTCAGGCGTCGAACATTTTTCAGTTCGCCATCGCTGAAATCTCCCACGAAGATGTGGAAGCGTCCGTTGAACGACGTGGAAACAAATGCGATGTGCCTGCCATCTGGCGAGAAACGAGGCTCGACGTTCACAGCTCTGCCCGTTGTCAGTTGCCGAGTGGCTTTAGTGTCGAGATCCAAGGACCAGAGTTCGACCGCATCTTTTAGATAAGACGCGTATACCACCCAGCGTCCATCCGAAGAGCAGTCAGGTTGGTAGTCGTAGCCGGCTCCGGCAGTGACTTGCTGCGCCGCCGTCGAGTCCAGCTTCTGTTGCCACAGCGACCCCGCCATCGAGTAAACCAGGCTGCGAGAATCCGCTGCCCACGCCGCCGCGCTGGGCCCCGTCGTAAGCTGCGGCAGATACATTTCGCGAAAGTAGTAGGGATGGGGAACATCGATCTGTTTGAGCACGGGCTCGCGCTGGGCTGGCGAAAGGGAAGCCGTAGCCAAGAAGGCGACGGCCAACAAGAGCAGACTAATGCGATGTCGATGGGGCAAAGAGTCCTCCGGATCTCCGTCTCAGTGCCGCACTCACAGCACTATCGAGACACGACCGGCAAAACAATGCGAGAAGGATGCCGGCGGTCGGAATAAATTGAAATGTTCGCCTTCTGCATTGTCGCCGATGAATTCTCCAGCTCGCCGGTTTGCGGATTACGCGAAAAATTGGGAAAGAACGTTCCGGAAATCTGCACCCGGATGCGATGGCCCTTCTGAAATACATTGCTGGTGATCAGATTATCGAGATGCAATTCATACACCCGATTCGGCGTGAGCAACTGCCGTCCCTTTTTCAGGTCGCGATAGCTGGCGCGCAACACATCCAGTCCCGGGCTCATCAGATTGAAAGCTGTTCCGTCGGGAGCGACGTCGAGCAGGCGGACCCATAAATCGGCATCGCGGCAGTCACACGCTAAATAGACTTGTGCGTTGATCGGTCCGGTCACTTCTGTATCGTGCTCCACCGGGGCCGAGTCGAAAGTCAGAACATCGTTCCGCTCAACCAGGTTTTTGTAGTCATGTGCACCCGAACTGCTGTACGAATTAAGCACCGGCCTTTCCGGATCGGACAGAAAAGATTGAAATGCTTTTTTCTCTCTGGGCGCGTCGGCCGATAGACCGCCACGCGTCTCCCCAGACGTTGGACCGGTCAGATAGTAAGAAGTCGATCTCGAAGCGGGCGGCCACGCGTCAGCTTCTCGCCAGTGGTCGTCCCCCATCACGAAGTAACGGACAGGTTTTTCTTTCTTCACCCCATTCGGAACGCTACGCAGATAGTGGTCCATCGAGCGCAGGACAACCTCGTCATAATCGATCGCTGCCGCCGACCCGAAGTGGCGCTCTCCTGATTTGGCCTTCGCCGTCGACGCCACGCCGTGAACCCATGGCCCGATCAGCAGATGAGTCTGTGGCTCGGGAGCGCCGGCACGGGCCTTCAGCAGTCCAGTAAAGTTCGTCGTAGCGCCTTCAGGACCGTAGTTGTCGTCATACCACCCCGAGAAATTGAGCACGGCTGCGTGCACGCGGCCGTATTTATTTCGCAAGTCCGACCAGTCCCACCAGGGATCGTCATAGGGATGCTTGAGCCAGTCGTAGTAGTAAGGAGCGATCCCGCGCAGCTCTTCAAGTTGATCGAGCGGGGTCGTGTACAGCATTTTGGGACTGGCCTGGCCCCATGCCGCGGTGGCCTCATCAGGAGTTTGCGGGCCGGGAAGATTTCTCTTGGCTCGAATGTCGGGAGCAATGTTGTCCCAGATCCATTCGATCCACGACATGTCCCACAAACCGCCGGCGTAAAAGAAATTCTGCGCCGACGAAAACGTCATGGCAGGAACCATGGCTTTCAAGTGCTGCGGGTTCTCCACCGCCGCCAGCCACTGCACCGCTCCCGGATACGAAAGCCCGAAAGTTCCAACCGCGCCGTTCGACCACGGTTGCCGCGCCGCCCACTCGATGGTGTCGTAGCCGTCGCGTCCTTCATTTTGATAAGGGAGAAACTCGCCGTCGGAGGCGTAACGCCCGCGAACATCCTGTACCACGACCGCGTATCCGTGTTCGACGGCGTGGCGAAACGTTCTGTACTCCTCGAGCGCCGGTTCTTTGCCATACGGCGTCCGGTAGACGAGAACAGGGAAAGCGCCATCGCCTCGCGGCCGCAGCACGTCCGCGCGCAGAATTACGCCATCACGCATCGGCACGGCGACGTTCTTCTCGACGATGAAATCACCGGCTGAAGGAACCGGTTGCTGGGCCGAAGCGAGAAGAGCTAAACCGCAAAGCAGCGGCAAAAATAATTTGAATTTCATGGGACGGCGTAGCCTAGCAGTTTGTCGGCGCCCAGCACAAGAATCCGGGCATCCAAGTTGGGGTGCGCTTCGAAAATCCTTCCGGAATGACGAGGCCTTGGGCGCCTTGCCGCACCCTGAGGCTCTCCCTGATGCGATTACGAAAGGAGCGCCGTACCCTCAGGCCGCCCCCTCACCAGCAGCCAATTGATGAACGCCACCAGCGCGGTCGCCAGCAGGATGAACGATCCGCCCAGGTTCACGCCGGTAATCAGCACGGCGCAAATTCCCGCGCCCAGAACCGCAAACAAAGTTCCTGCGGGAAGACGAAACATCGCAGCGCCCGGCTGCTTACGGCGAAACACCGGCAAGGCTGCGCAAACCAGTCCGTAATAGAGGAGTCGCGCCACCGCGGACAGGGTCGCATTCCAGGTGAAGCTGCCGAGCAGAGCAAGCAGCCAACTCAACAGGGCAAATGCCAGTATCGAAAAATAGGGAGTCCGGAACCGAGGATGGATCGCGGCGAAAATAGAAGGGAAGTCGCCGTTCTCGGCCAACGCGAAAGTGATTCGAGGCACGCCCAGAATGTTGGCGCTGAGGTATCCATAAACGGAGACCAGAGCACCCACGGATACGAACGCGGCGCCGCCATTCCCGAAAACCAGCCGCGCCACATCTGCCAGCGGCCTTTCGCTATGTGCCGGATCAGGCAGAATTCCCACCACCACCCATTGAATCGCCGAGTACAGCAACGTGCACGTGATCAAAGCAGTGAATAATGCAAACGCAGCATCGCGCCGGGGATTCTTGGCCTCGCTCAATGGCGTGAGTGCAGTTTCAAATCCGCCGTAAGCAAATACCAGCAGCAGGCAAGCTTTCAGCCAGGCGCCCGCCCCAGCGTCGCCCGGCAGGACGGGCGCCGCTTGGTGCCCCGTCAGCAGATAGAACGAACCTGCAATCGCCACCAGAAACAGCGGCACCAGCTTTGCCACAGTAAACACGTTGCTGACCTGCGTGCTGGCGCGCACACCGCGATAGTTGATCAGCGTCAAAACGCCGTAGAGAAATGTCAGGATCAAGAATCGCGGCAAAGGATCCTTGGCATGCGGCCAGAACTCGCCGCAATAAATGACGAACAGGTTGGAAGTGGCCGCCGGCGCAGCCAATCGCACCAGCCAAAGCATCCACCCCATTTCGATTCCAACTAACCGCCCGAATGCCGCGCGCGCGTAGAGATAAGGGCCGCCCGCCTGCGAAAATTGCGACGCCACCTCGGCGAAGCAGGCCATAATGATTCCCGCCGCCGCCCCAGCTAACAACACAGCCCATGGGCTGGCCCGCCCAATCAGCCGAGCCACCTCGGAAGGCAATCCAAATATTCCGCTGCCAATAATCGAGTTGATGACGAGAGCCGCGAGGCTCCATCGTCCGATGGCGCGCACCAGTCCGGATTGTTCGCTGCCAGGCAAGACGTGGTTTTACCACAGCGGTCAGCCGTCAGCTATCAGCTTTCAGCTAAAAGCCCAGGCGAGCAACGCCACCTTAGAACTGATGATTTGGTAAGGAAACTTGGAATCCGTAGAAGACGAAGGAATCGTGGATTAGCTGAGGTCTGAAGTCCGAGGTCCGACGCCCCGCCCTACGCTGCGTCGTTCTCGATCTTGATCCGCAATGACTTCAGGAATTTGAGGTCCTGATCACTGATCTTGAATTCGGGGTTTGTAGTCAAGGTGGTTACCAGGGAGGTCTTGTCGTCGGATTTCTCGCCCGGCTTGCTCACCCCGATGGTCGCTTCCAGAACCAGAAAAATGTCGTAGCCGCTGTCTTTGATCTTGGACACGACTTCGGCAATCTGCTCGCTGTCCGCCAGCGACTCGTTGATCGCCTCGCCCAATTCCTTCATCAGCTGCTTCAATTGCTGG
>Ga0157374_10005620_pt1 | contig 10561 bp, 9 predicted proteins | sample M25metaG_FD_115308 | JGI IMG/M metagenome (GOLD analysis project Ga0157374, IMG submission 115308) | Miscanthus rhizosphere microbial communities from Kellogg Biological Station, Michigan, USA - M2-5 metaG | ecosystem: Host-associated > Plants > Roots > Rhizosphere > Soil | place: USA: Michigan... | reverse complement strand
TCGCCGACACCGCGATCGCCGTGCACCCGGACGACGAGCGCTATACGCGCCTGATCGGCGAGACCGCGATCCTGCCGCTCGTCGGCCGCCGGCTCCCGATCATCGCGGACGAGTACGTCACGCCCGAGTTCGGCACCGGGGCGCTGAAGATCACCCCCGGCCACGACCCCAACGACTTCGAGATCGGCCGCAAGCACGGCCTCGAGGAGATCGTCGCGATCGGTCCTGACGGGAAGCTCACGGCGGAGGCGGGGGAGCGGTTCGCCGGAATGACCGCGGCCGAGGCCCAGGAGGCCGTGGTCGCCGCGCTGCGCGACGAGGGCGCGCTCAGCGCCGAAGAGCCCTACGTCCACTCGGTCCCCTTCTCGCACCGCTCGGGAGAGCGGATCGAGCCGTTGATCTCGCTGCAGTGGTTCTGCCGCATGGACGATCTGGCCGCGCCGGCGATCGAGGCGGTCGAAAACGACCGGGTGCGGATCGCGCCGGCGCAGTGGAAGCGCGTCTACCTCGAATGGATGAAGGAGATCCGGCCCTGGTGCATCTCGCGCCAGCTCTGGTGGGGTCACCGGATCCCGGTCTGGTACTGCGATCCGTGCGAGGAGGTTTTCGTCGCCGAGGACCCGGCGGCGGCACCCGAGCGCTGCGGCGCCTGCGGCGGCGAGCTGCGCCAGGAGGAGGACGTGCTCGACACCTGGTTCAGCTCGGCGATCTGGCCCTTTGCCACCCTCGGCTGGCCCGACGATACGCCGGAGCTGCGCGCCTTTTACCCGACCAGCTTCCTCACCACCGCCCGCGAGATCCTCTTCCTCTGGGTGGCGCGGATGATCATGACCGGGCTCGAGTTCGCCGGCGACGTCCCCTTCAAGGACGTCTACGTGCACTCGGTGATCCAGGCCCGCGACGGACGGCGGATGTCGAAGAGCCTCGGCACCGGGATCGACCCGCTCGACGAGATCGACGTCCACGGCGCCGACGCCCTGCGCTTCGGCCTGCTGGCGATGTCCTCGACCCAGGACGTGCGCTACTCCGACGCCAAGGTCCAGCAAGGCCGCGACCTGGCCAACAAGCTCAGGAACGCCAGCCGCCTGATCCTCCTCAACGTCGCCGAAATCCCCGCCGACGGGCCTGAAACGTCCCTATATGACACGAAATCGTCCCGTCGGCCGGCTCAGATCGAGGATCGGTGGATTCTCTCGCGGCTCGAGCGGACTATCGCCTCGGTTACCGAGAAGCTCGATAGTTATGACTTTGCCCACGCTGCTCAGGAGGCCTATGCCTTCTTCTGGTCGGAGCTCTGTGATTGGTACCTGGAGATCGCCAAGCCGCGGCTCTACGAGGGCGAGGCCGAGGTCTCGGCCAACCTGCTCTGGGTGCTGGAGCGCACGCTCGCCCTGCTGCACCCGCTGATGCCCTTCGTCACCGAGGAGGTCTGGTCCTACCACCCCTCGAGCAAGGGCCATCTTGCCGTCCATCCCTTCCCACGAGCCGAGGAGTCGCTCTTCGATGCCGAGGCCGAAGCCGAGGTGGAGCGCGGGATCGAGTTGACCCGCCGCCTGCGCACCTGGCGCGAGATGGTCGAGGCGCCCGCCGCCAGTCAGCTCTCGGGACGGGTCGAAGGCCCCCGTCCCCAGGAGTTCGTCGGCCGTCTCGCCCGCTTCCAGTTCACCGAGGACGGGGGAGACCCAATCGCCGCGGTCGGCCCGGTCAAGGTGCTCGCCTCGGATCAGATCGATGCCGCCGCCGTCGCCGCCCGGCTCGAGAGGCGCCGCGAGGAGCTGCGCTCCGAGGTCGCCCGCGCCGAAGGCAAGCTCGCCAACGAGAAGTTCGTCGCCAAGGCGCCGGCCGAGTTGGTCGAGGAGGAGCGGGCCAAGCTCGAGCGCCACCGGGCCGAGCTAGAGGAGCTCGCCGAATAGACCCGCAGGCCTACCTCGACTCGCTGGAGCCGGTCGGCTGGAAGCTCGGCCTGGAGCGGATGCACCGGCTCAGCACCGCACTCGGGCTGCCCCAGCATCGCTTCGCCTCGATCCACGTCGTCGGCACCAACGGCAAGTCGTCGGTGACGCGGATGGTCGCGGCGCTGCTCGAAGCGCACGGAGTCAGCGCCGGCGCCTGTGTCTCGCCCCACCCGCTGCGCTGGTCCGAACGCGTGCTGATCCGCGGCGAGGAGATCGGTGCCGAGCGGTTCGCCAGCGCGGTCGAGCGCACCGCGCAAGCGGCCGAGACGGTCAACCGCAGCCTCGACGAGGGCGAAGCGGTAACCCAGTTCGAGGTTGCGACGGCCGCTGCCTTCGTCGCCTTCGCCGCCGCCAGGGTCGAGGCCGCCGTGGTCGAGGCAGGCCTCGGCGGCAGGCTCGACGCGACCAACACGATCCCCTCGCGGGTCACCGTCCTGACCTCGATCGGGCTCGACCACACCGAGTGGCTGGGCGAGACCGAGCTCGAGATCGCCGCGGAGAAGTTGGCGGTGCTGCGCGAATACACGACCTTGGTCCTCGGCCGGGTCAGCCCTGAGGTCGCGACGCTGGCAGAGCAGACCGCCGCCGAACGGGGAGCGAAGCTAATCGTCGCCCCCGAGGACCCTGGCGAGGAGCTCGAGCTGCGCGCCGCGGGCCGTTTCCAGCGCCGCAACTTTGCCCTCGCCTGCGCTGCCGCCGAGGCCTTCCTCGGCCAGCTCGATCCCGCTCTGGTCGCCGAAGTAGGGAGGGCGCTGACCGTCCCAGGCCGTCTCGAGCGCGTCGCCGAGGACCCACCGGTCTTCCTCGACGCCGCCCACAACCCCGACGGCGCCGCCGCGCTCGCCGAGGGGCTGGGAGAGGTCGCCGCCGGCCGCCCCGTCGTCGCCTGTCTTGCCGCGCTCGCCGACAAGGACGCGGCGGCGATGGTCCGCGCCCTCGCGCCGGCCCTGGGCCGCGCGGTCTGCACCGAGCTGCAGCCCGCGGCGCTGGAGGCCCGCGGGCTGCCGGGGGCGGGTTCCCACAGCGCCGCCAAACTCGCGGCCGCCTGCGAGGAGGCTGGCCTTGCGGCCGAGCAGGAGCCTGACTTCGACGCGGCGATCGGGCGGGGCCGCCAGCTCGCCTCGGAGCTGCCGGGGGGCATCCTCCTCGTCACGGGCTCCCACTACGTCCTCGCGCCCGCCCGGGACGCCCTGCGGCTATGCGAGGATTCGGCCAATGGAAACCGGCACTAAAAGCGCCAGCTCGGAACTGCTCTCGATGATGGCGCTGGTCGCCGGCGTCGTCGCCGCGGTGATCCTGGTCTTCTTCGGCCTCGGCTATCTCTTCGGGTCGCTATTCCTCTGACAGGGTTCGTAGCGGCGGCGGCGAAGTAGACTGCCCGCCTCCGCTCTCCCGGGTGGGCGCCCAGCCATGGCACTAGCGATCTTCGGAATCAGCAACGACGGCCTCAATTTGGCCGCAACCCTCTTCATCTTGATGATCGTTGTGGTTTGGCTTGCCCTGATCGTCTACACCTACTTCGACGCCAAGCGCCGCATCTCTGACCCCTTCCTGGTCGCCTGCGCGACGATCGGCTCCTTCTTCCCCTACATCGGCACCGCGGTCTACGCGATCGTGCGCCCGCCGGAGTTCCTCGAGGACGCCCACGAACGTGAGCTGGAGATCCGCGCGGCCGAGCTCAAGGTGCGCCAGCTGACCGAGGCCTCCTGCCCGAACTGCGAATACCCGGTCGAAAAGAACTACCTGCGCTGCCCGAAATGCCAGCACCGGCTCAAGGATCCCTGTTCGAGCTGCGGTAGGCCGGTCGATCCGCGCTGGGCGATGTGTCCTTACTGCGAAAACGCGCTGGCAGGGCGGCCCCGTCAGGGCAAACCGAAGGGCGAAGGACGGCGCGAGCCGCGGGCGGAGCGCTCCGCCCGCGAGGAGCGTGCGCCACGTGAGCCGCGCCCGGCCGCCAAAGGCCGTCCAGCCGCTCGCCCCAAGGAGGCGCCCGCAAAGGACGACCAAGAGACTTCGCGCCCGGCCAGAAAAGAGGCGCCGCCGCGCGCTGCGGCCGACGAGGCGTCGACCCCCAAACGAACCCAAAGGAGCCCCGCACGTGAGCCGGACGCTGATCCTCGTAAAGCCTGACGCCTTCGAGCGCGCCCTGACCGGCGAGGTAATCGCCCGCTTCGAGCGCAAGGGCCTGCGCATCGCGGCGCTGAAGACGATGCGGGCCGATGAGCCGATCGCCAACAAGCACTACGAAGAGCACACCGAGAAGCCCTTCTTCGGCGAGCTGGTCTCCTTCATCACCGGCGGCACGCTGGTGGCGATGGTGCTGGAGGGCCACGAAGCGGTTGCGGCAGCGCGCCAGCTGATCGGCGCGACCAACCCGGTCGAGGCCGCGCCCGGCTCGATCCGCGGCGATTTCGCCCTCGAGGTCACCTTCAACATGGTCCACGGCTCTGACTCCGATGAGTCGGCCGAGCGCGAGATCGAGATCTGGTTCCCAGAGCTGGCGTGAAAGTAGTCCTCGCTTCCGGGTCGCCCCAGAGGAGCGAGATCCTGCGCAAGCTTGGGGTTGAGTTCGAGGTCGTCGTTTCGGGCGTAGATGAGCTGACGGGCGGCGATCCGGAGCTCGAGGTACTCGAGAACGCTCGCTTGAAGGCCGGAGCAGTGGCGCCGGATGGCGTGGTTATTGCCTGCGACACCGACGTCGTGCTCGACGGTAAGGCGCTGGGGAAGCCTGCCGACGCCGCCGAGGCGCGCGGCTATTTGGATCGGATGTCGGGACGGGCGCACGAGGTGCTGAGCGGCCTCGTCATCCTCGCCGACGGGGAGGAGCGCAGTGGGCTCGAACGCACCACGGTGGTCTTCAAGGAGCTGGATGAGGCGGAGAAGGAGCGCTACGTCGCCTTTGGCGAGTGGGAGGGGCGCTCCGGCGGGTATGCGATCCAGACGCTCGGGTCGACACTGGTCGAGCGGCTCGAAGGCAGCGTCTCCAATGTGGTCGGCTTGCCGGTCGGCCTGCTATTCGAGCTCGCGCCGGAACTTTTCGACCAGCGCTGACTTGAAATTGACGTCGCATTTGGCCGGTTTGGGATGATTTCCCCGCAGGTTCCGCGATTCTCCCCGGCAAGTCAGCGAATTTCCAGGAGTCGGCAACGCACGCATGGGCGTATTCAGTTACCTCAGAGGACTCGGCGGCCGCGATATGGCTGTCGACCTCGGTACGGCCAACACGCTGGTTTACGTGCGCGGCCGCGGGATTGTGCTCTCGGAGCCCTCGGTTGTCGCGATCGACACCCACACTGGCCAGGTCCACGCAGTCGGGGTCGAGGCGAAGCGGATGCTGGGCCGCACCCCCGGCAACATCACCGCGATCCGCCCGCTCAAGGACGGGGTGATCGCCGATTTCGACGTCACCGAGCAGATGCTGCGCCACTTCATCAAACAGGTGCACTCCAACCGCTTCGCCCACCCGCGCGTCGTCGTCTGCGTGCCCTCCGGGGTTACCGGGGTCGAGAAGCGAGCGGTCGAGGAGGCCTGCCTCTCCGCCGGCGCCCGCCAGGCCTACTTGATCGAGGAGCCGATGGCGGCCGCGATCGGCGCCGGGCTTCCCGTTGCCGAGCCGACCGGCTCGATGGTGGTCGACGTCGGCGGCGGCACCACCGAGGTCGCGGTGATCTCGCTCGGCGGCATCGTCGTCTCGCAGTCGATTCGGGTCGGCGGCGACGAGCTCGACGAGGCGATCGTCAACCACTGCAAGCACGCCTACAAGCTGGCGATCGGCACCCAGACCGCGGAGGAGGTCAAGCTCGAGGCCGGCTCCGCCTCGCCGCTGGCCGAGGAGGTGCGCTCGGAGATCCGCGGCCGCGACCTCGTCTCCGGCTTGCCGAAGACGATCACGCTCGGCTCCGAGGAGGTGCGCGAGGCGCTCGAGGAACCGGTAGGCCACATCGTCGAGGCGGTCAAGGACACGCTCGATCGCACCCCGCCGGAGCTGGCGGGTGACATCATGGACCGCGGCATCACCCTCGCCGGTGGCGGCGCGCTGTTGCAAGGACTCGAACAGCGGCTGCGCGACGAGTGTCAGATGCCCTGTCAACTGGCAGAGTCACCGCTGACGTGCGTGGCGGTGGGCTCGGGCATCTCCCTCGAGGAGTTCGAGGCCATTCACCGCGCCAGCAAGCGGAACTCGGGAACCAGGCACTTTGCTTAGCTCCCCTCCATCTCAAGCCCCGAACTTAGGTCTTCACTGTGTATCGAAAGCAAGTACGCCGCCGTAGGGCGGTGCTCGCCCTGCTGATCGTCGGCTCCTTTGTGCTGCTGACGATCACCTACGGGCAGGGTTCCAACGGTCTGCAGCGCGGCGTCAGCACGATTTTCAGCCCGGTTCAATCGGTCTCCGACCGTGCGCTCAAGCCCGCCCGCGACCTGGTCGACTGGTTCGACAAGACCTTCGACGCGCGCGGCGAAAACGGCCGGCTCAAATCGGAGCTGGTCACGGCCAGAACCCAGGCGGTGGCGGGTCAAGAGGCCCTGCAGGAGAACAGGCAGCTGCGCAAGCTGCTGGAACTCGATCGCGGCCCGGCGCTCGCCTCCTCGCCCTATGAGCCGGTGATCGGGCGCGTTACCGCTCGCTCGCCGACGGTCTGGCACGCGAGCGTCTCGATCGACATCGGCAGCAGCGACGGGGTCCACGCCGACGACCCGGTGATCAGCGGCGACGGGGTGGTCGGCCGCATCGCTTCGGTCGAGGGCGGTTCTTCACAGGTGATGCTGCTCACCGACCACGAAAGCGCGATCTCGGCCAAGGTGCTGCCGGCCGGGGTGCAGGGGGTGGTCAAGCCCGAAGTCGGCAACCCCGAAGACCTGATCCTCGACTTCATCGACTCGACCAAACGCGTGCACGGCGGCCTCACCGTGGTCACCGCCGGCTGGCGCGCCCAGGGGCTGGCCTCGCTGTTTCCGCCCGGCCTGCCGCTGGGAGAAGTGACCAAGGCCTCGATCGTCGAACAGGAGGCCAAGGAACAGGTGCAGGTGCGGCCCTACGCCGACCTGCGCAACCTCGACCTGGTGCAGGTGCTGACGGGAGGCTCGCGCGGATGATCCTGACCGGCAAGATCGTCGCCCGGATCGTCGCGATCTGCATGCTCGGCGTGCTGCTGCAGCTCTCCTTCTTCTCGCGGGTCGAACTCTTCCACGTCAGCCCCGACATCCTGCCTGCCCTGGTTGTCTGTCTCGGTCTGCTGGGCGGCAGCATGACCGGCGCCGTCAGCGGCTTCGGGATCGGCTTCTTCCTCGACTGCCTGCTGGTCGAGGCGCTCGGGATCAGCTCCTTGGTCCTGCTCGGCACGGGCTACCTCGCCGGTCTCTTCCGCGAGCGCTTCGAGATCCACAGCTCGCTCGTCCCGGCCCTGCTCTGCATGGGACTGACCCTGCTCGCCGAGCTCGGCTACGGCGTGATCCAGCTCCTCTTCGGGATAGACGCCCCGCTCAGCACCCTGATCATCCGCGACCTGCTCTTGAAGAGCGTCTACGCCTTCTTCCTCGGCTGGCCGATCTACCTCATCGTGCGGCGGACACTGCGCCCCGCCCTGGTCGAGGAGCCGAAGCTGCAGCGGCGGCGCCAGCCGACGGTGCTGGGGGCCTAGGAGGCGGGATGTACCTTCGTTCCGATGAGCGTGGTCCCGCGATGACCAACAAGCTGGCGCTGCGGATAGCCCTCTTCGGCGGCGTCGCTGTCGTCCTCTTCGGCGTCCTCTTCTTCCGCCTTTGGCTGCTGCAGGTGCTCGATGGCGAAAAGTACCTGGCCGAAGCGAAGAACAACCGCACTCGCTCCTACCGCGTCAGCGCCCCGCGCGGCGAGATCCTCGATCGCAATGGCAAAGTCCTGGTTGCCAATCGTACGAGCTTGGCGCTGCAGGTCAACCCGCGCAAACTGCCCGAGGACCCAGCCCAGCGTCGCGCTGAGCTGTCGCGGCTGGCCGATCTCACCCACAGCACCCTGGACCGCGTGCGCAAGACGATGCACGAAGAGCTCAAGCTCGCCCCCGCGGCGCCAGTGACCCTGCGCCGCGACGTCGGCCATTTCCTCGTCTTCTACCTGCAGGAGAACCAGGACCGCTTCCCGGGGGTCGAGACGCAGCGGGTCTTCGTCCGCGCCTATCCGGACGGGACGCTGGGCGCCCACATCCTCGGCAACGTCGGCGAGATCTCCCCGGAACAGTTGAAAGAACCGCGCTTCCGCGGCCTGCTGCCCGGCGACGAAGTCGGTCAGGACGGGGTCGAGGACACCTACGATCGCTTTCTGCGCGGGCAGCCGGGACTGACCCGGATTCAGGTCGACGCCTTCGGCGAGCCGACCCCCAACGGCCGCCTCGTCGACAAGCCGCCGGCACCCGGCGACAGCCTCAAACTCTCGATCGACGCCGACGTGCAGGCGGCCGGTGAGGCGGCGCTGTCGGAACGCGGCCTGCCGGGCGGCTTCATCACGATGGACGTCCACACGGGCGAAATCCTCGGCCTCGGTTCCTTCCCGACCTTCGAACCGGCGCTCTTCACTCGGCCGCTGACCCAGAGGCAGGTCGATGAGACCTATCGCAACCCGTCGGCGCCGCTCGCCGACCGGGCGATCTCCGGCCTCTATCCCACCGGCTCGACCTTCAAGCTCATAACCGCCCTGGCGGCGCTCGAAAACGGCGTGATCACGCCCTCGACCCCGATCTACGACGGCGGCTCGATCGAAGTCGGCGGGCAGCCGTTCCAGAACGCGGGCGGCGTCGCCTTCGGCTCGGTCAGCCTGGTCCGCGCCCTGCAGGTCTCCTCCGACGTCTTCTTCTACGAACTCGGCCGCGAGATGTGGAACAAAAACCAGCTGCAGGAATGGGCCCACAAGCTGGGTATCGGGCGGCCGACCGGCCTCGACCTGCCCGGCGCCGAAGAAAGCCTGCTGCCGACCCAGCACTGGCGCAACCAGCTCTACAAGGAAGGCGGCACCGACCGGCCCTGGTCGGTCGGCGACAACATCCAGCTCGCGACCGGGCAGGGTGACCTGCAGACCAACCCGCTGCAGATGGCGATCGCCTACGCGACGCTCGGCAACGGCGGCACCGTGGTCACGCCGCACGTGGGCAAGGAAGTGACTGACGCCGCCGGCCGCGTGCTGAAGGAATTCTCCCCGCCGCCGCGCCGCCAGGTCAAGATCAACCCGGAATACCGCTCCGCGATCCTGGAAGGGCTGCACGAGGCCGCGCAGGCCCCGGAAGGCACCTCCTACGGGGTCTTCGGCGGCTTCCCGGTCGAGGTCGCCGGCAAGACCGGCACCGCGCAGCGGGTCGGCCACGCAGACCAGTCCTGGTATGTCGTCCTCGCCCCCTATCCCGACCCAAAAATCGTCACTGCCGTTACGATCGAGGAAGGAGGGTTCGGTGCCGAATCGGCCGCACCGGCCGCACTCCAGATTCTCGAGGCCTATTTCAACAAGCACACGACCGGGCCCGCAGGGCCCAATGGGGGCAGTCCCGGCTGATGTACGCGACCCGCGCGCGCCAGGCCCGGCCCGAGCCCTTCGCCGTTCATCCCGGCATCGCCGAGCGCCTCGGCCTGCCCTATATGGACGGCGCCCTGGCGCTCTCCGGCATCGCCCTCGCCGTCTTCAGCGTCTTCACGCTGAGCCAGGCGACGCTGCACGACGTGCCCGGCGACCCCTATTACTTCGCCGATCGCCAGGCCATCTACGCTGTCCTCGGCATCGTCGGCATGTACCTCCTCACCCGCATCGACTACTCGCGCTTCCGCGAGCTCCGCGTCGGCATCTACACTTTCCTCTGCGTCAGCATCTCGCTCGTCTTCGTCTTCGGATTCGCGGCGCGCGGCTCACGGCGCTCTTTTGAACTCCCTTTTTTCAGCTTTCAGCCATCTGAGCTCGGCAAGGTCTTGCTAGTGCTTGCCCTTGCCGGATTCGTCATCGATGGCGCCAGGAGCGGGTCGGAGCGGCAGCGCACGGTGCGCTACCTCTGCCTCGGCCTGGCACCGGCCGCGCTCGTATTCCTGCAGCCGGACCTCGGCACCGCCTTGGTGTTCGGGGCAATCACCCTCGCCGTGATGTACGTGGGGGGCGTCCGCTGGGCGCACTTCGCGGCTATCGGCGCGGCTCTCGTCGCAGTGACAGCGATTGTCCTCGTGGCGGCGCCCGCGGTTGGGACGCCGATCCTCAAGGGCTATCAGGCAGAGAGACTCACCTCTTTCCTGAATCCCAGCGCTGACCCAAGCGACGCGGGCTACCAGCAGAACCAGGCCAAGATCGCGATCGGTTCCGGTGAGAAGACCGGCCGAGGCGATCGGGCCACCCAAACGCGGCTCGACTTCGTCCCTGAGCGGCACACCGACTTCATCTTTGCGGTGATCGGTGAGCGCTATGGATTCGTCGGCGCCGCGCTGGTCCTATCCCTATACGCCCTGCTGCTCTGGCGGGCGCTGCGGATTGTGACTCTCTCGAAGAACTCTTACGGGACCCTGGTGGCAGGTGGCATCGCCGCCATGCTGCTCTTCCAGGTCTTCGTAAACGTGGGGATGAACCTCGGGATCATGCCGATCACCGGGATACCCCTGCCGCTGAT
>Ga0157374_10005619_pt1 | contig 10564 bp, 7 predicted proteins | sample M25metaG_FD_115308 | JGI IMG/M metagenome (GOLD analysis project Ga0157374, IMG submission 115308) | Miscanthus rhizosphere microbial communities from Kellogg Biological Station, Michigan, USA - M2-5 metaG | ecosystem: Host-associated > Plants > Roots > Rhizosphere > Soil | place: USA: Michigan... | reverse complement strand
CCATCCCCCCCGCCGCGGCGCCTTCCGCCGGTACCGATGCCAGGTTGCGAAGCCTTGTCGCCGGACTGGCGAGCGGCTCGCCACCCTACCACAAGCTTTCTCCGCAGTTCGCCGAAGTCGTGCGCGGGGATTTGCCCAGGACACATCCCATGTTCAGCTCGATGGGTGAGCTGAAGTCCGTAACGTTCCGCGGGCGCGGTCCGAGGGGCGACGACGTCTACGACCTGGTGTTCGCCAACGGCGGCGTGAGAATGTCCGTGGCGCTCGATGCCGATGGTAGGATGACCGGTGGCATGCTCCAACCTGTTCAGCCGGGGCGCTGATCCGGGTGAACGTTGTTCCCACGGAAAAAGCGGTCTTAATGGCGGCTTTGGGTTGAAGCGCGTCGCGGCAGGTTCGGGTGGAAAGCGGACACTCGCATTCTTAGCTGCGTAATCTATGACATTCGCGTCGCAAGAGAGGCGACATCTTCATGTGCAAGCTCTGCGAACGCTTCTGGAAAAGGGTCTGGCAGGATTCGGACGCGTGGGAGATTGCGCACTCAAATGACGCGGAGATGCGGTTAAAAGGGTCTGAGAACAACCGGGCGACACTGGATGCCGCAGCCGCAATGAGTGGAACTGACCCAACGGCATTTCAGCTTTACCTTGAAGCAGCAGAGGCAGGATCAGTTTTCGGCATGGAAAGGGTCGGGTGGCAATACTGGACGGGAACAGGCACCTCACGCGACCTGGCCAAAGCAGCAGAATATTATCGTCGAGCGATTGAGGGCGGGTCTTGGATGGCGACCATCTATCATGCGAGGCTTCTGGACCAGCTCGGGCAATTTGATAGTTGCGACGAAGTCTTGAATGACGGCATCGCCGCTGGATTCGTTCCCGCCTATTTTTGGCTGGCATGGCTTCGTTACAAGCGATCCAAGACTTGGCAGACGTGCAGAGAAGTCAGACCTCTGTTGGAGTATGCGGCCAAAGCCGGACATCCGGCAGCAAGGTGGAAGCTCTCGCAATGGATGCTCTGGGGAAAGTTTGGACCGCTAGAGATCTTTCGCGGAATTGTTTTGAGCTGGCGGTTCCTAGATGACTACGTTCCAGCAAGGGATGATGAGCCGGAAGCGGCGGGTACATGAGAGGCGCATTCGCGGCGCTCATCAACGGCCGGGCTTCGAGCGAATGTCCGCAATGGGTCGAAAACGGACACTAGCGCCAACTACTCGAACACCTCCCACCAGGAGGGCCAGTTCACCTTTTGCGGCGTTCTCGTCACCTCGATCACGATCCGCTGCTCCTCGGCGGAGAGCCGGCGCGAACCGAATTTCGCCAGTGCAGCCTCGACGATCCACGGATTGAGTTGGTAGCGGGCCTCTTCCGAATATCTGTTCAACTTGTGCGCCATCCCCAGTGCATCGAGCGCGCAGCCGACGCTTCCGGGGCTGACCCCCTTGCAGACAAATGAAAAGTTCAGAGGCGTAGCTAACCCACGTCTTGCCTGCGCTTCCTCGATCGCTGCGAGCGACGCACGGGCACTCGCGCTGTCACCTTCCATTCCGCGCTTGGTGATGTGAAGCAGAAAGGCCTCAGCAGCCGTAACCCGGCGCTCGCACCCACCTTCGCGAACCGCGACCATCTGCCCGAGCAGATGATAATGCGGAATGTCCCGGCGGCGAGCTTTCGGTCGGCCCCTCGGATTGCCGCTCTTCCCCTTCTGGAAACGAGTGGATTTAGGCGGCCGGCGATATCCAACTTGTTCCGAACCACTTGAGTCAGGCACTTTGGGACCCCCGCGGCCACTTCAGCAGGTTGGATTGGAAGGTCTCACGCTTGATGTCTCCAATTTGTTTGTCCGTCAGCGTGCGCCGACCCGGGCGGCTGATCCCGGTCTGTGCCGCCCATTTGGCGAGCTTCATGCGCGTCCCGTACGCGCATGGACCTGACCAGTTTGGGTCGGGAACGGTGATACCGAGCAGAAGCATGGCTTCGTCGGCGTTGCGTGGATCATGCTCCCATTGAAATTTTGCAGGACATGAAGGTGCACGAGGCGCGAGCTTGGCAAGCGCGGCTTCGCGCTTCTCGATCATCTTCAGCACTGAGCGCACGGCCAGTTTGCTGCCTTTGAGCGCGGCCTGGTAGGTCTTGAGCTCGAGCACCTCTTCAATGCTCATGTCGCGCTCGACGCCGTTGTGAGTGACGGTCAGAGTCTTGTCGAAGATGATGTCGAACGCCGAGATGTGCGGCCGCCGCTTGCGCGGACGCCCGCTCGGGTTGCCGCTCTGACCCTTTTGCCAGCGGCCGCTCATACGCGCTCCAGCGTGGGCGTCCGCCCAGTCAACTGCGACCAGCGGTCGACCGTCACATCGATATAGGCGGGATCAATGTCGCAGCCACGGAACCTGCGACCGACGCGCTCAGCGGCAATCAGGGTTGTCCCTGAGCCACTGAACATGTCGAACACGAGCTCGCCGCGCCTAGTGACATCCTGAAGCGCATCAGCGACGAGAGCGACTGGCTTCACGGTTGGATGAAGAGCAAGATCTTCGCGACGAGAACCGGCCATGGAGTTGACCGACGCATAGTCCCAGACGTTCGTTCGGTTGCGACCGTGTTTGCCAAGCTCCACCGCGTTGAAATGCAGTGCCGAGCCAACCTTATAGACGAACACGAGTTCGTGCTTGGAGCGGTAGAGGGAGCCCATTCCGGCATTGCTCTTGTTCCACACACAGATGTTCAGAAGGTCGCCGTAGACCGCGGCTGCGACCGCACTGACATCATCAAGATGGCGCCAGTCCATGCATACGAAATGGACCGCTCCATCGCGGGAGACGCGAGCGGCGGCGCCGAGCGTCTCCTCAAGAAACGTCCGGAACTCGCTAGTGCTCATCTCGCCTGACGCCATTGCGAACTCGCGATGGCGTCCGGCAGCATTCGCATGCCCGTTGATCTTCACATTGTACGGTGGGTCCAGGAACGCAGCGTCAATTGAAGCACCTTCGCCAATCACCCGGCGCAAGAACTCAACGTCGCGGCCGTCGCCGCAGCCAAGCCGATGATCGCCAAGAACCCAGATGTCGCCGGGGTTCGTCCGCGGCTCACTTGGAACGGCCGGGATGAGTTCATCATCGGGATCGTTGGCAGCTTTGAGAACCACATCGATTTCGCCCGACGAGAAGCCGGTTAGTGATAGGTCATACTCAACGTCGATCGAGCCGATCTCCTCCAGTTCGAGCTTGAGGACTTCAAGGTCCCATCCGGCATTGAGCGCGATCTTGTTGTCCGCCAGTCGAAGCGCCTTCTTCTGTGCCGCACTCAGTCCCTCGAGCATGATGGTTGGAACCTCAGCGAGGCCAATCTCTTTCGCCGCTCGTAGACGCCCGTGCCCGGCAATCAGCACGTCTCCCTCATCTATCAGGATCGGGTTCGTGAACCCGAATTCCTGGATCGATCGCATCAGCTGTTCGATCTGCCGCTTGGGATGAGTGCGCGCGTTGCGCGGGTCGGGTTTGAGCGCACTGACGGGCCGATAGAGTACAGCCAGCTGGTGCGCGGAGGGGAATGCCCTCGCAGAGGTCTGTTCCATGCCTCACGGAACATAACAGAAACATCCCGCCAGCAGAAAGAGTTAGAATCCACTTTCTGAACAATTTTTGTGGATAGGCCGCCGCGCGGCGACGTGAATCAGTCCACCTGTTCTGGCGATTAAGCCGCCCTGAAACAGGCGCTAAACTCCCTGTTATGGTGATTTGGATCCCTGTTCTGGCGAAGAACAGGGAATTGCAATTTCGCCTCAAAAAATACTGCAAATCTAAGAGCTTGCAGATGCCGATGCTTGCTCAGGCGCCGAGATTTGCCTGTTTTGGAGCCCGATTTGTGCGAAATTCCCTGTTATCAGGGAAGAGACGGCTTATGCCTCGACTGCGTCGCGCACCACTGTGCGGCGTCGTCCGTGATTCCCCGCTTATCGGGTGCGGGTCTCCATCACGTCGCCTTTTGCAGTTAAATGTGCCCGACACTTGTCGCACTTAGGACCGTGCTTGGCACACCAATTACTCGCGCTCGCGATAATGAAAATAAGCGAAATCAGCCGGCATTCCAGCTCCTGAAAGATCGTAACAAGCCATGCCTACGAACGCGCCTGTGAAGTTTGGCAGGCCGGGCAGAGTCGCTTCGTCGGACAGGATGCTCGCGTCAAACTGACGATCCAGAAAACGCCAGTCGTCCTCTCCTGCGACGCGGTATGCGAAGCGGATGACCTCATTATCGACATCTACTCGCAATTCCACTGGTCCCGGGGCCAAGGCCGTCGACTCGACAATGTCACTGCATTCGCCATTCTCTGGAGTGGCTGACAAAACCTGCAGTCGGCGGCCGCGGTCATCATCCGTGGTGACATGCAGGAAGTGAAACTTCGCGCTGTTGTAATAACAGATCAACCCGGCGGCTTGCTGGAAATTTCCGGGGTTAAAATCGAGGCTTGTCTCGGCAATGTAGCAGAATGCCTGTTGGCGGCGAGCGACGAGCGATTGCGTGAATCGGCTCCCGATACTTTCTCTCCCGAAAAGACGCAGATAACCCGGACGATCAGTGAGGCTGAACAAATCCCCTGGATTAGGTGTCCGAAGCCACTGAAACGGTTCGGGGAGAATGCTAAAATCGAAACTTTGTCTCTCATCGGCCAGGGTATGGGCGTGGTTGCCGCCGCCCACTTCAAGCTCGGGGGTTGCCGTTCCGTCCATCGTCCTCAACCAGCCGTCCTCGCCCCAACGCATTCGCTGAATTGCCGTCTCCCGTCCCAGCACGGAGCGGTCGCTGTTTTTCAACGGACGGCTACATAGGTAGACCATCCAGGTTTCACCCGCTGGCGTTTCGACGAGATCGCCATGACCCGCTCGAGCAAGGGGTGCATTTGGTTTGCCGATGCACGTGAGCACAGGCCCGTCGGGATGTACCTCATAGGGCCCGAACAGAGATCTTGAACGAGCCATCACCACAGCGTGATTTCGCTCGGTTCCCCCTTCGGCGACCAGCAAGTGATACCAGCCTCCGCGCTTGTAGAGATGCGGCCCTTCGGTAAAACCCAAAGCCGTACCCTCAAAAATGAGCCGGCGCTCGCCAACGAGCTCCCCTGTTCGCAGGTTGATCTCTTGCAGCAATACGCCCGCGAAGCGCTGATGCCCCGGGCGGTGGTCCCACAGCATGTTGAGTAGCCAGCTGTGCCCGTCGTCGTCGTGGAACAGCGCAGGGTCGAAGCCGCTGCTGTTCAGGTGAACCGGGTCCGACCATTCGCCATCGATACGATCGCACCAAACCCAGTAATTATGGAAATCGCGGAAGGACGTGCCCTTGTCGCCATTGACCGTCGTTCGGCCGTATCGCTTCACGTCCGTGTAGAGCAGGTGAAATCGGCCATTTGCATAGCTGAGGTCTGGCGCCCAGACTCCGCAGGAATCCGGGTTCCCTCGCATATCGAGTTGACTTGCCCTGCTCAGTGGTCGGCTCACCAGGCGCCAGTTGGAGAGATCGCGCGAATGATGAATCTGGACGCCCGGAAACCATTCGAAGGTTGACGTCGCGATATAATAGTCCTCGCCAACGCGAACGATCGACGGGTCGGGATTAAGGCCGCGAAGTATTGGATTTTGGATGGTCATGCGGGCTTTCTAATCAACGTCCAGAGCAAGAGCGCACCTATAAGATCGGTCACGCCAAGCAGGATAAAGAAGGGTTGGTATCCGACCCGATCCACAAAAGAGCCAAGCACAAGGGTGAAAATCAGAACGCCAAGGTTCGCGGCAGTACCGGCGACACCTGTTGCTGTCCCGACTTCGCTCTGCGGAAAAAGGTCCGACGACATGGTTATCACTGTCACGGAGAGTGTTTGGTGAGCAAAGCCTCCAAGGCAAAGCAGAGCAACCGCAATTGCCGGACTTTGGACTGAACTCACGAAGATCATTCCAGTCATCAGAACCGCGCCGACGGTGAAAGCTACGCGCCGAGCATCGACCAGCGCCAGGCCGCGGCGATGCGCCAAAGCTGCGACCGCTGGTCCAAAGAGGCAACCAACGTCGGCGGCGAGGAACGGCAGCCACGCGAACATGGCGATTTGCATCAAATCAAAATGTCGAACTTTCGTGAGATAGAGGGGCATCCACAACGACAGCATCCCCCATACGGGGTCGGCCAGAAATCTCGCTGACGCGAGTACCCACAGCTCACGCCGCTGCAGCAGGCGACGCAGCGCAGGTCTTGCCGCGTCCCTGGCGAACTGAGGTTCTTGCCCAACGCGGATGAGTTCGCGCTCCTGTGCACCAATCGTTCGCTGCTTTGCAGGCGGCGCATACCAGAAAGCCCAGGCCGCAAGCCATGCGAGCCCGAGCGCGCCGGTAATAAGGAAGGCCAGCCGCCAATTTCCCTGATAAATTGACCAGGCGACAAAAGGTGGAGCGAGCACAGCTCCGAATGACGCGCCGATGTTGTAGATACCGCCGGCGATCCCCCGTTCCCTTGCTGGGAACCATTCGGCTACTACCTTCATTCCTGCGGGCTGACCCGCCCCTTCCGCGAGCCCCAGAAAGCCACGCAATCCCGCAAAGCCGAGCCATCCCGTTGCCAAACCATGCGCCATGGTGAGCAACGACCAGGCTCCCACGAACAGGGCGAGCCCTGCTCTCAACCCGACCAGGTCGAGCACGTAGCCGCACACAGGCTGGAACATGATTCCAACCTGGAACGCGCCCGTGATCCACGAATATTGCTCGGTAGTGATGTGCTGTTGAGCCATGACGGTCGGCGCCGCGACGCCAAAGATGCTGCGGCTCAGGTAGTTCAGGACCATCGCCCCGACGAACAAGCCGATAATCGTCCAGCGTACTGATCGAAATTTCCGCACTGCCCCTCCCGAGTGATAACGTTACCAATTAATCGTTTTCAGTTCCAGTGCTCAGAACACCTGCCGGTAGGCTGACGTGGTATCTGTTTAATGCACGCCTTCCTCATTACAAGGTGAATGCCGATTTCTCATCTTAATGCTTTGAATAATAACGATAAAATGTGCAATTGTATCTTCTGGATGGAACGAATGCGTAGCCGAGCTAGAAGCTGTTGGAGTATGAGATCGAGCGCATCATTCCCAAAAAAAGAACCGCATTGACTAAAAACTTAGACAACCATATGCATGGTAACGTTACCGGCTTGTGTACTGCCGAAGAATCGGAATTTTCGAGGCAAAACTGACGCCGGGGAGGGCGGGCCGAATTCATCGGCCGACGATCGAGGGGGCAATGGAGATGGCGAGCGTTTCCCAATTTGGGTCATTTGGCTCAGAGCAAACTTCACAGGAGGCTGCGTTGGCCATTTCGGCAAGGGCAGCAGACATTAGGGGTGCCCGTCTACTGGGCCGCGTCAGTCTTCTGGCGTTATGTTGCTCATTTGTTGCCGACCCCGCAATCGCACAAACGGCTACCACCGTCGCAACTCAGGCGGCTTCAGATCCGGCCGCTCCTGTCGTGTCTCCCGCGCCAACGACCAGCGCCACAGCGCGTGACGATTCTTCGACGAAGGAGATCACGGTAACGGGCTCGCGCATCATCACAAAGAATGCCAATTCGCCGACACCGGTCACCGCAGTCAGCACGACCGAACTGGCCAAGACGACGCCAAGCGACATTCCGGACGCGCTCAATAAGCTGCCGCAGCTCATCGGTGGCCGAACTCCGCGTAGCCAAGGGAATGGCAGCTTCAACAATGGCGGCAACGTTCTCGCGCTGCGTAACTTTGGCCCGCAGCGTACCCTCGTGCTACTGAATGGCCACCGCGTACCGCCCTCAAACCAGGACGGCACCGTCGACATTGACACGCTGCCACAAATGCTCGTCAGCCGAGTGGAGATCGTCACCGGGGGCGCATCTGCCGTTTATGGCTCCGACGCAGTTGCTGGCGTGGTAAACTTTATTCTCGACAAGAAATTCACTGGCCTGACGGTGAAGGGCGATGTCGGCATTTCAAAATATGGTGATGGGAAAGAAGGGCAATTCGGGGTCGCCTGGGGCACGGATCTGTTGGGCGGGCGCGGTCACTTCGAAACCTCTGCCCGCTACAGGAAACAGGCATTGATTCCGATGGACGCACGTCCCTACGGGATGAACGGCCAGACTTGGCTGCTGACCGGAAACGGAAAGCCGAACAATCCATTCACCAACTCGCCTTATGTTCGAGTCATCAATGCGGCGGAGTTCGGTACTGTCGTTTGCGGAACCTCCTGCCCATACAACAATAAATACACCTTCAATTCGCCCGGCGTCATAAGCCCGCTGGTGCACGGAACGCCGACCGGCACGACCAATTTGGAATCGGGCGGCGACGGCGGCTGGGTGAAATACGGCACGTTTCGTTCTGGCATAACAACCAAGGAATGGTTCGGCCGGTTTAGCTATGACGTGACCAACAATATCAACGCCTACATCCAGGGAGGCTGGGCGCAGGCCAACGATACGTCCAACTGGATCAACTGGGTGGTGAGCCCTTCGGCAAACCGTCCAAATGCCCTGTTTGCAGACAATCCGTTTTTGGCTCCGGCAACTCAGCAACAGCTTGGCGCCAGCATTGTGTGTGGAACGCCCGCGGCAACCGGCTGGCTTTGTCTACCCGCGGTACCGCCGACTTCTCCGCAGACAGGGTCCACGCCACCGCCGCCGCCGTCTGTGCCTTATTTCAAAGACCCGTCCTCCGTGTGGAATATGGTCGGCGGGGTGCCCGCTAATATCGGCAATCACCTCTACAGAACCCTGTCGGACCAACGTAATATCAACGTTGAGACCGGTGCGACCGGTTCTCTAGGCAGGTTCGATTGGGACGTCTTCTATTCGCATGGTGAAAGCCGTCTGAAGGTCGTGAATCCGAACAATACCGACAACGCGAAATATCTCGCGTCGCTCGATGCGGTCATCGCGCCCCCGGGAACCAAAGTGAACGGCACTGACGTCAGCGGGACAATCGTGTGCTGGGTGACTACGCAGCCGCAATATGCTAGCCTCTATCCGGGTTGCGTTCCCACAAACATCACCGACCCGAACGGTCCTTCACTAAGTTCATTCAATTATTTGAGGCAGAAGACCTTCTGGATCCTGACCCAGAAGCTCGACAACATTGGCGGCTCGATTGGGGGCGATCTCGGGTTCGGCCTGCCTGCCGGCGATATCAAGGTGAACGTGTCCGGTGACGTGCGCTGGGCCACCTACAAGATGGACAGCCAGTTCCTGCCGACCGACTTTGTCAATTGCACCGGACTGCGCATTTGTCTCGCTAATGGTGGCGCCCCGGTTCGTTGGGTGCAGAACACTAATGCTCCGGTGAACGCTCACAACAGCGTTTACGAAACGGCCGGGGAAGTGCTTGTACCGTTGATCACGAACACGCCGATGTTCAAGGATCTGACGGTGGACCTCGCCGGTCGTTACACCAAATATTCTACCTTCAAGGCGGTCAAAACCTGGAAGGCCGGCGTAAACTGGCATGTTAACCCGTCGATCGCATTCCGAGCGACGGCTTCGCTCGACATCCGAGCGCCGAACCTGAATGACCTTTATCAGCCGGCCGGCGTGTCATCCACGGGCTTTAGGGATCTGCTGACAGGGGGCAACAACAGCCTTCGTCTGATCTCGAAGGGCAATCCTGATCTTACTCCGGAGAAGGCACGGACGATTACGCTCGGTGCGATCCTCACGCCGACCTTCATTCCAGGCTTCAACCTGGAAGTGGATTATTATCGGACGAAGATGACTGATGCGATCACCAACATCAGCTACCAGAGCGACACCATCCAAAATCTTTGCCTCGCCAGCGCGCCCACCTACAATTCACCCTTCTGTTCGTTGGCGATACGTCCGATTACCAATCCGCAAGATCCGAACTACAAGGATCCGAATCTCAACTTCCCGACAGCGGTGCTGAGCTCACCCATCAACGTGGCTCAGCAGAAGACCGAAGGCGTGGAGGTCGAGGCCAATTATGGGTTCGATGTGGCACGGATCGTGCCCTCGTGGACGGGCCATGTCACTCTGCGGCACCTGCTGAGCTATCAGCCCGTCAACACCTCCATCAACATTCCAGGAACGTTCCCGACTTTTGCGCAGCAACCCAAGCTTCGTCAGTCGACCTTCTTCTCCTACGACAACAAACTCTGGAGCCTCGCGCTGCAGAATACCTACCTGGGCAGAGTCAAACTGGCGACGAGCGACAATACGCTCAATGGCAACAGCCAGAACTATGCACAGCCTTACCTTAAGCCGTTTGACACATTGGACGGCACGGTGACTGCGCATTTGAACAACAGGATCGACGTCTACTTGAATGTCAGCAATATCTTTAACAGCCGGGCCCCGCTCTTCCCGTCCAATTCGGGCATCCCCGGCCTCTTCTATCCTACGCTCGGCTTCTACGACGACATGGGCCGGTATTTCACCGCCGGCTTCCGGGCGAAACTCTAGAGACAGATACCTGAATTCGACGAGTGAAAAACGCCACAGCGCCCAGAGAACACAAGTGATTTTCGGGCGAACAAATAGAAAGCTCCT
>Ga0157374_10005618_pt1 | contig 10566 bp, 7 predicted proteins | sample M25metaG_FD_115308 | JGI IMG/M metagenome (GOLD analysis project Ga0157374, IMG submission 115308) | Miscanthus rhizosphere microbial communities from Kellogg Biological Station, Michigan, USA - M2-5 metaG | ecosystem: Host-associated > Plants > Roots > Rhizosphere > Soil | place: USA: Michigan... | reverse complement strand
ATTTGGACAGCCTTGTGCAGCACATCAAATGACCTTCTGCCTTTGATGTCCACAACAAAGCCAACACCACAAGCGTCATGCTCGAAGCGGGGATCATATAGCCCTTGTTTCTGAGGTGGATTTATCCGGGCTCACCTCCTTTTCCTAGAAAGTTATTCCGTAGTAAACGAATAGCGCGTTGTTCTTTCTGCCCTGGTTACCAACGCTGTATCCCGCATACAACGAACTCGTTTTCGAGACGCTGATTGATAAACCTGGGGTCACATATCCAAATCTGTTTTTGCCACTAAACCAATCTGCGACGAAACTGACTTTTCCTGGGGCTAGCGGTTGCTCGTATCCGACGATGGCGCCGCCGCTGTTTCCCGTGCCGGCTGCACGACCAGCAAGTCCGTAAGCACCTCCTGTTAACCGCGGGCCGTGCGACGCTTTCACTTGTTTACTCACCACCGTGTAGATCATCCCGAAAGTGTCAGTCCCCACTCTGTGTGAAACCGGTAGATAAAGAATCCCTCCGGTTGCGATAGTGATTCCCTTCCCCTCGTTCTGGTACAGCTGGTATTTCACGTTTGGCTGTAGCTCGACCGGCTGATCCGGCGCATACGTGTCAAGAAACGCCGCGTTCAAGCCAATCTCAGTTCTCTTTCCGAGTCCAACTACGGCCCTGGGTACGTAACCCTGAAAGCCGCCGTCCTTGTGATCCTCGAAGTGACTGAGAAAGTCGAATTCGAGATAAACCTTCTTTTTGGCAACAACATCGGTTGAAGGAATATTGAACAAGGTCGATTGTGCGAGCACGTCCTTGCCAATACCGAGGCATAGGACAACAACAAACACACTCAGGATTGATTTAACAAAGAGCATGACGTAAATTGTCTCCGTAATCGTTCCCATGTGGGACGATCTCAGTGGCTCACCTGTCTCGCGCCCTCGAAAGCCAAGACAGGTGGGCCATATTAGTTTTTGGGAAGGACAGGACTGCTATCGCTTAGCGATAACCAGTCTGTCGAAAGCAGATTAAGAAATAGAAGATGCAGGTTCCGGTTTGCTCACATCGATTTGCGGCTTAGCGTCAGGCGCTTCGCTCGTTTCATCTTGCGCTAGCATTCCAACCGGTAGTGCTTCGTGAGAAATGACGTACTCTGGATACGCTGGTAAGCCGTGTTCGTATAAATCCAAACCATACAACTCGCCCTTTGCCGAAACGCGCAACATACCAATCGCTTTGATTAGGTTCATCACGATTAGTGAAACTGAAAAAGTTGCGACGACTACGATCAGACTGCCGATGGCTTGTGCCTTAAGCACCGAGGTGCCCCCGCCGTAGAAGAGACCAGTTAAGGGCGCTGTATTGTCAGCAGCCAAAGCTCCTGTGACCCCATATTTTCCGCAGGCAAAAAGACCCAGAGATAACGTTCCCCAGATGCCGCAAAAGCCGTGTACAGGTACGGCACCAATCGGGTCGTCTATTCGTAGCCACTCGAGGACCTCTAATCCTAAAACCACAACTATGCCCGCAACTGCTCCAAGAATTATTGAGCCAGTGGGGCTAACCCAGTAACACGGGCAAGTAATCGCGACCAACCCCGCAAGGAATCCATTGACGGTGTAGCCAAGGTCCCACTTTTTAATCAGCACATAGCCATAGATCATGGCCATCAACCCTGCTGAACAAGCGGCAAGCGTCGTGTTTGTGGCAACTCGACCAATGCCTTCAAAATCCATTGCTGACAACGTACTGCCAGGATTGAATCCATACCATCCAAACCAGAGTATTAATCCGCCTGTTGCGGCGATCACTAAATCGTGAGGCATCATCGGTCCACCGCCATCGCGTTTAAATTTGCGACCGAGACGTGGCCCCAGAACAATCGCGCCGGCCAGTGCCACAAAGCCGCCAATGGTGTGAACAACGGTAGAACCTGCAAAGTCGTGAAAGCCTGTTCCTATTGAAGGTAGAAAGTTTCCAGCCGTCCCCATTGTTGCAAGGAACCCGTCCGGGCCCCATGCCCAATGCCCAATAATCGGATAGATAAAACCAGATACTGCAAAGCTATAGAGAAGATCGCCGACGAAACTGGTTCGTCCAATCATCGCTCCGGAAGTTATCGTGGAGCACGTATCAGCGAATGCAAACTGAAATAACCAGAAAGCTAGAAACGCTACACCGGTCGACTCGTAGGTCGCCGGAACGTCTTGCAAGAAGAACCAGTGATAACCGATGAATCCATTTCCATGACTGAACATGAAAGCGAACCCAATCGCGTAAAAAAGCAATCCGCATAAGCATGTGTCGACGATGCACTCCATGAGCACATTCACCGTTTCGCGGGAACGACAGAAGCCTGCTTCCAGCATGGTGAAACCTACCTGCATTGCAAAGACCAGGAACGCGGCCATCAAAACCCAGAACGTGTTCAGTGGATTCACAATGTCATTGCCTTTGAGTTCGGCGTCAGCAGCGGACGTCGTCCAACCGACAAGCTCCGGAGTTAGAATCAGCACACCAAGGACAAGACCAACTCCGGCGAGCTTACCCACCATGAGAAGTCTGCCGTAACGACGCCATTCCGGATCACGCATACGCGTGCCCAGACGAGAGATCTTTTGTGACCAACTAAGCCTTCCTTCCCAGCGCCTGTTTGTTGGTCTCGAACCTGGAATGAATCTGGCGATGCGATCCTTGATCATCTGTTTATTCTCCTTTGCATCTCGTTAATGACCTCTCGAGCCCCGAACGAAAACCTGGGAGCGTTAGCTCATACAATCATCGCGACTCCTCGCTGGAGTCTCCGAATTCAATTTGGTTGTGTCATCCACTCAACAAGAGATGTGCCACTTAACGTTCGAGCTAAGGATTCTTGAAAAGATGGCAATTTTTGGCGGCTTTTGAGAAAAAGTGCGTAGTGAAGACTTCGAGGAACAGATCCATTCAACCGACATCATTGTCAGGATCTTCCAAGCACAGAACAAAATTGTAGCCACCGCCTGGGATAAAAGTTGATGAGGTCGTTAAACTATTCGAAGTTCATCGATAATAGGTTTCATCGCAACGCACTTGTATGGTCTTGGGCAGATTCTCTCAGCATGTCGGGGATCTCAGAATGAGGTGAATCCGACATTTCTGTAAGTTTCGGCAAGTATGCCCACAAGATTGTTATTGCCAGGAAAAATAGCAAATATCCAACGGCGTTTATAACCTCATTAAAGTTTTAAGGTTGACGCCTATTTTTGCCACTCCTAAGATGCACTTTATTCGAATCGAAAGCTCAACGGTCGGACTCTCCAACAGCAATGGTTGCAGCAGAAAAACCTTTAGGTAAACCACCCGAATTAATTTCCAGAGAGAGGCGTGAAATACGCAAGCTCGGCACGTTAGTCGAAGTGGGCAGAATACTTGCGGATACAAATAATCTTAAGACCGGACTGGAACTCGCTCTGGAAACTCTCGGTCGTTACCATGGGATGGTGCGCAGTTTCGTAATGCTGCTCGAAAGTGAGACCGGCAAAATCCGGATTGAGGCTACTTACGGATTGAACATTGACCAGGCACGACGAATCACCTATCGCATTGGCGAGGGCGTCATCGGTCGAGTTGTGCAGAGCGGCAAGCCAGTGGTTGTTCCCAAGACGAGCCAGGAGCCGCTGTTACTTAATCGCCTGCGCGCGATTGACGAGGGAGCTAGTCGCAAAGAGATGAGCTTCATCTGTGTTCCGATTCTTATAGACAATAAGGCAATTGGCGTTATCGGTGCCGACAGACCTTACAAAGAAGGAAGGGATTATGATCGGACAACCAAGTTTCTAAGTGTCATTGCCTCAATGATCGCGCAGGCCTTGAAAGTAGAACAACGATTTGAAGCCGACAAGAAGAAATTGGTAGATGAGAACATTCACCTCAAACAAGAACTTCGCGAGCGTTACGACTTCAGTCGGATCATTGGAAACTCAAATCCGATGCGCCAAGTATACGAACAAGTAACACAGGTCGCTCGCACGAACACAACCGTGCTTCTTCGAGGAGAGTCAGGCACCGGCAAAGAAATGGTGGCTCATGCTCTTCACTACAACTCCCTTCGCGCTGGAAAACCATTTGTGAAGGTAAGCTGCGCCGCACTGCCCGAAACACTAATTGAGTCAGAACTATTCGGGTATGAGAAAGGTGCCTTCACGAGTGCACAAGCAAGAAAAAAAGGGCGATTCGAGTTGGCCGATGGCGGAACATTGTTTCTGGATGAGATCGGCGATCTCGATCTCTCTACACAGGTGAAACTCTTGCGGGTTTTACAGGAACGCGAGTTTGAACGCCTTGGGGGCACCGAAACAATCAAGGTGAATGTTCGACTGATCGTTGCCACCAATAAAGACCTTGAAGAGGCGATTCGGAAAAACGAATTTCGCGAAGACCTTTACTACCGTCTCAACGTTTTTACGATATTCATGCCGGCGCTGCGAGAGCGCAAACCAGACATACTCCTGCTCGCCGAACACTTTGTGGAGAAGTTTGAACGTGAACACAGCAAACACATAAAACGAATCTCTACACCGGCGATCGATATGTTGACTAGTTATCACTGGCCGGGAAACGTGCGCGAACTCGAAAATGTTATCGAACGCGCTGTGTTGGTTTGTGAGTCGAACGTGATCCATGGTCATCATCTGCCTCCAAGTCTGCAAACTGCCGAAGGTTCCGACACTGTGACGCGACTGTCGTTGATATCAGCGATAGAAGCGTATGAACGAGACCTGATTCAGGATGCACTTAAGACCGCACGTGGAAATCGAGCCAAGGCAGCCAAGCTTCTTGACAGTACAGAACGAATAATTGGATACAAGGTGAAAAAATATGGAATTAGTTGCGGTCGATTTCGATCGTAAGCCCGCCTCGATCACTTCCCTGCCCCACCAGGTTCCGACATCGCGTGTTTCTTACGGCGATGTCGCTTGTCTCAGCTCTAGCCTACAAAGTTGTCGCGTAACACCAAGGTAAGACCCAATTATTACTATCTAATTTCGAGTTTAGTTCGATGGTCTCTGGCCGTTCGTTTGCTATCTCATTTTCAAATCGTATTTTCAGGACTCATTTTTCCAGGGAGGATTAGGGTGTCAAAAATAAAAGAGATTCGATTAGTTTCAACTCGAAAAGGATTGACCACCGACCAGTGTGATTCAAAGGAGATCTTCTTCAACTCTGCAACCGAACAAACGGCCCCCGCCCAAACAACGCACGAGCTGTTACGCATCGTGCGCGCAGCACAACCAATTCCACGTGTGGCTGTAGCGCGCCGCCTTGGAGTTCATCGCCGCCGGATCACCGTCCTTGTGAGACCTCTGATCGACTCGGGCATCTTGAGTGAAGGCGCGCCTGAAAGATCACTTGGCCGAGGAGTGGGCCGTCCTCCGATTGGTTTGTCATTGCGTGGTGATCAGGATTTTCTGATCGGGGTAAACATAGGTGTCAGTGAGAGCCATATCGGTGCAGCAACCGTTAATGGGAGTCTGCTGACTGAGGAGCGCTTCCCGACAAGTCCAAATGCCCAGACTGCCATCGCGGAGATCCGTAATGCTGTAGTTCGTATCTCAGAAAAACTACCCGATCGTTGCCTGGCGGGAGTCGGCATCAGCGTTGTTGGCCCTACTGACTCCGAGCGAAGCAAGCTCCTCTACGCTCCGCACTTTGGTTGGAAAGACATTCCCGTCACGAAACTTCTGAATCTGAACGTGCCGGTGCTAGTCGAAAACAACGCAACAGCGGCGGCTATATATGAGTCGCAAAGACGTCGCAGACACTACGCGACAAAAACTGCAGGCGACTTTGTAGTTGTGCGTGCAGGTACCGGAATCGGGGTCGGACTCGTGTTGGGAGGTGAAGTCTTTCGGGGAACATCGGGCGCCGACATCGCAGGTGAGTTTGGACATATGACGATCGTCGCCGGCGGCAAGGCATGTCCGTGCGGAAACTTTGGATGCTGGGAAAGATATGCGAGCGCCGCAAGTGCAGTCGAACTCTATACCGGCGATAGTCAGCGGGCCAAGATGCGAGGCACTTTGAGATTTACTGACTTAGTGGCGCGAGCTACAGCCGGAGAAAGACGTGCTCAGACCACATTAGAGCGAGTTGGAACACACCTCGGAATTGGAATCAGCAACGTCATTTGCGGGCTAGGTGTCGCTCATATCGTCTTAAGTGGAGAGTTGGTTCACGCCTGGCGTTTCATTGAAAAGCCGACGCGAGGTGCAATTGAGATGTCTCTTGCGGGTCGTCTATCCAGTTGGTCACTGGAACCAGGCGATATGTACGGTGCGGACTTGGGCGGTGCGCTGGAAGTTGCAATTGAACACTACCTACGGATGTTAGTCGCTAGAAACGAGGCGGCGTAGCGTTTGCAGATCAAACTGAGAACGGTGGTGAGCTCATCATGAGCCTTGCTACCGTTTATTTTTTTGTGTGCGACTCAAACAGTTGTGCTTGTATGCTGCTTCAAAACTTTCAGAAACGCTGCTGCCGCTGGTGAGAAATTTGAACCTCGCCGATGCGCCGCCCACAGGATGCGGTTATGTGTTAGGCCGCGCACTGGCACACTCGCCAACACTCCGCGCTCGAGCTCTTCGCGAACACACATTCTCGGAACGAATGCTACTCCCACTTTCTTTTGGACAAAGCGTTTGATTGTCTCAATCGTAGCAAGTTCTATCGTGATGTTGAGGGGAGTATGTTGTCGAGCAAATGCTTCGATGACTTTCAGACGCGATCCTGACTTGACGTTGTGAGCAACGAAGGACTCCTTACCCAGATCCTTCACCTTAACCGACGAACGACCGGCGAGTGGGTGCTTGGGACTCATGATGAGAACGAGTTCGTCCTTCAAGACAGGAAAAGCTTCAAGATCACGGTCAGCTGGTTCCGAGGCCATCAGAGCGAAATCAACATTTCGCTCGAGCACTTCACGAGGTAAATGACTGGATACGTGCCGATAGATTTCGACCTTCACTTCGGGATGTTGTTCTCTAAATGCGAGAATCAAATCCGGCAGCAAATAGAGCGACGTACTCTCGTTTGCCCCCACCCGCACTCTGCCTCGCTTAAGGCTCTGCAATTCGGCAATGGATTGTCCGACCTGGTCTCTCAACGCCAGGATACGCTGGGCGTAGTCGTAAACCACCTGTCCTGCTTCCGTCAGCACCGGCGTCTTCTGGGTTCGATCCAACAGTGGGAGCCCAATCTCTTCTTCCAAACGCCTGATTGCTATACTGACGGCGGGCTGGGTGCGATAAACCCGGTCCGCCGCCTTCGAGAAACTGCGTTCCTGCACCACTTTCGAGAAATATTCGAGCTGGGCCTTCTCCATAGCTACAAGTTTGTACCACAAACCTCCTTTCGGCGTCGATGAGTGAGATTTATTATTATCTTAAAAGAATAAATTTTACAGTCCCCATGCCCGCAGGATAGAGTGCTTGTAGCTCACGAAACAGGCGCGTTTCCGAAGCGCCTTGTGACTAATTGGCTAGCCATAGCTTGGTTTTTGTTCCACGAGGGGATTAGCAACGCGGGCCATCAATCATTTCGGTTGATGGCCCGATTGATTCATTTAGGTGCTTGCATGATTGCAGAGCGACTCATGAAGAATGCCGGTGCTCAAGTTACACCCCCTGACGATCTGTCTTTGCCCACCGGTGCAGAAATACTTATCGAGGCACTTTGCTATGAAGGTGTCGATACTATCTTCGGGTACCCAGGTGGCGCGGTTCTTCACATCTATGACGAACTCTGGCGCGCACGCGAACGCATCACACACTACCTTGTCAGGCACGAGCAAGGCGCTGTGCACATGGCCGAGGGTTACGCGCGTTCGACGGGACGAGTTGGAGTGGTCCTGGTAACGTCAGGCCCAGGTGCTACGAATGCGGTGACCGGGATTGCGAACGCCTACATGGATTCAACGCCGATTGTAGTTATTACCGGCCAAGTGCCAAAACATCTGATCGGCACTGACGCCTTTCAGGAAGTCGATACGGTTGGCATTACTCGACCGTGCGTCAAACATAACTACCTGGTACGGAATGTTCATGATCTCGCTGCGGTTGTGCGGGAAGCTTTCCATCTCGCACGAACTGGTCGTCCCGGCCCAGTCGTAATTGACATTCCAAAAGACGTCACGGCGACCCGAACGTCTTATTCACGTTTGGACCACGTCAGTTTCCCCTTCACGGAGATCCGGCAATCACCTTCTAAGCCTGACGTAGCTCGGGCAATGACGACGATTCTTAACTCCCGTCGGCCTGTGCTCTATGTGGGTGGCGGCATTGCAAATTCTTCTGCTGACGAACCGTTGCGCCAGTTTGCCGAAAAGCTTCACTTGCCAGTTACCCCCACTTTGATGGGATTGGGCGGTTTTCAATCAGGTCACCAACTTAGTCTCGGTATGTTGGGAATGCACGGAACATATGCTTCCAACATGGCAGTGTCAGAAAGCGATTTGTTAATTGCTGTAGGTGTTCGGTTCGATGATCGAGTCACAGGCAAACTCGCGACATTTGCTCCGCACGCGAGTGTTATTCATGTCGATATCGATCCGGCAAACATTGGAAAGAATGTCACACCTACGTTGAGCATTGCTGCTGACGCCCGCGCCGTACTGGAGGCATTTCTCGATTACGCAGCACAGTTGACCCAAGAAGAGTTGGCGCAGAGTGTCGGCGCTCGAGAATTGTGGTGGGAGCGAATTCGGGGTTGGCAGCACTCTCAACCTCTGCGCTTTACCGGTTCACAGAGTCATATCAAACCGCAATCCGTGATTCGAGAGCTGCACCGTCTAACTAAAGGCGAAGCAATCATCACGACCGACGTTGGTCAGCATCAGATGTGGGTCGCACAATTCTATCCGTTTACCAAGACTCGCCAATTAATTACGAGCGGTGGTCTTGGTACGATGGGGTTTGGACTGCCCGCTGCAGTTGGTGCGCAGCTAGCTTGTCAGGATCAAGTGGTTATCGCCGTAGTTGGGGACGGTGGCTTCCAGATGACGAATCAGGAGCTCGCGACCGCGGTTCAATACAACCTCCCGGTCAAAATAGTGATCATGAATAACGGGTACCTGGGCATGGTTCGTCAGTGGCAGGAAATGTTTTATGACCGGACCTATTCGGAAGTGGACATTTCAGTAGCGCCCGATTTCGTAAAACTCGCAGAGGCCTATGGCGCGGCTGGATTTCGAGCGACCAGGCCTGAAGAACTATCTGAGACTTTGGCGGCGGCGCTAAACCACAAGGGCGTAGCGGTAATTGATATCGTTGTGTCAAAAGAGGAGAACGTTTTTCCGATCGTCCCGGCGGGCGCAAATGCCAACGACATGATCGTGCAGAACGATGGAGCCTGACAGATTGCTGATTGCTGATCTCCGATTGCTGATTAGCTTGTCCATGCGATGCCTTACCATCTGAAATTGCACGTGCCGTTAACAATCAGCAATCAGCGATCAGAAATCAGCAATAGCTATGCGTCACACACTCTCAATCATCGTGGCTGATCAACCCGGCGAGCTTTCGCGAATTGTTGGGTTGTTTAGTGCTCGGGGGTTCAACATCGATACGATTTCTGTAGGTGAAACACTGGACCCTCATTGGTCGCGTGTAACCATAGTCACGCGTGGCGATGACCGGACGATTCAACAGATCGTAAAGCAGTGCGAACGGCTAGCACGGGTTCGGGAAGTTCTGGACGTTACAACCCGTCCGCACATCGAACGTGAAATGGCGCTGATAACGGTTTCGGCTAGTGCCGGTGTGGAACGCCAGGAAGTCTTGAGTCTGGTGAGTGTTTTTCGTGCGAAGGTGGTCGATATATCTCACACGCAATTGATTGTTGAAGCATCGGGCAATAAAGAGAAGGTCGATACATTCATTGAACTCCTACGCCCGATTGGCATAACCGATATCACGCGAACAGGTCACATTGCGATTAATCGGTTGGCAGCAAGCGCCGAACTAGCCGCGGAAGAAGAACAGATTCCCCAATTATCGACCTGATCAAGCTATCTCCACTGGAATCGAAAGGACTATTCAATGAATATTTACTACGACAAGGACGCAAACGTCGAAGAGTTAAAACAAAAGCATATCGCTGTGATCGGGTATGGCAGTCAGGGATTCGCGCAATCAAATAACCTTAAAGATTCTGGTTGCAATGTGACGGTTGGTCTTCGTCAAGGTAGCCCATCATGGGAAAAGGCCGAACAAGCTGGTCTCAAAGTTAAGCCCGTTGCCGAGGCCGCAGCCGAAGCCGACATCGTGATGATGCTTGTGCCGGACGAACTCGCACCTGACATCTACGCGAAGGAAGTAGCGGAATCAATCACTCCGGGCAAGTATTTAGCTTTCTCTCATGGCTTCTCTATTCATTACAAGTTCATTGAACCGCCGTCCGATGCGAACGTCTTCATGGTCGCACCAAAAGGACCTGGACATCTCGTTCGTCATGAGTATGTACGCGGAGCTGGTGTTCCCTGCTTGCTCGCGATTAATCAGGATCCGACCGGGACAACTAAAGCAATTGGCCTGGCTTACGCT
>Ga0157374_10005617_pt1 | contig 10567 bp, 8 predicted proteins | sample M25metaG_FD_115308 | JGI IMG/M metagenome (GOLD analysis project Ga0157374, IMG submission 115308) | Miscanthus rhizosphere microbial communities from Kellogg Biological Station, Michigan, USA - M2-5 metaG | ecosystem: Host-associated > Plants > Roots > Rhizosphere > Soil | place: USA: Michigan... | reverse complement strand
GGCGAGGTCGGCGCATGAGCGAAGCTTGCGAGCGAATCATCGGTGCGGAGTGCGCTGGCCGAGCCGGCGAGGTCGGCGCATGAGAAGGGTAGCGATCGTCGGTGCGGGCATGACCGCCTTTGGTGAGCATTTCGCCCTAGGCATCAAGGATCTGCTGCCGATGGCGTTCGCGGAGTGCGCAGCCAGCGTCGACAAGGGCCTGGCGAAGACCGATGTGCAGGGCGCCTGGTTCGGTGCGATGGGAACGGCGGACGGCTTTCCGTCGGGCATCCTCGCCGATTCGCTCGGACTTCCTGATCTGCCCGTCACCCGTATCGAAAACTCGTGTGCCACAGGGAATGACGCCGTTCGAAACGCGCTGTTCGGTGTTGCCTCGGGCGCTTTCGACGTCGCTCTGGTCATGGGTGCCGACAAACTGCGCGACACCACGTCGGCGGACATGCTGTGGAAGTGGGAGGCGATGGCCCGCGACATGGCGTGGGACTACCCGCTCGGCTTGGTCTCGCCTGCCGGATTCGCGCTGCATGTCCGCCGCTACATGCACGAATCGCCGGCGACCCAGGAGCACCTGGCCATGGTCGCGGTCAAGAACCACCGGCACGGGGTGAACAATCCGAAGGCGCGGCTGCGATTCGAGATCACCCTCAAGCAGGCGCTCGAAGCGCCCACCATCGTGACTCCGTTCAGGCTGTACGACTGTGCTCCGCAGAGCGACGGCGCCGCCGCACTCGTGCTGGTCGCCGAGGATGTGGTTGATCGCTTCACCGATCGTCCGGTGTGGATCCGGGGTGTCGGTCTTGGGCTGGACTCGGTCATGCATCAGCACAAACCGGACATGACAACGTTTCCGGCCACGACACGTGCCGCCAAGCAGGCGTTTGCAATGGCCGGCATGACACCCGCCGACGTCGATGTCGCCGAAGTTCACGATTTCTTCACGGGGATTGAACTGATCAGCTATGAAGATCTCGGCTTTGCTGAGCGATTCGGGGGCTACAAGCTTGTCGAGGCTGAGGTGACAAGTGTCGGCGGTGCGCTGCCGGTGAACCCCAGCGGCGGGTTGAAGGCCAAGGGTCATCCGCCCGGGGCAACGGGTGTGGCACAGTGCGTGGAGCTTTTCACGCAACTCCGAGGAGAGGCGGCCAGCCAGGTGGATGGCGCACGGGTTGCGTTGGCGCACAACATCGGCGGACCGACAGCGGTTTCGGCGGTCACCATCCTGGAAGGATCGGCCAATGGCGCGCGGTAGTGGTTCAGAGCGGTGGTCACCGGGGCTGCCCCAGATTCGAAATTTCTCCGGACCGATGCAGGCGGTCGGCGGGCTGTTCGCGATGTCGGCCGATGCGGTGAAGTACGTCTTCCGGCGGCCGTTTCAGTGGCGTGAGTTCCTGGAGCAGTCGTGGTTTGTGGCGCGGGTATCGCTGGCGCCCACGTTGTTGGTGGCGATCCCCTTCACGGTGTTGGTCAGCTTCACCCTGAACATCTTGTTGCGGGAGCTCGGTGCAGCTGACTTGAGCGGTGCCGGTGCGGCCTTTGGCGCGGTTACGCAAGTGGGTCCGTTGGTGACGGTTCTGATAGTGGCCGGTGCGGGTGCGACCGCGATGTGTGCGGATCTGGGTTCGCGCACGATCCGCGAAGAGATCGACGCGATGGAAGTGCTTGGCATCGATCCGGTGCAGCGGTTGGTGACCCCGCGCATGCTGGCCGCGGGCCTGGTGGCGCTGTTGCTCAACAGTCTGGTGGTGATCATCGGAATCCTGGGCGGCTACACGTTTTCGGTGTTCATCCAGGACGTCAACCCGGGCGCGTTCGCGGCGGGCATCACGCTGTTGACCGGGGTGCCCGAAGTGATCATCTCGTGCGTGAAGGCGCTGCTGTTCGGGCTGATCGCCGGCCTGGTGGCGTGCTACCGCGGCCTGACCATCTCGGGCGGCGGAGCCAAGGCGGTGGGGAACGCGGTGAACGAGACCGTGGTGTATGCGTGCATGGCATTGTTCGTGATCAACGTTGTGGTGACCGCCATCGGTATCCGGATGACGGCGAGGCAGCGCCATGGGCACAATGACGATCCTGCGCTCGAGGTACCCGCGGCTGACCCGTAGGCTCAAAAGGCCGACCGACCTGTTGGGCCGCATTGGCGACCACATGCTGTTCTACCTGCGCGCGCTGGGCGGGGTGCCGCACGCGGCGATTCATTTCCGCCGTGAAATCATCCGGCTGATCGCCGAAATCTCCATGGGTGCGGGCACGTTGGCGATGATCGGCGGAACCGTCGTCATCGTCGGCTTCTTGACCCTGGCAGCCGGTGGCACGCTGGCCGTGCAGGGCTATTCGTCGCTGGGCAACATCGGCATCGAGGCGCTCACCGGGTTTTTGGCCGCCTTCATCAACGTCCGTATCTCGGCACCGGTGGTCGCGGGCATCGGTCTGGCCGCCACTTTCGGTGCCGGGGTGACTGCCCAGCTGGGTGCCATGCGGATCAACGAGGAAATCGATGCGCTGGAGTCCATGGCGATCCGGCCCGTCGAATATCTGGTGTCCACCCGGATCGTCGCGGGCATGATCGCGATCACCCCGCTGTACTCGATCGCGGTCATTCTGTCGTTTGTGGCATCGCAGTTCACCACAGTCGTGTTGTTCGGGCAGTCCGGTGGCCTGTACGACCACTACTTCAACACCTTCCTGAACCCGATCGACTTGTTGTGGTCGTTCCTGCAGGCGGTGCTTATGGCGATCACGATCCTGTTGATACACACCTATTTCGGATACTTCGCCTCCGGCGGCCCCTCCGGCGTCGGCGTTGCGGTCGGCAACGCCGTGCGCACCTCGCTGGTCGTGGTCGTGTCGGTCACCCTGCTGGTGTCGCTGTCCATCTATGGTTCCCACGGCAACTTCAACCTGTCGGGGTAGCGAGTAGCCGATGAAGAGTAGCGTGATACGCCCACTGACCGGATTGGCGCTGATCGTCGTTATCGGCTTGATCTTCGCACTCGCGGTGGGCCTGTTCCGGGGGAGCTTCACCGAAACTGAAGCCGTGACGGTGCTTTCGGATCGCGCCGGTCTGGTGATGAACCCCGATGCCAAGGTCAAGATGCGTGGTGTGCAGGTCGGTACCGTGGCATCGATCGAGTCACGGCCAGACGGCACGGCGGCGCTGCACTTGGCGATGGATCCGTCGCAGCTGCATCTCATTCCGTCGAACGTGAACGTCGACATTGAATCCTCCACGGTGTTCGGCGCCAAGTTCGTCAACATGGTTCCTCCGGCTGATCCTTCGCCGCAGAAGCTCCGCCCCGGACAGGTGATTCAGGGCCAGCACGTCATGGTCGAGATAAACACGGTCTTCCAGCAACTGGTGCAAGTGCTGGACAAGATCGAGCCCACCAAGCTCAACCAAACCCTCGGCGCGATCGCGACGGCGTTCAACGGGCGCGGCGAAAAGATCGGCAATACGCTCACCGACTTCAATGCCTTCCTGGCCAGGATCGAACCGAGCCTGCCGAACCTGAGCCACGACATCGAGGCAGCGGTTCCGACGCTCAACGCGTACGCTGATGCGGCGCCGGATCTGGTCTCGACGGTGCAAAGCTCGACACAGCTGAGCCGCTCCATCGTCGATCAGCAACAGCAGCTTGACGAGTTCTTAGTCAGCTCAATCGGTTTGGCAGACATCGGAAACGACGTGATCGGCGGTAACCGACCGGCGCTAACCGACGTGCTGCACCTGCTCGTGCCCACCACCGATCTGCTCAACCGTTATCACGATGCCCTCTGGTGTGGCATCGCAGGCCTCGCCACTTTCGCGAAGTATCCCCCGCTTCAGCTGCCGGGTGTTGTGGTGTCGGCGGGTCTCACACTCGGAGTTGAGCGATATCGCTATCCGCAGGACCTGCCGAAGGTCGCCGCCAAGGGCGGCCCCTACTGCAAGGAACTCGGCCTGCCCGCGGTTCCCCCCGAGTTTCGGGCGCCGTTCATCGTCGCTGATGTCGGCTCTGACCCCAACAAGTACGGGAACCAGGGCATTCTGCTGAATTCCGAGGGCCTCAAGAACTGGTTGTTCGGGCCGATCGACGGCCCGCCGCGCAACTCGGCACAGATCGGAATGCCGGGATGACGCGTTCGACCGGCACGCTGATCAAGTTCACGATCTTCGGGGTCGTGATGGCGATGCTGACCGCCTTCCTTTTCCTCATCTTCGGCCAGGTGAGAACCGGTGCGACGAACGGGTTTTCGGCGGTCTTCGCCGACGCGTCACGACTTGAATCGGGCGACACCGTTCGCGTCGCGGGCATCCGGGTAGGCACCGTCAAGGACGTGTCTCTACTGGCAGATCGCAAGGTGCTGGTGAAGTTCGACGCGGACCGCAACGTCGTGCTGACCACGGGCACCAAAGCTCAGATTCGTTATCTCAACCTGGTGGGGGATCGCTATCTGGAACTCGTCGACACCCCGGGATCGACGAAGATCCTCCCAGTCGGCTCACAGATACCCGAGGATCGCACCGCGCCTGCCCTGGATCTCGACCTGCTGCTGGGCGGCCTGAAACCCGTTATCCAGGGCCTGAACCCGCAGGACGTCAATGCACTCACGGCGTCGCTGATCCAGATCCTGCAGGGCCAGGGCGGAACCCTCGACTCGCTGTTCTCGAAGACGTCGTCATTTACGAACTCGTTGGCAGACAACAACCAAGTCATCGAGCAATTGATCGAGGACCTCAAGAGCACCCTCGATACCCTGTCGAAGGACGGTGACGAATTCTCCGGCGCGATCGATCGCCTCGATCAGCTGATCAAGGGGCTGTCCGCTGACCGCGATCCCATCGGTGACGCAATTACGTCGCTCGACAACGGAACCGCGTCGCTGACCGACCTGCTCGGGCGGGCGCGGGCGCCATTGGCAGGCACGATCGACCAGTTGAACAGGCTCGCCCCATTGCTCGATGCGGACAGGGACCGACTTGACGCCACGCTTGAGCGTGCGCCCGAGCTCTATCGCAAGCTCGCACGAGTCGGCTCCTACGGCGCCTTCTTCCCCTACTACATCTGCGGGATCGCGTTCCGCGCCAGCGACCTTGAAGGCCGTACCGTGCAATTCCCGTGGATCAGACAAGAGTCGGGGAGGTGCGCGGAACACTGATGCTGAGATACCGCGGATCCAATCTCATCAGGGCAGGTTTCATCGGCGTTGTCCTGATCATCCTCGTCATCGCGATCGGGCTTCAGCCCGAGCGGCTCATTCAGGGGGCGACGTCACTGAGGTATCAGGCGTTGTTCTCCGAGGCCGGCGGTCTCGCCGTCGGCAATGACGTCACGGTGTCGGGAATCAAGGTCGGTACGGTCTCGTCGATCGAACTCGATAACGGCGACGCGCTAGTCGGTTTCACCATCAACAGCAAGTACGCTCTCGGCTCGGAAACCACCGCGCACATCCGCACCGGAACGCTGCTCGGCGAGCGGGTATTGGCCCTGGATTCCGCAGGCACTGGCACCCTCGACCCCCGTCAGATCATTCCCACGACCCGTACGTCGTCGCCGTACTCCTTGACCGACGCGGTCAGTGAACTCACCGCGAATACCGCTGCAACGAACACCGACACGCTCAACCAGTCGCTGGACACGCTCGCGGACACGCTCAACCAGATCGCCCCGCAGTTGGGCCCGACGTTCGATGGCCTGTCGCGACTTTCGCGGTCGCTCAACAATCGCAACGAGAGTCTGGCCGAGCTGCTCAAAACCGCTGGGGATGTGACCGGGATCCTGTCCGAACGTAGCCAGCAGGTGAACACGCTGATCCTCAATGCCAACGATCTGCTCGCGGTGCTTAACGACCGTCGGCAAGCGATCGTCAGCCTGCTTGCCAACACCTCGGCGGTGTCGCGGCAATTGACCGGTCTGGTAGCCGACAACGAGAAGGAGTTGGCGCCGACGCTGGAGAGGCTAAATCGCGTCAACGAGATGCTGGAGAAGAACCGCGACAACATTGCCAAGGCGCTGCCCGGTCTGGCCAAATACGAACTCACACAGGGCGAAATCGTCGCCAACGGCGCCTACTACAACGCGCTGATACCCAACATTCAACCAGCGCAATTGCTGCAGCCGTTCCTCGATTACGCGTTCGGATTCCGCCGCGGCGTCGACGCCGGCCAGCCACCGGACAATGCCGGACCGCGGGCAGAGATTCCGTTCCCCGTCAACGGTATTCCCCAACCAGGAGACCTGCCGCCGCGATGAACAGAAACAGACTCGTAACTGTCGCCGCCGTTGCTCTGGTCGCCCTTCTCGTGGCCGGCGCGACGTTCTTGGTGCGCCAGGTCTTCTTCGGACCCAACACGATCACCGCGTATTTCCCGACGGCCACCTCGATTTACCCCGGCGACGAAGTGCGAGTGTCGGGCGTGAAGGTCGGCAAGGTCGACTCGATCACACCCGAGGGCACCCAGACGAAGATGATCCTCAAAGTGGATCGCGACGTGCCCGTTCCGGCCGACGCCAAGGCCGTGATCGTTGCCCAAAATCTGGTTGCTGCGCGCTACGTCCAACTCACGCCGGCCTACCGGAAAGGCGGCGGACCGACGATGCGTGACGGCGCGGTCATTCCCAGTGACCGCACCGCGGTCCCCGTCGAGTGGGATGAGGTCAAGACCCAGTTGATGCGCCTGGCAACGGAACTGGGTCCGAAAACAGGAGTGTCGGATACCTCCGTTTCCCGGTTCATCGACAGCGCTGCGAACGCGTTGGACGGCAACGGCGACAAGCTACGGCAGACGTTGGCTCAACTGTCCGGCGCGGCACGGATTTTCGCCGAAGGCAGCGGCAACATCGTCGACATCATCAAGAACCTGCAGGTCTTCGTCACCGCGCTTCGCGACAGCAAGGAACAGATCGTCATGTTCCAGAACCGGCTGGCCAGTTTGACCAGCGTCGTGAACGACAACAGGGCCGATCTGGACGCGGCGTTGTCTGACTTGTCAGTCGCGATCGGCGAGGTGCAGCGGTTCGTGGCAGGCAGTCGGAACCAGACTTCCGAGCAGATTCGCAGTCTTGCGAGCGTCACCCAAAACTTGGTCGACAACCGCATGTCGCTCGAGAACGTCCTTCATGTCTCGCCGAATGCAATCGCCAACTACGAGAACATCTACTATCCGCCCGCCGGTGCTGTGACCGGAGCGTTTTCGCTCGCCAACTTCTCGAACCCGGTATGGTTCGTCTGCGGCCTGATCGGAGCGGTCGAGAACACCACCGCCCCCGAAACGGCGAAACTCTGCGCGCAATATCTCGGTCCCGCTTTGCGTCTGCTCAACTTCAACTACCTGCCGTTCCCGATCAACCCGTACCTGCGCCCCGCGATCGGCCCGCAATGGAAGATCTACACCGATCCGAAGCTGGCACCCGGCGGCGAAGGGCCCGGCGACGCGCCCGAACCATCGCCAACGGTGTCGGCGTACACCGGCATGGGCGATGTTGTGCCGCCCCCGGGCCCGGGCTGGGGGCCGCCACCTGGACCGCCGGGACTGTATGGGCAAGGCGAAGTGCCTGCCATCCCATCGCCGGCGTTGTTCCCGGGCGCGCCGATACCCGGGCCCCCCACCATCATCCCGGGACCGTCGCAGTCGCAGACCGTTGATGGCATGTTGCTCCCGCAGACTGCGGCACCGGCCGCCGCGCCGCCACCACCCGGTCCACCGTTGCCCGCGGAAGCGGGGGCGCCATCGTGATGCATGCCGCGCACGCGTGGGGGTACCGCCCGCCCGAAGGGCAGGGGGAGAGCAGGATTCACTTGAGTCGTGTGAAGCGATTGACTGTCGTCGGCTTGTGCCTTGCTCTGGCGCTGACCGGCTGCTCCTTCCAAGGCCTGAACTCACTGCCGCTGCCCGGCGCAGTGGGTAGGGGTCCGGATGCGGTCACCTACCACGTCGAGGTCCCGAATGTTGCGACGTTGGAGTCGAATTCGCCGGTCATGATCAACGACGTCGTCGTCGGCAGCGTCGGCAAGATGACAGTCAACGCCTGGCACGCCGACGTGGAGATATCCGTCAAGCCCGACGTTGTGGTGCCTGCCAATGCGGTAGCCACGGTTGGTCAGACCAGCCTGCTGGGATCCATGCACCTCGCGCTCAACCCGCTGCTCGGTGAAAAGCCAAGCGGCCGACTGCAACCCGGAGCCACCATCGGCTTGAACCAGTCGTCGACATATCCCACCACCGAGCAGACGCTGTCGTCCCTGTCGACGGTCGTCAACGCGGGCGGGCTGGGACAGATCGGCGACATCATCCATAACTTCAACGGGGCGTTGTCCGGACGTGAACCCCAGATCCGCGAGCTGCTTACCCGCCTCGACAACTTCGTTGGAGTGCTTGACCAACAACGGGACAACATCATCGCGTCCATCCAACAACTGAGGCGAGTTGCCGGGACGTTCGCGGGACAACGCGACGTGATCGACCGCGCGCTCAAGGACATTCCGCCCGCATTGGATGTGTTGATCAAGGAGCGGCCTCGGCTGACGACCGCGCTGCAGAGGCTTGGGACGTTCAGCGACACCGCCACCCAGCTGGTAAACGATGCGGGCAACGATCTCGTGACGGACCTCAAGAACCTCGAGCCGGCGCTCAAGGCACTCGCTGATGTCGGACCCGACCTCGTGCCCGGGTTGACGTGGGCCACCGCCTTCCCATACGGTCCCGCCGCCGCCGACCGGTTCACCCGCGGTGACTACATCAACCTGTTCGCCATGTTCGACGTCACCTATCCGCGACTGAAGCGGACGCTCTTCCTTGGCACTCGCTGGGGTGACGAGAACGCAAAACTCATTCCGGCACCGGGCGACCCCTGGTACGCGCAGTACTCGTTCGACCCGCTCGGCGTGGGTGTCCAGCCACCACCACCCGACGCGCTGCCGGCGGAACCCCCGTTACCAGCGCCAAGCGGTCCGATGCCGCCCGTGACCGAGCCGCTTGTCCCGGTTGTGCCACCGGCGGACGCAGCGCCGGTGAGCACCGCGCCACAAATCTTCGCGGGGCCTTACGGAGCCAATGCGCTGACGCCGCCAGGCCCTGCCGCGCCGCCTAACCCCGCCGCATTGCCGGCTCCGCCGGCGGTCCCAACGACACCGGGAGGCGGTGGCTGATGTTGACCCGTTTCGTCCGAAACCAGCTGATCATCTTTACCATCGCGTCCATCGTCGGCGTGGCGGTGATGATCTTCACCTACATGCAGGTGCCCACCCTGCTCGGTATCGGCCGCATCAACGTGACATTGCAACTGCCGGCCGCCGGCGGCCTGTATCGCTTTTCCAACGTGACCTACCGGGGAGTGCAGGTCGGCAAGGTGACGGAGGTGAAGCTCACCGAGACGGGCGCGGAAGCGACACTGACGTTGGACACGTCGCCGAAGATTCCCGCGGATTTGAAGGCCGACGTCCGTAGCGTTTCGGCTGTCGGTGAGCAGTACGTCGATCTACGTCCGCGCACCGACTCCGGTCCGTATCTGAGGGACGGCTCGGTGATCGCCATGGATAACACGACGATCCCGCAGCAGGTCGGTCCGATGCTGGATCAAGTCAGCGCGCTTGTGAAGAGCATTCCGAAAGACAGGATCAGCGACTTGCTCGACGAGTCGTTCAAGGCCTTCAACGGCGCCGGCTATGACTTCCAATCCTTGCTGGACTCGTCGTCTAAATTGACGGGCGACCTCAACGGCGTGTCCGACCAGGTGCGAGGGCTAATCAATGACAGTGGGCCGCTTCTGGATTCGCAGGCTGAGACCACTGACGCGATTCGGACCTGGGCGCGCAGTTTGGCGGGTGTGAGCCAGCAGGTCGCTCAGAACGATCCGCAGGTGCGTGCGATCCTGCAACGCGGACCCGGCTTCGCGCAGGAGGTTTCGCAGCTTCTCACTCAGATAAGACCGACACTGCCGGTGTTGCTGGCGAATCTCACCACGCTCGGTCAGATCCTCGTCACCTACAACCCGTCGCTGGAACAACTCCTGGTGCTGCTGCCCGCGGTCGTCGCGGCCCAGCAGTCATTCGGAATTCCAGCGAACAACCCAACGGGGCTCCCGGCGGCGGGCGACTTCGCGTTCACCATCAGTGATCCGCCATCGTGCACCGTTGGCTTCCTGCCGCCTTCGCAGTGGCGTAACCCCGCCGACACCACCACCATCGACACACCGGACGGGTTGTACTGCAAACTGCCGCAGGACTCCCCGCTCGCGGTGCGCGGCGCCCGCAACTACCCCTGCATGGGACACCCCGGAAAACGCGCGCCCACAGTCGAACTCTGCGACGATCCCAACGGGTATCAGCCCTTGGCCATGCGCCAACACGCGCTGGGACCGTACCCGTTCGACCCAAATCTGATCGCCCAGGGCGTCCCGCCGGATGATCGCGTCGACTTCAACGATCGGATCTTCGCGCCCATCGAGGGCACGCCCCTGCCACCGGGCGCTGTTCCCGGGGGAACGCCGCCGGATCCCCTGGCAGCTATGGCACCGCCGCCGCCCTCGGCGCCGCCGCTTCCGCCGCCACCGCCGGGTAATTCGCTCAATGGGATGCCGATACCGCCGGT
>Ga0157374_10005615_pt1 | contig 10568 bp, 8 predicted proteins | sample M25metaG_FD_115308 | JGI IMG/M metagenome (GOLD analysis project Ga0157374, IMG submission 115308) | Miscanthus rhizosphere microbial communities from Kellogg Biological Station, Michigan, USA - M2-5 metaG | ecosystem: Host-associated > Plants > Roots > Rhizosphere > Soil | place: USA: Michigan... | reverse complement strand
CCAACAAGATCATCGGCATCGACATCAACCCGGGCCGCGAGGAGTGGGGCCGCAAGTTCGGAATGACCGCCTTCCTCAACACCAAAGGGATGAGCCGCGAGGAGATCGTCGCCAAGGTGGTCGAGATGACCGACGGCGGGGCCGACTACACGTTCGACGCGACCGGCAACACCGAAGTGATGAGGACGGCGCTCGAATGCTGCCATCGCGGCTGGGGCACCAGCGTGATCATCGGTGTCGCCGAGGCCGGGAAGGAAATCTCGACGCGACCGTTCCAGCTGGTCACCGGCCGCAACTGGCGCGGCACCGCGTTCGGCGGCGCGAAGGGCCGCACAGACGTGCCCAAGATCGTCGACTGGTACATGGACGGCAAGATTCAGATCGATCCGATGATCACCCATGTCCTCAGCCTCGAGGACATCAACAAAGGCTTCGATTTGATGCATGCGGGCGAAAGCATCCGCAGCGTCGTCGTCTATTAGGAGAAGCGGATGTTCAGCCACGTCATGCTCGGCACCAACGATGTCGCCGCGGCGAAGAAATTCTACGACGCAACTCTCGGCGCGCTGGGCGTTCCGCCGGGCGAAGTGGATGGGCAAGGACGGCTCGTTTACATGCACAACGGGGGCCGTTTCGTCGTCCGGACTCCGCTGAACGGCGAGCCGGCGCATGGAGCCAACGGCGCGACCCTCGGTTTCCTCGCTGCGTCGCCAGCCGAAGTGGATGCGTGGCACGCCGCAGGTGTGGCGAACGGCGGGACGGCGATCGAAAACCCGCCCGGTGAGCGTCGACCCCCTGACGGACGGGTGCTCTATCTCGCGTATCTCCGCGATCCCGCGGGCAACAAGCTGTGCGGATTTCACCGAATCTCCTGATGCAGCTGGTCGGCGAGAACAAATCGCACCGGGGGCGGCAGCTGATCGTGAAACACGCGTCAAAGGCATGCGCGTGTGACATGACCTTCTCCATCTTCCTTCCGCCGCAAGCTGAACAGGGCGGGAAGCTCCCGGTCGTCTGGTATCTCTCCGGGCTGACGTGCACGGCGATGAACGTGACGGAGAAAGGCGAATATCGCGCCGCGTGCGCCGAACTCGGGCTGATCTTCGTTGCCCCCGACACCAGCCCGCGCGGCGACCAGATCCCGGATGCCGACGAATACGACTTCGGAAAAGGGGCGGGCTTCTACGTCGATGCGACGGAGCAGCCTTGGTCAGCAAATTTCCGGATGCGGACCTATGTCATCGAGGAGCTTCCGGCGATCTTAGCGGCCGAGTTTCCAGTCGATATCTTTCGCCAGGCAATCACGGGCCATTCCATGGGCGGACATGGTGCGCTCACGATCGCATTGAGTCACCCTGAACGATTCCGAAGCGTTTCCGCCTTCGCGCCGATTGTGGCTCCCAGCCAAGTGCCTTGGGGCCAGAAGGCGCTGGCTGCGTATTTGGGGCCGGACCGTGCGAAGTGGCGCGAGCACGATGCCGTCGCCCTGAGCGAGGACGCTGCCCGTCTCCCGGAACTCCTGGTCGACATCGGGACCGCCGATCCGTTCCTTGAGCAGGAGCTCCGTCCCGAGCTGCTCGAACGCGCCTGCGCCGATGCCGGCATTGCGCTGACGCTCCGGCGGCAGTCTGGCTACGACCACAGCTACTATTTCATCTCGACTTTCATGGCCGATCATTTGCGCTGGCACGCGGAGCGGCTGACGGCATGACTTGGTATCCGCAGGCACTGCCCGCCGTGACGGCGGTCGCCTGCGGCCTTTTGATCGGGATAGAGCGCGGCTGGAAGCTTCGACGGGAAAAACCGGGGACGCGGGTTGCCGGCATCCGTACGTTTACGTTGCTGGGCTTGTTCGGCGGACTGGCTGGATTGATTGCTGCCCAAAGGCATGACGTTCTTGCCGCCATTTTGCTGATTCCGTCAGTTGCGGTGCTGGTGATCGGTTATGCCCGGCGAACGGGTGAGGACCGGGAGGATTCGACCACGCCGGTCGCCGCGCTGGTCACCCTCGCACTCGGATTCCTCTCGGGAACCGGATTGCCTGGGCTGGCAATTGCGGGTGCTGCTCTTGTCACTTTCGTTCTCGCGCTTCGGGTCGAGCTTCACCGCTTCATCGAGAAAATGGATGAGGCGGACGTCAAGGCGTTGGCGCGCTATGCAGTCATTGCCGCCGCTGTCCTGCCGTTCCTGCCCAACGGACATTACGGGCCGCTGCACGCCTGGAACCCGCAGCGCCTATGGTTGGTGGTAGTGCTCGTCACCGGTTTTTCCTTTTTCGGCTATGTCGCGAACCGGATCTTCGGCGAGCGTCACGGTACTATTGCTACCGCCTTGATCGGCGGCGCCTATAGCTCGACAGCGGTAACCCAGTCGCTGGCGCAGCGGCTCGGAAGCGAGCAGAAGGCGGGGGCGGAGCCGGCAGGAATCGCGCTCGCGACGGCCGTCATGTACCTCAGGATTCCGGTTCTAATCGGCGTGCTGGCGACGCGCGCCCTGCCGCCAATTCTCGCGTTGATCCTACCGGCAGCCATGGTCGCCTGGGGCGCCGGTTACTGGCTTTACCGCAAAGCGCCGAAGGCGGAGGCGCCAACCCCGCCGGGAAATCCGATCGCGTTGCTCCCGGCACTGGGCTTCGTTGCCTTCGTCGCTGTCGCTGCGGTTGCAGCTGCGTGGGCGCAGGGTCGCTTCGGGCAAAGCGGAATCGCGGTACTGCTGCTGATTATTGGAACGATGGACGTCGATGTCGCGATCGTCACGCTCGGCAGTCTCGCCCCGGAAGCGATCTCTCCACTGCTCGCCGCAATGGCTATCAGCGGCACGGCCATCGCGAATATGGTGGTGAAGATCGGAATTACGCTCGTCTACGCCCGGCGAAAGGGACTGTCGGCGGCGCTTGCGATGATTTCGAGCACTTTGGTGCTCGCTGCCGGCATCGGTATCGCCTTTACCCAGCTTTGAAGCGGTTACTCTTCCGACTGAATGAGCACACTCTCACCGATCAGCAGGAACAGGAGGAATGGAGCCCAGGCGGCGATCAGCGGCGGGTAAACGCCGGCACCACCCATCGCCAGGCTGAAATTGTCGGCAACGAAATAGGCGAAGCCTAGCGCCATCCCAGTGACCGCGCGGATCAGCACTTGGCCGGATCTGGCCAGGCCAAACGCAGCGATCGCTGCCAGGAGCGGCATCAGGATGCAGGAGAGCGGCCCGGAAATCTTGTGCCAGAGCCCGGCCTCTGCATCGGCGGTTGGCTTCCCCGCACGGTTCATTGCCGCGATCTTGTCCTTCAGCTCGAAAAAGTCAGTTTCGTCGGGTTCCACCTTGGCAATCGTCAGCTGCTCTGAAGTCAGGCCCTGCAGGCTCAGAATGTGGGCCGTTTTAGAGACGACGTTCATGGTCGAATCGTAAATCGTGACATTGTCCAGCCGCCACATCCTCCCGACCGGCTCTGCCCGCTGCGCATTGATCACGCGCTGTAATTCTCCGTTCTTCAGTTCATAGACGGCCACGTCATTGGCATGAAATTCTGCGCCGCTGCCGCCGATCCGTCCGGCGCGAACTTGGTCATCTCCGTGCAATACCCAGACATTCGTCAGGATCCCGCTCTCGGGTGGGATTGGCTTGTAATCATTGTCGCTCCATGCATTCACCACCCGTGCTGATTTCACCACGACGGTTTCGTTGAATGCAAAGGCAAGCCCCGCAATGATGATGCTGGCAAGGACGATCGGAGCAAGCATCTGATGCGCGGAAACGCCGGCCGCTTTCATTGCCACCACTTCGCTGTTCTGATTGAGCCCGACGAAGGCGATCAGCGTTCCAAGCAGTACGGAAAAAGGTAGGAAGCGGGAGACCAACTGCGGGATCCGCAGCGACACATATTTCCACAGCTCCGGGTCGCCGTTGCCTGGAACCGCTAGAATCTTTCCGGATTCGCCCAGCAGATCGAGCGTCATCAGCACCAGCACGAGCCCGATCAAGACTGCCAGGCTGCGCGTCAGGAATAGTCGCACCGTATAGAGCGCGAGCTGCCGTGACGGGAAAAAGCGAAGGCTGCTCACGCCGCCCTTGCTCTCGGAAACAATCCGCGAATACTTCGTACGAGCTTGGCTGCCGCCCATTCGAGTGTACCGATGGGTTGTCCCCCCGGACGATGCGCGATCACATGATACATCCATCCGATGAGGGCAGTGAGCCCGGCAAACGGAACCCACAATGCGATCAGCGGTTCGATGCGCCCCTGCTCGCCTGCATACTGTCCATACTGATTGATCTTGTGATAACCGACCATCATCAGGATCCCGACGAATATGCCGAGCGCGGAGGTGCTCCGCTTCGGAGGCACCGCCAGCGCCACCGCAAGCATCGGCAGCATCAGCATCATCAGGACTTCCACCAGCCGGAAACTTAGGTTCGATTGCGCCCCGATCATCTGGACGTGGGAGGTCGCTTTTCCAGCGTATCCAAGCAGGAAAAGCTCATGCAAATAAAGCTCGTCGAAATCGATCCCGCGCCTCCTGAATTGGTCAATTGGAGGCACCTTGATTGGGAGGTCGTAGCTGGCAAACGTCAATGTCCGGGGACTCGCGAATTTCGGGGATTGCTGGATCAGCTTCCCATTCTTCAGCCGCAACAGGATCACCTGCTGATCGTCGGTCGACAGGAATTGACCCGCTGCTGCGGTCGCCGCGACAGTCATCCCCGAGGGGTCGTTGGCGGCAACAAAGATCCCCTGCAGGTTCGTGCCCTTGTTTTCGCTTCGGTCAATTCGGATCGTCAGCTTTTTGCCCAGCGTGGTGAACTCGCCCACCTTGATCGATGCGCCCAGAGCTCCGGAGCGAAGATCGAACCGCAACCCTTCGTAGCGATAATGCGCAAAGGGCTCGAGGTACCCGACGATCCCAATATTCAGGACCATCAGAACAGCGGCGTAGATATAGGGGACTCGGAGCAGCCGACCGTAGCCGATCCCGATGCCGCGAAGCGCATCGAGCTCCGACGATAGCGCCAGCTTCCGGAAAGCCAGAAGGATTCCGAGCAGAAGCCCGATCGGGATTCCCAACGAAAAATATTCGGGCAGCAGGTTGGCCAGCATCTTCCAGACGACACTGACTGGCCCCCCGGCATCGACCACGAAACTGAACAGCCGCAACATCTTGTCGAGCACAAGCAGCATTGCCGCCAGGATCAATGTCCCGAGCAGCGGCACGGCAATGGACCGGGCCAGGTAGCGATCGATCAACGTCAGCCGGTGCAAAATTCGAACGTCCCCGCACCATCATTTGGCCGCAAAGCGCGCCGACATAGCATTCGGGGCTGTCCCACTACGGCCCTTCGTATGAGGCTCATAGCGGACCGGCTGGCAAAATCATGTCGAAAACGCATTTGGAGGAAGAAGAGGCGAACGCCGTAACGGCGCTCTGCTCCGTCCGGTGCGCCAATCGGCCGCGAGTTGCACTGCTTTCGAATCCCAAATCCACGCGTAACCTGGCCGAACTTTCAAAGATTCGGGATTATTGCGCCGATCACCCAGACATTTTCCATTACGAAGTGGAACGGGCGGACCAAATCGGCGAAGCGCTTCGCACCATTGCTAGGATCCGGCCGAAGATGCTGGTCATCAATGGCGGTGACGGCACCGTTCAATCGGCGCTGACTGAAATGCATAACGGCCGTTATTTCGGAGACCAGCCTCCGCCTGTGTCCGTGCTTCCAAGTGGCAAAACCAACCTGATTGCGCTCGATCTTGGAGTTCGGGGGGATCCGATTTCTGCGCTCGAGCGGCTGGTGGAAATCGCTCAGGGTGATCTTGCCGATCATATCGTCGCGCGCGAAGTCATCGCACTACGGAAGGACGGTTCGGAGCGACCGGTGATCGGAATGTTCCTAGGTGGCGCCGGGCTCGCCGACACCATGCTTTTCTGCAGGCATAAGATTTATCCGCTTGGCCTTCCCAACGGCCTCAGCCATGTACTCGCGGGGATGGCGCTTTTCGTGCGGCTTCTTTTAAGGCTGAAGGCAAGCTTCCTTCCGCCGCCGCCGCAACCGACGGAGCTGCTGCTCCGCAAGCGTGGGCGTCTATCAGGCAAGTTCGTATTCCTCGCGGTGACGACGCTCGAAAAGCTTCTACTCGCTTCACAGTTGAGTGGCGAAGGCCGGGGCCGTCTGAAGCTGGTGGCGATCGAAGAGCGCCCCGCCTCTGTCATCCGTGCGATTTTCACGGGGATCGCAGGCGGGTACAGGGGCCAAAAGATGCGCGGCATCCACTTCGCGGAGGTCGACGAGATCGAGATCGAGGCCGACAGCTCGAGCGTTATCCTGGACGGTGAGATATTCCTCACAGAGAAAGGGCGGCCGATCCGTCTAAACCCGGCCGAGCCTCTGTCGTTTGTGAAACTTGCGGCCTAAACGCAGCCTCAATGGCTGAGACGATCCGCGACCTCGTCGCCGCCGAGCTATCAGAACCGGTAGATCCCCGTGTCGCCGCAATTGCCGAAGCAATCGCCGCCCGGCATCTGCCATCATCGCAAGCGGCGCTGTTCTATGGTTCCTGCCTGCGCGAGCGACAGCTCGAAGGGCGCATGCTCGATTTCTATTTGATCGTCGCCAACTATTGCACAGCCTATAATAAGCGCTGGCTGGCCACAGCGAACCGCCTGATCCCGCCGAACGTCTTCTATTTCGAAATGAATGGGCTCGCTGCCAAATACACGGTGCTAAGCGAAGCTGACTTCGCCCGTGAATGCGGTGTCTCTGCGCGGACCGCCTCGGTGTTCGCTCGCTTTTCCCACCCGAGCCGCCTGGTTTGGGTCGCGGATGAGGAAGCACGCGACCGGTCAATTTCCTTTGTCGCGCTCGCCGCGCCGGCACTTCTTGGCCTTATTCGGCCGAGTTTGCCTGACGTCGAGGCAAATGATGCGCTCGAACTGTGGAAGACGGCTTTCCGGCGAACTTACAATTCCGAGCTGCGGGCGGAGCGAGCCTCGCGACCGGAAGCGATTGTTGAATCAGATCCCGACCGCTATCGTCGTTTCGCGAAGGCGGCCGGTTTCCCAGATAACCGAAGCATTACTGAGGTTCAGCAGCGCACTTCAGAAGAAGCGTGGCGACAATTCCAGCGAAGAGGCAAGCGCGCGTCGGTCCTCCGACTCATAAAAGCCAGCTTCACCTTTGCTGGCGGCGCGGATTACATCGCATGGAAGATCAACCGCCACGCCGGCACTCGGATCGAACTCAAGTCTTGGCAGCGCCGGCACCCTCTGCTCGCCGGACTTAGCCTGCTGCCGCGGCTCCTGAGATCTGGCGCGATTCGCTAGCGCCTCGGGCGAGCGCCGAGGCGACCGCCGACGCGAGCGCGGCGACTGTGAAGGGCTTGCGGAGTAATTCGTAGCCGATGAGATCGTCGCTCTCGCCTTCGCCGACATAGCCGGTAACGAAGAGCACCGCGAAGTCGCCGCGGCGCTGTTTCAAAATTCGGATCAGCTCCGGTCCGGTCATTTCGGGCATGATGATGTCGCTGATGATGAGATCGAAGGTCTCTGCGTCGAACAGTTGAATCGCTTCCGCTCCGCTTTCGCAGGCAATGGGTTCGTAATCCAGGTCCTGCAGCGCCTCGACGGTTGCCGATCGAACACGCGGATCGTCCTCGACCACCAGAATTCGAGCGCCAGCTACGCGGACTTCGTCTGTGCGCTCGGTCGCAGCATGCAATCGCACGGGCGGCTCCGCGCGCGTTCGGGGCAGGTAGAGCGAGACGGTCGTGCCTTTTCCCACCTGGCTTTCGATTCCGACCTCGCCGCCCGACTGGTGAGCAAAGCCGAAAATCTGGCTCAGGCCGAGGCCGGTTCCCTTGCCTACCGGCTTGGTTGTGAAGAATGGCTCAAAGGCGCGGTCGAGCACCTCTGGGCTCATTCCGCAGCCCGTGTCGATAACCGAAATCTGCACGTAATCGCCTGCCTGCACGTCGCCGACCTCGTTGGCCGTAAGGCTGACGTTTCGGGTTTCTATCCGCATCCGGCCAGTTCCATTCATCGCATCGCGTGCATTTACCGCCAGATTAACGATCGCATTCTCAAACTGGTGAGGGTCGACATAGATAGGCCAGGTTCCTGGCGCGATATCGACCTTCATCCGGATTCGCTCGCCTAGCGTCCGGTCAAGCAGGTCCGACATGCCGCCAACCAGTTCGCCGGCATCGACGCGTTCGGGCAATAAGGGTTCGGAGCGAGCGAAGGACAAAAGCCGCCGTGTGAGCGCCGCCGCGCGCGTTGCGCCCTCCATCGCATTGTTAAGATGGTTCATCACCTCGCGCCGGGGCCCGTTCAGCCTACGGCGGGCAAGATCGATCCCGCCCACCACAACGGCGAGCATATTGTTAAAATCATGGGCTATGCCGCCGGTAAGCTGCCCAACCGCCTCCATCTTCTGCACCTGCCGAAGCTGGGATTCCGCGGCTTGCCGTTCCTCCGCTTCCGCTCGGAGTGCTTCGTTGGCGGCTCTTAACTCTCGCGTGCGTTCGGCCACCGCCATTTCCAATACTTCGGCGCGCTCGGCTTGGCTTTCGGCAAGCCTTCGTGCAGCTGCGTTCTGGCGAAGGGCTTGAACGGCGACAAGGCCAAGGAAAATGGCGCCCGCACCCACCAGCACGCCAAGCCAGCTCAGGTAGTCAGTGAACTTATCCGCGCGAGCCGAAAACATTGTCGACTGCTGCATGCGCTCCTCGAGCGAGGCTTGTTCGCTATCGGCGATCTCCCTCAGCTTGGCGTGCAGCGCTGGTTCAAGCGGAGCTCTTGTTGCTGCATAATAGTAACTGATCCCATAGCTGGTCTTGGGTTTGATGGATCCGACGGCCTGAGCGTGCACGACTTGCGCCACATTGGCGAACTTCGCACCAAGTTGATCATAAAGGTTCTGAAGTTCGTCTACCCGACGTTCCTGCTCGGCGCTGTAGGTCACCAGTTGCCGAAGCTGCGCAATCTGGTTTCCCGCGAGCGTCCATTGGTCATAATAGATGTTGCCGCTCGTGGCGACGTCCTCATCCAGAGCGAATCGGCCAAGGGCGGCTTCGGAACGCGAGATGCTGGCGTCCACCGAGCGCGTGAGCAGGTAAACGTCGTAGGAATGCCGTTCCAGCTGGGTCGCATTATCCCGCTCGCCGTTCGAGATTGCGACGAGGAACACCATCCCGAGAAGAACAAGGACGGCGATCAGCGCTCCCGCCGCGGCGCCGCCACGCCGCCAGTCGAAGCGAATGTCATCCCCGCCCGAAATCATGGCGTCAGTGTAGACCTCTGCCATCCCAGTAGGAAGCCTATGCAGACATCACTCGATGCAGCCTGTCGCTCTTCCGGCAGCGGCGAACATATTCAGGATTTCCCCGACCTGTTCGCCGGAGTGTTCGGCGCAGAGAGAGCAACGCAACAAAGTCATGCCCGCTGGGGTTGCCGGAGGACGGGCCAGGTTCACGTATAGCCCTTCCTTCAGCAGGGCTTCCCACATCGCCGCTCCGGTTTCCAGATCGGGCATGATGACTGCGATGATCGCCGATTGCGGCTCTTCGGTACCGAGCCTGAATCCCAGCTGCTTCAGGCCGCCGTGGAGTCGCCTGGAATTCTCCCACAAGTGAGCGCGTTTGTCGGCGCCATGCATCAGTTTTCGGATCGATGTGGCTGCGGTCGCGACGACCGAGGGTGGCAGAGATGCAGTGAAGATGTAGGGACGACAGACCAGCCGCAGGATCTCGAACTTGGGGTGGTTGGAGACGCAGAAGCCGCCGACGGTGCCCACCGACTTGGAGAAGGTGCCGATGATGAAGTCGACCTCGTCCATCACCCCTTGGGCTTCGGCGACCCCTCGGCCATGCTCGCCGATGAAGCCCATCGAATGCGCCTCATCGACCAGTACCATGGCCCCCGCGGCCCTTGAGACGGCGACCATCTCTTTGAGAGGAGCGACGTCACCGAGCATCGAATAGACGCCCTCGAGCACCACCAGCTTGCCGGCTTCGGGCGGAATGCGGCCGAGCCGCTTTTCGAGCGCCTCGACGTCGTTATGGCGGAAAGGCACGATCTGCGCGTTGCCCATCGCGCAGCCGTCGTAGATGGATGCATGGCTGTCGATGTCGAGAACGATGTAGTCGTCCTTCCCGGCGATCGTCGAAATGACGCCGAGATTGGCCTGATAACCGGTCGAAAAGACCATCGCGTGTTTCATTGCGTAAAAATCGCGAAGCGCCTCTTCCACGGCCCGGTGGCCGACATAGGTGCCGTTCAGCACCCGGCTCCCGGTGGTGCCGGATCCGAACTCGTCCAGCGCGCTCTTACCGGCGGCGATTACGTCCCGATCGAACGTCATCCCCATGTAATTGTAGGTGCCGAGCAGGATCGTCCGCCGCCCGTTGCAGACGGCGACCGTGGGACTTTCCACTTTCTCCATCACCAGATTGAAAGGATCGGTGACTCCGCCCTCGAGCAGCTTTTCGCGCTGCTCGATAAGGGAATCGAATTTGGAGAAGAGGTCAGTCACCTCGCGCAAAGCTCTCGGACCGCGGCGGCCAGCTGCCCCACAGT